>Ga0111538_10013603_pt1 | contig 10733 bp, 9 predicted proteins | sample SoiMethybrSBSTD1_FD_79669 | JGI IMG/M metagenome (GOLD analysis project Ga0111538, IMG submission 79669) | Bulk soil microbial communities from a Populus tree surrounding site in Tennessee, USA - Soil MetaG P. TD hybrid SBSTD1 (version 2)... | ecosystem: Environmental > Terrestrial > Soil > Tree... | reverse complement strand
TGAGCGCTGCGAGGGGGACGAACAACACGCCGAGAGGAATTGTTCGATTAAAGAAAGGTTCAAACCCAGAAGTTGCAAAGAAAACAGATGCGGCTATCCAGATTGAGAGAGAGGATGCGGCGACGTTAAATACGGCGTGATACGTCGAGCGAACTTCGCGCCCGGTCCAGAGTGCGACCACGAGAGTTTCGAGGACGACCGTGAGAGTCCCTGCGGCGACTCCAAACAAGAGGACCGACGCAAAGACGAACGTTTCCGAGACGGTCAGTCTCGCGTTAATCGATGGAACTTTGATCGTGAACGAGCCGGTGAGAAGGGTAAGAGCTGCTAGAACGAGCCACTCTAGACCTACGGGGGCCTGGTAGAGCGTGTAAAGCGATTGGAGTACAGCAGCGAACCCGACGACTACGACCGTCGATACATAGGCTCTTGCGGCGGGGCGAAGCTGAGAAAACGTCCGCATGGAGGGTGGCCGTATCGTTTAGCGACACGGCGACCCCCAACTTATCGGTTTAGTCTTCCCAAATGATTAGCGTCTTCATTGTCATGCTCCTAATTTGTGTGTTCAAATTTCGGACAGGGAGGGCAACCTAAAAGTCGCCGTCCGCCGTCCCCCAAAGAATTTGGTCACCTGTTGAGGTGCCCCAAAGGATTTGATCGCCAGTCGACGTGCCCCACAGAATCTGATCGCCAACCCAGGTGCCCCACAGGATCTGGTCCCCGACTGCAGAGGTTCCCCAAAGGATGTGATCGCCAGTCGAGGTTCCCCACAGGATTTGGTCACCCACGGCGGTTCCCCATAGAATGTGGTCGCCCGCAGAGGTTCCCCACAGAATCTGGTCGCCACCCGTGCTCCACAGAATCTGTTTGACGGTTACGGTTCGCGATGAGGGCGGCGTGCGCGTCAACCGGTTTTTTGACGCTGGTTGGATCGACCCCGTGAGTAGACCGCTGCCCAGCGATACCTCACCCGCGATCTCGGTCGCCGAGATCCGGGCTGTATCCAGAAGCTGAACAGCGCCCAAGGCGTTAATTGCACCAGCACCGGCGCCGAACAGGCCGACTGTGGGCAAAAACGTGCTGCTCAGTTGAAGAATTGCCTTGGTTCGGCTCGGGTTGAGCGCTGATTTCTGCTCAAGCAGGAGAGCGACACTGCCACTGACCACCCCAGCCGCCATGCTCGTCCCCGACAGCTGCATGTAGGCATTCGCCCCCGTCCCCGCCACATGCCGCATCGCATACGTCCGCGCGAGGTAGGAATCCGCCGCCTCGGCCGAGACCACCCGCGTCCCCGGCGCCACCACGTCCGGCTTCAGGTTCAGGTCGAACCGCGTCGGGCCCTTGGCGCTGTAGGGCGCCAGCGTGTCGTCCGACCGCTTGGCCGTGCCGTGCGTGTCGAGCGCGCCGACGGTGATCGCGAACGGGCTGTTGCCCGGCGTCGCGATCCCGCCCATCACGTCTACGCCCTCCGCCGTCCGGCCGTAGTTGCCCGCGGCGACCACCACGACCAGGCCGGCGCGGACCGCGCGCTCCACCGCCTCGCACAAGGGGTCGTCGCGATACGGCTGCATCACCGGCGCGCCGAGCGACAGGTTGATGATTCGAACGTTGAATTCGTGGCGGTGCTCGATGGTCCAGTCGATGGCGTCGATCACGTCGCTCGCCGAGCCCGAGCCGTCGTCGCCGAGGACGCGCAGGTTGAGGAGGTAGGCGCCCGGCGCGATGCCGCGCTGCTCGCGCGTGTCCATGGTCCGCCCCGCGCGGCCGGCGATGATCGCCGCCACGTGCGTCCCGTGCCCGAAGCGGTCGACGCCGTCGCCGCCCGTGAAGTCGCGCGTCACCAGCACCCGGCGCCGCAGCGCCGCGTGCCGGGTGTCGATGCCCGAATCAATCACCGCGACCGAAATCCCCTCGCCGGTGAGCGCAGGCAGGTCGTCGGAGCCGGCCCAGACCTGGTCGGCGCCGATCGACTCGGCCATCATGGCGTCGACGGAAGACTGGAGCCGGATGTCGCCCGACAGGTGATCCTGCGTCTCGTCCTGCCGCAACGCCTCGAGCTGACCGGCGTTGACGACGAACACGGCGCCGCTCTTGAGGTAGCGGGCGACGCGCAGGTTGTAGCGCGCCGCGAGCGCGTCGATCTCCGCGCGCTCACCGTGGACGATCACCCGGATGCTCTGGGACCCGACGGCGAGGTGGTCGGCCAGGTCGGCGCTGAGCCGCGCCCGATGGCCGCCGCCCGCCGCCACGGCCGGTGCGGCCGCGACCAGGGTGGCTCCGACAAACAACAGCGCCGCCGGGAGGCCGGCCCCGCAGCGAACGCGCGCGCGATGACAGAAGTGGGACATGGTGTCTGATGTCTACCGTCGCCGAGGGTTACGACTGGCGCGGAGGCATGTCCGCAGCAATACCGCGGTCCTCCTGCACCGAATCCATCAGCACGCGCTGCGAGCCGCCGATGGTGCGAATCGTCTGGAGGCGGCCCTCGCGAATGCGGTTGTAGATGGTTCGCCGAGAGACGCCGAGCAGCTCAGCGGCATAGTCCAGGGAAACGCTGCGGCCGATACGGGGCTCAAAGCCAACTTCGCGGGCTGTTTCATGTGGTGCCATGTCTGTCCTCCGGATGCCGGATATAAGCGCACGGCGAGTGCCAGCGCGCGGGCAGAACTGGCCGACGGCCCTAAGTCGTTTTGATTGTGCGTGTTGTTGATATGATCGGCGCGGCGCCGGAACGAGCGCGGAGCGAGGCGTTGGCCAAAAACCTAGCCAACGAATCGAGACAACTTCGTAATTGCCGGGGTTTTGCACGCAGAAACAAAGCCGAGCTGGCGTGTTGCACACAAAACTGATCGGTCAGTTTTCTGGCCGGCGAGCTAGTTTTTGACCAGACACATGCGACGTCTTGCGCTCTCGCGCGCCAGAGCGGCCGGACGCGGCTTCGAGCGGGCGCGTTCGCGACCCGTCACCTCCCCCGAGGCGACGGTCGGTTGGTCGCGTCGCGAGCCGCGCGGCGCCATGATCACGGCGCAGAACGCGCGCAGTGCCGCGGCGGTTGCCTGCGGCGAACTCCCGAGCCTCGAGGGATTCGAGGCTGAGGTAAGAGCTCCCGACCGCCATCGGGCGCGGCGAATCGGAGCGGCGCCTGTCGGTCAATCTGGAGCACCAGCGACATCGATGGGGCCGGAGTACCGGGCGCCGCACGATCACAGAGACGTATGGCGTCCCTCCGCGGCCGGCAGCACAGCAGGAGCCCGATCGACCAGAACACTAAGGGTTTACCCGGATACCTCGACTTGGGGACGGCGGTCTTGAAGGACCGCCCTCTGACTGACGGCCTGAAGGACCACTTGAGGACTCAAAAAGGGCCTTGACCCGTTATCTCGTCCGGCGAATCGCCTTCGCGCTGTTCCTCGTCCTCGCCGTCTCGTCGGCGTCGCTCGTCCTCGCCCGCCTCGCGCCCGGCGACTTCGTCACCGAATCGCTCGGCACGGAGGCGAGCCGCGAGACGGTCGAGCGCGAGCGCGCGCGCTTCGGCCTCGACAAGTCGATCGCCGCCCAATACCGCGCCTGGCTCGCGGCTGCGATCCGCCTCGACCTCGGCTACTCGATGCAGTTCAACCGGCCGGTGCGCGACCTGATCCCCGAGCGCGCGGCGAACAGCGCCGTCCTCGCGGTCACGGCGCTGCTCGTCGCAACCCTCATCGGCCTCCCGCTCGGTGTCGTGACCGGCAGCCGCCCCGAAGGCTTCGTGACCCACGCCATTCGCAGCGTCTCGCTGGTGCTGCTCTCGACGCCGCCGCTGCTCACGTCGCTCTTTCTCGTCTTCGTTGCCGCACGCACCGGATGGTTTCCGATTGCCGGCATGCGCTCGCCGGGCGCGCCGCCCGAAGGGGCTGTCATCGATCTGCTGCGGCACCTCGTTCTGCCCGCCCTCGCGCTCGGCGCGCCCCTGGCCGCCATGCTCGAGCGGCTGCAGTCGCAGGCGATGAACGAGGTCGTCGGCGAGCCGTTCGTCGTGGCCACGCTCGCCCGCGGCGTGCCGCGCGCGCGGGTGGTGTGGCGCGATGCCCTCAAAGCCGCGCTCCGCCCGATCGCCGCGGTCTACGGCCTGATCATCGGCACGCTGCTCAGCGGATCCTTCGCGGTCGAGGTGATCAGCGCGTGGCCGGGACTCGGCACGCTGATGCTCGGCGCGCTGCGCACGCGCGACGTCTATCTCGTCGCCGGCTGCGCCGGCGCGGGCGCGCTGTTTCTGGCCTTCGGCACCCTGTTTTCAGACGTCGCGCTCGCGTTCGTCGATCCGCGCGCCAGCGACACGTCGCACGAAAAGGCGGCGCGCGCGTGAGCCGCCGCCTCGGCCTGGTGATCGTCGCGCTCGCGCTCGCGGGTGCAATCGGCGCACCCGCCGTCGCGCCCCATGGCATCACCGAGCATTTCGACGGCCTGCTCAACGCGCCGCCGACGATGCCGCGCCTCGTCGACGATCGGGGATCGCTGCATGCGCCGTTCATCTACCCGTGGCGCCGCGTCAGCCAGCTCGAGCAGCGCTATGAAGAAGATCGCTCGGTGCGTGTTCCCTTGACCTGGTTCGACGGTGGACATTTCGTGCGCTCCTCGAACGAAGCGGCCGCCCCCCTGCTGCTGCTCGGCGCCGACAGCTTCGGCCGCGACGTCTTCGCGCGGCTGGCATTCGGCGCGCGGCTGTCGCTCGGCCTCGCCATCACCGCGGCGCTCGGCGCGATGCTCCTCGGCGCCATCTTCGGGACCATTGCCGGCTACTACAGCGGCACGCTCGACGACCTGTTGATGCGAGCCACCGACTTCGTCATGGTGCTGCCGGCGATGTACGTGGCGCTGGCGCTGCGTTCGGTGCTGCCGCTGGTGTTGACCGCGACCCAGGTCTTCGTGCTCCTTGCCGCGATCTTCGCGGTGGTCGGCGCGCCGTTCATCGCCCGCGGCGTGCGCGCGATCGTCCGCTCGGAAAAGCGTCTCGAGTACGCGGCGGCGGCGCAGGCGCTCGGCGCCACCGATCTGCGGCTGGTCGCGCGCCACCTTCTGCCGGCGGCGCGCGGCTTCCTCGCGGTGCAGATGACGCTGCTCGTGCCGGCGTTCATCGTCGCCGAGGCAACCCTGTCGTATGTCGGCCTGGGGTTTCCCGACCAGATGGCGAGCTGGGGCACGATGCTGCACGACGCCTCGACCAACATCCGGGTCTTTGCCGACTTCCCCTGGCTGCTCAGCCCGGCGGCGGCGATGTTCCTCGTGGTGCTGGGCCTGAACCTGGTGCTGCAGGACAGAGGCTCGGACGATGCCCGCCGCGGCGCCCGGGCGAGCCTGCTCGGCTGAAAACCGCTCGCGCGCTCATACGGCCGCTGGGTAGAATCGTCGAATGCAACTTGCCGGCATCTTCGCTCCCATCCCGACACCGTTCGACGAACAGGATCGCGTCGACACCTCTCGTTTGAAAAAGGCGCTGGCGCGCTGGGTCAAGCGTCCGCTGACGGGCTTCGTCGTGCTCGGCTCGACCGGCGAAGCCGCGCTGATGGACGACTACGAATCAGACCAGACGATTGTCGCGGCGCGCGAATCGATCCCGCACGATCGCGGGTTCATCGTCGGCACCGGCCGCGAATCGACGCAGGCGACGATCAAGGCGACCCGTCGCGCCGCCGAGCAGGGGGCCGACGCCGTGCTGGTCCGCACGCCGGGGTTCTTCAAGAGCCAGATGACCAACGACGTGTTCGTCAGCCACTACACGGCGGTCGCCGACGCGTCGACGGTTCCGGTGCTGCTCTACAACTTCACCGCCGTCACCGGCGTGAACCTGCAGCCGGCGGCGGTGGCGAGGCTGGCCACGCACCCGAACATCATCGGCATGAAGGAGTCGGGCGGCGACGTCGCGCACGTCGCGGATCTCGTCTCGCAAACGCCCGACGATTTCACCGTGCTGGCGGGTGCGGCGGCGACGCTGTATCCGATGATGTGCGTCGGCGCCACGGGAGCCATCCTCGCGCTCGCCAATGCCCTGCCCGAGCCGTGCATGCACCTGTTCGAGCTGACCAAGGCGGGGCGTCACGAGGAAGCGATCGCGCTGCAGCGGCAGCTGGTGCCGGTGTCGCGGCTGCTCGGCGCGACGCACGGCGTGCCGGGCTTGAAGGCCGCCCTCAACCTGCTCGGATACGACGTCGGCCTGCCGCGCCCGCCGCTGCAGCCGCTGCCCGAGGCGATCATCCCGACACTGCGCGACGCGCTGGCGCAATTCGAGGAAATCCCCGCATGAGCCTGTCAACGCAGGGCGGGTAGGGCAGGTGGGCCCGGTAGGGCAGGTAGGGCTGGACAGGCAGGTCGCGGGTCGAGTGGCTTCTTGAAATACTGCGCTCCGTTCGTTCTCCTCGTCGCCTGCGCCGCGTGTGCGACCAACCCGGTCACGGGCAGGCGCGAGTTCTCGCTGATGAGCGAGGCGCAGGAGATCCAGATCGGCCAGGAACAGGACGCGCAAGTCCGCAAGGAGACGGGCGTCTACGCCGAGGCCGACCTTCAGCAGTACGTCAGCGACATCGGCATCGGGCTGTCGCGCCTTTCCGAGCGGCCGGGCCTGCCGTGGAAATTCACCGTCGTCGACGCCGCGGCAATCAATGCCTTCGCGCTGCCCGGCGGATTCATCTACGTCACGCGCGGCATCCTGCCGTTTCTCGACAACGAAGCGCAGCTCGCCGGCGTGCTCGGCCACGAGATTGGCCACGTCACGGCTCGGGCCTCGGCGCAGCAGTACTCACGATCCGCGGGCGCTCAGATCGGCCTGATTCTCGGCAGCATCCTCGTGCCGCAAACGCGTCCGTTCGCCGAGCTGGGGCAAACCGGCCTCGGCGTGCTGATGCTGAAGTACGGACGCGACGACGAGCTGCAGGCCGACGGCCTCGGCGTGAAATACGCGACCGCGGCCGGATGGGATCGGGCCGGCATCCCGCAGATGCTGACGACGCTGGGACGGATCGAGGAAGCCAGCGACAACAAGGGTGTGCCGAACTGGCTGTCGACGCATCCCGCTGCCGAAGATCGCGTGCGGAAGGTGCAGGCTGCCGGGACGGCGGCAGGCGCCGGCGAGGGTGCCGCCGGCGGCGGGCCGGTCACGAACCGCGACGCGTTCCTTCGCCGCCTCGACGGCGTGATCTACGGCGACAACACTGAACAAGGCATCGTGCGCGGCCGCAGTTTCCTGCACGCCGGGCTGCGCTTCTCGCTCGAGTTCCCGCAGGGATGGGACGTGAGCAACGGTTCGGCGCAGGTGGTCGCCAGGGAGCCGCAGGCTGACGTCTTCCTGCTGTTGCAGCTCGTCCAACAGCCGGTTGGCAGAACCGTCGAGGAGGTGGCGCTGCACTCGATGCAGAACGCCGGCTTCCAGCCGGTCGAAGGGGGCCGCCGGACGATCAACGGGCTGGACGCGTTTGTCGGCACCTATCGCGGCCGCATGCAGGATGTCGGCGTCGTCGGCGCGCGCGCGGCGCACATCGTGCACGGCCAGAACGTGTTCCTCGTCGCCGGTCTGGCGCCTCAGCAGTTGTATCAGCGCGAGGAGACGAGCTTCTCGGCGACTATCGCCTCGTTCCGCCCGCTCACACGGGCGGAGGCGGAGAACATCCGGCCCAACCGAATCGACTTCTACACCGCGCGGCAGGGCGACACGTGGCAATCGATTGCCGAACGCTCGGGCGGGATCATCAAAGCGACGATGCTGGCGATCATGAACGGGCACGCGATCGCCGATCAACCGCGATCGGGGGAGCGCCTCAAGATCGTGGTGGGCGGATGACGCCATTCGACCCCGCCCGCCGCGCAGCATCGGGTTCCGCTCAGGGCAAGCCGGTCGACCCGACCCGTGCAGCGCCGTCGGGCGTCGCTCAGGACAGGGCCGTCTTCACCGCAAAGTCGAATAGCCGATTGACACCTGGACGAATCGCACGCCGAGTGGCACTGGCTGCGCCGGCGGTCGCCTTTGGCGTGCTCGCCTACTCCTACCTGTCGCTGCCCGACGTGCGGCCGCTGAAGACAGCCAACCCTTCGACCACGGCATTCATGGAGCTGCGGGCGCGCGAGGCGCAGGCCAGAGGACAGGCACCGCGGCGGCTGCAGCGGTGGGTCGGCTACAGCCGGATTTCGCCGGACGTCAAGCGCGCGGTGCTGGTGGCTGAAGACGCCGCGTTCTGGCAGCACGAAGGGGTCGACTTCGATCAGCTGCAGGAATCGCTCGAAGCCGACTGGGCACGCGGACGGCTGATGCGCGGCGGCAGCACGATCACGCAACAGCTTGCAAAGAACCTGTATCTCTCGCCCTCTAAGAATCCGATACGTAAGTTGCGCGAGCTGGTGATCGCGCGTCGGCTCGAAGCCGAGCTGAAGAAAGCGCGCATCCTGGAGCTGTATCTGAACACTATCGAATGGGGCGACGGCATCTACGGCATCGAAGCGGCGGCGCGCACGTATTTTCACAAATCGGCGGCCGAGGTGAGCGCGAGTGAAGCAGCGCTGCTCGCGGGCGCGATCATCAACCCGCGGGTGCACAATCCTGCACGTCCCACCGCGCGTCTGCTCCGCCGACAGCAGCTGATCCTTCGACGGATGGGTGCAGTTACGCCACCTCAGGAGTCAGCTCAACTTGAACGGTAACAACACATTAACTCTCTCTTCAGCTTGATTTACGCGTTCGCGGTTGCTATAGTTTTCGAACTTCGGCTCGAAGTATCGCTAACAACTGAAAACGTCTGGACCACGTTTGCTCCCCCAGCGACGTAAGGTCGCATGATTAACTACACGGATCGGCTATCGCTGTTGATGCAGGACGTTGTGTCGCGCGTCCCTCAGTTGTCCTTCATCGACATGGCGGATGTGCTCGTCTTCGCGCGATCGGGACGATCGACCGCGGAGGGCGCGTTCGCGACGTGCCACTGCCTGACGCTGCCGGCGAGCGAGCCAGGCTATTACTTCTGGCGCGATCGCACGACGCACAAGCTGACCCGCCGTTCCGAGTGGTTCGTGACCAAGTCACCGGCGGTCACGATCGGCACGCGCGACGTGAAGTACATGCTCTCCTTCACGCTGCCGCGGTTCTGCGATCAGTCACTCGATCGCTCGCGCAAGGAGCGCTTCTATCCCGGCGCGGAGCCATGGATCGCGAAGCTCGACACGGTGGTGCACGAGCTCTATCACATCGATCCGGATCTCGCCGGCATCCGCCGCATCGAGAAGGAAGACGGCACCTACTCGGCGAACTGCCACGGCCACCGGTTCTTCGAACAGGTCGCCGACATGGTGCACACTTACTTGAGCACCAAGCCGTCGCCGGCGGTGTACGAGTTCCTCCACGACGACTTCGCCGCGCTCGACAAGCGCCACGGCGGCATCGTCGGCACCAGCTTCCGCAACTTCCCGTCGTTCCCGCAGCGCTACATCGAACGGCTCGCCGAGCAGCTGCCGTGCGAGTCGGACGCCGAAGGGGTCAGGGTGGAGCCGCTGCGCGTTCCGCAGCAGCCGACGCGTTATTCGGAAGACGACCTGCACATCCGACAGTTCATGCGCGACAGCTCGCGCAGGCTGATCCGCAAGGGCCAGTACCGAGCGGCGTGAAAATCAGGAATTAGGGAATTAGGAAGTAAGGAATTCGTGCGCGAAATTCAAAGTACGAATTCTGAATTCCTGATTCTCAATTGGTAATTCTTCTGGCGCCCAGGTATCGCGGCGCCCAGTAACTCGAGCCGAGGCGTTCCACGCGCACCACGCCAGTGGTGCTGGGGGCGTGGACGAATTGATCGCCGCCGATGGCGATCGCGACGTGTGTCGGGCCTGGCCCGGTCGTAGCGAAGAAGATTACGTCGCCCGCCGCCAGCGCCTCCGTCTTCACAGCTTTTCCCAATCGAAACTGCTCGCGGACTTCGCGCGGGAGCGCGAGACCATGCTGTGCGAACACGTATTGCGTGAAGCCGCTGCAGTCGAATCCTGACGGGTCGCTGCCGCCATCGCGGTAAGGCGTTCCGCGGAGCGCCAGCGCAGTGCCCGCCAGGGCATAGCCGTCGAACGGCGGACGTGAGGCGCGGGCCGGGGCCGAGGGCGCCGGGGCGGGCGTTGGCATCGCACCGGCCGGTTCGGCCGGCGGCGGTGGCGGCGCGGCCGACCCGCCCGGCGCGGGAAATGGCCTGGGAACTGCACCTGTCGAGGCGCACGCAGCCGAGCAGGCGCCAAGGGCGAGCGCCCAAATGAGGAGCCACCGACCGCAATCGACAGACGAAGTCACCAGCGTTTTTATATCGGCCTCAGCCACAACGGTACCACAGACGACGCTAAGCGCTCTGGTACAAGTGAGTTGCGGCGGGCGACGGCTTGACACCTCGGCAGGGGTCGGGCAATATTTCAAACGACCATCACCGGGACGCCCCGGATGAGACATGGAGCAGACGCTTCTCCTCAACGCATCGTACGAGCCGCTGAAGATCGTCCACTGGCAGAAGGCGGTCACGCTCTGGTGCCAGGGGAAGGTCGAGGTCATTTCGGTTTACGACCGGGAGATTCGGGCTGTTTCCTTCAGCTTCAAGCTGCCGTCGGTCATCCGGCTGCTGCGGTATATCAAAATCAAACGCCGCTTCGACTACGTGCCGTTCTCCCGGGCGAACATCTACGCGCGCGACGAGCATAGCTGCCAGTACTGCGGCGACGAATATCCCACCAGCGAGCTGACCTTCGAC
>Ga0111538_10013601_pt1 | contig 10734 bp, 8 predicted proteins | sample SoiMethybrSBSTD1_FD_79669 | JGI IMG/M metagenome (GOLD analysis project Ga0111538, IMG submission 79669) | Bulk soil microbial communities from a Populus tree surrounding site in Tennessee, USA - Soil MetaG P. TD hybrid SBSTD1 (version 2)... | ecosystem: Environmental > Terrestrial > Soil > Tree... | reverse complement strand
TGCCTGCTGCACGGATCCCCCAGACGTCGCGCAGGAGCTCCGTCTTCGTGAAGACCCGCCTGGGGTCGCTCGCCAGCTTCGCCGCCAGCTCGAACTCGCGCCCGGAGAGACGCACGGGCCGGTCTCCGACCCGCACCTGACGGGCACGGTGGTCGACGACCAGCAGCCCCGCCTCGACGACCTCCGACTGCCCGAGCAGCGCGCGCCGGAGCAGCGCCCGCACGCGCGCGAGGAGCTCGAGGTAGACGTCGCGCGGCACGACGTCATCCGCACCGCTCTCGAAGGCGCGGACGCGCGTGACCGGATCCGCGTCGGGCTCGGTCAGCACGATCACGGGGACATTGCGATTCCACGTGCGCCCCGGCTCGCCCGCGCGAAGGCGGCGGCAGAGATCCGTCTCGCCGGCGATCACGACGTCGGGTGAGAGGCGCTCGGCGAGATCGAGCGCCCGCGCCGTCCAGCCGGCCTCGAACACCGTGAAGCCGTCGTCGCGCAGCTGGCGCTCGAGGTACTCGCGCGTGCCGGGCTCGCGCTCGGCCAGGAGGACCGCGTTCGTGCTCATGGCCGACGACGCTAGAGGACCGCCGGGCGCGCGACCAGATGTCCTTTGTGGCGTCTCTGTGCCGATTCACCCACACGCGTCCGCGACGGCCACGTGCCGCAGGTCGGCCGTCACTGCAGCTTGACGACGAACGACACCTGGCCGAGCAGCTTGCCGTAGCGCGGGTCTCGTCGGGTGCCGAACGCGGGCCAGACGTACAGGCGGTACGGCCCGTTCGCGAGCGCATGTCGCTGCCCCTTGAACGTCCAGCGCTCTTTCAGCGCGAGGCTCGGGTGCCTGACCCACGTGGTCAGGAGCTTCAGGTTCCCGCGCCAGAGCTGGAGGTTGTAGAAGCTGGCCTTCGCGACCGGCGACCACTGGACGAGCGGAGCCTTGCCGACGACCGCCCCCTCGGCCGGCGCGTAGATGCCCACGGACGGCCTGAGCCCGATCGTCTTGGTCGCCTCGTTCCCGGCCTGGTCGAGAAGAATGACCTCGTACCAGTACCGGGTGCCGGCGCGGAGCTTCCTGTCGACGAGCTTGTGGGCGGCCTTGCCCTCGTAGACGACGCCGGGCTTCGTCCCCTTGAGCCCCGGTGCGCGGATCACCTTCGCCTGCACGACGTCCTTGCCCTGCGTCCACGAGAGTGAGATCGACTCTCCACGGTGCACCCACGCGACGTTCGGACGCGCCGGCGGCGTCGCGTCGTAGCGAAGCTCGACGGTCGCCGGCTCGCTCAGGTGCCCCGCCGCGTCGCGGCACTGGCCGACGACCTTCGCGGGGCTCGCATCCGGCCCCTTGTAGCCGACGGTCGGCGAGCACTCCGTGACCCCGGATCCCTTGTCCGTGCCCGTGAACGCCACGTCGACCGGGTGGTTGTACCAACCGTTGGCGTCGGGCTTCCGCGCGGGGGTGCCCGTGACCGTCGGGGCCGTCGCGTCGTATTTGATCTTCAGCGACGTCGAGCCGGTGTTGCCCGCGTTGTCGGTGCACGAGCCGGAGACGCTGATGTCGCCGCCGTCGGGCCCGCTGTACGTCCCGGATGTGCACGAGGCGACGCCGGAGGCGCCGTCGTCGCCGGTGAAGCTGAACGAGACGGGGCTCGTGTACCAGCCGTTGGTGTCCGGGTCGCGGGCGGCGGACGCCGTGACGCCCGGCGGGGACGAGTCTTTCCTCACGGTGACGGTCCTCCCGTACGACGTGCCGTCCGAGTAGTAGACCGTGCACGTGAAGCTCGCGCCGCTCGTGTCGTCGGAGACCGTGGAGGAGCCGCAGCCGGTCGCGCTGGTCGCGCCCGCGCTGCTGTACGACCACGAGACGGTCACGTTCGACCGGAACCAGCCGCCGCAGCCGCCGCCGTTGCAGCTCGCGCCCGGGGGATCGACCGCCGCCGCGGCGCCGGGCAGCACGGCGACCACCGCGCCGAGGACGACGACGAGGACGAGTAGGCGGGTCGCTCTCATGCGTGCCTCGCCGAGCTGCGCGCCGCGATCCCGAGCAGAAGACTGCCGCCTGCGGCGGCTGCGAGCAGCAGCGCCGCCGCGACGAGTAGCTCACCGTTCAGCTCCGCGTCGCTCGGTCGTGCGCCGAGCACGGCCGCCGGCAGACCGAGCCGCACCGCGTCGCGGGGAACGCCCACCGGCCGGGAGACCGCCTGCTTCGCAGGAGCTACGCGAGGATGGGGCTTCGGTTTCGCCTTCGGACTCGTCTTCGGCTTGGGCTTCGGCTTCGCGGCTGCGCGGGAGATCGTCGTGGTCGTCGGTGCCGGTTTCGGCGCAGCCCGCGTGAGGACGGGCGCCGTGGCGACGCGCGGCGCCGTGCGCTGGACGACGTCGGGAGTCGGCGCCGCGACGCTTGGGGTGATGGATGTCCGCGGCGCGGCGACCGGCGCAGCGACGAGCGGAGCGTCCGGCACCGGGACTGCCGACTCTGCCGTCCGCTTCGTCGACGTCTTCGCCGTCTGCGAGCCACTGGAGCTCGTCGTCTTCGTGCTCGCCGGCCTCAGCGTCGACGGAGGGTCGTCCGGTCCGGGCATCGGCGTCCCGCCCGCGGCGAGCGCCGCCGGAGTGGTGACGAGCGCGATCGCGCATACCCCCACCGCGATCGATTGTCGCCTGTGCCGCAGAGAAGACGTCCGCCCGGACAACTGCTCCCTCCCTGTTGAGCCCCACGGTACGTCGGCCGACGCACTCGTGTCAATCCGCGCTTGGGGAGCGGCCGCCGGACGTTCCGGCGGCCGCTCGCTTGCGATCTCAGCGCTTGCTGTGCTTCTTCTTCCCTCCTTGGATCGCGCGGCTCCAGGCGCCTCCGCGCTGGTCGTCCCACGAGCCCTGGCCGCCGACCTGCAGGGCATCCGAGCCCTTGCCCGTCTGCTCCTGCATCAGCCTCTGGCAGGTCTCGTTGAGGTTGAGCGCCACGGCGAGCGCCGTGACGTCGTTCGACTGATCGACCGAGCCGCCGCCGCCCGGGCCACCGACCCGGATCGGCTTGTTCTCGTTCGATGCACCGAACTGGAGCGCCGTCGCGCCTGCGTCGGCGTCCTGCTTGCTCCACGCGCCCTGACCGGCCACCTGCAGGTACGAGCCGTGGCCCGAACCGGCCTGTGACTGGTCGATCGACTGATCCGTCTTGTTGAGGTTCAGCGCCGCCGCCACCGCGGTGGTGCTGTTCGACTGCGAGACGTCACCGTCGTTGCCCGGGCTGAGCACGCGGATCGACTCGTTCGTGTTCGACGGCTTCAACTGGACGGCCGTCGCGTGTGCGTCGGCGTCCTGGTGGTTCGAGGCCTCCTGCCCTGCGATCTGCGTGTAGTCCGAGCCGTACCCGGACTTGTCGTACCCGGACTTCTCGCCGGGGTACTCGCAGCGGACGCAGGAGGGCTCGTACGAGCCGCCCTGGCTCTGGTCGATCGACTGATCCGTCCAGTTGCCGTTCGCAGCGATCCCGACGGCGGTCGCCGAGTTCGACTGCGAGACGTCACCGTCGTTGCCCGGGCTCAGCACCCGGATCGACGACGCCGTGTTGGACGGCTTCACCTGAACCGCCGTCGCGTCGGCGTCCGCGGTCTGGCTGTTCGTCGCCTTCTGGCCGGCGATCTGCGTGGAGTCCGAGCCCTTGCCCGGATCCTTGTAACCGGTCTTCTCGCCCAGCATCGACGGCGCCGAAGCACCGCCCTGCGACTGGTCGATGGACTGATCCGTCTTGTTGCCGTTCAGCCCCGCCGCCACCGCGGTGGTGCTGTTCGACTGCGAGACGTCCCCCCCGTTGCCGGGTGAGAGCACGCGGATCGACGATGCCGTGTTCGACGGCTTCAGCTGGACCGCCGTCGCGTCTGCGTCGGCGTTCTGGTGATTCGAGGCCTCCTGGCCGGCGACCTGTGTTGCATCCGAGCCGTGACCGGACCCGCCCTGCGACTGGTCCGTCGTCTGGTCGGTCTTGTTCAGGTTCGCGGCGATGCCGATGGCGGTCGCCGAGTTGGACTGCGAGACGTCACCGTCGTTCCCCGGGCTCAGCACCCGGATCGACGACGCGCTGTTCGACGGCTTCACCTGGAACGCGGTCGCGTCCGCGTCCGCGGTCTGGTCGTTCGACGCCGCCTGCCCGGCGACCTGACTCTGGTCGGAGCCGTACCCGGCACCGCCCTGCGACTGGTCGACCGTCTGGTCCGTCTCGTTGCCGTTCAGGGCGGCCGCGCCGGCGGTCGCCGAGTTCGACTGGTTCACGTCGCCGCCGTTACCGGGGCTGAGAACGCGGATCGCCTGCGCGTCGTTCTTCGGTGCGATCTGCACCGCGGTCGCGTCCGCATTGGCGTCCTGCTCGTTCTTCGCCGCCTGACCGGCGATCTGGCTCTGGTCGGAGCCGTAACCGCCCAGCTGCGACTGGGTCGTGTCCTGGCTCGTCTTGTTGCCGTTGGCCGCGAGAGCGCCTGCCGTCGTCGAGTTCGACTGCGTGACGGCCCCGTCGTTCCCAGGGCTGAGCACGCGGATCGAGCCCGCGTTGTTCGACGCTCCCGACTGGTATGCGGTGCCCATCCCGTCGGCCGTCTGCCCGCTCGGGGCGGCCTGGCCGGCGGTCTGCGAGGCACTGCTTCCTCCGTCGGCGGCTGCCTGCCCCGCGCCGAACCACAGCGCGAGGACGAGCGCCCCGAGGAGTGTCGTCATCCGTTTCATCGAATGTCTGCTCCTTCCGTGGACTCGCGTGGAGCCGGCGCCCCACGCACTTCGTCGGGACGGAGGAGCGCTACCCGGGGTCGTCGGGCATGCGGCTGCGATGCCCGGAAGGCGTCGCCACACGTTCGAGTGCGACGCGCCTGGCCAGGTCGAGCACCGCGACCACGAAGGGAAGTGCGAGGAAGAGAGGAAGGCCGCCGCCCGAGGAGCCGCCGGCCCCCGCGGCAGCGGCGCTCGTCCCAGACGGCGCCTGTGCGGGGGTCGGGGTGGCCGGCGTAGGCATGCGCCATTGCGGGGCCGGCTTGTGTCGTGCCTTGCCCGACAGCTTCGCGGTGCGACCCGCGACGTCGGCCGCCGGGAGGGCGGACGACGCCGTGCCGTTCCACACGCCCGACGTGGGCGGCGAAGGCTCAGGAGCGGCGCTCCATCCCGGTCGGAACGCCGGCAGACGCGGCACGCGGCTCAAGAGCATCGACACGTCGCCGGGCCCGAGGGCCGGAGGCGTCACGAGGGTGAGCCCGTCCACGTCGCCGAGGGGCGGCGCGACCTCCGTCGTGACGAGTGCCGCGACCCCGGTCTCCGTGGACGGCTGCGGGAACGACGTAACAACCGGTGAGAGGACGGCAGGAAGCCCGGGGATCGCTGCAACGCCCGGTATCGCCGGCAGCGAGACAACCGGCACGGGCACGGGGAAAGGCAGGGTCGCGGGAGGATCGGACGTGGCGGGTGTCGAGGCACCGTGCGGCACCGAGACGCCGGCGCTCACCGCGAATGCGACGTTCGCCTGGCTGACCGGCCCGTCGTTGCCCGGGCTCGCGACCCGAATCGACACGTTGACGTTGCTGGGCTGATACTGGCCGACAGTTGCTCCCTGATACTGCGTCGCATTACCGCCGCAGTTCCAGATCCACGTCCAGTTTCTCGGCACAGAAGATCCATTGGATCCATCCGGCGATATCATCGATATCGCCGGCACGGAGACGCAGTCCCACTGCCATGACCACGTGTCCGGGTCGTCCTGCGCGGCGGTGGCCGGTGCAGTAGCCTGCCCCGATGTTGCCGCTGTCGCGGGGGTCGCTGCCGACGGTGCCGCCGAGATTGCGCCCGTAGTAGCCGCTGGGGGAGTAGCTGTGGCGCCGGTGGACGCCACCGCTGCGATGTTCGTCTGGGTCACGGGCCCGTTGTCACCCGCGCTCTCGATCCGCACGCTCACGTTCACGTTCGTCGGGGCCGTCTGGACTGCCGCCGGCGACGACGGTGACGTCGGCCGGGTCGTGACGGTATCGGGCGTGGTATCGACCGAGCTCGCGATGGTATCGGCCCTGGAATCTGGCTCCATGACTGGGATCTGGGCCTCCGGCTGGGCGCTCACGGGCTCGCTCGACTGGGCAGCCTGCGTCGCAGGATCGCTCGCCGGGGCGTCCGTAGGAGCCGTCTCGGCCTCCGTCGCGTCCATGACACTCCCCAGCGCGGCGTCGACGGCTCCGGCTGCGTCGCCTCCTTCGGGGAGTGCGACCTCGACGCCTGTTCCTTGCAGTGCGGCGGCGACGACGTTCGAAGCGCCTGCTCCGTCGTCTGCCTGTGCGTTCGAGGGCAGGACCACGGCCGGCACGCTCGCAAACGCGGCGGCGACCACGCACGTGGCGACCCGCGGGCTGGCGATGGACCTCATGCATTCTCATCTATGCATTGCGCACAGTATTTTCATACATGTTTTTCTTCGATTGGCATGGACACGACCTCTGATCCGCGATATGTTCTGCTTCGGAAAGGGGCGATTCATCAGCGTGTCCGATCGGGGGAGCAGAGCCAGAGGTTCGAGGCGCGGATCGACCGCCGCACTCCTGACCGCATACCACCGGGGAGGCGATCGGGGCGCCCGGACGCGCGTCATCGAACAGAACCTGCCGCTCGTCCATGCGCTCGCCCGCCGCTTCGCCGGGCCCTCCGAGCCGTTCGACGATCTCGTCCAGGTCGGCGCCATCGGGCTGATCAAGGCCGTGGACGGGTTCCGTGAGGACCGCGGGACGGACCTCGGCGCGTACGCCGTGCCGACGATCGTCGGGGAGCTGCGCCACCACCTCCGTGCCCGCTCCATCCTCGCCTCGAGCACGAGCGGCGAGCGGCCGAGGCTCGTGTCGCTGACCGCGGAGGAGCCGGTCGACGTGCGGTCCGAGACCGAGGCGGAAGGCGAGGAGCGCGTGCTCGTTCGAACCGCGCTCCACGCTCTGGGCCCCCGCGAGCGCCGGATCGTCGCTCTCCGGTTCTACCGTGACTGGAGCCAGCAGAGGATCGCCGAGGAGGTTGGCATCTCGCAGGTGCAGGTCTCCCGTCTCCTGACGAGTTCGCTGGCAAAGATGCGGCGGGTGCTCGAGGCCGCGTGATGGGAAGACGCGCCGTTGTGCGCACCGGTCGCAGCCCGTACACTCGCCGGTGGGTGAGCGCTCAACCCGCTGCCTCAGACGTCGAAGAGGCGGGCCGCTCGAAGACGCCGTCGCCGAGTGGCCGCCTTCTGCTCCGCATGCCCCCGGACCTCCACGGCGAGCTCGCGCAGGCGGCCGAGCGCGAGGGCACGAGCTTGAACGGGTACATCATCAGCCGCCTGCAGGCGTCGCTGGGCCGACCGGCTGAACGGGGCCCGGCGTCCGAGGCGACAGGAGTACCGGCCCCATCCCTCCGGCGCTTGCTCATCGCCAACGTGATCATCGTCGGGCTCGCCTCCGTGGCGGCGATTCTGCTCCTGCTCGTCGCCTGGCTCGGGTAGATCCGCTCCGATGACGGGTACCGCGGCCCTCGTCGTCGGCGCATGGCTCACGGCATCTCCGCTCCCAGTCCCCCGCACGGAGGTCGCGGCGGCTCCGCTCCAGGGACGCATCGTCGTCGTCGGCGGCTTCCTCGCGAACGGCGGCAACTCGCGGCGCGTCGACGCCTACGACCCGCGCAGCGACTCCTGGTCGCGGCTCCCCGACCTCCCGAGATCGGTCGACCACGCCGCGGCCGCCTCCTGGCGCGGACGCGTCGTCGTCGTCGGCGGCTACGACGCCGGACGGCGGCCGCTGCGCGCGGCGTTCCTGTACGACGGTCGCCGGTGGCGCGCACTTCCACCGCCGCCCGAAGAACGGGCCGCGGCCGCTGCGGCAGCAACCGCCGACGGTCGCGTGTGGGTGCTCGGCGGGCGCACGCGCGACGGGCTCGCGACGCGGATGCTCTCGCTCGACCTCCGGACGCTCCGCTGGACCACCTTCGCCGGCCCACGCCCGCGCGAGCATCTGGCCGCGACGGCACTCGGCGGACGCGTCTATGCGATCGGCGGACGGCTCGCGGGATACGACACGAACCTCGGCACGGTCGAGGCGTACGACCCGCGCGCGAGGGCGTGGCGCCCGCTGGCCGATCTTCCCGATCCCCGCGGCGGCACCGGCGCGGCCGCGATCGCCGGACGCATCGTCTCGATCGGCGGCGAATCACCCAGCGGCACCGCGGCGAGCGTCTGGTCGCTGAGGCCCGGCGGGCGCTGGTCGCGCCTCCCCGACCTTCCCACCCCGCGCCATGGCGTCGGCGTGGTGGCGCTGGCCGGCCGCGTGTGGGCGGTCGCGGGCGGCCCCGAGCCGGGGCTGACGGTCAGCGGCGCGGTCGAGTCGCTGGCGATCCCATAGGTTCGCGGGGGTCAGTCCCCCTCGGGGACAGACCCCTAGAGGCGACCGGACCTGAAGACGCCCCAGAGCAACCAGACGCCGAACACGCCGGAGAGCACGAAGCCGACGACCGAGATCAGGTGCAACCCGAGGAGGTGCGGGCCCTTGCTCGCGAGGACGCCGATCAGCGACGAGCCCACGAGCCCCCCGAGGATCACGAGCGCGACCGCGATGCGGTTCACCGAGACGTCCATGTGGTGGGCCAGGTCGTCGATCCCCGGATTCGAGATCTTCACCTCGAGCTCGCCGTCGCGCAGCTCGTTGAGGATGTCGTGCACCTGCCTCGGCACTTCGAGCGCGATCTCCGCGAGGTCCTGCACCTCACCTCGCGCCTGGAGCGCGACGCGACGCGGGGAGAAGCGCTCCGAGATCAGCTGCCGCGCGTACGGCCGGGCGACCTCGAAGACGTTGAAGTCCGGATACACCTCGGCGGCAACGGAGCCGAGCGTCGCGATCGCCTTGTCGAGGATCACGAACCGCGTCGGCAGCCGCAGGTTCATCGCGTAGATCAGCGAGAGGCCCTCGCGAATCGCCTCGATCGGGTCGATGTCGGAGAGCCGGGAGCCGTAGTAGCGGTAGTAGAGCTCCTCGAGCCGCGAGCGCAGCTCCTCCTCGCGATCGCGCGGGTACCGCACGCCGAGGTCGGCCAGACGGCGCGGGAGGGCGCCGACGTTCTCGGTCGCCGCATCGACGAAGAGGCGCGTCAGGCGCGCCATGTCCATGTCGGTCAGCCGTCCCGCCAGCCCGAAGTCGATCAGGCCGAGCCGTCCGTCCTCGAGCTGGAGGATGTTCGACGGGTGTGGATCGCCGTGGAAGAAGGCGTGGCGGAAGATCATCGTCATCCAGGCGTCCGTCAACGTGTAGGCGAGCGCACGTCGGTCCTCGTCGGGCCACGTGTCGAGCTCGAGATCCCGAATGTGCGTCCCCTCGAGGCGGTCGAGGGTCAGCAGCCGGCTCGTCGTGTAACGCCACCAGACGCGCGGGACGGCAACGCGCTCGTCGCCCGCGAAGTTGCGCCGGAAGGTCTCGGCATTGCGCGCTTCTTGCTGGTAGTCGAGCTCGAGACGGATCGACCGGCCGAACTCCTCCACGAGCTCGCCGGCGTCGATGAAGTCGAGCTGCCGTACACGCTCGCGCGCGACCCGGGCCGCGGAGGCCATCAGCCTCAGGTCGGACTCGATCTGGCGGGCGGCGTTGGGCCGTTGCACCTTGACGACGACGTGGACGTCGTTCGGAAGCGTCGCGCGGTGCACCTGGCCGATCGAGGCAGCCGCGATCGGCTGCTCCTCGAAGTCGAGGAAGGCCTGCTCGATCGTGAGCCCGAGCTCCGCGTGGACGACGCGTTCGACGTCCTCGATCGGAACCGGGGAGACGTCGTCCTGGAGCTTGCGCAGCTCGACGATGATGTCCGGCGGCACGACGTCGGGACGTGTGGAGAGGAGCTGGCCGAACTTGACGAATGTCGGCCCCAGCTCGTCGAGCATCTCGCGCAGGCGGCGACCGCGGTCCGCGTCCGGCTCCCCGTCCGAGGCACGGCGGCGGTCGAGCACGTACCCGAAGCCGTGGCGGGTGGCGACGCGACCGATCTCCGTGACGCGCGAGAGGGTCCGTTGGGCCCCGTCGTCCGCCATGACCTCAGTCTCGCAAACTCAGGCGACGCGATCGCGCTCGAGCAGGCGCAGCCGGTGCTCGAGCTGGGCGACCCGGAGGGCGAGGTCCTCGAGCTCCTCCCGTCGGGCGAGGCCCGCCCGCGCGAGCCCTCGCTCGAGCGCCTCGTCCCGGCGCTCGCCGAGACGCTCGAATTCGGCCCGCCACGAGGCGACGGTGTCGCGCACGGCGTCCCGCATCGCGTTGCGCTCGACGCCGACCCTGCGCGCCAGCTCGTCGGCGAGCTCCTCCATCGCCTCGACGCTCATGGTCGCCCAGCCGATTCCCGCAAGCAGGAGCTCGGAGACCGGCCTGGGGTCGTGGGAGCCGTTCGCGGCCATAGCCGCCATTCTAAGGACGCCGTCGCTGCGGCGAAGTCGCCGCCTCCAGGGATCTGCCCTCGCCGCAGGCGAGGGATTCAGCCGCGAGAGTCAGCTCCTGCCCAATCCTGCCTGGCGAGCGAGCTCAGCGAGGGCGGCCGTGGGGGCGTCCGCTGCGGCGCTGGCGGCGACGCTCGCGCTTTGCCGCTGCCGCCGGGGAGGTCGGCGCTTCGGGCGCGGCGACCGGCGTCACTGAAGGTGCCGACGCGGCCGCGACGACGGGCTCAGCCACGACGGGCTGCGGCTCCTGGACCGTGTCCTCGAGCAACGCGGCTCCCACTGAGCCCTCAACCGCGCCGTAG
>Ga0111538_10013600_pt1 | contig 10734 bp, 8 predicted proteins | sample SoiMethybrSBSTD1_FD_79669 | JGI IMG/M metagenome (GOLD analysis project Ga0111538, IMG submission 79669) | Bulk soil microbial communities from a Populus tree surrounding site in Tennessee, USA - Soil MetaG P. TD hybrid SBSTD1 (version 2)... | ecosystem: Environmental > Terrestrial > Soil > Tree... | reverse complement strand
GTGGTCGCCTTGTCGGCCTTGCCGTCGCCGTCGGTGTCCTCGAGGATCAGCAGGCGGTCGTTCATCGGATCCTTCGGCTTCCAGTGGGGGTAGGACGGCCAGGTCGCGACCCAGAGCCTGCCTTTGGTGTCGAAGGCCATCTGCACCGGCTTGATCAGCTCGGGAAACTGCTCCTCGGAGGCGAAGAGAGCGACCTTCATCCCCTCGGCAACGGTCATCTTCGACACGGACTCCTCGCCGCCCCGGAACACGTGGGTGCCGTTGGGACCCTGGCCCGGCTTGTTGGTGACCACCGGGATGAAAGGCTGGGTGTTCGAGTCGTCGACCTTGTGGTCGCGGCCCTGGGCGGCGGCCCAGACTTTCGCGTCGCGGTTGGCGGTCATTTCGTCGAGGATCTCCATCTCGCGCTGCGCGACGACGCGGTTGGTCTGGCCGTCGACGAACTTCAGGTCGGCGCGGCCGCCGAAGACCGAGTACCCGTCGGTCGTCCGGTACCGCTGGAACCAATAGAAGTTCTTGTCGAGCACCGCCTGTCGGATCTTCTCCAGGGCCGCGGTTTCGCGCGCCGGCGCGGGATCGCGGAACAGGAGGCGGTCGATGATCTGCGCGACCTGCTTGTCGCCCTCATCGTTCAGGTGGATGCCGTTGATCGTGTGCCCCGACAGCTTCTGAGTGGCGTGGAACAGATCGACGAACGGGAGGTTCGCCGCCTTGGCGACGTCGGCCATCGCGCGGGTGTAGAGCTCGAGGCGCTTGTTGTTCTCGACGCCGTCGGGCAGGTTGGGGTCCTTCAGGTTTTCGTGGGCGATCGGCGAGAAGAGGACGAGGCGGCACTTCTGGGAGAGGGTCTTGTTGATGAAACCCTCGAGGTCGCTCTTGAACTTCGGCAGGCCCGCTTCGCCGGCGAAGGACTCGTTGTACCCGAAGAAGGCGAAGACGACGTTGGTCTTGGTCATCGTGAGCCACTGCTCGGGCGACCCGAAGTTGGCGGACCGGAGGCGGATCGTCAACTCGTCGGCGGCGAAGCCGAGATTGCGGATGACCAGCTCGTGCTGCGGGAAGCGGCTCTGGATCAGCGTCTCAAGCCGGCCGGCGTGCTGCATCCGGTCGGCCGTCGTATTGCCGAGGATGCCGATGCGGTCGCCCTTCTCGAGCTTGAGCGTGGGAGGCTCCTGCTTGTCCTGAGCGAGGGCCGGAAGGCCCGAGTCGAAGGACGCAATCCCGGCGAGCAGCAGCGCCGCGATGAAAATTCGTGTCATGGATGAAGGCCCTCGTGTTTACTACTAGGCAATAGCCCTTACTCATGAGGATTCGACTATGAGAATCGCCCTCGCGCTGCTTCTGCTGCTGGTCCGGGTCGCGGACCCCAAGATTCAGGTCGCGCCCGACGTGGAATCGGGCGTCTACGAGCCGGGAAAGACCGTCACCTGGAACGTGGAGGTGAAGGACGGCGACGCGCCCGCGGCGGGCAAGATCTCGTACGTCGTCCGCAGCGGCGGGATCGGCGAGGCGGCCAAGGGCGACGTGGAGCTGAAGGAGGGCAAGGCGCAGGTCACGGGGACGCGCGCCACGCCCGGCGTGCTGCTGCTCGAGGTGAAGTATCGCACGGCAGGCGCGGCGAAGGACACGGTCGCCCACGGCGGCGCGGCGTTCGATCCCGACAAGGTCGCGGCCTCGGCGCCTCCCCCCGACGACTTCGACCAGTTCTGGAAGGAGAAGATCGCGGAGCTGGCGGCGGCGCCGATGAACGTGCAGCTGACGCCGGTGGACGTCGGCAATCCCGCGGTCGAGTACTTCAAGATCACGATGGACAACATCCGGGGGTCGAAGATCCAGGGCCAGATCGCGCTGCCCGCGGGCGGGAAGAAGGACCTGCCGGCGCTCCTGCAGGTGCAGTGGGCGGGCGTCTATCCGCTCGACCGCAACTGGGTGATCGGCCACGCCAAGAACGGCTGGCTCTCGATGAACATCATCGCCCACGACCTGCCGATCGACGAGAAGCCGGACTTCTACAAGGAGAAGTCGGCGAAGGAGCTGGCGGATTATCCGGGCATCGGCAAGGACGACCGGGAGAAGTGCTACTTCCTGAAGATGTTCCTGTCGTGCTACCGCGCGTGCGAGTACCTGACCCAGCGGCCGGACTGGAACAAGAAGGCGCTGGTGGTTCACGGCGGCAGCCAGGGCGGCTACCAGGCGATCGTGACGGCGGGGATGCATCCCGCGGTGACGGCGTTCGCGGCGAACGTCCCGGCGGGCTGCGACCACACGGGCAAGCAGGTCGGCCGTCTGCCGGGCTGGCCCAACTTCCCGGGCCGTCTCTGGCCCGCGGCGGACGCCGAGAAGATCACGAAGACGAGCCGCTACTTCGACGCGATGAACTTCGCGACGCGGATTCAATGTCCGGGCCTGATCGGCCTCGGACTCGTGGATCCGGTGTGTCCTCCGGAGGGGATCCTGGCGACGGTGAACCAGATGAAGGGGCCGAAGAAGGTGATCATCATGCCGAAGGCCGACCACGGCAACTACCACCAGGCCTACTACGCGGTCTTCGGCGGCTTCCTGGAGGAAGCGAAGAAGAAGTAATGAAGAAGATGTGCGTTCAGTTCCAGCCGGATCGCGCTCCCGCGCTGGACATGAAGGAAGTCCGGTCGGTGCTGGAGGGCATCGCCGCCACCCCGCGGCTCGTTCAAGGACATCGGGTCGACGATCTCACCTTCATTTTCGAAACACCGGATCTCGGAGAGCTCTGGCGGCTGGTCGAGGCCGAGCTCTTCAGCGACCCTCCGTGGGGTCGACTTGCCCGGAAGGCGTCGATCGTGACCTGCGATGGCGATCTCACCCTCCACCACTTTGACCCGTCGGTCGCGCGGGCCTCGAGCCCCGAGAATAAGAGGACGAAGAATCCGCGCTGCGGTTGACGCCGGGGGACGGACGCTATTACCCTCGAAGAGTGACGTTGGGTCGTCGGATCGCGGCACTGGGGTTCGCGGCGGCGCTGGCCGGATGCGCCGGTTCTCCGCCGGCCGTCCCGGGCATGCACGGCTTCACCGCGCGCGAGCTGGACGTCATCCTGACGCTGTCGCCGCTGCCGGACCCGCTGCCGGACCCGACGAACGCCGTCGCCGACAACCCCGCCGCCGCCCATCTCGGCCGGTTCCTGTTCTTCGACCGCGGACTGTCGCCCGTCGGAGTCTCGTGCGCGTCGTGCCACGACCCCGGGAAGGAGTGGACCGACGGCCGACCGATCTCCGCGGCGTCCGGCCGACACGTCCCGTCCCTCTGGAACGTCGCCTACCAGCGCTGGTTCTTCTGGGACGGCCGCGCGGACTCCCTGGGGTCCCAGGCGCTCCAGCCGATCGAGCACCCTCGCGAGATGGGGGGGTCCAGGGAAGAGATCGAGCATCGGATCCGGGGAGACGCGGCGCTCGCGGCCGCCTACCAGGCCGCGTTCGGCCCCCTGCCGGCGGAGACCCTCGAGTCGACCGATCGGATCTTCTCCAACGTCGGAAAAGCGATCGCGGCCTTCGAGCGGAAGCTGATCAGCCGGAACTCGCCGTTCGACGCGTATGTGGCGGCGCTCCGGTCGGGCGACAAGAAAGCCCGGAGGGCGTATCCCCGGTCGGCCCGGCGGGGGCTGAAGCTGTTCGTCGGGCGGGCGGGCTGCGTCCTCTGTCACAGCGGGCCGACGTTCTCGGACAAGGAGTTCCACGCCTTGGGGGCGCCCGACGATCGGGAGGACCTCGGGCGGTTCGCCGGCATTCCCCTGCTGCTTCAGGATCCCTTCAACGGGCTGGGAAAGTTTTCGGACGCCCCGGACGGCGGCCGCCGCCTGCCGACCACGTCCCTGACCCCCTCGGACCGCTGGAAAGGCGCGTTCAAGACTCCCGGACTCCGGAACGTCGCGCGGACGGCGCCCTATTTCCACCGCGGACAGTTCGAGTCGCTGGAGCAGGTGGTCCGGTTCTACTCCGCCGGCAACGGGACGACCCTGACCCCGCTGAACCTCGCCGAGTCCGAGATCGCGGATCTTGTTTCGTTCCTCCGGACGCTGACGGGCGGCCCGATCGATCCCGACTTGATGCGAGCGCCGGCCTTGCAATTGACCCTCGGGCCGGGCCGCTGATTCTTACGGCGCGGGCGCGCCGACCTGGTAGAGCTCTCGGACGTCGGACTCCTTCAGCGCCTGGCCGAAGATCACGAACTCGTCCATGCGTCCGTTCAGGTGGCGGATCCCATAGTGGCTGCCGTCGATCGGAGAGCCCCAGTTGCCGAACTCGACGTTGCCCAGCTGCAGCGCCGTGTCGAACTTGAGCGGCAGCCGGCGCGACAGGCGGCCATCCACATAGTGGACCACCTCGCGCGCCTGGCGGTCGTAGACCGTGCATAGGTGGATCCAGCGGCCCAGGTTCCCCGCCGGGAACATCGGCTCCGTGTCGTAGTCGTTGCTGATCTTGTCCCCGTGAATGCCCAAACGCAGCTTGCCGGTCTGCGTGATCTGCCAGTGGACGCTGCCCGAAGTCCAGCCGTCGGTCAGCATCAGGCCGCTGAACGGGCGGTCCAGGCCGTCCACCCGGACCCACGTCATCAGCGTCAGCGACTCGTAGGTCCCGGCGTCCTGGAAGCGCACCCGGTCGCCCGGGGTCTTGAACTCCAGCGCCTTCTTGCCGGGCCAGCGGCCGTCGGTCCAACGGGCGCCGATGATCGCGCCGTCCACCGGCGACCGCTCCGGACGGTTGCAGCGGAGCTCGCGCGACCACGACGGCGAATCCTCGAACGAGTAGTACACCGCCACGCGCGGATCCTGGCGAAGACGCTCGCTCGCGGACTCCCACCGGGCGTACCGGCCCCTGCCCTCCTCCGCGGACCGGAAGGTCAACTCGGCCGACGTCAGGAATCCTTCCGTGTCGGCCGGGATCGGAAGGATCGTCCCCGCGCCGTCCACACGGACGGCACTGCCGCCGCCGAGGTCCCGCGACGTTCCGCGCGAATGGAGCTCGACCATCCCCTGGAAGACGTGCACCTCCGCGTCGCCGCCGCGCGGGACCCGCAGGCCGAACTCGGTGCCGCGATCGACGAGCTTGAGGTCGGATGCGCCGATCGTGAACCCTTTCGCCTGCGGCGGCACGACCGCGCGAAGCTTGCCGTGCCGGCAGAACCCTTCGTTCCTGGAGACCAGCTCGAAGTCGGCGGGGCCTTCGACGACCACCCGGGCGCCGCTGAAGAACTCGACCTGGATCGAGCCCGACAGCAGGGACAGGCGCCGCTTCGGCAGCACCGAGCCGAGCGAGGGCGCGGAGTCGCCCCAGGTCACGTCCAGCGCGCGGGTCAGCACCGCGCAGCCTTCATAGGAGGGGCTCTCCGGCTGCTTCGTTGGAATTGCGAGCAGCGCCGCGACCACGACCGCCGCCGCGGCGGCAAGCGCCAGGAGCGGCTTCCACGACGCGCGACGGCGCCGGGCCGGCGCCGGCATCGCGGGCTGACGGCCCAGCTTGAACGTCAGGTCCGCCTGAAGCAGCGCCCGGTCGACGAAGTGGTCCAGCGCCTCGGGGTCCTCCGCGAGGATCTGGTCGAGCCGCGCCGTCTGCGCGTCGTCGATCGTGCCGTCGCGGAGCGCCTCCAGGAGTTCGCCGAGTTCGTCGGAGTTCATGCGTTCGCCGCTCCCAGCTTCCCGCGCATGCACTGCAGCAGACGCTCGTGCGCGCGGTTGAGCGCCTTGTAGGCGGCGACCACCGTCCGGCCGGTATGGCGCGCGACCTCCTCGACCGACGCGCCGCCGCGGTAGCGCAGCTCGATCAGCTGCCGGTCGTCTTCCGGCAGGTCGCCGAGGCATCCGTCCAGCGCCGCCGACCGGGCGTCCTCGCGCTCGGGGCGGGCGGCCATCCGGTCGACCACCGCGTCGAGGGTCTCGTCGCTGAGCCGCGCCTTCGTGCGGCGCTTCGTGGTGTAGTACGCCATCACCTGGTACCGCGCGATCCGGAGGGCCCACGCGGAGAAGTTGGTCCCCGCCTCGAACTCGCCGAACTTCTGCCACAGGACGGCGCAGGTCTCCTGGTGGATGTCGTCCGCGTCGGGGCCGTTGGGGACGAGGGCGAGGATCAGGCCGTAGATCCGGCGCTGATGCTGGAGGAAGAGCCGGACGAACTGCTCGCCTCTATCCATCTCGTTGGCCATCCCAGTAAGGATATGGCCCGGCGGGGTGAAAATTGGACAGAAATCGGGAGCAACGAAACCCCGCCGGCCCCCTCTATTCAGGGGAGGAATTCCATGTCCCGGATCCGCCTGATGACGTACAACGTGCACCACTGCAAGGGGATGGACGGCCGGCTGTCGCCCCATCGGGTCGCGGAGGTCATCGCGGCCGGGAAGCCGGACATCGTCGCGCTCCAGGAGCTGGACGTCGGCCGGGTGCGGACCCGGTGGGTGGACCAGCCCCGCCTGATCGGCAAGATCCTGGAGATGGAGTTCCATTTCTTCCCGACCGTGAAGCTCGCCCCGGGGGACTACGGGACCGCGATCCTGAGCCGGTGGCCCCTGCGGCCGGTCCGTACGGCGCTGCTCCCGGTGCTGACGGACCGCCGGGTGGAGAACCGCGGCGCCCTCTGGGCGGCCATCGACGCCGACGGACGGCGCATCAACGTCGTCAACACCCACCTGGGGCTGACCCGGGGAGAGCGACGGCTCCAGGCGGAGGCGCTGCTGGGGCCCGACTGGCTGTCCCATCCCGACTGCAGCGAGCCGCGCATCCTCTGCGGCGACTTCAACATGTCGTCCCGAAGCGAGGTCACGTGCTTCAACGGCATCTGCGTTCAGGCCCGGTGGCATCAGGTGGGCCCTCCCCCCCTCACCTGGCCCAGCGTGCTTCCGTTCATGTCGCTGGACCACGTCTTCTTCAGCCCGGGGATCGTGCTCGAATCGGTGGAGACCGCCCCGGGAATTCGCGCCCGGATCGCCTCCGACCACCTCCCGGTCATTGCAACATTCCGGATCTGACATAACACCACCCCCCACCCGAGCATCTCCAAGTCATCAGGGTCTGATGGGAGATCCCCCTATGTCCGATCGGAAATCCACTTGGATCCGCATCGGGGGGGTCTTTCTCTTCTTTGCCCTGCTGGCCGCGGTCTGGCAGTGGACGCCGCTCAAGGGGCTGCTGGACGTTCAGCGGATCGCCGACTGGGTCGAGCCGCACCGCACCGCCTGGTATGCCCCTCCGGCCGTGGTGGCCGCCTTCGTTTTCCTCGGCCTCCTGATGGTGCCCGTCCTCCTCCTCATCACGGCCACCGGCATCGCCTTCGGTCCCTGGCTGGGGTCCCTCTATGCCTTTGCCGGCGCGATCACGAGCGCCAGCGTGGGATTCGCGTTCGGGCGGCTGGCCGGACGACGCCGCATCGAGCGCGTCGGCGGCCCGAAGATCGGCGACATCAGCCGCAAGATCGAGCGCAACGGGACGCTCGCCGTCTACGTGATCCGAAAGATCCCGCTGCCCTTCCTCTTCTCGAACCTCGTGATCGGCGCCTCCCGAGTCCGCTTCCGGGATTTCCTCCTGGGCTCGGTCCTCGGCTTGGGACCCATCGTCATCGCGCTCGCCGGGTTCGGCTATCACCTGACCCGGAGCCTCGAGGATCCGACCCCGGCAAAGATCGCCCTCGCCGTCGGCTTCCTCGCCGTGCCGCTCACGATCGCGTGGACCCTCAACCGCGTCCTCCGCCATTCCCGGAGGGCCTCATGAGCACGACGCTCCGGACCGCCCGGGGCCCGCTCCTCCAGCCGGGACGGACCTGCTGGACGGTGGCTCCCGTCTTCACGTCGGGGTTGCTCATCGACGGACGCGACTACTTCCGGGAGTTCCACCGCGCCGCGCAGGCCGCCCGTCGATCGATCCTGCTCGCGGGGTGGCAGTTCGATACCAACGTCGCCCTCCTTCGGGGCAAGGACCGAACGGGCTCCCCGGAAGACGTCCTGCTCCTGCCGTTCCTCCGCAGCCTCTGCCGCGGGAACCCCGACCTCCGCATCTATCTCCTCTGCTGGGACTACAGCCCCGCCTACTTCTTCCAGCGAGAGTGGCTGCAGGACTTCAAGTTCAACTGGAGCGAGCCCGGCATCCGGTTCCGCTTCGACGACCGCCATGCCGTGGGCGCCAGCCATCACCAGAAGTTCGCCGTCATCGACGGCTCGCTGGCCTTCGTGGGCTCGATCGACTTCTGCAACCACCGCTGGGACCGCCGCGACCACGAACTTCAGTGCGAGGAACGATGCTCCCCCGCGGGGGTCGACGTGTCGGGCCCCTACCACGAGGTCCAGGCCTACTTTACCGGCCCCGCCGCGACGCAGCTGGTGGAGCTGTTCGAGGCGCGATGGACGCTGTCGGGGGGAACGCCGCTCCAGCTCCCTCCGCCCCAGCCGGTCGACGTCCGCATCCGTCCGAGCGCGAGGATCGGCGGCGGCGAGGTGGGCCTGAGCCGAACGATGGCCCGCACCCTCGAGCCGCCCCATCCGCCGATCCGCGAGATCCGGCGGCTCCACGTCGACGCCATCCTGAACGCCGACCATTCCATCTTCATCGAGAACCAGTACTTCGGATCCCGCGCGATCTTCGACGCGCTCTGCCGGCGGTTCGCCCGGACGGACCGTCCCCCTCTCGAGGTGGCCATGCTCTATCCCCGGGAGCTGCACTCCGTCACCGAGCAGCTCTCCGTGGGCGTCCAGCAGGCCGCGATGTTCCGACACCTCCAGACGGCGGCCGCCGCCGGGGGCCACCGGCTGGGGATCTATACGAGCCTCTCGACCGAACCCGGCGCCGAGCCGCGCGGCCGCTATATCCACTCCAAGCTCATGATCGTGGACGACCGGTTCATGACCGTGGGCTCCGCCAACACGAACAACCGCAGCATGGGGCTCGACAGCGAACTGCACGTCTCCTGGGAGGCTCCCCGTTTTTTCCCGGCGATCCGCCGGGCCCGGCTCAATCTCCTGATCGAGCACGCGGGGGTGAATCCCCGCCTGGGCGTGAAGCTCCTGGGCGCGCCGACCGGATGGGTCGAGGTCCTCGACCGCTGGGCGACGGACGAACAAGGCTCCCTCCGCCTCCATCCGATCACGAGCAGCCTGGACGACAATCTCCTGGTCCAGACTCTGTCGGTCGAGGGGCCGATCGGGGACCCCGAGCGGGCGGTGCTGGAAGAGGAGATCTTCGAAGAGATCGCGCCGTCGCGCCGCGAGCGCGTGGCGGCAGGCATCCGGCGGCTTCGTCGGGTCTTCGGGCGGAAGGGCCGGACGGAATGGATCGTCGCGGTGAATCCGCCGGCGGCGCTGGCGCGCGGCCCCTCCGGTCCCTGGGCGTTCCTGGCCCGGACCGCCCGGCGCTGGATCGTGCCGTTCATCCTCCTGTTCCTGCTGTTCCTCGGCGCCTGGGCGGTGATCGGACTCCTGGACCTGTTCGATTAACCTCGGGAATATTCCTAAATCGCTGGTCCTTGCCCACTCCGGCGTGTCATATTACTTTGAACGGATCCGAACGCCTTCGCATGAAAGAAGTCACGGCCGACTTTGTCCGCCTCGAGATCAACCGCCTCGGGACCGTGGTCGTCGAAACCGGACTCTTTCACCCCTCGGGCATCAAACTCCACGCCGCCGGGGATCAACTCACCCTGGTCCATGCCAAGAACCTCCATGAGGCGATGTTCACGAAGCTGTACCTGCTGGAGTTCGGCGAGGACGAGCGGACGGCGAGGAGGTCCCTGGGGGTCGAGCACGTGCTCCCGGCCAACGTCCAGCTGGGGGACATCCTGGCGGAGGATATCCGCACCTCGGGCGGAGACCTCCTGATCGGGGCCGGGACCGAGATCAACGAGGCCTTTCGCCACCTGCTTCAGACGGAGGGCGCCGTCCTCGCCGTGCCGATCAAGAATCGCAAGCTGGCGGAGCTGACCCAGCAGGCGAAGGCGTATCTCGCGCTGCACGCCGCCCCCTCCGCCGAACTCAAGCCGTCCACCACCCGGATCACGAGGATGGTCCACACCGTCACGACGCCGACGCGGTACCTGATGATCCCGCGGGCGAAGATCCTGGTGGGCATCGCCGACGACCTCCTGCGCACGCTGCTCTGCAACTCGCTGGTCTCGGAAGGCCACGAGCCGGTCGAGCGGAAATCCGCCGCGGCGGCGATCGACGAGGCCCACGTCGAGCGGCCGCACATCCTCCTGCTGGATCTCGCGGAAGCCCTGCCCCTCCTGCCGCGCGTCCGGGGGGAGAAGGGCATCCAGAACATGGCGGTCCTCGTCTGCGCGGAGGAGGACAAGGCCTCGCAGATCCACAACGCCCTGTACTCCGGCGCGAACGACTGGGTGCCCCGCCCGCCGAGCCGCGACGTGCTCGGCGAGAAGGTCAAGGGATGCCAGGACGTGCTGCTCCGCAAGGTGCAGCTGGCGCCGTCGCTTCAAAGCGAGCGGCGGCGGTCGGACCGCGAGACGGTCACGCTGGAATGCAGCCTGCGCGACCCGTACCTGACCAAGCCGCTCCCGGTGACGACCGTCGAAGGGATCGACATCAGCGACGGCGGGATCCGGGTCGCCTACACCGTTCCCCGGTGGCCGTGTCCTTGGGCCTACACCACCCATTCCGTCCATCCCCGTCACCCCTTCTTCACCTACGCGTGCGCCAACCCCGGAGCGACGGACCTCAAGATCCTGTTCCCGTGCGCGAGGGCAGCCACCATCGAGAAGATGGCGCGAATCG
>Ga0111538_10013599_pt1 | contig 10735 bp, 10 predicted proteins | sample SoiMethybrSBSTD1_FD_79669 | JGI IMG/M metagenome (GOLD analysis project Ga0111538, IMG submission 79669) | Bulk soil microbial communities from a Populus tree surrounding site in Tennessee, USA - Soil MetaG P. TD hybrid SBSTD1 (version 2)... | ecosystem: Environmental > Terrestrial > Soil >... | reverse complement strand
TCAATCGGTGGGGCGTGATTACCAAGTCGGGGTTCGTCCCGGGAGTCTATGGCCATGAACTGCTGGCGATCGGACCGGCGGTGGCCCCGTACCTCCAGCGCTCTCTTCGGGACACGCGCCGGGCGCCGGTCTTCGGCGTCGAGGAAGAGCGGACGGGCCGGATCCAGGAGGACCGGGTGTGCGACTATGCCTGGATCTTCCTGGCGACGATGTTCGATCGTCCCCTGACCTACAACCCCGATCCCCGTCTGCGGGATCCCCAGATTCACGAGCTGGACATCTGGCTCGACCGCAAGCCGGGAAACCGGTAGTTCCCGGGGGGAGGTCCCTGGTTTCGGGTCAGGCTTGCCCGATCAGGTGCTCGACGATTTCGGCGACGTCCCCGGGCTTGAAGGGGCGATTCACCACCACGACCGTGCGCAGGAAGCATCGGGCCGCCGCGTCGCCCTCGTCCTCGTCGGCGATCAGGATCACCTTCGGCGGCACCTTGCGGGCGCGCAGGTCGCCGAGCAGGTCGTCCATGCCCTTGGAGCCGAGGTTCGTGGAGAACGTGACGACGTCGAAGTTGCGCACCTTGAGGCGGTCGCGGGCGTCCGCCACGTCGGTCCAGACGCTGACGTCGAAGCCGGATCCCTCGAGCGAGTTGCGGATGGAGCTGCACTCCTTGTAGTTTGTATTGGCGATCAAAATCGCCTTGGAGGAGGCGCTGGGATCGGGCATCGAGTCGCCCGGGCCGCGCCGCAGAATGGTGCTGTCCGCCATGGATGTTGCCCTCTACGCGCCTTCACGATGATCCGACCAGGGGACGCCGACCAGCGCGCGCGCGGTATCGATGACCTCGTCGATCGCGCACGGGCGCCGGAGTATCGACAGACAAGGAACGCCGTGGCCGTCGCCTCCCGTCCTCAGTTCGCCGGGGTCGGCCAGGACGATCAGGCCGGGCGGGCTCACCCGCTGCGACAGGATGTCCAGGATCCCTTCGACGGCCGCCGTTCCCACCGACGTGGAGACGATGACGAGGTCGTAGGCCCGCTCCTGCACGCGCCGGCATCCCTCGTGGACGTCGGTCACGAGATTAAGATAATACCCCGCTTCTTCGAGCGCGAGGCGGATTGCCGGACCGTAGACCGTATCTTTGTCCACGACCAGCACTTTGAGCAGCCGGACGCACCGGGTGGGAGTCCGCGAATCCGAATCGTGACTTTCGGCGGTCATGCATCCCTCCTTGTCCAGGACCGGACGACGGCCGGTCGTCCCGTCGGAGGACCTACCCCTGTTCAGGGATCCGCTTCGAATCCCGCTGCCCCTGTGGGAAGGAGGCTCGACCCGCCGGTCGAGCGTCTCTGTCGAAATTTTATTGCATACTTGATGGGCTGTCAAGCGCCTTTCCATTCAGCGCCGGAGCAACAGGACCGCGGCGACCGCGACCCCGATCGCGACGGCCGCCGCCAGCCCGATCAGGATCTTCCGCTGACGCCGCCGTTTTTCGGCCAGATCGAGGTAGAGCCGGCGTTCGCTGGGCGACGGCACCGCCGTCGGCGTCACCATCTTGCCCTGGAAGGGAAGGCGCCACTTGTCGGGGATCGCAAAGGCATCCTTGTGATCCGGAAGCTTGACCTTGCGTCCCGTTTCGCGCCCCCCGGATGCTTCCTGCTGTTCCATGGCCATCCATCTAGTCGATACCAGAAGAGTACCCCATGAACGTGCTCGACGCGATCATTCTGGCCGTGGTGCAGGGGCTGACCGAGTTCCTGCCGGTCTCCTCCAAAACCCACCTGCTGTTCACGCGCCATTTCCTGAAGCTGCCGGTCGACCTGTTCTTCGACGTCACGCTCCACATCGGGTCGCTCGCGGCCATCCTCGTCTACTATCGCAAGTCGTGGCTCGAGCTTCTGAGGGAACGGCGGGGCGAAATTCCCCGGCTCGTCCTGGCGACGGTGCCCCTCGTCGTTGCGGCGCTGCTGTTCCGGAAGCACCTCGCGGCCGCGTACGAGAATCTCACGCTGGCGGCGGGGATGCTGCTGGTGACGGCCGCGTGGCTGTTCATCGCCGAGCGGTTCAGCCGGGAGAAGGAGGGCGTCCTCGAGGCCCCCATGTGGAAGATCCTCCTCGTCGGCCTCGCCCAGTCCTGCGCGGTCCTGCCGGGCATCTCCCGGTCGGGGTCGACCATCGGGATGGGCTACCTGGCCGGGATCAAGCGGGCCGACGCGGTCCGGTTCTCGTTCTTCATGGGCGCGATCGCGATCGTGGCGGCGATGGCGAAAATGACGCAGGAACTCATCTCCACTAAAGCCCGGCCCGAACCGGTGCCGATAGTGATTGGGGTCGCGGTGACCTTCGTCGTCAGCATGGCCGCGATCCGGGTGGTGGAGAAGCTGTCGCCGAAGGGGCGGTTTCTCTGGTTCGCGCTGTACTGCGCGGTGGCTGGGATCGTGGGGCTCATCTGCTTCGGGAGAGGCTAGCGTGGCGAAGAAAACCGATCCGCTGGCGTCGAAGGTTCCGGTCCGGGAGAAGATGAAGGAGCTGGGGGGGCTCTTCTTCTTCCTGTGCGCGATGTTCGTCTTCATCTCGCTCGTGACCTACGACGCGGGCGACATCCGCGAGATCAAGTACCCGCCCAACAGCCCGCTCCACAATAAGGGCGGCGCCATCGGCGCCCGCGTGGGCTACGGCCTCCTGTCGGGCTTCGGGATCGCCTCCTACCTCCTGGTGTTCTTCATCGGCTTCTGGTCCTTCCTGGTCTTCTTCCGCCGGAAGCTCGCCGGCATCACCGTGAAGCTGATCGCGGTCCTGGTTTCCGTCTTCGCGGCCGCGACCCTGCTCTCGCTCCAGGGCCTCCTCCCCGCCTCCTCGCTGGGGCTGGCCGGGACCGCCCCCGGGCTCGGCGGCGTCTACGGCAAGGCCTTCGAGCTCCTCCTCGTGAACCATCTCGGCGCCGCGGGCGCCTGGCTCTGCGTGATCCTCGCCCTGTCGGTCTCGCTCGTCCTGTCGACCGACTGGATGATCTACGTCGGCGTCCTCAAGCTGGCCGAGGTTGCGAGGGCCGTGATGGGCCGCGTCTCGCACCACTACTCTGCCGAGGAGCTCTCCAAGCGGCGCGCCCTCGCCGAGCAGGCGAAGATGGAGCGTGCGAAGGCCGAGCTCGCCCGTCGGGTCGCCGCCCAGGCGCAGAAGCCCGCCCCGGTGGCCGCGGCCCCCGTGGCCGCCGCCCCGGTCAAGCCCCAGATCCGTCTGACGAACCAGGACCGCGCGATCGCGGCGGTCCAGCCTCCGGCGCCCGTGCCGGCGCCGGTCCCGGCCCCCGTGATGAAAGCCGTCGAGCCCCCCGCGGCCGTGAAGCCGAAGCAGGACGCGAAAGTCGAGCCCGCCAAGGCCGACCTCGCGAGCGCCGTCGCCAAGGCGGCCTCCGGTTTCAAGCACAGCCCGGTGGGCGCCTACGAGCAGCCGCCGATCGATCTCTTCGATGCGAAGGTGGAGGACCTCCACCCGATCAACGAGAAGGAGATCAAGGATCGGATGCTGATCCTGGAGGCGGCGCTGGCGGAGTACGGCATCGACGGCAAGGTCGTGAATTTCGAGATCGGCCCGGCGGTCACCCAGTACGAGATCCAGCTGGCCCCCGGCCAGCAGATCCACGCGGTGACGGCGCGCCAGGACGAGATCACGATGCGCCTGTCGACGCTCGCGGTGCGCGTGGTCGCGCCGCTGCCCGGCAAGGGAACGGTCGGCATCGAGGTTCCCAATCCGTATCCCAAGGCGGTCCGGATCCGCGAGTTCTTCGAGAAGGGCTATGCGGACCTCCGCAAGATTCCGCTCCCGATGGTCCTGGGCAAGACCAACGAGGGCGGCGGCATCCTGCGCAGCCTGTCGGAGCTGCCCCACCTGCTGATCGGCGGCACGACCGGCTCGGGCAAGTCGGTCTGCCTCAAGACCATCATCACGAGCCTGGTCTCCGCGATGTCGCCCCAGGAGATGAAGCTGATCCTCATCGACCCCAAGCAGGTCGAGTTGACCAGCTTCTCCGACATCCCCCACCTCTGGGCCCCGGTGGTCACCGACGGCAAGAAGGCCGGCATGGTGCTCGACTGGCTGGTCAAGGAGATGGAGGAGCGCTACGGCATCCTGAACCGCGTCGGCGCCACCTCGATCACCGCCTTCAACAAGATGGGCGAGAAGAAGATCAAGGAGCGGCTGGGCGAGGCGGCGGTGCCGATCGAGGAGCAGGAGCAGTTCCCGACGCACATGCCCTTCATCGTCGCGATCATCGACGAGCTGGCCGACCTGATGATGACCGGCCGGAAGGAGGTCGAAACCTCCATCGTCCGGCTGGCCCAGAAGGCCCGCGCCATCGGCATCCACCTGATCGTGGCCACGCAGCGCCCGTCGACGGACGTCATCACGGGCCTGATCCGGTCCAACATGCCGTCGCGCATCGCGTTCCGGGTGCCCAGCCAGATCGAGTCCCGCATCATCATGGACAAGAAGGGCGCCGAGCGGCTCCTCGGCAAGGGCGACATGCTGGTGAAGATGATCGACGCCTTCGAGCCGGTCCGCGGCCAGTGCACGTTCGTCTCGGACGACGAGATCCGCGGCCTGGTGAAGTGGCTCCGCCAGCAGGGCAAGCCCGAATATCACCAGGAGCTGATCGAGCTCAAGACGGTCGGAGATGCCGAGGGCACGGCGGAGGACGACCTCTTCGACGAGGCGGTCGAGCTGGTCCTGCGCGAAGGCCGCGGCTCGACCTCGCTGATCCAGCGCGCCTTCTCGGTGGGCTACAGCCGCGCGGCGCGCCTCATCGACGCGATGGCGAAGATGGGGATCGTGGGACAGCACAACGGCTCCAACGCCCGCGAGATCCAGATCTCGCTGGAGCAGTGGCAGGCGATGAAGAACAAGGCGCCTGCGGCAACCTAGACCTCCCAATTCGGGACGTATCAAGGCCCCGGCGGCTGATAGGGAGCGCCGGGGCTTTTTTTGTTGTTGCCAATTTGAACGATCCGGGCTACCGTTGAGGTAGGCGAGCCTGTTCTTCCCACTCTCCCTCACGGGAGCAGGAGGCGCCATGAACAGGAACGTCGCCGTTCGGCCCGCAACCCCCCGGCCCGCCCGTGCCCTCCCGCTCCGCAGCGCAGCCCCGCGCTTCCAGCCGAAGAAGAAGGGCGTCCTGGGCCGGATCTTCCGCTGGTTCGTCTTCCTGGGCATCCTCGGCGCGATCGCGGCCAGCTTCTTCGTCAAGGCCGGCGACGGCACCCACACGTACGCCGATCTCTACACCATCCCGGCGTACGAGTGGGCGAAGGCCAAGATCTTCCCGCCGGAGACCGAGACCGAGCCCGCGAAAAAGGAGGCCGGGCCCTCGGAGCTCGACACGAAATTCGAGGAGGCCGTCGCGCAGCGGGAGAAAGCCGAGGCCGCGAAGGCGCCGGATGCCGGCGACGAGGCCGTCGCCTTCCTGGAGAAGGAGCTCGACGCGTCGGAACGGCGGATCGACGCCGTCCGGGAGGTCGGACTCGAAGCCTCGAAGGCCGCGCCGCGAAAGACCCGGGTCGGGACCGCGAAGGCGGTGGAGGAACTCGCCGCGCAGGCCCGCGCCCAGAAAGCGATCGCCGCGACCCTGGCGAAGCGCAAGAGCAGCGTGGAGGTGAAGGCGGCGCTCGCCGCCGTCCCCCCGCCGCCGCCCCCTCCTCCGCCTCCGCCCCCGCCCGTCGTCACGTACGACTTGAGGAAGCTCCACGCGTGGCCGACCCATCCGGCCGGCACCTGGGTGCGGTGGAAGAAGACGATCGACGACAACGTGTCGCATGAGGACCGCGTCCTGGCGGTGCTCACCGACGAGGCGGCCGTCGTCCGGATCGAAGAGGTCCCCGGCCCCAACGTCATCGAGGAGCGCGTGTTCGTCTTCGGCGCCGACAAGGCGCGCGTCGTTCGCGAGGAGACGGTCAAGGTGGGGGACGCGGAGATCCCCTGCCGCGTCGTCCAGTCGGGCTCGACGCTGCGATGGATCCCGAAGGAAGGTCCCGCGGCCGACCGCGTGGCGCTCAAGGTGCAGGCCGGCGACCGGACGATCGTCGTGACCGAGCTGGGCGAAGAGGAGATCCCGGTCAAAGGCGAGGCGAAGAAGTGCCTCAAGGTCACGATCGGGGACGAGACGGTCTGGGGACACGACGACGTGCCCGGGTTCGCCGTCCGCGTGAAGAACGGAAAGGAAATCGCCGAGGCGGTCAAATGGGGCGGCGACCTGGCGTCGCGGCCTGCGCGGCCGAAGGAGGCGCCGCCCGTGCTCCTCGCCGAGATCCTGGCTCCCAGCGAGAAGCGCCCCGTGAACGGCCTGCTGGCCGAAGCGGACCAGCTCACGAGCGAAGGGGCGGCGATGCTCCGGGAAGTGATCGAGACGATGAAAGCTCCGCCGGACGAGCCGGAGCGGCTTCAGATGCTCCTTTCGAAGACGGAGCTGGCCTCGTCGCTGCTGGGCAGGGCGTGGGAGCGGTTCGTCCTGGCGAAGGAGAAGGCGTCGGACTCCGCGCCGATCAACGAGAAAGTCACCAAGCTCGGCCGCGCCATCGAGATCGCGGCGGAGTACCAGGTGTCGATCAAGTCGCGGTTGAAGTAGTCACGGCCGAAGAGACCGGAGGCGGGCGCGGGCGTCCTCGAGCGTCGGGGCGATCCGCTTCCGGAGGCCGGGGTCCAGCGACACGGTCTTCTCGAGGTCGGCGATCGCCGATTGGGTGAGCGATGCGGCGCCCGCCCGGTCGCCGGCCTTCTCCATCGGCAGCGCTCGCTCAGCGCCTCCCGACGGATTCGTGGGGGATCTACCAGCCCTACCCGTATACCGGCGGATTCTGCTCCAGCCCCACGCTGGCCGGGGGCAACGTCTACCTCGTCGGAAACTCCGGCCTCACGGTGATCGTGAAGGCGGGCAGGGAGTTCAAGATCGCCGCGCGGAACAAGATCGAGTCGCCGATCGGGACGGAGCGGAAGAGCCCCTGGAACTACCTGTGCAACTACTGGCCCGACCACCTCGAGGGCTTCATCACCCCCCCGGTCTTCGAGAACAACCGCATGTATCTCCGGGGCGAGAAGCACCTCTACTGCATCGGGGAGAAGTAGAATCAGCGGAACCGGACGTTCTCCAGCTTCCAGGCGATCTTGCGCTCGACCGGGCGGTCCTTGTCGATCGTCAGCCTGACGGCGCGCAGTTCCTTCACCGGGGCGCCCTCGGGAAGCTCGAAGGAGACCGTCGATCGAATCAGCCCCTCCGGCGTGACTTTCTCTCGGGTTCCCTGCTGGGGGTAGATCCGATCCAGCTCGTCGATCGCGAAGAACCGGATGCGGTCCGGTTGGTTCTCGGCGAGCGACGTTCCGGTCTCCACGACGGCATGAACCTGATCCGGTCCGTCTCGGACCATCTCCTGCAGCGTGAACGAGGCGGGGCCTCCGGCCGCTTCGACGTTCTTCACATCCATCGGCCGCTCGACCCGGGCCCGATGTCCGTCCGTCGGGAACTCGAACTCGAGGGTCCCGGCGATTTCGCGAAAGGTCGTGACGGCGGGGGCCGGGACGGTCGCCAGCGTCATCCACTTGCGACGCCAGATGTAGATGTCCGATCGTTCCTCCGAGGAACCGTCGGCGAGCTTCACCGCGGCGCCCGTCTCATCCACGATCGACGTCACCTGGAGCTTCATCTGGGTCGGTCGGACGCCTCTTTCCCAGCCCACGTGCAGGATGAGTGCGGAGGAGGGGACGGCTTTCCCCAGTTCCCCGACGCGTTCGGCGATGTAGACGCTGTCGACGTCGATCGCGAACGATCCGCTGACGAACGTCCGGCGGGCTTTCGGATCTCCCCGCAGGATCACGACGGGCGAGTGGTCTTCCAGCGTGTAGGTCTCCTCGGGAAGCTTGAACACCACCGTCCCGTGAGCCTTGCAGATCTCCTGAAGGGCTTCGAAGAACGGACGGTCCTGAAGGTCGACGGTGACGGGCTCCTCCGCCGGCACATCCTTGAGGACGACGGGCGTCCCGGATTGCCGCGCGAGGTCCTTCACGACCTCCCCGATCGGCCGCCGCTCCGCGCGCAGGCGGATCCGCCGGGGCTCCGGAAGGAAGTAGGTCAGCCGCTCGGCCCGGTCGATATCCCGGAGGATGGCCAGCAGGCCCTCGCGGGCTTCCAAGTCGGCCGTTTCCGCCCGTCGCCGGATCTGCGGCTTCGCCCGGGCCCCCAGCGCCAGCAGACGCCGACGGGCCTCATCGCGGACCGCGATCCGGTCGTCGGAAAGACGCTCCGCGAGTCGCGAGATCTCGCTCTCCAGGTCCGGCTCCTGGAGGGTCAGCAACAGGACGGCGAAGAGCAAGGGTCTCATCGAAGCGGGATGTCGCGGAATTCAACGCCCACGGTCCGCACCTCCACCTCCGTGATGAGGAGGAACGTCAATTTCGCGGGCGGGCCTGCGGTTCCGGGGTTGAAGCTCTGGTCGATGACCGTCTCACGGTGGTCGCTGCTCCAGCTGCCGCTCGACGAATCCCAAGCCTTGCCGGCGCCGTCGAACAGATGGAGCACCAGGCTGTTGCCGAAGAGGTTCTCGTCATCCCCGGGAACCCGCGCATCGATGCCCGGCGCCCGGAGCTTCACTTTCGCGCGGAAGGTGCCGTCGTCCATGCCGGACTGCAGGAGGATTGCCTCCACGTCGCCGACCTTCTGTTTCACGTTCCTCGCGCCTTCGAGCTTGTCGAACGAGAGGGACTCCTCTTTCCTCCGGAAGGCGAAATCGAAGGCCAGGCGCAGCCTCGTGATCCGGGCGCACCCGGGATCGGGAACCTGGAGGGGCACGTTGAAATCGGCCGTGCGGTCGCGATGCTTTCCGGCCGACTCCGCGGACGCCTGGTCCCCTTCGCGCTTCGAGCGAAGGTCGTGTCCATGCTCGTCCACCGCCTCGATCACCCGGAGGTCGACATAGACGACGGCTTCCTTGAACCGCCCCAGCCCGTCGAGCTTGCCCTGGAGCCAGAAGGCGCAGTCGGGGGGCAGGCCGGGTCGCCAGGTGACGGCGCGCGTCAATTCCTCGATGCGGGCTCGGATGCGCCCCGACGCGAACCGCGGGCCCTTGCAGAAGGAGTCTCCGACCTTCCAGACGCCGTCCTTGTTCTGGACGAATTCGACGTTCAGCTCGCGGGCCGCCGCATCGAGGGCCTCCGCCGGCGTGAGGCCCTCGGGAATCGACAGGTCCTTTGCCGGAAGCCCCTCGAACGATGCCTCGAGACCGGCGGCCTTGAAGAGAGCGGAGACGACCGCCGTCGAGGGGCCGCGGGAGGCGCGGGTTCGAGGCACAGGCTCGAAGTCGCCGCCCCGACGGCAGTCGAGCTCGCCGAGCGCGGCCGAGGCCAGGAAGGCGGCATCGGGGTCCGTGCCGGCGGCGGCCTTCAGGAGGGCCGCGCGGGAGCTTTCACCCTGGTCGATATACTCCTGAACCGCCCGCCAGCCGCCGCTTTTCAGCCGCGCGCCGGCGTCTTCCTGGGGAAACAAGATCAGCAACCAGAGAAGGGATCGAGTCATCCTGCTTCATTGTAGGACGCCGACCGCACCCCGGAACTCGCTCGAAAAGAGCCGGCGACGCGCTCTTCAGGGCGCGGCGGCGACCTTGTTGCGCAGGATGCCGATCCCGTCGATCTCGACTTCCAGGACGTCGCCGGGCTTGATCGGGGTCGTCTTCTGCGGCGTGCCGGTGAAGATCACGTCGCCCGGCTCGAGGGTGACGTGGCGGCTGACGAAGCTGATGATCTCGGCCGACTTGAACAGCAGGTCCTTCGTGTTTTCCTTCTGCTTCTCCTCGCCGTTCACGCGCATCCGCAGCAGGAGGTTGTCGGGGTTGAGGCCCGTGACGAGATAAGGCCCGATGGGGCCGAACGTATCGCAGCCCTTGGCGCGCCACCACTGCACGTCGCCCTTCTGCCAGTCGCGCGCCGAGATGTCGTTGCCGCAGGTCACGCCCGCGAGATGGGCGGGCGCCTGCTCGGGCGTGACGTTCTTCGCCCGCTTGCCGATCACGAGGACCAGTTCGGCCTCATAGTGGACGTCCGCCGTGCCTTTGGGGATCACGACGTCGTCGCCGTGCCCGACCAGGCTGGTCGGCAGCTTGAAGAAGAGCTCCGGGTTCTTGAAGAGCGGCTTCCCGTCCATGTGGCTGGCGTAGTTGCCCGCGAGCGCCAGGACCTTCTTCGACTCGACCGGCGGCAGGAACTTGACGTCGGCCACGGGATACAGCCGGTCCGACTTCGTGTAGGGTTCCCAGGGGACGCCGGAGATCACCCTCAGCCGGTCCCCCTCGAGGATGCCGTAGTGGACGTCGTTGCCCGTCCTGAATCGCGCGAACTTCGCGACTCCATCCTGTTTCATCATCGCCGGGCCGTGGTAGTGGCTGGAGCAGGAGATACCGAATAGAACGAGAGCGAGTGAGAGCGTGCGCATGACTTTCCTCCCCCTGGGGCGCGATCCCGCCTGTTCTTAATACGTCCGCAGCCGCCGCAGTTTACAGCGAGCGCAGGAAGACGATTAGTTTCCGAACAGTTTGTCCATCGGTCCTTTGCCGGTCAATATCACCGTGTCGCCGGCTACCTCGAACCGAGTGAACTCAAGTCCATCCTGCATGCGAGGGAGCTTTGAATGTCGGTCGATGATCGATCTCATCGCTCGGCGACCGGACTCGGACGGAGCGAAGGAGACCACGGGTCTGAAGTTCACCCG
>Ga0111538_10013598_pt1 | contig 10736 bp, 9 predicted proteins | sample SoiMethybrSBSTD1_FD_79669 | JGI IMG/M metagenome (GOLD analysis project Ga0111538, IMG submission 79669) | Bulk soil microbial communities from a Populus tree surrounding site in Tennessee, USA - Soil MetaG P. TD hybrid SBSTD1 (version 2)... | ecosystem: Environmental > Terrestrial > Soil > Tree... | reverse complement strand
CTTCTTGTCTTTGTGCGCTGCACGCAGCCGCTCATAGTCCGCTTTCACTTCGGCGATGAAGTTCTGGCGGCTGTCGGCCGACAGTAGTCCCTGGACCACCGGCACGCTGCGCGAGGCGTCGGGAACGTAGACGACGGGCCCGGAGTAGTTCGGCGCGATTTTCACGGCGGTATGAGTGCGCGAAGTTGTTGCCCCGCCGATGAGGAGTGGCAGCGCGAGCCCCTGGCGTTCCATCTCCTTCGCGACATGCGCCATCTCCTCGAGCGAGGGCGTGATCAGTCCCGAAAGGCCGACCACGTCGGCGTTTTCCTTCTTCGCCGTCTCGATGATGTTCTGCGCCGGCACCATCACGCCGAGGTTGACGACCTCGTAGTTGTTGCACTGGAGCACGACCGCGACGATGTTCTTGCCGATGTCGTGCACGTCGCCCTTCACCGTGGCGATGACGATCCGCCCCTTGGCGCGCCCGGCCTGGCCGCTCTTCGCCTTCTCCGCTTCGATGAAGGGCACGAGGTGGGAGACCGCCTGCTTCATGACGCGCGCCGACTTCACCACCTGCGGCAGGAACATCTTGCCCGCGCCGAAAAGATCGCCGACCACGTTCATGCCGTCCATCAGCGGTCCCTCGATCACCATGATCGGCTGCGGATACTTGAGCCGCGCCTCCTCGGTGTCGGCGACGACGTGCGCGCCGATGCCGTTCACCAGGGCATGCACCAGCCGCTCCTCGACGCTGCCGTTGCGCCAGGCTTCGTCCTGCTTCGCTTCCTTGGCGCCAGCCTTGACCGTGCTGGCGACCTCGATCAGCCGCTCGGTCGCGTCTGCGCGCCGGTTGAAGAGCACATCCTCCACGCGTTCGCGCAGCCCGGGCTCGATTTTTTCGTAGACGCCGAGCTGGCCGGCGTTGACGATGCCCATCGTCAGGCCGGCGCGGATCGCGTGGTACAGGAACGCGGTGTGCATCGCCTCGCGCACCGGGTCGTTGCCGCGGAAGGAAAACGACAGGTTGGATAGGCCGCCGGAAGTCCTGACGTGCGGCAGGTTGGCCCGGATCCAGCGCACCGCCTCGATGTAGTCGATGCCGTAGGTCGCGTGCTCCTCGAGTCCCGTCGCGACGGCGAAGATGTTCGGGTCGAAGATGATGTCTTCGGGCGGAAAGCCGGCCTGCTCGGTGAGGAGCTTGTAGGCGCGCTCGCAGACCTGCGTGCGCCGCTCGAGCGAGTCGGCCTGCCCTTTCTCGTCGAACGCCATCACCACCACCGCGGCGCCGTAGCGCCGGCAGAGGCGCGCCTGGCGCAGGAACTCGGCTTCGCCCTCCTTCATCGAGATGGAGTTGACGATGCTCTTGCCCTGCACGCATTTCAGGCCCGCTTCGATCACGCTCCATTTGGAGCTGTCGATCATCACCGGCACGCGGGCGATGTCGGGCTCGGCCTGCGCGAGGCGCAGGAAGGTCGCCATCGCCTTCTCCGAGTCGAGCATCGCCTCGTCCATGTTGACGTCGATGACCTGCGCGCCGTTGTCGACCTGCTGGCGCGCCACCGTCAGCGCGCCGGCATAGTCGCCCGCGAGCACGAGGCGCGCGAACGCCTTCGAGCCGGTGACGTTGGTGCGCTCGCCGACGTTGACGAACAGCGACTGGTCATCGACGTTGAGCGGCTCGAGCCCGGCAAGGCGCAGCGCGCGCGGCCGCTCGGGTATTGCGCGGGCGGGTACGCCGGCGACCGCGTCTCTCATGGCGGCGATGTGCTCGGGGGTCGTGCCGCAGCAGCCGCCGACGAGGTTCAGCCAGCCGCTTCTCGCCCATTCGCCGATCTGCGCCGCCATCGCCTCGGGCGTGTCGTCGTACTCGCCGAAGGCGTTGGGCAGGCCGGCGTTCGGGTGGCACGAGGTACGCGTCTCGGCAAGCCGGGCGAGCTCCTCGACATAGGGCCTGAGCTCCTTCGCGCCAAGCGCGCAGTTCAGGCCCACCGCTATCGGCCGGGTATGGCGGATGGAGTTGTAAAACGCTTCCGCCGTCTGGCCGGAGAGCGTGCGCCCCGAGGCGTCGGTGATGGTGCCGGAAATGATGACGGGCAGGCGCACGCCGACCTTGTCGAAAGTCTCCTCGATGGCGAACAGCGCCGCCTTGGCGTTGAGCGTGTCGAAGATCGTCTCGACGAGCAGCAGGTCGACGCCGCCCTCGAGCAGCCCCTGCAGCGCCTCGCCGTAAGCGACGACCAGCTCTTCGAAGCTGACGGCGCGGAAGCCGGGATCGTTGACGTCTGGCGAGATCGACGCGGTCTTGTTGGTCGGGCCGAGTACCCCGGCGACGAAGCGCGGTTGCCGCGGCCCTCGAGAATTACCGCGCGACTCGGCTCGCCGCACCGCTTCGCGGGCGAGCGTCGCCGATGCGCGGTTGAACTCGCGCGCCAGGTCCTGCATGCCGTAGTCGGCAAGCGCGATTGAGGTCGAGTTGAAGGTGTTGGTCTCGATGATGTCAGCGCCGGCGTCGAGGTACTGGGCGTGGATGTCGCGCACCAGCGCCGGCTGGGTGAGCGACAGCAGGTCGTTGTTGCCGCGCAGCTCGCGCGTCCAGTCGCGAAAGCGCGCGCCGCGGTAGTCCTCTTCGGCGAGGCGGGCGCGCTGGATCATGGTGCCCATGGCACCGTCGAGCAGAAGGATCCGTTCCGAGAGCAGCTTTTCGAGCATGTTTCCCAAATGCAAAAGGCCCGCTCAGCTTGCGCAGAAACGGGCCCCTCGCGATGCGCGTCTCTTTAGCGGTATTTTGTTTCGGCGCCCCGCAAGCTGAGCATCAAATCGGCGCTTAGTGGGATTCTCCCCACATCACTACGCAGTGTCAACGCTTACAATCCGGCGTCCATGGATTTCCGCTCGACCGTCAATGTCTTTCCCTGCCAGGTGCAATGGGGCGATTGCGACCCCGCGGGAATCATTTTCTATCCGACCTATTTCCGCTGGATGGATGCGGCGACGTGGTCATTCTTCGAGTCGGTGGGCTACACGCCGAAGCGCATGCGCGAGGAGCATCTGTCGATGCCGCTCGTCTCGGCTGACTGCCAGTTCCTTTCGCCCGCGCTGCATGGCGATCGCTGCGAAGTGCGTTCGCAGATCACGCGCTTCGGCGGCAAGTCGTTCGTCGTCGCGCATGAAGTGATGCGCAACGATGGCACCGCGCTAGCGAAAGGCGCAGAGACGCGGGTTTGGGGACGCGCCGGTCCGGGAAAGCCGCTGAAAGGCGAAACGATTCCGGAGGAACTTAAGGCGTTGTTCCGCGCGAAGTAGCCCACTCCGCAAGCGCCGCTTCGATCATCGCGCGCGCCGCACCGAACTCCTGCGGCTGATCCGCGAGCAGCGATTGCAGATTCGCGCGCATCGCCTTCTCGTTTACTTCCAGGCCACCGAGGCCTTCCGCCATCGCGCCGATGCCGCTCGCCGCCGCGCAAGCGAGCTCGCGCAGCGTGAACCACTGGCTCTGCCACTGCCCAAGGCCGCGCTCGTGCTCGGGAGTGAGCTGGCCGAGCAGCGTCGCAGCGAGTCCCGGCGCGCGCTGTGCGGCTTCGAGCGCGATCATGGACAGCGCGGGGTTGCGCTTGTGCGGCATGCTGGAAGACCCGCCGCGCCCCGCCTTGACGCCTTCGGCGGCTTCCCCGACCTCACGCTGCATGAGAAGCGAGACGTCCCGGCCGATCTTGCCGGCGACGCCGGTGAGAATCGCGAGCTCCGCGCCAAGCCGCGCGAAGCGGTCGCGCGCGCTGTGCCACGGCACCAGGCTCTTGCCTAATCCCAGCTCGCGCGCGAGCGTCGCCGATACTTTCGCGCCCTGCTCGCCGAAGGATGAAAGCGTGCCGCTCGGGCCGCCGAACTGCAGCACGCAAGCTTCGTTCGTCGCGCGACGCAGCGCGACCAGCGTGCGCGACACGGGCGAGAGCCACATCGCCGCTTTCCATCCAAACGTCACGGGCAGCGCGGGCTGCAGCAGCGTTCGCGCAGCAGTCGGGATTTGCTGATGAGCGAGTTGCGCGGCGGCGTCGCCAAGCTGGACGGCGAGCGTTTCGATGCGTGCGCAGGCGGGTTTCAGGCAAAGCACCACTGCCGTGTCGATAACGTCCTGGCTCGTCGCGCCAGCATGCACGTGCTTCGCCGCGTCCTTCGATACCGCGGCGACCTGTGCGGTCAACGCTTTGACGAAGGGGATGACGAGCGTGCCGGCGCGGCCTTCACGCGCCAGCGCGGCGGCGTCGAAACGCGCGCTCTCGCACACCCGGCTGATGATCTCGGCATGCGCCGCCGGTGCCGAGGCGCGTGCCAGCGCGCCTTCGAAGCGCGCCATCGCCGCGAGGAACTTCTCGTCGGACAGCAGTCCGGCGCAAATCTCGTCGGCGAAGAGAAGCTCGAGGCTCAGTAGTCGAAGAAGACGGTTTCGTTCTTGCCCTGGAGCACCACGTTCCACTCCAGCGCCTTGCCCTTCTTCTTCGGGATCAGCGTGCCGCGCCGCGCGGGCGGAACGAGCTTGAGGATCGGATCCTGGGCGTTGGCCGCAGCCTCGTCCGGGAAGTAAATGCGAGTCGCGAGGTGCTTGAGCATGCCGCGCATGAAGACCGACATCACCAGGTGCGGCGCCTGCAGGCTGCCGTCGGGCGCGGGTACGCGTCCCGGCTTGATGGTGGTGAAGCGGAAGCCGCCCTTGGCATCGGTGAACACCCGCCCGAAGCCGCGCCAGCCCTTTTCGATCGCCTTCTTCTGCGTATCTTCGGGATGGGCGTACTTTCCCTCGGCGTTCGCCTGCCAGATTTCGATCACGCCGTCGTTGACGCCGACACCGTCGCCGTCGAGGAGGCGCCCGGCGACGGCGACGCGCTCGCCCTTGATGCCCTTGCCCGCGATGTCGCGCGTGGCGAGCCACTCGAGGCCGATATGCAGGTAGGGGCCGACCGTCTGGTTGCCGCTCGCAAAGAGACTCATGGCATTTTCTCCATCGGCGTTTCTTCGCGGCCGCGCAGCACGACGTCGAAGCGATAGCCGAGCGCCTGTTCGGGGATGGTGTTCTCCCAGTCGAACACCGAAACCAGGCGGTTGCGCGCCGCTTCGTTCTCGATGCAGGTGAACATCGGGTCGTACGGCAGCAGCGGATCGCCCGGAAAGTACATCTGCGTCACCATGCGCGTCAGGAACGCCTGGCCGAAGAGCGAGAAATGGATATGCGCTGGCCGCCACGCGTTGAAGTGGTTGCGCCAGGGGTACTCGCCCGGGCGGATGGTCACGAAGCGGTAGCGGCCTTCGCTATCGGTGATCGTGCGCCCAGCGCCGGAGAAGTTCGGATCGAGCGGCGCATTGTGCTGGTCGGTCTTGTGCGGATAGCGCCCGGAGGAGTTCGCCTGCCAGACCTCGACCAGCGTGTTCGGCACGCCGCGGCCGCTCTCGTCGAGCACGCGGCCGGTCACCACGATGCGCTCGCCGATCGGATCGCCCTTGTGCTGCCGGGTGAGATCGTTGTCGGTCTTCTTCACTTCGTCCCAGCCGAACACCGGCCCGGTGATTTCAGAGAGCGTCTGCGGCGGGATGACGAGCGGCTGCGTCGGGCAGCGCTTCTGCGTCGAGCGGTACGGCGGATAGTTGTAGGCCGGCTGCGTGCCCGGATGGTATTTGCGGTAACCGACGAGCTTTTTCATTCGGCGTCCGGTTGCTTGGAAGGTTGGGCGCGGTCGAAGCCCTCGAGCTTCATGCAGGCATCGAACACGCGCATTGTCGTGGGATAGGGCGCGAGATCGCTGTTGAAGCGCTTGGCGTTGAAGATCTGCGGCACCAGGCAGCAATCCGCCATGGTCGGCGCCTCGCCGTGGCAGAACTTCCCGGCCTTGCCCTGCAACTCCGCTTCGACCTTGGCGAGGCCGTCGGCAATCCAGTAGCGATACCAGGTGTCGATCTGCTCCTGCGTCTGGCCGAGCCGCTTCAGGTGCTGCAGCACGCGCAGGTTGTTGAGCGGATGGATCTCGGAGGCGATCAGCAGCGAGAGCGAGCGCACTCGCGCACGCGCCAGCGCTTCCTTGGGCACCAGCGGCGGCTGCGGATGCTTCTCGTCGAGGTACTCGATGATCGCCAGCGACTGGTTGAGGCGTGTGCCGTCATCGAGCTCGAGGGTCGGCAGCAGCGCCTGCGGGTTGACGCGCGGATATTCGCCGGCGCGGTGCTCGCCTTTCGCCAGGTGCACGAACATCGGCTCGTACTTCAGGCCCTTCAGGTTCAGCGCGATGCGAACGCGGAACGCCGCCGAACTCCTGAAGTACGTGTAGAGCTTCAAAGTGCCGGGACGATCTTCACCTTCAGCTCGCCGACGCCGTCGACGCCCGCGTGCAGCTCGTCGCCGGGCTTGACCGGGCCGACACCGGCGGGCGTGCCGCTGTAGATGACGTCGCCGGGCTCGAGCGTGTAGTGCTCGGAGAGGAAGGCGATCTGCTCGGGCACCGACCAGATCATGTCGGAGAGGTCCGCTTTCTGGCGCTGCTTGCCGTTGACGTTGAGCCAGAGCGCGCCCTTCGACGGATGACCGATCTTTTTCGCCGGCACCAGCTCGCCGCACGGCGCCGACTCGTCGAAGTTCTTGCCGAAGTCCCAGGGCCGGCCGTGATCCTTGCCCCACTGCTGCAGGTCGCGGCGCGTCATGTCGAAGCCGACCGCATAGCCATAGATGTGGTCGTTCGCCTTCTTCACGTCGATGCGCCGGCCGCCCTTGTGCAGGGCGACGACCAGCTCGGTCTCGTAGTGATAGTTGGAGCTCTTCGCCGGGTAGTGCACCTCACCGCTCTTGTTGGCGGGCACGGGCACGAGCGCGAACTCGGTCTTCAGAAAGAAGAACGGCGTCTCGCGGCCGTCGCCGCCCATTTCCTTTTGGTGCTCGGCGTAGTTGCGGCCGACGCAGAAGATGCGCCGGACGGGAAAGGTGTCGCCGCTGCCGGAGATCGGCAGGGCCGGTGGAGTCCACAGGGGGATTGCGTGAGCCATGCTGTCCTCGAAAAGCCGAGATTTTACGACTTGCCGGACAGCTCGCGCTCCAGGATTTCGCGCAGCTTGAACCGCTGGACCTTGCCGGTCGCCGTGCGGGGCAGTTCCGCCACCACGCGCACCCACTTCGGCCGCTTGTGCGGCGGCAGGGCGCGCTCACAGGCGGCCGCGGCTGCGCGATCGGCCGCGGCGTCGCCGCGCGCGACGACGAACAGCGCCAGCCGCTGCAGCCCGTCGGCGTCGAGGACCGGTACGCATGCCGCGTCGGCAACCGCAGGGTCGAGCGCGGCCGCCTCCTCCGCCTCGCCCGGTCGCACCCATTGACCGGCGACTTTCAGGAGCTCGTCGGAGCGGCCCTGGTGGACCAAGAATCCCTCGGCATCGCGCACGAAGACGTCGCGCGAGCAGAACCAGCCGTCCTGGAACTGCTCGCGGCTTGCGTCGGGACGGTTGAGGTACGCGCGCGTCATCGCCGGATGGCGCACCCATAGCACGCCGGGGTCGCCCGAAGCCGGCTCGCGATCGCTCGCATCGCGCAGCCGCACCTCCGCGGTCGGCAACGGCGCGCCGGTGCGCTCGCCGTTCGAGGTTCCGGGCGGCGTCACGATGCAGGCGCAGAACGTCTCCGACATTCCGTAGAGGTTGAGCAGCTCGCCGTCGGTCGCCTGACGCCACTGGCTGACGAGCTGCGGCGAGAGCCGCTCGCCGGCCGCGACGAAACGCCGCACGGCGCGGAACGCCGCGAGGTCGCGCGTTTCCGCGAGCAGGCGGCGATAGACGGTCGGCACGCTGAACATCGCGCTCGGGCGATGCTGCTCGACGATGCGCAGCACCGGTCCCGCTTCCGGCCAGTCGGCGCAGAGAATCGAGGTCGCGCCGAGCGCGAGCGGCGCGAGCAGCGCGTGTTCGAGCCCGTACGCGAAGTAGAACTTCGACGTAGTGAAGACGCGCTCTCCCTCCCCGATGCCGAACGCGCGGAAGGCTTCGCCGGCCGCCAGCACCGCGCGGTGGCCGAAGGTCATGCCTTTCGGCTTGCCGGTCGTGCCCGAGGAGTAGAGACAGAACGCCGCATCATCGCCGACGTCGATCGCCGGCGAAGCTTTCGCGGCTCGCACCTGCTCCCGCCAGGCGCCGGCCGTGACCAGCCGGCTGCGCTTCGCCAGCTGCGAGACCAGGCTCGGTTGCGCGGCAGCGATGGGCTCGTCGACGATGGCGAGGCGCGCGCCGCTGTCGTCGATCACGTGGCGGATTTCGGCTTCGGTGAGCCGGGGGTTGACGCTCAGCGCCACTGCGCCGGCGTGCAGCGCGCCGAGCCAAGCGGCGGCGCACTCGGGAGTGTCGCGCATCAGGAGCGCGACGCGATCGCCGCGGCGCACGCCGAGCACCACGAGCGCGGCGGCGGAGGCGTGCACGCGCCGCGCCAGCTCGCGGTAGCTGACCGCCTCGTCGCCGCAGAGAAGAGCAGCGCGGTCGCCGTGGCGCGCGAGCGCGGCATCGCCGAGCAGCTGCTCGGCGGCGTTCACGCTGGCTGGAAAGTAATTTGCATGCGCGGCCGGGGGCCGCTACGATCATAGCGGTAGTTTGGAGACCAAACAAATGGCCCGCGGCGCGCCGCTCAAGCCCGGCGTCCTTCCCTCGCTGCTCGGATACCGGCTGCGCCTCGCGCAGCAGGCGGTATTTCACGATTTCGCGTCGAGCGTCGCCGAAATCTCTCCCGGCCGCGCCGGCATGCTGCTGCTGATCGACGCTAATCCCGGCGTGACGCAGGGCCGGCTGGCGCAGGCCGTCGCCCTCGACCGCTCGACGATGGTGGGCGTGATCGATGCGCTCGAAGCGCGCCGCCTGGTCGAGCGGCGCCGCGGCGATGATCGCCGCACCAACGGGTTGTGGCTCACCGCGACCGGCCGCGCTTTCGTCGCGCGCATGAGGCGGCGCATCGAAGCGCACGAGCGGCGCGTTGCCGCGCACCTCACCGCGGCCGAACGCGGCCAGCTGCTTGCCCTGCTCGAAAAGCTCTCGGGATAAAAAAAGGGCGCCCGAAGGCGCCCTTGGGTCCATGCAGAGAGTGGTGATTTACATCCGGTACGCGGCTTCGCCGTGCGCCGCGGTGTCGAGGCCTTCGCGCTCGTCTTCTTCCGAGACACGCAGACCGATCGTCCAGTCGACCAGCTTGTAGGCGACCGCAGCGACGATTCCGGACCAGAGCAGCGTCAGGCCGACCGCCTTGGCCTGGATCCAGACCTGCGCGCCGATTCCCGGGAAGCCGGTCTTGCCGGTCACCCAGTCTTCCACCAGCCCCGGCCCGCCGAGCGACGGGTCGTTGAACACGCCGGTGAGCAGCGCGCCGAGGATGCCGCCGATGGCGTGTACGCCGAACACGTCGAGCGAGTCGTCCGCGCCGAGCATCTTCTTCAGCCCGCTCACGCCCCAGAGGCAGACCAGTCCGGCCGCCAAGCCGATGACGAACGCGCCGGGAATCCCGACGTTGCCCGCCGCCGGCGTGATCGCCACCAGTCCCGCCACCGCGCCGGAAGCCGCGCCCAGCATCGAGGGCTTGCCCTTGAAGATGGCTTCGCCAGCGATCCAGGAGAGCACCGCGCAAGCCGTCGCGAGGTAGGTGTTGATGAACGCGAGCGCCGCGGTGCCGTTCGCTTCCAGAGCCGAGCCGGCGTTGAAGCCGAACCAGCCGGTCCAGAGAAGCGCTGCGCCGATCATCGTCAGCGTCAGGTTGTGCGGCGGCATCGCTTCCTTGCCGTAGCCGACCCTGCGGCCGATCAGGTAGGCGCCCACCAGTCCGGCAATGCCGGCGTTGATGTGCACCACTGTGCCGCCCGCGAAGTCGAGCGCGCCCCACTGCCAGATCAATCCGGCCTTGGAGTTCATCTCGTCGACCACCTTGGCCGTCGTGTAGGCGTCAGGCCCCATCCAGTACCACACCATGTGCGCGATCGGCGTGTAGCTGAACGTGAACCACAGCACGATGAACGCGAGCACCGCCGAGAACTTGGCGCGCTCGGCGATCGCGCCGAGGATCAGGCAGCACGTGATGGCCGCGAAGGTGGCCTGGAAAGCGACGAACACCAGCTCCGGAATCACCACGCCCTTGGAGAAGGTCGCCGCCATCGCGAACTCGCCCTTGGCCGAATCGAACGTTCCCTTGAGGAACAGCCGATCGGTCAGGCTGCCGAAGTAGGCGTTGCCCTCGGTGAAGGCGAGGCTGTAGCCGTAGACGCACCACAGCACCGTCACCAGCGAGAAGACGACGAACACCTGCATCAGCATCGAGAGCGTGTTCTTCGCCCGCACCATGCCGCCGTAGAAGAGCGCCAGGGCCGGCACGCTCATCATCAGCACCAGCGCGGTGGAGGTGAGCATCCACGCCACGTCACCCTTGTTCGGCGTCGGCGCGGGCTTGGCAGGCTCAGCCGCCGGCTTGGCCTCCTCCTTCTTCGCCTCGACCTTGGCCGCTTCCTTCGGTGCGTCCTTCTTGTCCTGCGCCAGCGTTGCGCCGGCGAAGGCGAACGACAGCGCTACCGCGAGAAATGCACAGAGCTTTTTCATCACGTTCTCCCTAGAGCGCCGCCGCATCGGTCTCGCCGGTGCGGATGCGAATCACTTTTTCCAGATCGAACACGAAGATCTTGCCGTCGCCGATCTTGCCGGTGTTCGCCGATTTCTCGATCGCCTCGATCGCCTGCTCGAGCAGCTCGGTCTTGATCGCGGCTTCGACCTTG
>Ga0111538_10013597_pt1 | contig 10736 bp, 10 predicted proteins | sample SoiMethybrSBSTD1_FD_79669 | JGI IMG/M metagenome (GOLD analysis project Ga0111538, IMG submission 79669) | Bulk soil microbial communities from a Populus tree surrounding site in Tennessee, USA - Soil MetaG P. TD hybrid SBSTD1 (version 2)... | ecosystem: Environmental > Terrestrial > Soil >... | reverse complement strand
CGGCGGCCTCGCCGGCCAGTGGCTCTCCGTGGGTTTCGTCCCCGATCACAGTGACGGGGTCGCGGCGGATTCGCACCGCCTTCCCGGTGGGCCCTCACGTGAGGGCTCCCCGAACTCCCTGCTTCGCCGAACCGTAACACCGGCCCCGGGGGCAACGCAAGCCACCGAGCCGCCTCAACGCGCGCTGGCGGGGATCTCCGTGGCGACGCGCGCGGCCAGCGTGGGGTCGAGCGTGGTCAGCGCCGCCATCGCGTCGGCGGCCCGCTCGCGGGCCCCCGCGAGGGCGTACGCCCGCGTCAGCCAGGCGCGCGCATGGGCGTGGCGCGGATTCATCTGCACGGCGCGCTCGAGTGGCGCAATGGCGTCGGCGGGCCGACCTTGATCGATCCGCGAGCGGCCCAGATTGATGTAGAGATCCTGCTCGTCGCCGAGATCGAGCGCCTCGCGGAACAAGGCTTCGGCCTCCGCGGGCCGCCCCGCGGCGGCGAGCGCGCCGCCTTGGTTCTTGAGCGCTAGGCGCAGGCCCGCCACCACCTCGGGCGTGTCCGGCCGCATGGCGTTGGCCCGGCGCAGGAGCGGAATCGCCTCGGGATAGCGTGCCTCCACCGCGTAGAGGCGCCCGAGATTCGACACCGCGTCGCGGAAGCTCCCGCCGGAGAGCTCGACCGCCTTCGCGTACGGGCGTTCCGCCTCGCGATAGCGCTGCTGCAGCGCGAGCGCGGTCCCGAGATTGTTCCAGGGCCCGGGCCGGTCCGGGCGCAGCGAGATCGCCTTGGTGAAGAGCCGCTCCGCGTCCGCGTGGGCGCCACGGGCGAGGAGCGCGTGTCCCAGATTGTTCCAGCACAGCATGCACTCCGGATCCACCGCGATCGCGCTGACCCAGAGGCTCTCCGAGTCGTGCCACACGCGGCTTTGCTGCCACGTGCTCGCGCTCAGTCCCAGCACCGCCGCGCAGGCGGCGCCGACCACGGCCGCGGCCACCGGCGCGCCCATCTGCCCCCGTGCGCGCCAGCTCAGCGCCCACGGGAGCCCGCCGCCCACGACGAGCGCGAGGCCGAGCCCCGAGAGATACGCGTAGCGATCGTGCGCCAGCTGATATCCCGTGTGCACGAGGCCGCTGACGGGCAGCAGCACGATGACCGACTGCGCCCACGCGGCGAGCCCGGCGGGCCAGCGTCGACGCAAGGTCACCAGGACGACGGTAAGGCCGATCACCGCGACGATCGGGCCGAGGAAGCGCGGCGCCAGCGGATCCACGTGCGCGGGCAGCTCGTAGAGTGGCGAAAGGTGGGAGGGCCAGACGAACTTCCACGGGTAGAACCAGAAGCTGTAGGCGGCCATGGCCATGCGAGCGGAGAGTCCGTAGGCCTCGAAGCCGGTCCACGTCGCCCCACGACTTTGCGACAGCACCGCGCCCATCGCGGCAAGCGCGCCGAGGACCACGAAGGGCGCCTTCTCCCACAGGAGCCGGCGGGCGCCGAGGCCGAGCCGACGCAAGGGGTAGACGTCGAGCAGCAGCAGGCTCGCCGGCAAGGTCATCGCCATGGACTTCGAGAGCAGCGACGCGGCGAAGGCGGCGAGCGCAAGCGCGCGCCAGCGGCCGGCCAGTATCCCCCCCTCGTCCACCCCCCGCAGATAGGCCAGCACGGTCAGCAGGTAGAAGAGCGCGCACAGGACGTCGCGCCGCTCCGTGATCCACGCCACCGACTCGACGCGCAGGGGATGCGCGCCGAAGACCAGCGCCGCGAGGGCGGCCCCGAGGTCGATTGCGACGGCGGGCCCGCCCATGGCGATGCCGAGCAGTCGGCGGGCGACGAGGAAAAACGCGCCGGCCGCCGCGGCATGGACCACGACATTGACGAGGTGATAACCCCACGGATCCATGCCGCCCAGCGCGTAGTTCGCCCCGAGCGTGAGCCACGTGAGCGGGATCCAGTGCCCCAGGAGCGTGGTGGTGAGCATCCAGCGCAGCTGCGCGGGCCCCAGGCCGCGGAAGCCCACGTTGGTCGTGAAGTTGACGTCGTCGTCCCAGTTCACGAATCCCGCGCTCAGGGTGGGCAGGAACGCCGCGGCGCTGACCCCGACGACGAGCGCCGCGAGGAGCGCGAGGCGAACGGAGAAAAGGAAGCGGGCGGCGGGCGCCCCGGCGCGAGGGGACTCGGTCACCGGTGCGTGATCCGCTCCATCAGCCGCCGCTCGCGCTTGGTGGGGCGGCCGGCCCCGGGCGGCCGGTACATCGCCGGCGCCGAGCGCCCGGCGCGGGGCGGCGGAGGCGGCGTGAGATCTTCATAGAGCAGCGCCGCCGTCGCCCCTGATCCTCGGCGCTCTGACAGCGCACGGACGCGCACGATGCGGCGGGTCTGCCGCTGGGTGATGTGGAGGAGATCGCCGGGCCGCACCGCGCGCGCGGGCTTGGCGGCCTGTTCGTTGACGTCGACCTTCCCGCCGTCGCACGCTGCCGCGGCCTGGCTGCGACTCTTGAAGAAGCGCGCCGCCCAGAGCCACTTGTCGAGGCGCTCGACGCTCATCGTGTTCTACCCTAGCACAGGCCTGCGCGTGTTCCGCCTTGCCCGGACACGCTCGGAAAGGGGAACACGGTGTTCGCGGTCTAGGTTATCCTTGGCGAGCCATGCGCCATCTATTCCTCGGGATCGCCGCCGTCGCGTTCACCGCGGGCACGGTCTCTGCCCAGCCCGCGACTCTCCCCGTCGAGGACTGGAAGAAGGACCCGGTGGGCCGGAAGGGGCTTCCCAGCGGGTGGCAGGCGCAGACCTGGGGAACTCCCAAGTACGACTTCTCGATCGAGGCGGACGGCGACGGCCGCATACTGCACATGAAGAGCCAGAACGAGGGCTCGACCATGAGCAAGGAGATCAAGTTCGACATCCGGCAGTTCCCGATTCTCCAGTGGCGGTGGAAGGCGGTGGTCCTCCCCAAGGGGGCCGACTCGCGGAAGAAGGCCACCGATGATCAGGCGTGCCAGGTCTACGTCACCTTCCCGCGCACGCCCCAGGCCATCCGCTCGCGAAACATCGGGTACGTGTGGGACACCACCGCCCCCGCCGGGACCATCGTGCCCAGCGAGAAGACCGGCACGGTGACCTACGTCATCGTGCAGTCGGGCACGACCGAGCTGAATCAGTGGGTGACCCAGACCCGGAACGTGCTCGAGGACTACAAGAAGATTTATCACCAGGATCCCGGCGAGAACGTTGGCGCGCTGTCGGTAGCCATCGACTCCAACGACACGCAATCCACCGCCGAATGCTACGTGGGCGAGATTTTCTTCAAGAAGTGACTCTGACTGTTTTTTAGCCGACGCGAGCTGGACAGGGCCCGAGGCCCTGCCGATGAGACGCCACAGGCCAGCCGGCGCCGAAGTGAAGGGAGCTCCCATGACCAAAGCCGTGATCCGTGCCTTGCTCGTGGTCGTTATCCCGGTCGCCCTGCTCGTCCTCGCGGCGCCTGCCTCCGCGGGGCAAAACATCCTTTCGTGGAAGGACAATTCCACCACCGAAACAACCTTCTACATTGTTCGGAAGTTAGGCCCGTGCTCGGGCACGGCCTCGTGGTATTTCCGCGCGCAGGTCGGCGCAGGCGTGACCACGTATACGGATACCGGGCTCGTCGTGGGCCAAACCTACTGCTACAAGGTGCGCGCCGTCAGTCTTTCGGGCGTGTCTCCCTATTCGAACGAAGCGCAGGGGACTGCCAAAATCTCGCTAACGACTTGCGGCCTCCAACGTCTCGTCTTGTCTGACGGCACCGTGGTGTACAAGTGGGTCTGTGTCTAGGTGCAGTTACCGCTCCTTCCAGGTCAGTATCGTGTGCAGCGCGAGCATCTGCTGGGTCATGTCGAGGTTCTGGCGGCTCGCGCGCACCCGGAAATCCAGATCGTCGTCGATGAAGACGCTGGGGGAGCCCGCCGACGCGCGCGGCTGTGTCTCCATGCTGGTCAGCGTGCCGTAGACCGTGGTGGCGCTGCCGGCCCGGAACGCGGCGGAGACGTGCGGGCCGGTCACGATCACCACACCGTCCCAGCGCACGCTCCCGCGCTGCTCCAGGTCTCCATTTTCCACGATCAGGATGCCCGCGCCCTGGATCATCCCGCTCAGGGCGAGGGCCGTCAGCGGCGTCGTGGCGCCCGGATCCCCCCGGACATGAATGATCTTGGGGTCCGACGTCGTGCCCAGGTCGAGCATTTGGCTCAAGCCGCAGCCATTGGTCACGGTGGGCGCGCTCGTCGCCGTGCCGACGCCCCCAGCCATCACGAGGGGACAGGCCGGGGTACTGCTGAAGGCGCGAGTCGTCGGGTTTGACGCGATCTGGGACAGAAAGCTCGTCATCACGGCGGGGTTCAGCGAGGCATCGGGTCCGATCGCGCCCAGCCCGCTCGTCACGGAGGTGGACGACTGATCCCTCCCCTTGACGATGCCGAGCCGCGCGTCGCGGTTGGCGGCCGTGGTCCCGGCGCTGCAGTCGCCCCCGGTACAGATGCTGGCGTCGTCGAACGGCGCCTCCACCCTGGCCTCGTACGACATCTCGACGTCCGACTGAACGCCGGGCATCGTCTGGATGCCCAGCCGGGTCGGGCGCGCGCCGTTCAAGACCTCGCTCCGGTCGTAGTCGCGCCCGTCGATGTCGACGCGGTCGGCGCTGCTCGAGCTCGCGCTGCCGAGGAACATCTCGGCCCGCTCGCCGGCGATGTTGACCGCGCCGGGGAAGGGCGGCAGCCCGACCCGCTTGATCACCACCTGGATGGTCCGCGTCGCGCTCCGATACGTCCCGGTAGACGTGACGATCACGATGCCATTGCGATCGGTGAACTTGTCGCCGGGATCCACCGCGACACCGGTGAGCCGGTCGTCGCCGGCGAGGTTGTCGTTTCGTACCGTCACTGCGTACACGCCTTCCGCCGCGGGCCGCGAAGGCAGCCGGCTGGGCGCCCCCAGCGTGGTGAGCATCGCGGCGCTGTTCTGCCCCGGCACGCCGGTGGGTTGTCCGTCGTCCGTGGTGTCCGGGAGGTGGTCAGGGCCGCTGAAGAGATTCGCGGCGAACACGCCGCTTTCCCCGACCGGCGAGGCGGCCACCTGCTTGAACGCCCACTCGATACCGGACTCCGCCAGGTAGCGGGCGCGGGCCGTGTCAGCGAGGTTCTGCGAGATCTGGGGCTCCACGCTCGAGAGGCTCAAGAGCGTCAGCACCATCACGCTGAGCGCGACCAGGCAGATCATCGCCATGGGCAAGGCGGCGCCACGCTGATCGGGCGCGTGCGACGACCAGAGCGGCGTCGGACCCGTGACGCTCATCGGCGCGCCGCCAGGAGGGCGGACAGCCGCACCGAGCGCTCGGACGCGAGGACACCGAAGCCGACCACGGGCCGGTAGTAGACGTCGACGTCCACCAGCTTCGTGTCGGCGAGCCCATCCGGGGCATCGGTGATCGTGGCCGTGCGACGATAGCCCGGCATGGGCTGGCCGTCGCTCGTGATGCTCCCGTATCCCTCGGGCGGGCAGCGGGCGGCGGTGACGCCGCGGAACTCGGCGAGCGCGGCGGCCTTGATTTGCTCCATGCGTTGCTCGGCGAGGAACACCGCCGTGGTCTGCTGGCGGCCGGTTTCGAGCCCGCCGATCGCATGGAGGAAGCCCGCCACCACCCCGACCAGCCCGGCTCCGATCACCGCCGCCGCGACGATGGTCTCGATGAGCGTGAAGCCTCGTTCCATGTCGGGACCACTAGCAGGCGGAGCGCGGGCGCACAAGACGTGCACGATCCGCGACACCCCGGTGTATCCGGGGCGGGTCAGGCGGCCCGCGCGGGATCCGGCGAGCCGCTCAGGCTCGTCGCGTGATCCAGACCGACTCGAGCTGCGCTCCCGGATCCGTGAAGGCGCGCGGCTGATAGCCACGCACCCAGGGAGCCCAGGCAGCGATCCGCCGCGGGGCGGGCGGGAAGAGGTAGTAGACCTGGTCGGTGACGAGGCGCTGCACGTCATCGATCAGCGCCTTCCGCTCCCGCCGGGACCGCGCGCGTCGTTGCGCGTCGAGAAGCGCGTCCAGTCTCGGGTCCGACACGAGGCTGCGGTTCCCGAGCTGGCCCGCGTGGTAGGCGGCGTAGATATGCCCGTCCACTTCGGTGGCCGGCTCGATGGGGCCCCAGCTCGCGTCTTCGATCCGGCCCGGCTCCTCGCCGACCGGCTGGAGCTCGACGCCGATCTCCTTGAAGCTCGCGATCAATCGCTCGAGCTCGGCGGCCGCGTCGGGGCCGCCCGGCGCCACCGCGCAGCGTATCCGGTGCCGGGCGGGCACCCCGGCCTCGTCGAGCAACCGCCGCGCCAGCGCGGGATCGTGTGCGAGCCAGCGCGCACCGTCGCCGAGCGCACGCCCGGAGAGCTTCCAGTCGCGCAGTGCGGCGGGCACGGGTCCAGAGTCCTCGATGCCGTGGCCCTCCAGCAGCTCGGTCACCCAGCGCTTTCGGTCGATGGCCAGGGCCAGCGCTCGCCTCACCCGCGCATCGCCGAGCGGGGGCCGATCGACGCGCAGCGCGAGCCGGCGGCCCGCCAATCCGTCCCAGTATGCGATGGGGTACGCCGGATTCGTGCGGCGAAGGTCGGCGGCGTCAGCGCGGTCGAGATGGCCGTCGTGAAACGGCAGCTCCACCTGCCCCGCGCGGAACAGGGAGAGCCGCGTGGCGCGCTCCTTGATGAACAGCCACTCGACCCGATCGAGGTAAATCCGTTGCTTCGCGTGATAGCCCGGGTTCCGCGCGAACACCGCCTTGACGCCGGGCTCGTGGCGCTCGAGCAGGAAGGGGCCGCAGCCGGCGAGGGACTCGGCCGCGCGAAGCGCCCCCGCGCGGTCTTCGAGCTCCCGCGGCAGCACGGCGGCCCACGGCTCGGCGAGCGCGCTGAGGAACGGGGCGAAGGCGTCGGCGAGGTCGATCCGGAGCACGTGAAGGTCGGCCGCTTCGATCACGTCCACCGGCCCCAGTCGCGCCGCCAGCCGCGGGCGCCGCAGCGCTCGCTCCAGCGAATACCGCGCGTCCTCCGCCACAACCTCGCGGCCGCGCAGCGGGGCGTGATCGTCCCAGCGGAGCCCGGGCCGCAGCGCGATCGTGTACGTGCGGCCACCCCGTGAGACTTCGGCCTTCAGCGCGAGATCCGGGACGGGGGTGAAGTCGGGGGCCAACCTGAAGAGGGGGCGTCGGACCAGCGAGCCCAGCAGGGCGGCGGCCTCGCCTCCGTCCGGCGCGTGCGGGTCGAACGTCCACGGCTCCGGGCCGATCAGCTTGAGCGTGCCGCCCCGGATGGGGCTGTCCGCGCTCACAGGGCCGGACGGAGCCGTCAGCGAGGCCGCGGCCGCCAGGCCGAGGAAGCGCCGGCGCGCGATCACCGGGCGGCCTCGTGTCGAGTGTCCGGCTCGACGCTGGGCTCGAGCGGCTCATGGTGATTCAGGAGCGCCAGGCTCCAGGCGCCCGACGGACGCTCGAGCATCGAAAGCGCGGCGTAGTCCTGGCCCAGGGCGAGCAGGCGGTCCAGCGCCACGCCGAGGGCGCGGCAGAGGATGGCCCGCAAGCTCCCGCCATGCCCCACGATGGCGACGCGCTGGCCCTCGTGCGTGGTCACGATGTCCTCGAACGCCGCCCAGGATCGCGCCGCGACCTGCTCGAGATTCTCGCCGCCGGGGAACTGAAACCGTCCCACGTCCGCCATCCAGGCGGCGAAGGCGTCCGGGGCCAGAGCGCGGATCTCCTCAGCGGTGAGCCCCTCCCACTGCCCCATGGCGAACTCGCGAAGACCGGCGAGGGCGATGGGGCGGAGCCCGTGGGGCGCCGCGACCAGGTCGGCGCTGCGCCGCGTGCGCCCGAGATCGCTCGAATACACAGCGGCCAGCGGCACCACGGCGAGGCGGCGGGCCACTGCCGACACCTGGTGCTCGCCGTGCGGCGAGAGAGGGACGTCGAGATGCCCGATGAAGCGCCGAGTCTCCGCGCCGACCACGGCGCCGTGCCGCACGAGGTACACCACGGTGCTCACCCTAGAATCCGCTCAGACGCGCATGCGCGGACGCCCCCACGAGCACGCCCAGCTCGGCCAGCTCGACGCCCGCCCCCAGCACGTCGCCGGTGGCGCCCCCGAGCCCGCGGGTGAGCGCCCATGTCGCGAGCAGCGCGGCGACGAGGCCCGCGATCACGACAACGAGGCCGAATGGGCCGAGCACGAGCGCGCCCAGCACCAGCACGGCGGTGGTATGGACGAGCGGAGCCCAGCCCGGCAGCGCGTCGATGAAGCCCGCTCCGGATCCCCGCGCCGGCGTGGCCGGACGCGCGAGCACGCCCATGACGAGCGGAGCGAGGCGGCCGACCGTCGGTGCGAGCAGCAGCACGGGCCCTCGCGAAGCGGCCGGTAGCTCCGTGAGCACTCCGCACGCGAGCAGGACGACGAGGACGAGCCCGAGCGCGCCGAAGACCCCGATCCGGCTGTCCCGCATGATGGCAAGCCGTTGCGCGGGATCGTGCCCGGCAAGACCGTCGAGGCAGTCCGCGAGCCCGTCCAGATGGAGGCCACCGGTGAGCATCTTCCACAGGCTCACCACGAGCAGCGCGGCCACGAGCGGCGGAAACAACCGCGAGACCCCGTGGTCGGCGGCGGCAAGGAGAAGCCCGAGGCCGAGCCCGACGGGCGGGAACCACCACGCGGCGCGGCCGAGCGCGCCCGGGTCGGTCGCTTCGCGGCCGGGCACCGGCACGATGGTGAGGAAGCGGATCGCGAGGACCAGGCCCCTCACGGCGCGCCCCTCGCCCACCCTGGGCGCGTCCTCAGACGGGGAGGATCGGGTTGCGGCGGGTCGGGAACTCGTGCTGCTTCGACTCCGCGTAGGCGAGACGCTTGCTGAGCTCGGCCCGCAGCTCGCGACCGGCCACGATGCCGTCCACGAGCATCTCGGAGGCGAGCTTGTAGATATCGACGTCCTCGGCGTACTCATCGCGCTTGGCCTTCACGTAGGCGGCCCGCTCCGCCTCGGGCAGCTCCATGATCCGGTTGTAGTAGACGGCGTTGACGGCCGGCTCGGGGCCCATGATCGCCACCTGGCCCTGCGGCAGAGCGAGGGCGGCGTCCGGCTCGAAGGCGGGCCCGCACATCGCGTAGAGCCCGGCCCCGTAGCACTTGCGCACCACGACGCAGATCTTCGGCACGGTGGCCTGCGAGGTCGCGAAGACCATCTTCGCGCCGTGGCGGATGATGCCGGCGCGCTCCACCTTGCTGCCGACCATGAAGCCGGAGACGTCGGCGAGGTACACGAGAGGAATGTTGAAGGCGTTGCAGAGGTTGATGAAGCGCGCCGCCTTGTCGGAGGAGTCCACCATGAGGACGCCGCCCTTGACCTTGGGCTGATTGGCCACGATGCCGATGGCACGTCCGTCCAGGCGCGCGAGACCGACGATGATCTCGGCCGCGAAGAGGCGCTTGACCTCGAAGAACGAGCCCTCGTCCACGATGCGCTCGATGACCTCATACATATCGAACCACTTCCGCTGATCGAAGGGAACGATCTCATCGATGGGCCGGCCGGCGCGGGCCGACGCCGCGGCGACCCGCGCCGGACGCGACCGGAAGGAGTCGGGCATGAAGGTGAGGTAGCGCCGCGCCAGCGCGATGGCCTCCTCGTCCGAGCCCGCGAGCACGTCGCCGCAGCCCGACACCGTGCAGTGCATGCGGGCGCCGCCCAGCTCCTCCAGCGTGGTCTTCTCCCCGATGGCCATCTCGACCATTCGCGGTGAGCCGACGTAGAGGCTTGCCTTGCCGTCCACCATGATGACGAGATCGGTGAGCGCGGGAAGATACGCGGAGCCGGCGGGCGAAGGGCCGAAGAGGATGCACACCTGCGGCACCACCCCGGAGAGCTGCACCTCGTTGTAGAAGATGCGCCCTGCATGATAGCGCCCGGGGAAGATCTTGATCTGCTCCGAGATCCGTCCCCCGGCGGCGTCGACGAGGTAGACGAGCGGGATCTGCAGGCGCTGGGCGCGCTCCTGGATGCGGACGATCTTCTGCACCGTCTTCTCGCCCCAGGACCCCGCCTTGACCGTGTAATCGTTGGCCATGATGCAGACGGCGCGCCCGCCCACCATGCCCACGCCGGTGACGACGCCGTCGGCGGGCGTGTCCGCCTCCTGGTTGCGGGCGAACAGGAAGTCCTCCTGGAACTCGGCGCCGGGATCGAGCAGGAGGCGGAGGCGGTCGCGGACGAAGAGCTTGCCCTCGTCCTTCAGCTTGTCGCGATACTTGAGATGGCCCTGCTCGATGCGGGCCCGCTCTCGAAAGTAGCGCTCCTCGGTCACCGTGGGCTCAGCGGTCGGGATTCGGATTCGCCCACAGGATGATGATGAGCACGCCGTCGCCGTGCGGCGGGCCGCCCAGGACGGCGGGGGCGCCCGGCGCCACCGACATGATCGTGCGGAGCTCGGGCTGCTCGCCGCGCAGGAGGCGCACCCTCATCCGAAGCAGCTGCCCCTGCAGCTGATCGGGCGTGACCTCGAGCTGGCGGGCTCCGGGCAGCGCGAAGCGCTGCTGGGTGCCCAGCGGCACCTCGGCGCGCTGCCGATCCAGCGTCGTGTAGTCGGTGTAGCGGAACAGCGTCCGCAGGCGCGGCAGGATCTTCCGCAGGCGCTCGTCGGCCTCGGCTTCGGGACTGACGGGGGTGGGCCGCTCGGGGGACGAGGCCTGGAGCACGCGG
>Ga0111538_10013594_pt1 | contig 10737 bp, 9 predicted proteins | sample SoiMethybrSBSTD1_FD_79669 | JGI IMG/M metagenome (GOLD analysis project Ga0111538, IMG submission 79669) | Bulk soil microbial communities from a Populus tree surrounding site in Tennessee, USA - Soil MetaG P. TD hybrid SBSTD1 (version 2)... | ecosystem: Environmental > Terrestrial > Soil > Tree... | reverse complement strand
TAGGCGATCCGCCCTTTCAGGTCGCGCACCCCATAGAGCCTGCCGAACACCTCGAGGTTCTGCCGCACGGTCAGCCGCATCGGCACGTCCACATAGGGACTCTCGAAATTCATGCGATGCAGAGCCTTGTGGCGCTCGCGGGCCATGTCGACCCCGAGCACACGCGCCACCCCAGAGGTCGGTACGACCAGCCCCATCAGCATGGAGATCGTGGTGGTCTTGCCGGCCCCGTTGCCGCCGAGCAGCGCCGTGATCGCCCCCCGCTCCAGCGCAAAGCTCACGCCGTCCACGGCGGCGATGTCGCGATACACCTTGCGCAGCTCCCGCACGTCTACGGGAGGCGGCAGGGCGCCATCGCTCGCTGGCATCATTTTCTGCATCTGACGTGATAGCCTGGGGAGGTGCCGTCCCTGCTGGATCGGCGGCGTCGGGCTGGGCTCCGCCTCCTATCTGGGATAGTCAGGCGTGCAAGGCAAGCGCCTCGGTTGCGCCAAGCGGCCCGCGCGGGCACCAGCGACTAACGAAAAATGAGCGAGCGAACGATGCCCACTCAGCAGGCCGAACGCCACAGGCTGGACCCGACCCAGAGCCGGCTGCGCCTGCAGACCGCACTGCGCCTGCGCTGGTTCGGCGTAATCGGCCAGCTCGTGACGGTCTGCTTCGTCTACCTCGGCCTCGGCTTCCCGCTGCCGTTCGGCATCTGCCTGGCTTTCATCGCGCTGTCGGCCTGGCTCAACGTATTCCTGCGCATCCTCTACCCCGCGCGCACGCGGCTGAGCACGGCGCTCGCCACCAGCCTGCTGGCCTACGACGTCCTGCAGCTCGCCGCGCTTCTCTATCTGACGGGCGGCGTGCAGAACCCCTTCACGTTCCTGCTCGTGGCGCCCGTCACCGTGTCGGCCGCCACGCTGCCGCCGCTCAACACCATCGCGCTCGGAGTCATCGCCGCCGCCGCTGCAATGCTGCTGGTGTTCTACCACCTGCCGCTGCCCTGGCCGCGCGAGACGCCGCTGCACCTTCCCATGCTCTACAACGTCGGCCTGCTCGCCTCCGTGCTGTCGGGCATGATCTTCCTCGCGCTCTACGCCTGGCGGCTCGCCAAGGAGGGGCGGCAGATGGCGGACGCTCTCGCCGCCACCGAGATGGTGCTGGCGCGCGAGCAGCAGCTGCACGCGCTCGACGGCCTCGCCGCGGCGGCCGCGCACGAGCTCGGCACGCCCCTCTCCACCATTGCCGTGATCGCCAAGGAGCTGTCGCGCGATGCACCGGCCGGCAGCCAGCTGACCGAGGACCTGGCCCTGCTGCAGACGCAGGCGGTGCGCTGCCGGGAGATTCTGCGCAAGCTGACGCGCGGACCGACTGAGCCCGACCCACTGCACGCCCGCATGAGCATCACGCAGCTGATCGAGGAGGCCGCGGGGCCCTACCGCGGCTTCGGGGCGGAGATTGTCGTGCGCGCGGCACCGGAGCCCGGCGGGCCTCCGCAGGAGCCGATCGGGGAGCGGCAGCCCGGCGTGCTCTACGGCTTCGGCAATCTCGTCGAAAATGCTGTCGACTTTGCCCGTGAGCGCGTAGAGATCACCGCCAGCTGGTCGGCGCGCCAGGTCGTCATCGAGATCGCCGACGACGGGCCGGGCTTCGCGGCGGACGTCATGGATGCCCTGGGCGAGCCCTACATCACGACGCGTCCGGCCCGCCGCGGACAGGCGAAGGATGCCGGACCGGCGGGCCTAGGCCTCGGCTATTTCATCGCCAAGACCCTTCTGGAGCGCTCCGGCGCCGCGGTGACGCTCGACAACCGCGAGCGTCCGAGCCGCGGCGCCATCGTTCGCATTACCTGGCCCCGCGAGGCATTCGAGCGCCGAGAGGTGGCCGTCGCCACGTTTCCGGACTGGCGCATTGGCGAGCAAAACGTGGACGCAGGCAGCAGCATTCGCTAAGAAGCCGAATGCGGCAAGACTTGGGCACTCCCGGCGAGCCCGCTATAGTGGCCAGCTGGAGGCACTCACGTGACGGAAGATCTCTCATTCAAGCCCGACGAGCTCCCGGAAGACCGCTCGCTCGTCCTCGTCGATGATGACCGTGCCTTCGTCTTGCGCCTGGCGCGCGCCATGGAGACGCGCGGCTTCGAGGTGCGCGTCGCGCACTCGGTGGCCGAGGGCATGGACCTCATCCGCGACAAGGCGCCGGCCTTCGCGATCGTCGACATGCGTCTGGAGGACGGCAACGGGCTCGACGTGCTGGCCGAGCTTTCGAAATTGCGTCCGCAGGCGCGCAGCATCGTGCTCACCGGCTACGGCAACATCGCCACGGCGGTGACGGCCGTGAAGCTCGGTGCCGTGGACTACCTGGCCAAGCCCGCCGATGCCGACGAGGTGACGGACGCGCTGCTCGCCCCGGCCAACGAGAAGGCTCCGCCCCCCGAGAACCCGATGTCGGCCGACCGCGTGCGCTGGGAGCACATTCAGCGGGTCTACGAGCTTTGTAACCGCAACGTCTCGGAGACTGCCCGCCGCCTCAACATGCATCGCCGCACCCTGCAGCGCATCCTGGCTAAGCGCGCCCCGAAGTGAAGCTGTCATCCCGGAATCCGCCGCAGGCGAATATCCGGAATCCAGGCAACAAAACGCCGTGCGAGATTGCAATCCGGATCCCGGATTCCCCTGCCGCGAAATTCCGGGATGACAACTACCCCACCACCTCTTCGAACCCCCCCTCGGGGTCGATGGCACCCTGCAGCCGGAAGGCCGCGGTACGCAGAATGCGCAGCGTCAGCGCCTTGCGTCGGGCTCCCGCCAGCTTGTGCTCGGGGGCCGGGCGGACGATCTCGCCGCCGTAACGGTCGGCGATGATAAGACCGGTATCCTCCGGCAGCACCGGCCGGGGAAAATCCGGCGCCACGGCAAAGAACAGCCGGTCGCAGAACTCGCGATACTCCGGCCACTTCTGGTCGGAGCGAAAGTCCTCCAGGCACGATTTGATCTCGACCAGCCAGATCTCGCCGCCTTCCGAGACGCCCGCCACGTCGGCCCGACGGCCGTTCGCCAGCGCCAGCTCGCCGACGACGGCTAGCCCATGCGCCTTGAGCAGGCGCGCCACGCCTCGGAAGATATCGAACGCGACCGGCGACTGGCGGCCATCACGCAGTGCACCGGCTTGTGCTGGAACGATCGCCATGTCGCGTCTCGAGCCCTCCGCCGCTGACCCGCCCCGATCGGGTCCCGCAGGCGGCCGTCGGCACGGTTGACCGTGACGTCGATGCCTGCCTTTTCTTCGGCCCGGTCGACGCCTATTGTCCGGGCGCAGCAACCGGGTGGGTCATGGCGTTCTTCAAGCGTACACAATCCGACAATCCCGCAGGGGACACGAAAGGGCAAGTCACGACCGTGGCGGCGCGGCCGCAACCGCTCGAGCACTCCCTGCTGCGCCGCGTTGTCGACCCCGGCCCGCTCCGGTTCAGCACCACCGATGAGCTGGAGCCGATCGCCGGCCTCATCGGCCAGGACCGCGCCCTCAAGGCCATTCAGTTCGGCGCCGACATCAAGAGCCACGACTACAACATCTTCGTCCTGGGTCCGGCGGCCTCGGGCAAGTCCACGGCTGTCAAGTCGCACCTGGGCCCGAAGGCGGCCGAGCAGTCGCCGCCCCCGGACTGGGTCTACGTGTACAATTTCGAAAATCCGAACCGGCCACGGGCCCTGCAGCTGCCGCAAGGCCGCGGCCAGATTCTGGCCAAGGGCATGGTCGCGGCGCTCGACGAGCTCAGGAGCGTGCTGCCGGCGCTGTTCGAGGGCGAGGACTACCAGGTGCGCCGACGCGCCGTCGACGAGCATTTCCGCTCGGGCCAGGAGGAGGCGCTGGAGGCGCTGAACAGCAAGGCGCAGGCCCAGAACATCGCCATCCTGCGCACGCCGACCGGCTTCACCATGGCGCCGATGCACGAAGGCAAGGTGGTGAAGCCGGAGGTGTTCAATGCGCTTCCCGAGGCGATGCGCAAGGACGTCGAAGCCAAGATCGAGGCCCTGCAGAAGGAGCTGGCCGCGATCCTGGAGCGCATGCCCAAGGCCGACAAGCAGCGCCGTGCCGAGCTCAGCGTCCTCAACGAGGAGGTCGCCAAGCGGGCCGTGGACGAGGCGCTCGACGACCTGCTCGCGTCCTTCTCCGACGTCCCTGCCGCGCGCGACTACATCCGCGCAGCTGCGCGCGACCTGACGCGCAATGTCGCCCTCTTCCTCATCTCGGGCGAGGAGGAGAACGCCATCGTGCGGCAGCCCGTCGACACCGCGCGCGACGTCCGCTTCCGTCGGTTCATGGTCAACGTGATGGTGTCGGGCGGCAACGGCCACACCGCCGGCGCACCGGTCGTGGAGGAGCTCAACCCCACGCATGGCAACCTCGTCGGGCGCGTCGAGCACATCGCCCAGATGGGAACCCTCGTCACCGACTTCCTGCTGATCAAGCCCGGCGCCCTGCATCGGGCCAACGGCGGCTATCTGCTGCTCGATGCGCGCAAGGTGCTGCTCTCGCCCTTTACCTGGGAGACGCTGAAGCGTGTCATCAAGAGCCGCGAGATCCGCATCGAGCCGCCGGCCGAGGTCTCGGGAATGGGCTTCGCCGCCACCCAGTCGCTCGATCCCGAGCCGATCCCCCTCGATGTCCGCGTGGTGCTGTTCGGCGACCGGCAGCTCTACTACATGCTCGCCGCCGCCGACCCCGATTTCGGGCGCCTTTTCAAGGTGCAGGCCGACTTCGATGACAGCATCGCCCGCTCGCCGGAGAACGACATCGCCTACGCCAGGCTGATCGCCTCCATCGTCAAGGAGCACAGCCTCAAGCCGTTCGACGCCGCAGGCGTGGCGCGCGTGATCGAGGAGGGCGCCCGGCTGGCGGACGACCGCGAGAAGCTGTCGATCGAGATCGGCCGCATTGCCGACATCGTGCGTGAGGCCGACTACTGGTCGGGCCAGGCCAAGCGCAAGACAACCACCAGGCAGGACGTCGCCCGCGCCATCGACGAGCAGATCCAACGCGCCGACCGGCTGCGCGACCGCGCCGAGGAGTCGATCGCGCGCGGCGTGGTGCTGGTCGACACCGAAGGCGCGCGGGTGGGCCAGATCAACGGTCTCTCCGTGGTCCAGCTCGGCTCCTTCGCGTTCGGGCGCCCGAGCCGAATCACCGCGCGCGTGCGCGTCGGCTCCGGCCGCGTCACCGACATCGAGCGCGAGGTCAACCTCGGGGGTCCGCTCCACTCCAAGGGCGTGCTCATCCTCTGGGGCTTCCTCGCCGGCCGCTACGCCCTCGACATGCCGCTGGCGCTCGCCGCCACCTTGGTGTTCGAGCAGTCCTATGGCGGCGTCGACGGCGACAGCGCCTCCTCCGCCGAGCTCTACGCGCTGCTCTCCGCCTTGTCCGAGCAGCCGATCCGCCAGTCGCTGGCGGTCACCGGCTCGGTCAACCAGTGGGGCGAGGTACAGGCGATCGGCGGCGTCAACGAGAAGATCGAGGGCTTCTTCGACATCTGCCGCGCGCGCGGCCTGAACGAGGACCAGGGCGTGCTGATCCCGCGCTCCAACGTGCAGCACTTGATGCTCCGGGAGGATGTGGTCGACGCTGTGCGCCACGGGCAGTTCTCCATCTACCCGGTCGCCACCATCGATGAGGGCATCGAGATCCTGACGGGCGTCAAGGCGGGCGAGCGCGGCGCCGAGGGCCGCTTCCCCGCCGGCACCGTCAACCGCCTGGTGGAGGATACCCTCAAGTCGTTCGCCGAGCGCGCGCGCAGCTTCTCGAAGGGTCCCGGCGGCGGCAAGAACGGCGCCGGGGATGTCGCATGATCGCCCACGTTGCCGAGACGGGAGAGAACCAGGGCCGCGTCGTCCTGCAGCTGGGCTCCGCCCGTCCGAGCAGGGTCGCGATGGAGGCGGCCGTGCAGATCGCCCGCGCCTTCCAATCGGAGATCGAGAGCATCTTCGTCGAGGACAAGCAGCTGTTCGACTGCGCTGCTTACGCGTTCGTGCGCGAGGTCTCGCTGACGGGGCGGTTGGGCCGCGCCGTCACCGCCGACGCCATGACGCGGGACCTGCGCCTTGCCGCTCAGGCCGCGCGGCGCCAGCTTGAGGCCATGGCGCGCCGAGCGGAGGTGCCGCTCCGCTCGCGCGTGGTGCGCGACGAGCCGCTGCGCGCGCTGTCGATCGCTTGCGCGGAATCGGGTCCCTGGAACGTGGTGGCGCTCGCCGAGCCCTTCGCTCCCGGCAACGGCAGTCTGCTGCGGCAGCTCATCATGGAGATCTCCGGCACCACCGGCCTCGTCATGGTCGGGCCCAAGGCGCGGCGCATCACGGGACCGGTGGTCGCCGCGGTCGAGGACGCACAGCGCATTCCCGTCCTGCTGCGCGCCGCCGAGCGGCTCGCCGCCCTCGACGGCGCTCCCATCGTGCTGTTGTTGATCGCTCCCGACGAGGAGCGCCTGGCGCAAATCGAGAGCCATGCCCGCCTCGTGGTGGCGGAACGCGAGGATGTGCGCATCGAACTGGCTGCCGTCGCGCACGGGGAAACCGCAGTGGTGGCGGAAGCTCTGCGGCGGCTGCCGATCGGCTTCCTGATCTGCCAATTCGGCGGCCTCGTGGTGCCCGACGAGGGCGACCTCAGACCCCTCGCCTCCGTACTCGAGTGCCCCCTGTTTCTGGTGCGGTGACACGCTTTGCGGCGCGTCGCACGTGCTCCCCTCCCCATCAAGGGGAGGGGAATCCGGTGGAGCAGGCCGCGGGACAACGTAGAGGAGGAAGCGATGGAAACCCTGGGGCTCGGGCTCTACTTCGAGGACCTGCCCGTCGGGCGGCAGTTTCGCACGATCGGCCGCACCGTTACGGAAGCCGACATCGTCAACTTCATCAACACCACCGGCATGACCGAGGTGCTGTTCTCCAACATGGAGTTCCTCAAGACCGAGTCCGACATCAAGCAGCGTGTTGCACCCGGCGCGCTCAGCTACTGCTTCGCGGAGGGGCTGCTGGTGCAGGCGACCATGCAGCATACAGGCTTCGCCTTCCTCGGCATGGAGCTGACCATCGAGAACCCCGTGTTCGCCGGCGACACCATCCACGTCGAGTGCGAGGTGATCGAGTCCCGCCGCAGCAAGAGCCGTCCCAATCGCGGCCTCGTGCGAACGCGCAATCGCGTCGTCAAGCAGGACGGCACGGTCGCGCTCGTCTATACCCCCCTGCGCATGGTGAAGGCGCGGACCACCGGCACCGGGTGACGTATTCTGCCCGCGCGTGAGTGGCCGGGAGGGAAATTGCCATGCGGATCCTTGCCAATCTGCTCGTCGCGCTTGTCGCCCTGCTGCACGCGGGGTTCCTCGTGCTCGAGATGTTTCTTTGGACGACCCCGTTCGGCCTCAAGACCTTCAACATGACGCCAGAGTTCGCGGCCGCCTCCGCGACGCTCGCCGCCAACCAAGGCCTCTACAACGGCTTCCTGGCGGCCGGGCTGGTCTGGGGCCTCATCGCTCGCAGCAATGGCGATGCAATCAAGGTCTTCTTCCTGGCCTGCGTCATTGTCGCCGGGGTCTTCGGCGCAGCGACCGCGAAGATGTCCATCCTCTTCGTACAGGCTCTTCCGGCGGTTCTGGCGCTGCTGGCCGTTCTCGCCGCGCGCCGGACGGGTGACCAAAGCGCAGAGGCGCCGTGACCTCCTGCTCGACTGCACCGCGTGCTAAGGTGGGGCCTCCTGGAGGAGGCAGGTGACGGTGCGACATCTCGCGTGGCAGAGATGGCTCGAGGTCCGCCGACGGATCATGGCAGAGATCGAGCCGGCCGTCGCTCGCGTGTCGGCGCGGCGCTCCGCGCTTCTCCTGGCACTGGTGCTCGCCCTGTTCTTCATGATCGCCGGGGGCCTGTCGTTCCGCGCTGCCCTGCTGGGCCTCGCTGCCACGGGCGTCTGGGCAGCCCTATGGCCGCTCGCCGACGAGGACGCGGGCCCGCCCACGGGCACATCGGCGCAGCCCGCGCTCGGCGCCGACCAACTTTGGCGCATGGTGATCGACGCCGTGCCGGAGCCGGCGCTCGTGCTCGATCGATCGGGCTATATCATGCACGCCAACCGGCTGGCCGAGGATCTGTTCGGCTCGCGCCGCCGTGGTGGGCACCTGACATCCATGAGCCGCGATCCCGAACTGCTGGAGGCCGTCGACCGGTCGCTCGCTTCGGGCGAAGCCTCCTCGGTCGAGTTGCATGAGCGGGTGCCCGTGGAGCGCCGGATGCTGGCGAGCGTTGCTCCTCTCGACAAGCTGCGCCCGGGGACGGACGCCCCGGCCCTGCTTCTCTCCTTTCGCGATCTCAGCGAGCAGGACCGGCTGGCCCGCATGCGCGCCGATTTCGTCGCCAATGCCAGCCACGAGCTCAGGACTCCGCTCGCCTCCCTGCGCGGCTTCGTCGAGACGCTGCAGGGCGCGGCCAAGGAGGACCCGGGCGCGCGCGAGCGCTTCCTCAAGGTGATGAGCGAGCAGGCCGAGCGCATGACCCGGCTGATCGACGACCTGCTGTCGCTCTCGCGCGTCGAGATGCGCGAGCATCTCCATCCGGCCGAGCGGGTCGACCTCAACCGGGCGCTCGCACATGTCATCCAATCGCTGCAGCCCATCGTCGCCGGGGCCGGCACGGCCATCGAGTTCCACGGGCTCGACCAGCCGGCGCTCATCCGCGGCGACAGCGACGAGATCGTGCAGGTGTTCCAGAACCTGGTGCAGAATGCCATCAAGTATGGCAAGCGGGGCGGGCGCATCGACGTGCGCCTCGCGCGCAGGCCCGCCGGGGACGGCCGTCCCGCACGCTTCGTCGCTTCCGTGAGCGACGACGGGCCGGGCATCGCGCCCCAGCACCTGCCGCGCCTGACGGAGCGGTTCTACCGCGTCAGCGTGGCGGCCAGCCGCGAGAAGGGCGGCACCGGCCTCGGCCTCGCCATCGTCAAGCACATCCTGAACCGTCACCGGGGCGAGCTCGACGTCACCTCCACGGTCGGCAAGGGCTCGACCTTCTCCGTCATTCTGCCGGCCCTGGATTAGAGTTGGCGGCGAGCAGCGGACGAAGGGCAAGCAGGCCAAGCACGGGCCCCGGCACAAGCAGCAGGAAAAGGTATCGGGCGGGGATGGTGCCGGATGCAATGTTGAGCAATTGGATGCTCAAGATCGAAATGCCGAAGCCGATGCAGTTGGCGATCGTGAGGGCAGAGCCGACCTGCGCCGGCGGCGCGTAGCGCGCATTGAGCGCGGAGAACTGCGGCGAGTCCCCCACCACGACGATGCCCCAGAACACCAGGAACGCCACGAACAGGGCAGGCGCGGCGTCGAACATCAGTGGCGACGCGAGGCAGCACAGGCCGGACATCGCAAGTTGCGCGAACGCGACCCGGCCGCTGCCCAGACGCAGGGACAAGTGCCCACCCACGACGCAGCCCAGCCCGCCCGCTGCAATCACCGCGAAGGCCAGCATCGAAATGTTGAGCCCCGACACGCCGGCCTGAGTGGCGTAGGCCACGAGCGCCGGAGGCACGAAGGCCCAGAATGCGTAGAGCTCCCACATGTGACCGAAGTAGCCGAAGGACGATGCGCGAAATGCGGGCGACCTGAAGATTGCCGCCAGCGCACCTGGGTCGAACTTGGAACCGGCAACCAGGAAAGGCCCATCGGGAACGAGCGCGAACATCATTGCCCCGCCCAGCGCGGCGATTGCGGACACGCTCAGCATCACTGCCTCCCAGGGCAGCGTCTGTCCGAGGCCGCGGATCAGGTGCGGCAACGCGGTCCCGAGCACGAGCGCGCCGACCAGAAAGCCCAGCGCACGTCCAAGGTCCTGGCGAAACCAGCCGGAGGCGATCTTCATGCCCACCGGGTAGATGCCCGCGAGGAAGAACCCGGTCGCGAACCTGGCGACGAGCAGGGGGGCCTCGCCGCCCGCCCAGTACGTTCCCGCATTGCAGAACGCGCCCGCGAGCGAGCACACGAAAAAGGTCACGCGCGGGGAGTAGCGGTCGGAAATGGCAAGGATCGCGAACACGAGCGTGCCGGCAATGAAGCCAAGCTGCACGGCCGCGGTGATGTGGCCGAGCGCATGGTCGGGCAGCCCGAGACGGCTCTGCAGATCGGGGAGCACGGCGTTGCCGGCAAACCATGGCGAGCTGCCGGCAAGCTGGGAAGCGACGATGACCGGAAGGATGCGCGCGGGTCGTTCCGACATCAAGTCTCGCTGCCTGGCTCGCGGTCCACAGACCCATGCTTCTCGAAGTTTGCCGGCTGGCGGCGAGAACGCGGTGGGCACCCTTGTGGCACACCTTCTCGGCAAATACGAAGCATCCTCAGCAGCCGGAAGGGTCGTCGCTCCCTCGCTTCATGGCGATCCCGAGAGCGTAGGCTCGACCCTTGGGCACGCCGAGTTCCTCCGCGACCGAGCGTGACGCGTCGCTGAGACTCATCTCCGCGAGCAGCGGCTCGAGCCGCGCGATGATTACCGCATCGGTTGCCACTTCCGCCGCTGCAGGCCCCACCAGCACGACCACCTCGCCTTTCGGCCCAGTTTCGTTCACCCATTGCACCAGATCTGCAACGGGGCCGCGCCGCACCTCCTCGTGCAGCTTGGTGAGTTCGCGCGCGACCGCCGCCTCGCGCTCGCCGAGAACGCCGGCGATGTCGGCCAGACTGTCGGCCAACCGCGACGGCGCCTCGAAGAAGACGAGCGTCGCCGG
>Ga0111538_10013593_pt1 | contig 10737 bp, 8 predicted proteins | sample SoiMethybrSBSTD1_FD_79669 | JGI IMG/M metagenome (GOLD analysis project Ga0111538, IMG submission 79669) | Bulk soil microbial communities from a Populus tree surrounding site in Tennessee, USA - Soil MetaG P. TD hybrid SBSTD1 (version 2)... | ecosystem: Environmental > Terrestrial > Soil > Tree... | reverse complement strand
CGAAGGGCTTGAGCCGCTGCGTCGAGATGCACGCGTTGTGCACGGTGACGTGGTCGCGGTGGAATTCGTTGGCGCTGTGGGTGAGCACAGCGGCGGGCTGCAGCTCGCGCACCAGCGCGTCGAGCATGCCCACCAGCTGGTAGTTCTTGATGTCGTCGATGCGGTGGTTGCCTTTGTCCATCAGGATGCGCAGCTCGCAGCCCAGGATGTCCGCCGCCTTCTGCGCCTCGACGCGGCGCGTCTCGTAGTCCGCGGGGATCGACACCACCGCCATCACCACGCGCACCGACTCGCGCGCGAGGCGCGCCAGCATGCCGCCGATGGCGAGCTCGAGGTCGTCGGGATGCGCGCCGATCGCGAGCACCGTGCGCCCGCCGTAGCGCGAAGCGAGCGAGGTGCGGCGGGCCTGCAGAGCTTTCGCGGCGAGCGGGGCGTTCATGCCGCTTTCGCCAGCGCGCGGTCGGCGAACAGCAGCTCGCGGCTGCGCGGGCCGCAGTTGAGCAGCATGTCCACCGCCGACAGCCCGCGCAGGAACGGCGCCCCTTCCTTCGTGGCGCATTGCGGATACTCGGGATGCGTGAACTGGTGATAGGTGACGGCCACGCCGGCGCGCTTGAACGCGTCGACGTCCAGGTAGCCGCGCGAGCCGCCGAAGCCGACCATCAAGGTGTCGGCGCCGAGCGCGCGGCAGATGTTGAGGACCAGGTCGCCGCGCGCGCCTTCGACCGCGAGCTCGGAGCTCTTCACCAGCGGCGTGGTGATGCCGAAGGCTTCGCGCAGCAGGTCGAGCCCGGCCTGGTTGAGATCGACCAGCTTCTCGTAGCGCGTCTCGAGCAGCTTGCGCAGCGGCTCGACGTAGCTGCCGAAGAACGGCGCCGTGCGATAGGTGTGGCGCAGCGTCGCGAGGTGGGCGTGCGACCACCATTTGCCCGCGGACTCGAGGCGGTTGTCGACCTCCTTGTCGACGATGCGCTCTTTCTGCGACTGCTGGATCACCGGCACGCTGAGCCATCGCGCTTCGTCGTTGATGCGCACCATGGTGCGGTTCTGGTAGTTGCGGCGCTCGAATTGCACGTGGTCGAGCAGGACGAACGTGTCGACCTGCGCCATGCGATGCAGGTACCCGAGCCACGGCAGGTAGTGCGGCTGGTGAATGGCGACGATCATTGGTTGGAGGAGAGGGTACGGAGGCCGGCGCGACTATGACACCGGCATCCTCTGCGCCGCTTGGCGCAGTGGCTGGCCGGCGCTCGGCGCCGCTGCCGCGTTGTCGGTGTCGCGTCGCCGCAGCCCGACGCGCGCCCTCAGGCTGCGCAGCGCCTGTCCCGCGTAGCGCACCAGCGGCAGCGCGGCGACCGCCGCGCGGCCCAGGCCGCGCACGCCGATGGCGACGCGCTGCACGGTACGCTGATCCTTCCAGGCGCGGCGATAGCTCGTGTTCTCGCGCGCGGTATTCGAGTCGACCCAGCGCGGTCCCGCGTGCTCCAGGAACTGGCGCACGTTCTCCACCTCGCCGAGGATGCCGGGCGAGCATTTCTCGTAGGTCTCGTCGTAGGCGATCTTGAAGCAGAAGCCGCCCTCGCCCGCCTGCAGCATGCAGTGGCGCGTGAGCGGACGTCCGTCCAGGTTGAGGCCGGTGATGTGCAGGCGGCCGCGGCGGAACGCCTCGGCGAACACCTCGGTGACGAAGCGGCGGTCCTCCGGCCGGCAGGCGACCGCGGTGCCGGCGCGGCCCTTCCAGCCGCTCGCCTCGAGCTTGAAGAATTCGTCGCTCCAGGCGCCGACGTCGTCGCCGGGCGCGAGGCGCACCGGCGTCACGCGCCCGAAGGTCTCGAGGCGCGCCTGCCAGCGGCGCAGGTTGTTCTTCATGTTCGAGTTGAAGCGCGCGCGCGGATCGCGCTCGCGCGCGAGCAGCGCGCGCGTGTACGCGTCGGTCACCACCCAGGGCATGCCCTCGCTGGAGGCGGTCTCGGCGAGCGCGCCGAAGATCGCGTCGCCCGCGCCGATCCAGTCGAACTCCATCACCGGCGCGGGCGCCGCCTCGAGCAGCGCGGCGATGCACTTGCCGACGCTCTTCGCGCGCACCAGCGGCGCGGCGCACAGCATCATGTTGCGATGGCGCCAGCAGTTCAGCACGCGCACCGGCAGGCCGTGGAAACGGCGCTGCAGACGCATCGGGAACAAGCCGATCAGCGTGCCGCTGTCCCACACCGCGAAGCAGCGGAAGTCGCCGTCGCCGTAGGCTTCGAGCGCGGGCAGCAGCGTCCAGTGCTCGTAGAACGGGCTCGGCTCGGCCGCTTCGGCGGCGAGCGCCTCCCAGTCGGGAATGAGCTCGCGCAGCGCCGCGGCGTCGCGTAGCTCCTCGACAGTGGTTCCGGTTCCCCCGGGTCTGCGCACGGCGGGCATCGGGTTCAAGATACAAAAGGCCCCCTTACTGCGCCTCTGTGCGCATCTGCGCCGGACGGCTCAGCCCCGCTGGCGGCTCGCTGTAGCCGTAGCCCGATAGGCTCAGGCGATGACACCGGTCGTACTTATGGGCGGGCTGAACGTGGTGCGCGCCCTGGGGCTGGCGGGGATCCCGGTCATCATCGCTTCCTCGCAGCGCCGCATGCCGTCGATGGCTTCGCGCTACTGCGCCGGCGTGATCGAGCTGCCGCCGATCAGCGAGGGCGAAGCCGTGGTCGAAACCTTGATTCGCGCCGCGCGGCGTTTTGGCCAACGCGTGCCGCTGTTCTACGATAACGACGAGCGGTTGGAAGTGGTACAGACCTACCGCGCAGCGCTCGAGCCGCACTACCGCATGCTGCTGAACGAGCCGGCGCTCGGCGAGGCGCTGCTCGACAAGTCGCGCTTCCAGGAGCTGGCCGAGCGGCTCGGGCTGCCGGTGCCGCGGCGCATCGAATGGGATGCGCTCGCCGCCGAGCGCGGCCCGGTGCTGGTGAAGCCGAAGACGCGCGTCGCCTGGGACCACTCCAGCCTGCGCCAGCAGCTTTGCGGCGGCACCGGCAAGGCGCGCGTGTTCGCGAGCGGCGCCGAGGTGCGCGCCAACCCGCTCGCGGCGCAGTACGCGAGCCTGCTTGCATTCCAGGAATACGTCCCCGGCGAGGACGACGCGATCTGGTCGCTGCACGGCTTTGCCGCGCCCGGCGGCGAAGTGCTCGAGTGGTTCGTCGGCCGCAAGATCCGCACCTTTCCCGCGCACACCGGCGACAGCTCCTACCTGCAGCTCGCGCGCGAGGACAGCCTGGTCGCGCTGGGCCGCGACATCGCACGGCGCCTCGGCCTCGCCGGCATCTTCAAGATGGATTTCAAGCGCAGCAGCGCGACCGGGCGCGGCTACCTGTTCGAGATCAATACGCGCTTCAACCTGTGGCATTACCTGGGCGCGCGCTGCGGCGTCAACCTGCCGCAGATCGCCTACGAGTACCTGCTGCACGGCCGGCGGCCGCTGCATGCCGAGGCGAGGCTCGACGTGCGCTGGCTCGCCATGCGCTACGACTGGCCCGCGTACCGGGAGCTGCACGGCGCCGGCAAGCTCGGCTTCGGCGCCTGGCTCGCCTCGCTCGCGTATCAGCCGATGGCGTACGACCTTTTCTCGTGGAGCGATCCCAAGCCATTCCTTCGCCACTGGACGGCGAAGGTGCGCTCCGCGTTCACACGGAGGATGCATCGATGGCTCGCTACGGCGTCCTAGGCGATATCCACGGCAACCGCGAAGCGCTCGAGGCGGTGCTGCGCGCGCTCGAAGCGCGCGGCGTCAAGCAGTTCCTGTGCGTCGGCGACATCGTCGGCTACAACGCCGACCCGGACGAATGCGTCGCGCTGGTGCGCGGCCGGCGGGTCGCCGCGATCGCCGGCAACCACGACCTGATCGGCCTCGGCCGCATGAACTTCAGGCGCTGCTCGAACATCGCCGAGTACGCGCTGCGCCGCACGCGGCGCGTGCTCGGCCGCGAATCCGTTGCCTTCTTGAAGGACCTACCCGATCACCTGGTGGTGGAAAACAACGTGGTCGTGGTTCATGGCGGCGTGCGCGACGTGCAGCAGTACATGGTGAGCCCGGCGCACATCGCCGAGAACGCCAAGTTCCTGGCGCAGGATTTCCCGGCCGCGCGCGTGTGCTTCTTCGGCCACAGCCACGAGCAGCGCGTCTACGAGGTAACAAGCGAAGGCGTCAGCGCCTTATCCGTGAGCGAGGTGCCGATCGATGGCCCGATTCTTCTGCGGAAGGAGAACACGTATTTCATCAACCCCGGATCGGTCGACGCCTCGCGCAAGAGCCGCCACAAGCTCGCCGAGTGCGCGGTGTTCGACAGCAGCTTCGGCAACGTCGAGTTCCTCCGCGTGCGCTACGACGCCGCGGCGACCGAAGCCAAGGCCTGCGCGTTCGGCTACCGCATCAATCCGCTGACCGACCGCCTCTACTCCACCCGGCGCCGCCTGGTGCGCCTCGCGCAGCGGCGCTGAGCGGCTAGCGGTCGATCTCGAACGGCCCGTCCGCGCGGTTGACGCGCGACGGCGGCCACCTGTTGTTGCGGGCGACGAAGTTGTAGAACACGCCGCCCGAGCGCGCCAGCCCGGCGCCCGCGTCCGGCGCGCTGTTGTCGAAGTAATACGCGCGCCCGCCGTTCGCCCGCGGCTGGTTGCTGCCGCCCTTGATGAACGGTCCGCGCGGACTGCGCCCGCCCGCCTCCGGGTGGTACATGCCGCCCATGTTGCGGGCGGAGTTGCGCCATACATAGAGGGGGCCGGTGGTGGTCGCGGCATTGGCGATCGCGACGTAGACGCGCTCGAGGGTGTTGTCCCAGATGCGCACGTTGCGGTTGCCGCCTTCGGCCTCGATGCCGTCGTCGTAGGCATCCGAGATCTTGTTGCCGTAGATGTCGGAGTCGGCCCACGGGAAGCCGGCGGCGCTGAAGTTGTCCCCGCCGCCGATGCCGTCGTCGAAGTGGTTGCCGTTTCTCGACGCGATCTCGTTGTAGCGGATCACGTGGTTGCGGCCGCAGCGATCGAAGTTCACGCCCTGCGGCCCTTCGGGATGCAGCTGCCCGCGCGCCGTCGACACCCACGGGTTCGCGCTGTGGCGCGGGCTGTGGATGCGGTTGCGCTGGATGATGATGCGGTCGGGGCGTTTCGCGTCGTCGGTCTCGCGCCGGTAGCCGCACTGGATCGCGCCGTCGGTGTCGGCCAGGCGCTTGCCCTTCTGGTTGTTCTCGAAGCCGCCCCAGCCGGAAATGTCGTTGTCCTCGATGACGATGTCGTGCGTCTGGGTGTCGAGCACCGGGTCGAACTGGCGTTCGAGCATCACGCCGTAGCGCTTGCAGTTCTTCAACACCAGGCCGCGCACGATGACGTGGTGCACGCCCTGCCGGATCGCCACGCAGGCCTCGGCCGCGTCGTTGCCCTCGATCGGGCTGTTGCCGGTGAAGACGACGTAGCCCTCCTTCTCGTCGCCGGAGTCCTTCGCCTCGATCACCAGCCGCGTGGTGCCGGCCGGCACTTCGACCGTGCGCTTGACCGGGAACTTCTCGTTCCAGGTTTGGGCCTTGATGATTTCCTTAGCTCCACTGGAAAGCGACAGCGTGATTTCGTATGCCGTGCCCGGTTTCAGCTCCAGCAGGCTGCCGCGGTACTCGTTGTCGCGCGCGTCGAACCAGAGGTCGAGCCCCTTCTTCCATTCGCCGCCCGGCTCTCGATAGCGCACCTGCGCGGCGTTCGACTCCGCGCCGCCTTCGGGGCTCCAGTAGAGCCCGATGGAATGGAACGTGGAGACCGCCGTTGGCGGCGCCGCCATCGCCGTCAGTGCGAAAAACAAAAATGGGGTCAGACCCCATTTTGGCCAGTTACGCTGCTTGCTTCTCACTCAGAGGTACCTCCGCGCCCGAGCGCGCCGACTGCTCGATCGCCAGGGTCAAGCCGGTGGTGTCGATGAGCGAGTCGAGCGCGATCGGCATTGCCGCGCCGCGCTTCACCGCGTCGACGAAGGCGTCCATCTCGGCCTGCTGCCCCTTGTCGAGGCGCATCGAGACCTTCTTCTGGCGCTCGTGCTCGAACACCAGCAGCGACTCGAAGTTGTGCATCTGCGCGGTGATGCCGCCGCCGAACACCTCGAGATACTCCTTCGGAACCTTGAGCGCGCCCTGGGTCAGGTACTGCAAGGTCGCGACCGAGCCGTCGGCATAGCGCACCAGCGCCGAGACGTTGTCGAGGTCGTCGGCGGTCGGGTTGGCGGGCTTGAGGCGCGTGGCCATCACGCTCAGCGGCCGCGCGCCCACCAGGTACGAAAGCACGTCGATGAAGTGCCCGGCCTCGCCGGCGAAGCGCGAGCCCTCGCTGGAGTCGAGGTACCACGAGCCCTTGTCGAGCTGGCCGGCGTGGACGCGATAATGGGCGACGATCGGAAAGTTCTTTTTGAAATACCCCGCGAGCGCCCCGATCATCGGCGAGAAGCGGCGGTTGAAGCCGACCATCAGGCGGTCGTTGCCCGATTCCTCGATCGCGCGCTGGACCAGCGCGAGGTCTTCGGCGGTGATGGCGAGCGGCTTCTCGACGTAGGTGGTCTTGCCGGCGCGCAGCGCCTCGGCCACCAGGCGCGCGTGGGAGGCGTGGCGCGTGGCGATGATCACCGCGTCGATGTCCGGGTCCTGCAGCACCTCGCGGTAGTCGGTGGTGGCGACCGGGAAGCCGAAATGGCGCCTGGCGTTCTGGCCGGAGAGCGGCGTGGTGGTCGCGACGCTGACCAGCGCCGCGTCCGGATTGCGCTTGAGCGGCGGCAGCAGCATGCTCGAGGCGTAGGCGCCGGCGCCGATCACGCCGATGCGAACCTGGCCCGAGGTTTTCTTGACCAGCTTGAGCCGCGGCACTTCACGGCGCAGCGGCTCCGAGACTTTTTCGTATTCGAAGACGACCGAGAGCACCTTGCCGGCGCCTTCCGCCATCTCCCTGTAGACGGTTTCCGCTTCGCCGAAGGGCCTGACCTGGGAGACGAGGGGTTCGACCTTCAACTGCCCTGAGGAAAGCAAGTCTATGAAAGACGCGAGATTGCGCTTCTCGGTCCAGCGCACGTAGCCGATCGGATAGTCGATGCCGCGCTCCTCGTAGGTCGGGTCGTAGCGCCCCGGACCGTAGGAACGCGAGAAGCGGACGTCCAGCTCCTTCAGGTAGTAGTCGTTCCAGGGCAGGTCGAGCCTGGTCTTGCCGATGTCGACCACGCGCGCACGGTCGCGCGCGATGCGCACCGCGAGCTCGGTGGCGGCGTTGCTGCCGCCGCCGGCGGCGATGAACACGCAGTCGACGCCGACGCCGCCGGTGAGGCGCGAGATCATGGCTTCGAGGCCCGGATCGCCGGCGGTGAGCGCGGCTTTCGCGCCGAGCTCTTCGGCCAGGCGGCAGCGGCTCTCGACGATGTCGGTGCCGACGGCGTTGATGCCCGCGGCCTTGAGGATCTGCACCAGCAGCTGGCCGAGCAGGCCGAGGCCGATGACGCAGGCGCTCTCGCCGAGCTGCATCTCCGCCTGGCGGAAGCCCTGCAGCGCGATCGCGCCGACCGTGGCGTACGACGCGTGCTTGAGCGAGACGTTGTCCGGCACCGGCACCACCAGGTTCTTCGGCACGTAGTTCACGTCCGCGTGGTTGGCGTAGCCCGCCCCGGCGCACGCCACGCGCTGGCCGACGTGGAACTCGGCCGCGTCCGCGCCCACCGCCACCACCTCGCCGGCGAGCGAATAGCCGAGCGGGGTGAGCGAATCGAGCTTGTTCATCACCTTCTGGTAGGTGGCGACCAGGCCCTGCTGCTTGAGCGTGTTCAGCACCTTCTTCAGCTGGTCGGGGCGCGCGCGCGCCTTGCCGAGGTAGGACAGCTTGCCCTCGCGCACCTTCATGCCCTCGGTGCCGGTCGAGATCACGCTGTAGTGGCTGCGCACCAGCACGCCGCCGGGCTTGAGCGCCGGCCAGTCCACTTCCTCCAGCTTGATTTCACCGCTCTTGTAGTTTTGCGTTACCTGTCTCATTTCGTCATTCCGGTCATTTGCATGTTGGTCGAAGGCAGCAGCGGCGCGAGATACGCGGCGAGCGCCTGGGCGATGATTTTCTGGCCCTCGGCGTTGGGATGGCCGTCGGTGGCCGAGATCCAGTACCGGGTGCCGTCGCCGCCCCAGAACGCCGGCAGCAGGTCGAGCACCTTGATTCCGTTGCTATGGCAGAAAGCCGCCACGGCCTGGTGGTACTCCTTGATCGGGTAGGTGGCGTCGCTGAACTTCGCCATCGCCGGGATGATCATCACCACCAGCTCGATGTTGCGCTCGGCCGTGACGCGCTTCATCTCGAGCAGCGCCTCCTGCATGCGGCGCCAGTTCGGGTTCGAGTCGACGTACTGGTCCTTGATCTCGCCGACCTGGCCGAAGCCCTTCACGCCCAGCGGGCGCAGCGCGTTGCCCAGGCGCGGCGAGAGCCAGGCGGCGAACAGCGAGTGCTGCTTGAGCCACAGCCAGGTGCCGTTCAGGCCCGATTTCGTTTTTCTCAGCAAGGACTGCTTTTGCTCCGCAACGACGGCAGCGCCTTTCTGCGCGCTCGAGAGCTCGATGTCGTTGTAGAGGAAGCCCACCACCACCGCCTTCGGCTGCAGGCTGAGGCCGAGCTCGCGCAGCTGCGCGAGCTCGTGCAGCGTGTTGTAGCCCGGCATTCCCATGTTCAGCACTTCCACCGGGCGGCCGAGCTCGGCGCTGAGCAGCCGCTCGGTCTGGCGCGGAAAGGTCTGGTCCTGCGCCACGCCCATGCCGAAGGTCACCGAGTCGCCGAGCGCGAGCACGCGCACCGTACCCGGCGCGGGAACCGGCGAGCGCTCGGCGTCGCGCAGGCCGAAGCCGTTGAATGCCACCGGCACGCCGGCGTGCTTGCCGTGGACGTTCGGCTGCCCGGACCACTCCGCGGCCGACGGCAGCTTGCGCCACATATCCGAGCTGTCCGCGGGCGGCGCCATCAGGCGCAGGGCGCCCTCGGCGATCAGGCAGGGAACGAGCGCGGCAACCGCCATCACGGCGAGGTTGATCAGCCATTTCATGCTCAGGTTCCTTTCAGGCTCCGACGAGGATGCGATACAGCACGGTGAAATCGCCGGCAACGCGGTCCACCGAGTAATGGGATTTCACGCGCTCGCGCGCAGCCGCGCCCATGCGCGCCAGCGCGGCGCGATCGGCGTGCAGCGACTCGAGCGCCGCGGCCACGGCCTGCGGGTCGCGCGGCGGCACGAACAGGCCATGCACCTCGGGCGTCACTACGTCGGGAATGGCGCCGACGCGGGTGACGATCGGCACCAGGCCCGCCGCCATCCCTTCGAGCAGCGCGTAAGGCAGCCCTTCCAGGTGATAGCTCGGCAGCATCAGCACGTCGGCCTGCGCGAGCAGACGCAGCTTTGCTTCGCCGAAGATCGCACCGGCGAAGCTCACCCGGTCCTCGATGCCGAGCGCGGCCGCGGACTGGCGCAGCGCCTGGTCCTCCGGCCCCGAGCCGGCGATCGTCAGCCTGGCCTCGATGCCCTTGCCGCGCAGGATCTTCAGCGCCTCGATGCTCTCGAAGATGCCCTTGGTATCCACCAGGCGCCCGATATAGAGCAGCCGCAGCGGCGCCGCGGCCGGTGCGTCATCGCGTGCGGAGAGGATCTCGGCGCAGCGCGTGCCGTTCGGCAGCAGCTCGATGCGCTGGCGCGGCGCCAGCGCGCGCGCCGACTCGAGCTCGATCTGCGAGATCACCACCACCACGTCCGGCCAGGTGAGCGTGCGCGCGAGGATTTTTCTGATCAGGAAATTCTTGCCAAAAACCCGGATCGCCCCGCCGTGCACCTGGTAGACCACGCGCGCGCCGCCGAGCTTCGCCACCAGCACGTAGACCAGGTCGCGCCAGTACGCCTTGGCGTCGAGCGAGGTGTTGATGTGCACGATGGTGGCGCCGTGGCGCACGATCGCCGCGGCGAGCAGGAACGGGCTCGCCAGCAGGCGCAGCGCGCGGCCGGGCAGCGTCTCGTTGCGGCCCGCGCTGCCGACCTGGAACTGCTCCATGCGGAAGTGACGCTCGAGCGCCGAGCCGAACAGCACGTTGAGGTGCGTGCTGACTCCGCTGACGGCACTGCGCAGCGGCCCGAGGATCAGGACGACCGGGGCCTTCATGCCGCGCCCATCAGTCGAGCTCGAACTTGGTCTCGTAGTTCTGCTTGAGCGAGGGGTCCTGCTTCTCCTTGCGCAGGAAGCAGTTGCCGATCGCGAGGCTCTCGATCTCGGTGCCCATGAAGCAGCGGAATGCGTCCTCCGGCGAGCCCACGATCGGCTCGCCGCGCACGTTGAAGCTGGTGTTGACGATCACCGGACAGCTGGTTTTTTCTTTGAAGGAAGAAATCAAGTCGTGGTAGCGCGGATTGGTCTCTTTGTGCACCGTCTGGATGCGCGCCGAGTAGTCGACGTGCGTCACCGCCGGGATCGACGAGCGCGGCACGTTCAGCTTCTCGATGCCGAACAGCTTCTCCTGCTCCTCGGTCATCGCGATGCGGTGCGCCTCCGCGACGTCGGCCACCAGCAGCATGTACGGGCTGTCGGCGTCGATGTTGAAGTACTTGGGCGCGTCCTCGGCCAGCACCGACGGCGCGAACGGCCGGAACGACTCGCGGTACTTGACCTTGAGGTTGAGCGTCTTCTGCATCGACGGCGAGCGCGCGTCGCCCAGGATCGAGCGGGCGCCGAGCGAGCGCGG
>Ga0111538_10013592_pt1 | contig 10738 bp, 7 predicted proteins | sample SoiMethybrSBSTD1_FD_79669 | JGI IMG/M metagenome (GOLD analysis project Ga0111538, IMG submission 79669) | Bulk soil microbial communities from a Populus tree surrounding site in Tennessee, USA - Soil MetaG P. TD hybrid SBSTD1 (version 2)... | ecosystem: Environmental > Terrestrial > Soil > Tree... | reverse complement strand
TTCCAGGCGCTGCGCGACATCACCGGCCAGCGCCTGCCGCCGGACGCCGCCGCCTGGCGCAAGTGGTACGCCGCGAACTACAGGTAGGCCGTCGCGCAGCCCTTTAGGGCTGCCCGCGGCGGTTGGCGGCTGTTCGCCGATTACTCGAGACGCCGCAAGGTCGAGGAAACGCATTCCCTCCGAAAAGCCGCTCCGCAACCCGGAAAAACGCTGCTGCGGCTCAACGTCGTCGGAACGCGCGTGGGGCTACAGCCCCACGCGGTGTCGCAGGCCTGCGCAGCGTTTTTCATGCGAGCGGAACGGCTTGCTCCGAGGCTTTTCTCCGTGAATGCGTTTCCTCGACCTTGACGCGGTGAGTTCATCGCGCATGGTATCTTGCGCGCCATGATCCGCCACATCGCGCCGCAGTTCTTCACCGCGGACCTGCCCGCGACTCTCTCGTATTACCGGGACAAGCTTGGCTTCGACTGTCTCGGCACCTGGCACGACCCGCCGGTCTACGCCATCGTCGCGCGCGACGCGCACCGCATTCACTTCCGCCTCGCCGAGCCGCCGACGCCGAATCCCGACAAGTATGCCGACGAGCTGCTCGACGCCTACCTGTCGATCGAGGACGCGGATGCGCTGTACGCCGAATATGCCGCGCGCGGCGTCGAGTTCACGCGAGCGCTGGGCGACACGCCGTGGCGCTCGCGCGAGTTTGTGGTGAAGGATTGCGACGGCCGGCTCCTCGCCTTCGGCGCGAATCCGCAGTAGCGACTCCTCGTCATTCGACGCGCGTCAGCTTGAGGGTGAACGGGTTGGTGAACGGCCCATTCTGATTTCGCTGCTGCGTCAACGACAGCGTGTCGCCGTCCAGTTTGAAGGCATAGATGATGAACACGCCTGGCCCCATCACCGCAGGGTTCTTCGACGCAATCGGCCGCATCGTGATGACACTGCCGGGTGCCACCTCATATGTGCCGGCTTCGCTGACGAATGGTCCCCACGCCGCGCGAAGTTCGTCGGCGCTCGCCTTCGCCACGTCCGTCAGAACCGGCCGCGGCGCATCGGCCTGGACTTCGACCCGGCTGTAGTGCCTGGCGGTGATGATGGTCAGGTTGGGTCGTTCACCGAACGCGATCGTGCGGGCTCCAGGGCCTGTGATCGCCGCTTCCACAATCCGCCACACGCCTTGAATTGGCTGGCGCGTCGACTGTGCCGCGGCGCCTTGGGTCACGAGCAACCCGACGCTGAGAGCTGCGAACAACGGTCTCCTCACGATGCCCTCCGTGAGGAAGAGTGTCGCACGCGACACTATAATCTGGCGCAACGGAGGCGCAAGACATGCGCAGGCTTGCGGTTGGTTGCTTCCTCGTGCTGTCTGCTCTCGTGCATCCGAACGCCCAGCCAGCCGGCGGGCCGCTCGATGCTGCGGCAGTGCAGGACCTTCTCGCCCGTTTTCACGTGCCGGGCGTCAGCATCGCGGTCGTCAAGGATTTCAAGATCGAGTGGGCGAAGGGCTACGGCGTGGCCGACGCCGAGACCGGCGCGCCCGTAACGGCCGAGACGCTGTTCCAGGCGGCGTCGATCAGCAAGACGATCGCGGCCATGACGTCGCTGAAAGCGGTGCAGGACGGCCGCTTCACGCTCGACCAGGACGTGAACACGATCCTGAAGTCGTGGAAACTGCCGGTTGGCGAATTCGCGAAGGACCGGCCGGTCACGCCGCGGATGTTGATGAGCCACACGTCAGGAACGGGCGACGGGTTCGGCTTTCCGGGCTATGCGCCTGGTGCTCGCCTGCCGACGGTGATGCAGATTCTGGATGGCCAGCCGCCGTCGAATCGGCCGAAGGTCCGCCTCGAGCGGCCGCCGATGACCGGCTTCAAGTACTCCGGCGGCGCCGTGATGATCGAGCAGCTCGCGTTGACGGATGCGGTCCAGCGGCCGTTCGAACAGTTGGCGCACGACTGGGTGCTGAACCCGATTGGCATGACCAACAGCACCTACGAGCAGCCGCTGCCGCAGCCGCGGCAGGCGCAAGCCGCGCGCGCCCACAGCCGCGACGGCCAGCGCATGGGCGATCCGTGGCACGTCTATCCCGAGCAGGCGGCCGCCGGACTGTGGACCACGCCGACCGATCTCGCGAAGTTCGTGATCGAAGTCCAGCTCTCGCTCCTGGGCAAATCGAATCGAGTGCTGAAGCAGTCGACGATGCAGGAGATGGTGACACCGGTGGGAGTCGGCCCGTTCGCGGTGGGCTTCACGGTCGAGAAACAGGGCGAAGGTTGGTACTTCATGCACGGCGGCAGCAACTGGGGATTCATGTGCGACGTGATCGGCCATCGCGCCAGGGGGTACGGCCTCGCGATCATGACCAACGGCGACAACGGCTTTCCCCTCATCCAGGAGCTGCGGACCCGGATCGAGCGTGCGTATGAGTGGGACGTGTTCGACAAACCGATCCCCCGCACCTACGGCCCGCCGGGCAATCGGTAGCTGTCCAGCGCCAGGAATCTATCGAAGGATCTTCCGAAACAGAGTCAGCCGACCCGGACAAACCCTCGCGACTGCAGATTGACCATCGTCACCATCGCCCAGAGGTCGGCCTGGACGCCGGGCAGCAGCTGCGACGGATCGACTTTCTTGCCCATGAGACCCTGTCCGCACACGCGGAGCTCGACACCCGCGTCGTGCAGCTCCTTCAACGCGGCGATGTTCGGGTTGTCGACGCCGTTGTGCCGCGCCTTGTAGACCTCGTTGGAGAACACCGCGTCGCCGCCGCCCTGATGGAACATCGCGGCGATGTGGCGATTCTTCACCGGCACCCCATTGTGCGCGAGGGTGTTGAGGTACAGCCCGATCATCTTCAGCATCGGGTGCAGTTCGTCGTCTTTCACTTTCGCGGAGACGGAAAACACGACCTTGTAGTTGGTGTTCGGATCCGGCAGTTCCTTCGCGCCGGCGAAGTCCTTCGCCGTGTCCGCGCTGGCGACCGGCAGCTTCCCGTCGGCCGCCGGCGCCGCCTTCGCGCGGCCGGCGTATCCTGCGGCCACCACGCCGCCGGCGAGCGTCGTCATCATCCTTCTTCTGTTCATCGCCCCTCCCGTTGATGCCATAACGCTACACCGAATCGACCCGGATCCGGCGATTCATGAGCTGCGTCGATCTTGCAACCGCGCCGCTGAAAGCACCCGAGTACAAGAAATTGTCTTCTTCGTGTGCTTCGTGCTCTTCGTGTCCTTCGTGGCCGGCAGGCGCCACAAATGGCAACCTACTCCGCTCGCAGCGCCACGATTGGATCGACTCGCGCGGCATGACGTGCCGGACCATAGCAGGCCACCAGCGCGACCGCCGCACGTGCGTCGCCGGCGTTGTGACCCGTCTCGCTGTGTGTTATACACATAACACCATGACGACAATCACGAGAGTGCAGGCGGCGAGGGTACCGTGAACGATCTCCGAATCGCAGTCCGCACGATGAGCGCGATGCCCGTTGTCACGCTGGTCATCATCGCCTCGCTCGCGCTTGGCATCGGCGCAAACACGGCGATGTTCTCGATCGTCAACAGCCTGCTGCTGAAGACCCTTCCCGTGGAGCGCGCCGACCGGCTCGCCCTGCTCCTGTCGAACCCGTCCGTCAACCCGAGCTCGCCGTGGTCGAACCCCGCATGGGAGCAGATCCGCGATCACCATGCCGATCTCTTCCAGCAGGCGTTCGCGTTCTCGCGCCGGACGACCCGCTTCAATTTCGCGCAGGGAGGGCCGACCGATTTCGTCGACGGCGTCTACGTGAGCGGCCGGTACTTCGAGGCGTTGCGCGTGCGGCCCCTGGTAGGCCGGTCGTTCACGGTCGACGATGATCGCCGCGGCGGCGGGCCGGATGGGCCGGTGGCGGTCATCGGTTATGCCTTCTGGCAGCGCAGGTTCGGCGGCTCTTCGGACGTCATCGGACGGACGCAAACCATCGATCGCGTGCCCTTCACCATCGTCGGCGTGATGCCGCCGGATTTCTTCGGCACCGACGTCGGCAGTCGGTCCGACGTGTTCCTCCCGATCGGCACCGAACCGCTCCTCCGCGGACGCGACAGCCAGCTCGATCGCGCGACCACGTCATCGCTGCTGGTGATGGCGCGGCTGAAGGACGGCCAGACTGTCGCCGCGGCCGACCAGGCGCTGCGCGGCGTCCAGCCACACATTCGCGAAGCCACGATGCCCGCCACTGCGCGCGCCGAGGCGCGTGCCCGTTATCTCGCAACGCCGTTCGGCGTTCAGTCTGCCGCCGACGGCACCTCAGCGATGCGCGCGCTGTACAGACAGCCGATCCTCGCAATCATGACGGTGGTCGGTTTTGTGTTGTTGATCGCGTGCGCGAACATCGCCAACCTGTTCCTCGCGCGGGCATCGGCAGGTCGCCACGAATTCAGCGTGCGTCTTGCGCTTGGCGCATCGGGTTGGCGGCTCGCCCGCCAGCAGTTGGTCGAGGCCCTGTTGCTGGCGGCGTCTGGCAGCGCAGCCGGCCTTGCCATCGCATCGTGGACGAGCGACCTGCTCGTTCGCCAACTCTCGACGCAGGCGACGACGGTGTTCCTCGACACCAGCCTCGACTGGCGCGTCCTCGCGTTTACGACGGCGATTGCCATCGCGATCGCGTTGCTCTTTGCCGTTGTGCCGGCGCTTCGCGCATCCCGCACCGAACCGATCGACGCCATCTGCGACCACGGCCGCGGCAGTTCGGGGGCACGGCGCAGCGGGTTCGGTGGTGCGGTGGTGGTCGGGCAGGTCGCGCTGTGCCTCGTCCTGGTTGTCACCGCCGGCCTGTTCATTCGAACATTCACGGCGCTCGCCAGGGTGGACCTCGGTTTCGATCGCGAGCCCGTGTTGCTGGTGCGCCTCGATGTTCCACCAACCAGCGTTGAGCCATCCCAGCGGGCGGCCTTGTATGAACAGGTCGCCGCAGCTGTGCGCGGGACCCCCGGGGTCGCACGGGCCGCCTTGTCCGAAGTGACGCCGGTGAGCGGCATGATCACGGACACGTATGTCGAAGCTGAAAACGGGCCGCAGTTGGCTCCGCCTCAGAACGTTTCGTATCGAAACGCGATCACACCCGACTGGTTCGCCACCTACGGCACTCGTCTCGTCGCCGGGCGTGATTTCGATGGTCGCGATCTGTTCGCGTCGCCGCCGGTCGCGATCGTCAACGAAACCTTTGCCCGCAGATTTCTGCCAGGCGCGAATCCACTCGGCCGGCGCATCCGCAATCCGCCCCAGGCGCCCGGCGAGGCGCAGCCGTGGAGCGAGGTCGTGGGCATTGTCGCGGACGCGACCTATCTGTCGATTCGCGCTGCCGTGCCGCCGACGATGTATGTGCCGCTGGCACAGCAGCCCGCCGGTTCGGGCTTTTTCCCCTTCATGACGTTGAGCGTACGCGCGGCAAGTGGTTCCCCGCTTCTCCTCGCGCGCAGCGTCGGCGACGCGATTGCGCGAGTGAACTCAGACATCGCAGTCACCTTCACGCCATTGAAACAGCAGGTCGATGCCGCCCTCCTGCAGGAACGGATCCTGGCGATCCTGTCGGGATGGTTCAGCGCCCTCGCGCTGCTGCTTTCAGCGCTCGGCCTCTACGGCGTCACCGCGTATGCGGTGAACCGCCGTCGAACAGAAATAGGCATCCGCATGGCGATCGGCGCCGCACCGGCGCGGGTGGTCCGGCTTGTTCTTGGACGCGTAACGACCCTGCTCGGGCTCGGCATGTTGATTGGCACCGCCGCGAGCGCCTGGGCGTCGAGGTTCATCGCGACGTTGCTGTACGGACTCGAGCCGCGTGATCCGGCGACGTTCATTTCCGCCGCGGCTGTGCTCGCGGCCGTCGGAGCGCTTGGCGCCTGGCTGCCCGCGTACCGCGCGTCGCGCGTCGATCCCGCGGAGATCCTTCGGGAGGGTTGACGGATGTCAGTACTACTCGGTCCGCAGCGCGACGATTGGATCGACTCGCGCGGCATGACGTGCCGGACCATAGCAGGCCACCAGCGCGACGACGATCAGGCCGATCGCCGACGCGACGTAGGTGAACACGTCAGTGGGCTTCACGCCGAACAGCAACGCCGCGAACGTTCGGCTGGTCGCGTACGCCGCTGGAGTACCGACGGCCACCCCGGCGGCAGCGATCAGGATGCCTTCGCGAACGACCAGGGCCATGACGTCGCCGGTCCTGGCGCCGAGCGCCACGCGCACGCCAAACTCGCTCGTCCGCTGCGAGACCGAATACGCGATGATGCCGTAGAGGCCGATCGACGCGATCGTGAGCCCGAGCAGCGCGAAGGCGACGAGCAACGAGGTGAGGAACCTCGCCGGCGCGATCGCCGTCGACAGAATGCCTGTCAGCGGCTCGATTGCCGACACGGCGATCGTCGAGTCGACGGACGCGACAGCCCGGCGCAGCGTCGGCGCGAGCTCGGCCGTCGTGTCCATCCGCACGGCCAGAAACGTCGACACCCACGGCATCTGCGCGAGCGGGATGTACACCTGATCGCCGGCTGCGGCGTCGATCCCGGAGTACTTCACATCGGCAACCACGCCGACAACAGTGGCGTCGTTGCCGCTCACCAGCTTGTATCGAAACTTCGGTATCCCCATCGTCTGGCCAATCGGGTCGGCGTCCCCGAACAGGTGCCGCGCCGTGGTAGCGCTCACGATCATCACCGGCGGATGCCGGGCATCGTCGGCGTTCGTAAACAATCGACCTTTGATCAGCCGGATGCCGAGCGCGTGCAGGTAGCCGGGAGTGCACGACACGGCGCTGGCGGCGTAGTCGACCTGGCTCCCCCTGCGCTTCAGCGTCATCGTCAATCGGCCGGCGTCCGGCGGCAGGCTCGTACCGACGCCAACGGCGCGAACGCCTGGCAGCCGCTCGACCTGGTCGATCACACGCTGCATCGTCGTCGCGATTTCCTCCGCCGAATGCGTCCGACCAATGCCGAGGTTGATCGGCGCGGTCGTTACGTGCTCCGCGGTCACGCCGAGATCGGTTGACAGCAGAGCGGCGACACTGCGGCTGAAAAGAGTGGCTGCCACGACCAGGACGACGGCTGCCGCCAGCTGTCCGATACACAGCAGCTGCTGCAGACGACGATGGTGACGGGTCGGCGCACTCGTAACCGTGCGCAGCGCCGTAGCGTTCGCTACCTGGATTGCCGGAAGGAGACCGGTCGCAAGCGCCGTGACGATGCCCAGGCCGATCGCGGACGCGAACACTACGAAGTCGATGCGCACGTCGCGGAGCTGCGGGAGCGTGTCAGGACCCAGACGCACGAGCAGCGCGATGGCGGCGCGGGCGACGAGCAGCCCGCCAGCGACGCCACCGGCGGCAAGCAGCGCCGCCTCGGCGAGCCCCTGCAGGATCAACCGCGCGCGCGAGGCGCCGATCGCCTGTCGAATCGCGGTCTCGCGGGTGCGGGCCACGTTGCGCGCGACGAGCAGGTTCAGCAGATTCGCACAAGCGACGACGAGGACCACGGCGACAGCAGCCCACAGCAGCAGCACCGCATGTCGGGCCTCGCCCAATTGCCGAACGCGCAGGCTCGTCGCCGACGGCTGCAGGCGGCCGAAGTTCCGAGGGTCGACCTGCTCGAGTGTCCGCGCAGTGTCGCGAACATCGCCATTCGCCTGGGCGAGCGTGGCCTCGGCCTTCAAGCGACCGAGCAGCTGGACGTAGCAGCACTGCGGGGTGATGACGTGCTCGTACGCCGCCGACTGCCACACGTCTGTCTTCCACGATGGCATGTTCCATTCGGGGGCAGCGACGCCGATGACGACGTGGTCGCGCGAGTTGAGCACGAGGTGAGCGCCGATGGCAGGTTCCGCTCCGTTGAAGAGGCGCCGGGCCAGCCGGTGGCTGATGACGACCGAAGGGGCAAGGGCATCCGACGGCGCGAGCGGCCGTCCGGCGACGATCGGCCCATCCAGCGTGGAGAAGAACGACGGCGAGACCCTCGCGCCGTCGATCATCTCCGACCCGTCGCGCGTCGTCAGCTGGAACAGGGAGTCGGCGTAGAGCCCAATATCCTGAAAGACGTGCAACGCCTCCTGCCACCGTGCCGCGGCGTCGAGCGTGAACGAGGCGTCGATTGGGCGCGAGGTCCCTTCGTAGTCGCGTGTCGCGTCAATCGTGGCCAGCCGATCGGCATCGCGGTAGGGCAGCGGGCGCACGAGCAGCGCCTCGACGACGCTGAAGATCGCGGTGTTGGCGCCAATGGCGAGCGCGAGCGTGGCGAGCGCGACGGCCGTGAAGCCTGGCGTCCGGCGCATCCCGCGGAGCGCGTAGCGCACGTCCCGGCCAACGACGTCCAAGAGGCGAAGAGCCCAGTCCATGGTCACCGCACATTCGTCATCGGGGGAAATCTCACCGGAACGTCACGTGAACGTCCCCGTCGACGATGCGGATCCGTTCCTTCCTCACGTTGTCCGCACCGTGCAGCTCGATCACGTACGCTCCTGCGGGCAGCGGGCCGAGTGAAAGGCGTCCTGGTGGTTCGAACCGACGATCCGATTCGGTGTCCAGGAGGTCGTCCATCGACGCGTTGCTGCTATTCATCACGCGAACGACTTGCGGCCCCGCCGTGAGCGGGACCTCCACGCTCGCGATCACGCGGTAGCCTCGCGACAGCCTGAACACAACCTCGCTGCTCCGGTCGTCGCCGATGCCCATCGGCAACGCCACGAACCCATCGGCGCTCGCGATCAGCTGAAGCGATCCGGGCGGCGCGTCCGGGAACGCGACGACGCCCTTTGCGTCCGTCACCGCGACGTGCGGCACGTCGGCCGGGTTCGCCGGGATGACCGCGACCACCGCATCGGGCATCGGCTCGCCGGCGGTCGTGATCACGCGAGCCCGCAGGTTCCCGGCCGCTGGAAGAGGCGCGAGAGCGACGGTGTGCGAAAGGGCCGGTAGTTCGGTGATTTGGTCTTCGGCCGGCTTGTACCCGCGTGCCGACGTCGCGAGCGTCCCGCCCGCCGTGCCCACGCCCTCGAGCAGCGCGTCGCCGGTTACCGTGACCGTTCCTTCGACGCGGGCCCCGCTCCCCGTCCACGTGACCGTTGCGCCCGCGATCGGTTGCCTCGTCAAGCTGTCGACGACGTGCACCGGCAGGAGTCCTTCGGGGATGGCCACGACCATCTCCCGATCGTCGGATAGTACGTCGAGCTGCCGCACGAACGTCGAATTCGTCATGTGCACATCGACGTGCGCCGGGCCCGGCGGAAAATTCGTGAACGTGACGCGCCCGTCGCTGGCGGTGCCCCCACGGCATCCGGGCGAGGAGCGACTGGAGAACGGGAACGGTAACGATGGCGGCGGGACACTGGGCCCCGCCGAAATTGGAACGCCCCGCACGGGCCCAAGCGGTGAGGTGATCCGGAATGTCACGCGACCACCCACAACGAGCGGCATCTCGACGGTCCCGCCCGACACGGATACGAGACGCGACGTCGCCAGGAACAGATCGCCGCACCGTTTTGCCGCTGTCGACAAGACCCGGTACCGTCCCGGCGCCAGCCGATCGAACGTGGCGCGTCCCTGCTGGTTCGTTCGCACCGGCCTGAACACTAGCGGCGATCGCGGGCGAGGGTCGTCGATGAGGACGTCGTGATTGGGAACCGGCACACCCGCTCCGTCGACGACATCGACGTGCAGAACGCCGCCAGGTTGCTGGATGGCGACGATTCCGCCATCCACACGGTTCGCGTCGCGGAAGTTCACATCGGGCAAGCGGGTCTGCGCAAATTGAGGCATATCCACGGCCAGGCTCATGATGCCGCGCGGCAGCGGTCCGATCGTGACGGCGTCGCCCTCGAACTCCACTGAATCCGAACCGGGAGCAGCGAACCAGTCGAATATCGGCTTGCCGCTCCTGTCGAACATCTGCCGGCGCAGGCGAGGCGCAATGATCGGTTCGCCGGCGGGCGACACGAGCCGCACGCGAAAATACGAGCCAGCGACGAGGCGCATGACCGGCAGCCGCAGCGTTCGCGAGGCGGGCACGGTGACGGTGACGCGTTGCGGCGCGAGGCCGGGCACGCTCACCATGAACTGATGGGACCCGGGTCGCGTCGGGATCAGGCGAAAGCGGCCCGTGCGATCGATCGACGCCGTCGTCGAGGCGAAGCCCGATTGAGCGACGACCGTTCCGCCCGACACCGCCGTCCCGTCGGGCGCGAGCACATATCCGCTGACAGCGGGCTCCTCCACGACGGGCCGCGGCTGCGTCCTGATCGGCGCGGACATCAGCGCCAGCGCATTGACAAGCAGGAACGCGAGGCCAGCCGGCAGGCGGCTCATCGGCCGCAGTGTGCGCGGGCGCGAGCGGCCAAGTCAACTTGACGCTACGTCGCGGTCCAGCGTCGTGACGCGGGCTCGGAACCCGATCCAACCGCGCAGGCTATTGGACGTTTATCGTTCCAACCATGCCCGGGTGGAGCGTGCAGTGATAGGCAAACGTCCCCGCCGTGTTCATCATCGTCGCCGCGCTCGTGGCGCCGGCCGTGATTGATCCGGTGTTGAATCCGGCGCTGTCCTGCGTCGCCGTGTGGGTGATCGAATCGGCGTTGCGCCAGGCGATCGTCTGGCCGACCCGCATGCTGACCGGGTTCGGCGCGTACGAGTTGCTGCCGCTGTTGCCCTGAATAGTGACAGTGACGTCCGCTGCAGTGGACGAGGTAGGCGCCGTGGGGCTGGACGAATCGCCGCACGCGCTCACGA
>Ga0111538_10013589_pt1 | contig 10739 bp, 5 predicted proteins | sample SoiMethybrSBSTD1_FD_79669 | JGI IMG/M metagenome (GOLD analysis project Ga0111538, IMG submission 79669) | Bulk soil microbial communities from a Populus tree surrounding site in Tennessee, USA - Soil MetaG P. TD hybrid SBSTD1 (version 2)... | ecosystem: Environmental > Terrestrial > Soil > Tree... | reverse complement strand
GCCGCGCGCGCCCATGCGCACGCGCAGCGCCGGATCGTCGATGAGCCGCGCCAGCGCATCGGCGAGCGCCGCGGGCTCGCCCAGGTCCACGAGGAGTCCCGTGTCGCCGTCGCGCACCACCTCGCGCGTGCCCGTCACCCGGGTCGCGACCATGGGCAGGCCGGCCGCCATGGCCTCGATCGCGGCGCGCGGGATGCCCTCCTTGAGCGAGGTGAGCACCGCGATGTCGGAGCGGCCGAGCAGCTCGGGAATGTCGTTGCGATAGCCGAGGAAGCGCACCTCGCGGGCCAACCCCAGCTCGGTCACCTGGCGCTCGCAGCGGGCACGGCCCTCCCCCCCGCCGACGAGCCACAGCACGAAGCGGTGGCCGCGCTGCTGGAGCAACGCCGCCGCCTCCAGCAGGAGCGCGTGGTTCTTGACCGGCTCCATCCGGGCCACGCACGTCAGCACCACCGGACGTCCGGGCTCGCGCTCGGGAACCAGCGGACGGACGTCGGGCCCGCCCTCCGCGAAGCGGTCGAGCGCGATGCCGTTGCCGACCCACTCGAGCCGGCGCTCGGGCACGATGCGGTGGCGGAGGGCGCGGTCCATGTCCTCGCGGTTCTGGCTCAAGAGCTGGTCGGTGAGCCGGCCGACGAATCGCTCGACGGCGATCGCGAGTGCCGCGCCCGGACCCCGGCTGCCCTCGTGGAACGCGAACCCGTGCACCGTGTGCACCACGACCGGTACGCCCGCGAGGCGGGCCGCCAGCCGGCCGACGATCCCCGGCACCGAGCAGTGGGTGTGGACGAGGTCGGGCTTGAGGCGCCGGAAGCAGGCCACCAGCTCCAGGAGCGACCACACGAGCCGGACCGGGTCGAGGCCGCGCGGGAAGTGCACGGTGTGCACCGGGATGCCGGCCCGGCGCAGCGAGCTCACGTACGGCCCGTCGATGCAGACGATGCGGTTGTCTACACCTTTAGCGCGCAGGCTCAGGACGCGTTCGCGCAGCAGCGTGTCGGCAGACGAACTCAGGTTGATCACGTCGACGATGCACAGGCCGGACCGCCTCATGCGACCTCCGCCGGGGCGTCCGCCGCCCGATCGGACGCCAGCGCCGAGCCGCAGACGAGCGCGATGAACAGCCAGAAGTGCCGGAAATGGAGCTTCTCGATGACCATGGAGTGCACCGCCGAGGCGGTGAGCGCGGCGAACATCGACGCGGTCCACAGCGCGGCGCGGCGCGGCGTGCGCCCGTCGCGGCGACGAGAGTTCTGCCAGTAGCGCGCCACGTACAGGTAGGTGGCGAGCATGAAGCCGAGCAGGCCCATGAGCCCCAGCGGCCCGCGCTCGATGGCGTAGCCGAGGTAGTCGCTGTGCGCCTCCTTCGAGCGGTACGAGTCGGGGCGCTCGCGGTCGGCGATGCCCACCGTGAGCGAGCCGCTGTTGCCGGGCCCGATGCCCATCGGCGAGCGGGCGTACGCACGCTCGAGCTGCTCCCAGATCCGCATGCGGCTCGCGGAGCTCTTCTCCATGCGGCCCACGAATGTCTGCTCCTTGAGCGAGCGCAGCGCGCCGTCGGCCAGGCCCCACTCGGCGTTGAGCCACAGGCCCGCGCCCGCGAGCGTCGCCAGCAGCGCGGTCGCGGCGAGCAGGCCGCCGCGGCGGTGCGCCGGCCCGATCGCGATCCCGACCGCGCACCAGGTGATCGCGCCGGCGGCGAACGCGATCATGCCGCCGTTCGACTTGGTGGCGAGCAGCGCGAATCCGATCACCCCGGTTGCGATCACCAGCGGAATGCGACGCACCTCGGCCGCGAGGCTCATCGCCACGAACACGCTCGTCATCAGGTAGTCGGCGAACATATTCGGGTTGTAGAACGTGGCGGCCGGGCGCAGGCCGCGTGAGCCGACCAGCGAGCCCAGCGAGCCGCCGTTGTGAATCAGCAGCTGGCCCACGGCCACGAGCGAGACCGCGACCGCCGCCCAGACCCATGCGACGCGCACCGCGCGCAGGTCGCGACGCGAGCGCACCAGGTTCACCGCGACGAGGAACGAGGCGAAGAGGTAGACGTCCTGGGCGAGCGAGAGCGCGGCCTGTCCCAGCGACGGTGCCCAGGCGCACGCGATCAGGCTGCCGACCGCGACCAGCGCCACCGGGATGGCGAGCGGCACGCGCAGCGGCTGCCGGCCCGGCGCGGCGACGAACAGCGCGAACGCGACGATCGCGAACAGGTTGACGACGTCGAGCAGGGCCGACTGCCCGGGCCCCGCCGGCACGCACAACGGCGCCAGCACCGCGGCCAGCACGAGGTAGGCGCGCCCGCGTTGACGCGTCCGCGCGTCCGCCGCGGGCGCCGGGAGATCGGTGGCCCGCGCTCCGGGAATTGCAACGCTCATGAGGGCAGCGACTCGCTCAGCGTCTGGACAATGCCCCGCGTCCCACCCATGCGCTCCTCGGAGACGCGCAGCAGCCGTGTCATCTCCTCGCGCACCATCGCGGAGTCGTTCTGGCTCACCGCACGCAGGACCTTCGGGTGAGCCGATTTCCACACCGTCTCGTGGTCGTTGAGCAGCTTCTCGAACAGCCGCTCGCCGGGACGCAGGCCGGTGATCTTGATCTCGATGTCCTTGCCGGCCTTGAGGCCGTACAGGCGGATGAGCGCCTTCGCCATGTCGAGGATGCGGATCGGCTTGCCCATGTCGAGCACGAACACCTCGCCGCCGCGTCCCATGCTGGCCGTCTGCAGGATGAGCTGCACCGCCTCCGGAACCGTCATGAACAGCCGCGTCACCTCGGGGTGCGTCACCGTGACGGGGCCGCCCCGCTCGATCTGCTCGCGGAACAGCGGCAGCACGCTGCCGCTCGAGTCGAGCACGTTGCCGAAGCGCACGGTGAGCAGCTTGGTGCGCGAGCCGTTCTGCAAGACCTGCACGGCCAGCTCGGCCAGCCGCTTCGAGATGCCCATCATGCACACCGGCTCCACCGCCTTGTCGGTGGAGATGAGCACGAACACCTCGGCCTGGTGCCGCATCGCGGCCTCGGCCACGGTGCGTGTGCCCAACACGTTCGTGCGCAGCGCCTCGCCGGGATTGCGCTCCATCATCGGCACGTGCTTGTAGGCGGCGGCGTGGAAGATCGCGTGCGGCTTGAACGCCGCCATGACCTCATCGACGCGCGCGGCATCGGCCACGTCGCCGATGACCGGCTCGATCGCCAGCTCGGGGAAGCTCCGCCGCAGCTCGCGCTCGATCTCGTAGAGGGCGAACTCGTGCCGCTCGTAGAGCACGAGCCGCGACGGCCCGTGCGCGGCCACCTGGCGCACGATCTCGGAGCCGATCGAGCCGCCGGCACCGGTGACGAGCACGCAGCGCTGCCCGACGATGCTACGCGCGACCTCGCTGTCGGTGTGGATGGCCTCGCGGAACAGCAGGTCTTCCGAATTGTAGCCGCCGCCCAGCTTCGGGGCCTCGGGCTGGAGCAGCAGCCGACCGAGGTCGGGCGCCAGGCGCGCGGAGCGGCCGAGCGCCCGCACCTGCCGGAGCATCTCCTCGCGCGCGTCCGCCGAGGCGTCCGGCATCGCGACCAGCACCTCGTCCGGCTCGGTGCGACGCACGATCTCGTCCAGCTCGCCCTTGGTGCCCAGCACCGGCACGCCGTGAATGCGCACGCCCCTCCGGCGCGGGTCGCCGTTCACCATGCCGATCACTTCGCACTCACCGCCGCGCTCCACGAGCTCGCGCACGAGGAGCGCCATGGGATCCTCGTCGCCGACGAGCAGCACGCGCCGGAGCGGCATGCCGCCGGGCTTGAGCTCGCGGTGGAGCCGGCGCGCGATGCGCACGCCGGCGAGGAACGCCACGCACAACAGCGCATCGATCGCGGCGATGCCGCGCGAGTAGGTGGACACGCCCAGCAGCCAGCGCGCCGCGAACCACCACGTGAACTGGGCGCCGGTGATCGCGAACGCGATGCTGCGCAGGTCGCGCACGGTGGCGTAGCGCCACGCGCCGTGGAACAGCTTGAACGCGTGCAGCCACAGCACCTGGGCCACGAGCACGAGCGGCATGACGCGCAGGAACATGGCCTGCTCGGTCGGCGGAACGTGGCCGTCGAAGCGGAGCAGCAGGGCCAGGATGTCGGCCGCCGCGAGCGCGACGACCTGGACCACGAACCCGACCCAGAGCCGGAACGGCGTCAGCCAGTCGACGACGCGCTCCACGGCGCGCGCCGGGTAGAACAGGCTCGCGAGCGTCGTGAGCACGAGCTGCAGGTCCCAGCCCACCGAGGCGTTGCGGGCGTAGTGGCGCGACAGCCGCAGCTTCTCCGGCAGGATGCGCTCCACGTAGTCGCGCTCCGCGTCCTCGGCGCGGTCGAGCAGCTGGTTCTCGTCGCGGTAGCGGATCGACGCGGGATCGGTGATTCCGGGGCGGATCTTCAGGATCTCCGTGTACTCGGCGCGGTACAGGTCGACGTAGCGCGGCACCTCGGGGCGCGAGCCGACCAGGCTCATGTCGCCGACCAGCACGTTCCACAGCTGCGGCAGCTCGTCGAGCTTGCACGGCCGCAGCAGGCGGCCGACGCGGGTGACGCGCTCGTCCCCGCGCACGGTGATCGCGGGGCCCTTCTCGGCTGCGTCCACGCGCATGGTGCGGAACTTGAGGATGAAGAACGTCTTGAGATTGCGGCCCACGCGCTGCTGCCGGAACAGCACCTGGCCGCCGTCCTCCGCCTTGATGAGCGCGGCGAACACGAGGAACGCGGGCCACAGGATCAGCAGGCCCAGCGCGGAGAGGACGACGTCGAGCGCGCGCTTCATCGTGCAGCCCCGGCGGCGATGTCGCGCACGGCATCGATCACGTGGCGCACGTCGTCATCGCTCATCTTGGCGTAGATGGGCAACGAGAGGATGCGCTCGTAGGCGGACCAGGCGTTCGGGAAGTCGTCGGGCCGCAGCGCGTAGCGCTCGCGATAGTAGGGATGCACGTGCAGCGGGATGAAGTGAACGGAGACTCCGATGTTGCGCGCGATCAGGCGCTCGATGAACGCATCGCGACCGATCCCGAGCCGCTCGGGGTCGACCTGGATGACGTAGAGGTGCCAGCCGTGCCCCTCGCGGTCCTCGACCCGCGGGATCGAGATCCCCGGGAGGTCCGCGAACGCCGCGTCGTACTGATCGGCGATCGTGAGCCGGCGGCGGTGGAACGCGTGGCACTTGCGCAGCTGGTGGATGCCGATCGCGGCGGCGATGTCGGTGAGGTTGTACTTGAAGCCGGGCGCCAGGATCTCGTAGGACCACGAGCCGTTCTGCGTGTAGCGCTTCCACGCGTCCTTGCTCATGCCGTGGAGGTGCATCAGGCGCATGCGCTCGGCGATGTCGTCCCGGTCGGTCACCACCATGCCGCCCTCGCCGGTGGTGACGTTCTTCGTGGCGTAGAAGCTGAAACAGGTGACGTCCGAGAGCGTGCCCACCATCCGGCCGCGGTAGCGCGTCGGGATGGCGTGAGCCGCGTCCTCGATGACCGGCACGCCGTGTCGTCGCGCGATGTCGTTGATGGCGTCCATGTCGCAGGCCTGGCCGGCGAAGTGGACCGGGAGGATCGCCCGCGTGCGCGGCGACAGCCGGCGCTCGATCTGCGCCGGATCGATGTTCAGCGTCTCCGCCGCGCAGTCCGCGAACACCGGACGCGCGCCGAGATGCTCGATCACCGCCGCCGTGGCGGTGAACGTCATCGGCGTCGTGATCACCTCGTCCCCGGGACCCACGCCGGCGGCTTCCAGCGCCAGGTGCAGCGCCGCCGTGCACGAGTTCACCGCGAGGGCGTGCTTCGCGCCGATGAACTCGGCGAATTCACGCTCGAACTGCTTCACCTTGAGGCCGGTCGTGAGCCACCCCGAGCGGAGGCAGTGAACGACCTCGTCGATCTCCTCGTTGCCGAGGAGCGGGGCTGCGAACGGCAGGAACTCACCACGCATCTGAGGTTTTCCTCTGCGGCGAGCTCCTCTCCGGAAGCATGCCGCTGTTGCTGAGCTGTGCGGGTCTCAGGGCTGATAGGCTCCGTAGTAGTAGAGCATCGGGTCGCGGTGCCTCATGTCGATCTGGTTGAGCACCACGCCCAGGAAGTTCGGCTTCGCGCGCTCGAGCTGGGCCTTCGCCTGCTGCACGATCTGCAGGTCGTAGCCGTCGGCCTTGACCACGAAGATCACGCCCTGCACGAGCCCTGCGAGCATCTCGGCCGGGCTCGCCAGCGCGACCGGCGGGCAGTCGAGCAGCACCACGTCGAACATGCGCGAGAGACGGTCGACCAGCCGTGCGAACGGCTGCGCGAACTGCTCGTCCTGCAGGCTGTACGGCGTCGAGCCGGCGGGCAGCACCTTCAGCTTCTCCAGCGTCGTGTCCAGGAGGAAGCTGGGGATCTGGTTCGTGAGGAACGGGCGCTTGAGGTAGTCGGCGAGCTTGTCGAGCACACGCTCGCCGACGAGGTCGCTCATCGGCGGTTCCGCCTGCTGGCCGGACGTGGCCGGCAGGTAGGCCTCGGCGGTCTCCGCGAACGAGCACTCGGGCCGGCGCAGCGTCAGCAGCCGGCGCAACGACTCGCGGATCTGCTCGGTGAGCACGCTGCTCAGCCCCTCGCGGTCGACGTAGCCCAGCTCGAGCAGCACCTCGCCCAGCGGCCGCGACGTCGTGCGCTGCAGGCGCAGCGCGCCCTCGCGCTGCTCGCCGGTGATCCGAGCCGAGCGCAGGAGCATCTCGCCGAGGCGCATGTCCTCGTGGTGGTTCGGCATCTGGACGCTGCGGATCTTGCCCTTGTGGATGATCAGCCGGAACTTCTGGTCGCCGTCGGCGACGACCAGCTCGCCCGACTTGTTCTGCGCGTTGAGGATCTCCAGCCAGTCGCCGATGCCGAACTGGCCCGGCGTCTCGCGGCCGATGTCGAGGTGGTAGAGCTCCTTGAGCAGCTCGCCCAGGCCGCGCTTGTTCTCGAGCCCGAACAGCGTGTGGAGCGTGGGGCGGTAGCGATCGGTGTCGATGATGCACACGCTGTGGCGGCCGGAGCGCGCGAGCGCGCGTCCCAGGCCCGCGGTGATCGTGGACTTGCCCTCGCCGGAACCGGCGCTGGTGAGCATCAACGTCCGCGTGCCGCGGTGGACGTGCTCGTGGACGGTCGCTGCGAGCGAGTCGAAGTACGATTCCGAGACGCGGTCGCCCGGCTTCCGGAACACCACGGTCTTCGGCTCCGCCTTTCGCGCCCCGTTCACCGCCCCGTGCGCCGCCCCGTTCGCCGCCCCGTTGGCCGCCCCGTGCGCCGCCCCGTTCGCGGCCCCGTTCGGTGCCGCGTTCGGCACTCCGTTCGGTGCGGCGATCGGTGCCGCGATCGGTTCCGCCTTCGATTCCACCTTCGGCTGCATCCGTCCTCCTCGGCCCTTGCCCATCGATCCAATCCCGTTCGCTCGCGGCGTCACCTGGGATGCCGCGACAAATGTCTCTGTCCTAGGTCGTCCGCTTCGGGATCATGCCCATCACCGGCAGCCGCAGTTCGCGCACGACGTCGCGCGGTGTGCGGATCGTGCGGCGCAACGATTCCAACGCGAGCGCCGTGCCGGCGCCCGCGACCAGGCCCAGCAACAGGCCGACGATGAGGTTCACGAGCTTGCGCGGACGCACCGGTTCGAGCGGCACCGAGGCCGCCTGCACGATCAGCACCGAGGGCGGCAGGATGGTCTGCGCGATGTCCTGCTCCTGGACCTTCTTGAGCAGCATCGTGTAGAGCTCGCGCTGCGTGCCCAGCTCGCTCTCGAGCGTCGAGTACTTGGTCGAGCTGTCGGACAGCGCCCGGAGCGAGCGGTCGTTGCGGGAGACCATGCTTTCGAGCTCGTTGACGCGCGCGCTCAGCACTTCGTGCTGCCCGTCGAGGTCGGAGGCGGCCTTCTGCAGCTCGCGGCGCATGGTTTCGCGCAGGGCGTGCGCCTGCGACTCGAGCGCGAGCAGCTCGGGACTGCCGTCGCGGTACACCTGCCGCAGGGCCAGCAGCTGCGTCTCCACGCGCTGCAGGTCGCGATAGCGGTCGTCCAGGGCGGGCGTCTGCACCGGGGGATTGCTCCAGTCGGGCGCCTCGGCGCGCTTGAACTGGCGGATGCGCTCGATCTGCGCATCGAGCGCGCGCAGGTCGGCGCGCGCCTTGAGCAGCGTCGAGCCCACCTCGCTGCTGCTCTGCGCGAGCTGGCGGTTCCGCTCGCCGGTGAGCGCCAGGCTCGCGTTCCGCGAGCCGTAGAGCGAGTGCTCCGAGGCCTCGATCACCGCGCGCGTGTCGGCGATCTGCTGGCGCAGCGACGCGAGTCGCGCGCGGTCGGCCGCCTTGCGGTTGTCGGCTTCGGCCGCCAGGAACACCCGGGCGACCGTGTTCGCCAGGTCGGCGGCGCCGTGCGGATCGAAGTATTCGGCCTGGACGTCGACCAGGCGGGTGTCGCGGATCGGACGCACGCTCACGGCGCGCGTGAGCCAGTCCACGTTCGCGCGCAGGCGCGTCGCGGGCGTGAACAGCGCCGCCCGCTTGGGATCGACGACCCGCGGATCCAGCACGATGCCGCGCGCTTCCACGTCACGGACCACGCGCTCGGCGACGTCGCGCGTGAGGATGCGCTCGGCCGTCGTCAGCAGCGTCAGGTTCTCCGAGCTCGTCGTGGGGCTCTCGACCTCCGCCCCGGTCAGCGGCGAGCGGCTCGGCGTGGGCTCGATCTCGAGCCGGGTGGAGGTGCGGTAAACGGGGCGCGTGAGCGTGTTGAGCGCCAGCGCCAGGCCGACGAACGCGACGACCGAGAGGATGACGATCCGCCGGCGGCGGAGGACCAGCCGCCCGAGGTCGTGGACCTCGACGGAGTGACTTTGGAACATGGTGGGGGCAGTTCCCAGGCAGGGGACGACGACACGGTGTGGCACCCCCACAAGCGCGAGGAGAGAGGGTTCGCGCGGCTCGGACCGCGTCGAGCGGGGGCTCGATTGTGCGGTCCTCGCGGGGAGGCGGGACACCACGAACGACGGTTGTAAAGTCGGGCCGGGAGCAGCCTTGGCGCACCCGTCACGACATGGAAACACGATACTTAGCGTGACATGGGTTAGCAAGACTTAATGTGCACTATTTCGTATTGCAATTCAGAACAGCGTTGCAAAACGACGAATCCGGATCGCGAGTGTCGCGGATCGACGACGGTCGCATTGGCCGCCGTGCGGGATGCACACACCGTGTTTGGTGGCACGTAACTCGGGTCGCACGCAGGCAAACCCGGCGCTCAGACGCTGGCGTACTCCTCGACCGGCGGACACGTGCAGACGAGGTGGCGATCCCCGAACGCATTGTCGACGCGGCCGACGGCCGGCCAGAACTTCCGCTCCCGCACCCACGGCAGCGGGAACGCGGCGCGCTCGCGCGGGTAGGCCCGCGCCCAGTCGTCGTCGAGCGTGGCCTCGAGCGTGTGCGGCGCGCGCTTGAGCGGGTTGTCGTCCTTCGGCAGGGCCCCGCTCACGATGTCGGCGATCTCGCCGCGGATCGCGACCAGCGCCTCCACGAACCGGTCCAGCTCCGCCTTCGACTCGCTCTCGGTGGGCTCGATCATCAGCGTGCCCGCGACCGGGAACGAGATCGTGGGCGCGTGGAACCCATAGTCCATGAGCCGCTTGGCGATGTCCTCGACGTCCACGCCGCTCGTGGCCTTGAGCGCGCGCGGGTCGACGATGCACTCGTGCGCCACGGTGCCGTGCGCGCCCCGGTACAACACCGGAAAGTGCGGCTCGAGACGCTTCGCGAGGTAGTTGGCATTGAGGATCGCGACCCGGGTCGCGTGCGTGAGGCCCTCGCCGCCCATCATCAGCACGTACATCGCCGAAATCGGCAGGATGCTCGCGCTCCCCCACGGCGCCGCGCTCACCGCGCCGATCGCCTGCGCGCCGCCGGTCGGGACCAGCGCGTGCCCGGGCAGGAACGGCGCCAGGTGCTTCGCCACGCCGATCGGGCCCATGCCGGGGCCGCCGCCGCCGTGAGGGATACAGAACGTCTTGTGCAGGTTCAGGTGACAGACGTCGGCGCCGATGTCGCCCGGCCGGCACAGACCGACCATGGCATTCATGTTCGCGCCGTCCATGTAGACCTGGCCGCCGTGGCGATGGACGATGCGGCAGACGTCGGTGATCGCTTCTTCGAAGACGCCATGGGTCGACGGATACGTGACCATGAGCGCTGCCAGTTTCGCGGCGTGCTCCGCCGCCTTCACCTCGAGGTCCGCGACGTCGATGTTGCCCTGGGCGTCGGTCTTCACCACCACGACGCTCATCCCGGCCATGACCGCGCTCGCGGGGTTCGTGCCGTGTGCACTCTGCGGGATCAGGCACACGTCGCGGTGCCCCTCGTTCCGCGACGCGTGGAATGCGCGGATCACGAGCAGCCCCGCGTACTCGCCCTGCGACCCGGCGTTCGGCTGCAGCGACACCGCGTGGAAGCCGGTGATCTCGGCGAGCGAGCGCTCGAGCAGGTCGAACAGCGCCCGGTAGCCGCCGGCCTGCTCGATGGGCGCGAACGGGTGCAGCCCCCCCACCTCGGGCCAGGTCACCGGCAGCATCTCCGCGGCCGCGTTGAGCTTCATCGTGCAGCTGCCGAGCGGGATCATCGAGTGGGTGAGCGAGAGGTCGCGGGACTCGAGCTTGCGCAGGTAGCGCATCATCTCGGTCTCGGAGTGGTAGGCGTGGAACACCGGGTGCGTGAGGTACG
>Ga0111538_10013585_pt1 | contig 10740 bp, 6 predicted proteins | sample SoiMethybrSBSTD1_FD_79669 | JGI IMG/M metagenome (GOLD analysis project Ga0111538, IMG submission 79669) | Bulk soil microbial communities from a Populus tree surrounding site in Tennessee, USA - Soil MetaG P. TD hybrid SBSTD1 (version 2)... | ecosystem: Environmental > Terrestrial > Soil > Tree... | reverse complement strand
GCCGCAGTTCCTGCAGGTCAACAGCCTCGACGGCGAGCAGGAGCTGCGGCGCGTCGGCCGCGTCGTCTGGAAGAAGACGCTCTCGCTCGACCTCACGCCCGACAAGGAGAACCACTGGCTGAAGGTCGGCCTCGACGTCGGGCCGCTGCTCGCGAAGGGCGCGGGCGGGATGTACCGACTGACGCTCTCGTTCCGGCGGCCGCACGTGGCGTGGCCCTGCCCCGATCAGCCGGCGGCGGCGGAGATGGAGTCGACGCAGGGTGGCGACGACGAGCAGGAGCAGAGCTACTGGGACAACTGGGCGGAGAACGAGTCGGGCAACTGGGAGGAGCGCTACGAGAACCGCGAGAACCCCTGCCACCCCGGCTACTACCAGCGCTTCTACGACCACAACATCGCCGCGGCGAGGAACGTGCTCGTCTCGGACCTCGGCCTGATGGCCAAGGTCGGCGAGGACGACAAGGTCACGGTCGTCGTGAACGACCTGCGCAGCACCGATCCCGTGGCGGGCGCCGACGTCACGCTCGTGGACTTCCAGCAGCAGCCGCTCGCGAACGGGAAGACGGACCGCGACGGCCTCGCCCGGCTTTCCGTCGCGCGTCCCGCGTTCCTCGCGACCGTCCGCCACGGCGGGCAGACCGGCTACCTGCGGCTCGACGCGGGCTCGGCGCTGCCGATCGCCCACTTCGACGTCGCGGGCGCCCGCACTCCCAGGGGCCTCAAGGGCTTCCTCTACGGCGAGCGCGGCATCTGGCGGCCGGGCGACGCCATCCACCTGACCTTCGTGCTGCACGACCCGACGAAGCGGCTCGCGGCCGACCACCCGGTTCGCCTGGACCTGGTCGACCCGCGCGGCCAGCTCGTGCGCAGCTACACGAAGACGCAGTCGACCGACGGCTTCTATGCGTTCGAGCTGGCGACCGCGCCCGACGCTCCGACCGGCAACTACAACGCGCGCGTGAGCGTGGGCGGCGCCGTCTTCGAGAAGACGCTCAAGGTCGAGACGGTGATGCCGAATCGGCTCAAGATCAGCATGGACTTCGGCGCCGAGGAGCTGCGCACGGAGGGCCGGGTCGGAGGCCTGCTGACCTCCGCCTGGCTGCACGGCGCGCCCGCACGCAGCCTGAAGGCCGACGTCGAGCTCGCGCTCTCGCCGGCGCGCACCAGCTTCAAGCGCTACGAGGAGTACTCGTTCGACGACCCGACGCGCAAGTACGAGACCGAGCGGCAGACGATCTTCGACGGCGCTCTCGACGAGACCGGCAAGGCGAAGGTCGACGCCGCCGTCCAGACCGAGGCCGTGGCGCCCGGCAAGCTGCGCGCGGACTTCACGACGCGCGTCTTCGAGCCGGGCGGCGCCTTCAGCATCGACCGCTTCAGCATCCCGTACTCGCCCTACGCGCGCTACGTCGGGATCCGCCCGCCCAAAGGCGACAAGGCGCGCGGCATGCTGCTCACCGACACCAAGCACCAGGTCGACATAGCACTCCTCAACGCGGACGGCAGCCCGGCGGGCGACGGCGACGTCGAGCTCAAGCTCTACAAGGTCGAGTGGCGCTGGTGGTGGGAGAAGGGCGACGAGGACCTCGCGACGTGGGCCGAGGCGAACGTCCACTCGCCGCTTCAGTCGGGCGTCGTCAAGGTGAAGAACGGCGCGGGCAGCTGGCCGCTCGAGATCAAGTACCCCGAGTGGGGCCGCTACCTGCTCGTCGCCGAGGACAAGACCGGCGGACACCGGGCCGGCCGCACGCTCTACATCGACTGGCCGGGCTGGGCGGGGCGCGGGCAGAAGGAGCAGGGCGGCGGCGCCACGGTGCTGGCGTTCGCGCCCGACAAGCCGGAGTACGCGCCGGGCGAGACCGTGACGCTCGCGATCCCGACCGCGCAGAAGGGGCGCGGGCTCGTGAGCCTCGAGTCGGGCTCGCGCGTGCTGCGCACCGAGTGGATCGAGGTGAAGGGGCAGGAGACGCGCTACGCGTTCAAGGCGACGCCGGAGATGGCGCCGAACATCTACGCCCACGTCACGCTGCTGCAGCCGCACGCGCAGACGCAGAACGACCTGCCGATCCGCCTCTACGGCGTAGCGCCGATCAAGGTCGTGAACCCGGCGACTCGGCTGGCCCCGGTGGTCGAGCTGCCCGATGTGCTAGCGCCCGAGTCGACCTCGACCATCCGCGTGCGCGAGTCGAGCGGGCGGCCGATGAGCTACACGCTCGCGGTCGTGGACGAGGGTCTCCTCGGCCTCACCCGCTTCCAGACCCCGAACCCGTGGGACTCCTTCTACGCGCGCGAGGCGCTCGCGGTCCGCACCTGGGACCTCTACGACGACGTGGTCGGCGCCTTCGGCGCGGCGATGGAGCGGATGCTGGCGATCGGCGGCGACGAGGCGGGCGTCTCGGCCAAGGGCCGCCGCGCGAACCGCTTCCCGCCGATGGTCCGCTTCCTGGGGCCCTTCCGGCTCGCGGCGAAGGCCACCGCGACGCACGACGTCGCAATCCCGCAGTACGTGGGCGCCGTGCGCGTGATGGTCGTCGCCGGCCGCGACGGCGCGTTCGGCGCGACGGAGAAGTCCGCCTTCGTGCGCCGGCCGCTGATGCTGCTCGCCACGCTGCCGCGCGTGCTCGGGCCCGAGGAGAGCGTGGCCCTGCCGGTCTCGGTCTTCGCGCTCGAGCCGAGCGTCAAGGACGTGTCGCTCCAGGTCTCGACGACCGGCCCGCTCGAGGTCGCGGCCGAGGCGAGCCGGACCGCGAGCTTCAAGGAGGTGGGCGACCAGGTGGTCGAGTTCCGGCTGCGCAGCAAGCCCGGCCTCGGCGTCGCGAGCGCGACCGTCTCGGCGAGCTCGGGCGCCGAGAAGGCCTCGCAGAAGATCGAGCTCGACGTCCGCAGCTCCACCGCGCGTGTGACCGACGTCGTCGGCGGGACGGTCAAGCCCGGCGAAGCGTGGACGCCCACGGTCGCGCTGCCCGGCCTCGCGGGCACGAACCTCGCGACGCTCGAGGTCTCGCGCGTCCCGCCGCTCGACCTCGGCCGCAGGCTCGAGTACCTGATCGGCTACCCGCACGGCTGCCTCGAGCAGACCGTGTCGGCCGCGTTCCCGCAGCTCTACCTGGACAAGCTGCTCGAGCTCACGCCCGACAAGAAGGCGCGCGTCGAGACGAACGTGAAGGCCGCGCTCGAGAAGCTCCGGCGCTTCCAGGCCACGAACGGCGGCTTCGGCTACTGGCCGGGCGACGACGACTCGAACGACTGGGCCACGAGCTACGGCGGTCACTTCGCGGTCGAGGCACAGAAGGCCGGCTACCTGCCGCCCGTCGGGCTCGTCGACCAGTGGACGGGCTTCCAGCGCCGCCGCGCGCGGGCCTGGGTGGCCGGCGAGGGCCAGGCCGAGCTGACGCAGGCCTACCGGCTCTTCACGCTCGCGCTCGCGGGAGCGCCGGAGCTACCCGCCATGAACCAGCTGCGCGAGCGGCCGAGCCTGCCGGTGGCGGCGAAGTGGCGGCTCGCGGCCGCGTACCAGCTCGCCGGCCAGCCCGAGGCGGCGCGCGCGCTCGCGAGCGGCGGGCCGCCCGCGGTCCAGCCGTACCGGGAGCTCGGCGGCACCTTCGGCTCCGACCTGCGCGACAAGGCGATGGTGCTCGAGGCCGTCGTGCTGCTCGGCCTCTCCGAGCACGTCGGGCCGCTCGCGAAGAGCCTGTCCGAGTCGCTCTCGAAGAACGAGTGGCTTTCGACGCACGAGACGGCCTACGCGCTTCTGGCGCTCTCGAAAGCCGTGAACGACCCGAAGGGCGACGCGAAGACGGCGTTCTCCTTCGAGTGGAACGGGGGCGCCGCGACCGCCGTGAGCGCGACGGCACCGCTCGTGGAGCGCACGCTCGAGATCGGAAAGGCTGCGGCGCCGAAGCTGGTCGTGCGCAACACGGGCAGCGCGACGCTCTACCCGCGGCTGATCCTGTCAGGCCTGCCGCCGGTCGGCCGCGAGACCGCGGGCGCGAGCGGTCTTTCGCTCGACGTCCAGTACCTGACGCCCGACGACAAGCCGCTCGAGCCGGCGCGGATCGCCCAGGGCACCGACTTCAAGGTCGTCGTGAAGGTCACGAACACCGGCGTGCGCGGCAACTATCAGCAGCTCGCGCTCTCACACGTGGTCGCCTCGGGCTTCGAGATCCGCAACGACCGCCTGGATCCGAGCCGGGCGCGCTCGAGCTCGCCCTTCGCCTACCAGGACGTGCGCGACGACCGCGTCTACACCTACTTCGATCTCAAGGCCGGCGAGACCAAGACCGTGACGCTCGCGGGGAACGCGAGCTACCTCGGCCGCTTCTACCAGCCGATGATCACGGTCGAGGCGATGTACGACGCCACGATCAACGCGCGCGCCAAAGGCCAGTGGGTCGAGGTCGTGGAGGCTGGACGCTAGCGGGAGCACGGTGGGCTCAGTCATGTGGCACGGCGGCCTCGTGAGACGGTGGGTGCGTCCAGCCGGGATCGCGCTGAGCCTGCTGTTCGCGTTCTGGCTGCTCGTCCCGGTCGTCGGCTTCGAGAACCCGCTCTCGACCGTCGTGCTCGACCGCGACGGCGAGCTGCTGGGCGCCTCGATCGCGACCGACGGCCAGTGGCGCTTCGGCGTCGCCCCGCAGGTGCCCGAGAAGTTCGCGCAGGCGATCCTGTGCTTCGAAGACCGCCGCTTCTACCTCCACCCCGGCGTCGACCCGATCGCGCTCGCGCGGGCCGCGCTGCAGAACCTGCGCGGACGGCGCGTGGTGAGCGGCGGCAGCACGCTCACGATGCAGGTGGTGCGGCTCGCGCGCAAGGGCCGGCCGCGCACGCTCGGCGAGAAAGCGATCGAGTCGGTCCTCGCCCTGCGTCTGTCGCTGTCGCTGTCGAAGCGGGAGGTGCTGGGGCTCTACGCCGCGTATGCGCCTTTCGGCGGCAACACCGTCGGTCTCGACGCCGCGGCCTGGCGCTACTTCGGCCGCGAGGCGAGCCGGCTCTCCTGGGCCGAGACCGCGACGCTCGCCGTGTTGCCGAACGCGCCCGCGCTCGTCCACCCGGGCCGCAACCGCGACCGCCTGCTCGCCAAGCGCGACCGCCTGCTCGACCTGCTGCGCGAGCGGGGCGCGATCGACGCGGCGACCGAAGCACTCGCGAAGCGCGAGCCGCTGCCGCCGTCGCCCGAGCCGCTGCCGATGCTGGCGCCTCACCTCGTGGCCCGCATCGGCGCGGAGCGGCGCGAGCGGCGCTTCCGGGCCGGCGATCCCAGCCCCTGGGTCGTGACCACGCTCCGCAAGAGCGTTCAGGAGCGGGCCGTGGAGATCCTCGCGCGCCATCGGCGGATGCTGGCCGAGAACGACGTCCGCAACGCGGCCGCGCTGGTGCTCGACGCGGCGACGGGCGAGGTGCTCGCGTACGTCGGCAACCAGTGGCCGCCCGGTGGCGACGAGCACGGCGAGCACGTCGACGTGATCCCCGCGCGCCGCAGCACGGGCAGCGTGCTGAAGCCGCTGCTCTACGCCTCGATGCTCGAGGCCGGAGAGGTGCTGCCGCAGCAGCTCGTGCCCGACGTGCCCACCCATCTCGGCAGCTTCCACCCCGAGAACTTCGACCGCGCCTATGCGGGGGCGGTGCCGGCGGCCCAGGCGCTCGCGCGCTCGCTCAACGTGCCCGCCGTACGGCTCCTGCGCAGCCACGGGGTCGAGCGCTTCGCCGCGCAGCTGCGGCGGCTGGGCCTGACGACGCTCGATCGCTCCGGCTCCGAGTACGGCCTCGCCCTGATCCTCGGCGGGGCGGAGGGCTCGCTCTGGGACGTGACGGGTGTCTACGCCGGCCTCGCGCGCGCCGCGCTCGGAAGCGACGGCGACGCCTTCTTCGCGCCGAGCTTCCGGCCCGTGGCGCCCGGATCGACCCGCTCGAAGCGAGCGGCCGCGCCGCTCGGTCCCGCGGCGAGCTATCTGACGCTGCGGGCCATGCTCGAGGTCGAGCGGCCGGGCGACGATCTCGCCTGGCGCTCGTTCGTCTCGTCGCGCAAGGTCGCCTGGAAGACGGGCACCAGCTACGGCTTCCGCGACGCCTGGGCGGTCGGCGTCACCCCCGAGCACGCCGTCGGCATCTGGGTCGGCAACGCCTCGGGCGAGGGCCGCCCGGGGCTCACCGGCCACTCCGCGGCCGCGCCGATCCTGTTCGACCTGATGGGCACGCTCGGCGCCGGCTCGTGGTTCGCGGAGCCGGGCACCGGGCTCGAGGACGTCGACGTCTGCGCGCGCAGCGGCATGCGCGCGGGGCCCTACTGCGCCTCGCGCCGCGCCGAGCTGGTGCCGCGCGCCGGGCTCGACTCCCCGCCGTGCGCCTACTGCCGGCTGATTCACGCCGATCAGGCGCTCGCCTGGCAGGTGCACGCCGACTGCGAGCCGCTCGCGGCGATCCGGAACGTCTCCTGGTTCGTGCTGCCGCCGGCGCTCGAGACCCACTTTCGCAGGCTGCACGCCGACTACCAGCCGCCGCCGCCCTACCGGTCGGACTGCCGGGCGGCGCTCGGGGCCGAGGGCGGATCCGCGCTGTCGTTCGTGTCGCCGCGCGAAGGCGCCTTCGTCTTCGTGCCGCGCGAGCTCGACGGCGCGAGCGGGCGCGTGGTGTTCGAGGCCGCGCACCGCGACCCGCTCGCCCGCGTCTTCTGGCACCTCGACGACGAGTACCAGGGGGAGACCGTGGAGCTGCACCAGATGGCCCTCGCTCCGCGCGCGGGACCGCACCGGCTGGTGCTCGTGGACGAGCTCGGGGAGAGCGTCGTGCGGCGTTTCACGGTCGTCGAGAGAAGCCGCCCCAGTTCTGCTAGTCTTTCGACGGGCCCGTAGTTCAGCTGGTTAGAACGGCCGGCTCATAACCGGCTAGTCGAAGGTTCGAGTCCTTCCGGGCCCATATTTCCACGGACGATTCAGGGGCCCGTCTCGGAGTGCCCCTGAAGCGTCCGTTTCTGGCTATTTCGTTGTTCGTTTCCGTTGTCCGTTGTCCGTTTCCGTTCCCCCCCGTCCCCCCGCCTCCCCGATGCTAGAATGCCCCTCCTACCGTGCCCGCGCCGCGCAGCTCCTGCCCATGAACCCAAACCTCGAGAAGCTGGTCCGTCTCCACAACGCCGAGGCGGACCTGAAGCGCGTCGAGGCCGATCTCGCCGAGATCCCGCGCAAGAAGAGCGCGCTCGCGGAGGGCCTTGCGGGCGAGCGCTCGCGGCTCGACGCGGCCAAGGCGGCTCTCGACGGCTCGCAGAAGGCCCGCAAGCTGCACGAGGTTCAGGTCCAGGACCTCGAGACCAAGCGCTCGAAGTACAAGGGGCAGCTGATGGAGGTCAAGACCAACAAGGAATACACGGCCATGCTCCACGAGATCGAAGGCGTGGAGCGCGAGATCAAGGGCCGCGAGGACCTGATCCTCGAGGAGATGGAGAAGGCCGAAGGCCTGCAGGCGGCGGTGAAGGCCGAGGAGACGGAGTTCAAGGTCGTCGAGAGCGAGTCGAAGAAGAAGGGCGCCGAGCTCGACGCGGCGGCGGCCCGGCTCGGGGCCGAGGCGGCGCGGCTGCGCGACGAGCGCGACGCGGCGTCGACTTCGGTTCCGGATGACCTGCGCGAGCGTTACGCGCGGGTCGCCAAGGCGCGCGGCAGCGGCGTCGCCGAGGCGCGCGACGGCATGTGCCAGGCCTGCCACGTCCGCATGCGCGTCCAGATCTGGGTCGAGGTCCGGAAGAACGAGCAGATCTTCCAGTGCGAGTCGTGCAGCCGCATCTACTACTTCGAGCCCCCGCCGCCGACCGTCGTCGCCGAGCCGTGACGGCGCCGCTCGCGCTGCGCCTCCACGTGGACGGCGCGAGCCGGGGCAACCCCGGCGAAGCCGGCTTCGGCATCCACGTGACGGACGCCGCGGGCGGCGCGGTCGCCTCGCTCTACGGCTACATCGGGCAGGCCACCAACAACGTCGCCGAGTACCAGGCGCTGCTGCACGGCCTGCGCTTCGCGCTCGCGAAGGGCGCCGCCAGCGTCGAGGTCTTCTCGGACTCGGAGCTCCTGGTGCGACAGCTCGAGGGCCGCTACCGCGTGAAGAACGCCGGCCTCGTGCCGCTCCATCGCGAGGCGCAGTCGCTGCTCGCCCGCTTCGCGAAGGCCAGGGTCGCGCACGTCCCCCGCGAGCGCAATCGCGAAGCCGACGCACTGGCGAATCGCGCAGTCGACGAACGGGGGTCCAACGTCTAGAGGCCGCTGCTCGGGGCGCCCCGAGTTGAGCGATGCGCACAGCATGCAGAAGGTGACTGTGGACACGTACTCCATCCCGGGATAGCGACAGGGGCAGGACTCCGTCCGGACGGAGTCCGCTCAGAAGTTGCTTGAAGCGACTCGCCCCGGGGCGAGTCCAGCTCCGGTCGTTGCTCTTCAAGTACCGATCTTGGAGAGCGATGAACGAGAACGGAGCTGTTTACTCCTTCTTTGAGCTGGGGGGACTTCGTCCCCCCAGACCCCCCTTTGTTGTCGAGTCCTCGAGTTGCCTACTTCTTGAAGCCGACGAAGCTGATCATTCGGCCCGCGCCCTTACCGTCTCTCCTGTAGGAGTGGTAGGCGCCGGGGAGGCAGAAGGTGCACTCCGGGACGTGGTAGATCGACTCCGGGCGGACGCCGGCTTCCTCGAGCTGGCGCACGTTGGCGGCGCGGACGTCGAGGTGGAGCGTGCCCCTGGGGCTCGTGCGGAAGAAGGACGCGCCGCTCGCGCCGAACGCGTCGCGCACGTCGTCGCCCACCTCGTAGCAGCAGGCGCCGATGCCGGGGCCGAGCGCGGCGACGAGGTCGGACGGCCGCGAGCCCTGCGCCTCGAGGGCGCGAACCGCCTCGCGCGTCACGCGCTGCACCGTTCCGCGCCAGCCGGCATGAGCCGCGGCGACCGCTCGCCGCGTCGGGTCGACGAGCAGGACCGGCAGGCAGTCCGCGGTCTGGATGCCGAGCAGCAGGCCAGGCGAAGCGGCCACGGCAGCGTCCGCCTCGGGCGCCTCGTGCCACGGCGGCGTGGCCACCACGCAGCCATGGACCTGACGCAGCAACAGCAGCTCGCCGTCCGCGTCGAGCCCCGAGCGGACGCGCCCGACCGTCTCGTCGCGCGTCTCGCGGTGAGGCCCCGGTGCGCGCCGCCCGAAGCCGTGCACCAGGCCCGCGATCGTGGTGAGCGCCTCGACCTGCGCCGTGGGTTCCACTCGCGCCATGCTAGCAGCTGCCCGCGGCGGCCGGACTACACTAGGCCGATGCAGGGGCCGAAGAGAGCGGGCCGCGCATGAGCGCGCCGGCGGACGAGGACGGCGTCGTCGCCAGTGCCGTGGAGGTGGTCGCGCTCGAGGAGGCCGAGGCGCTGCTCGTCTCCGGCGCCGATGCGGTCTTCAGCCCGGGCGAGCTGGCGTTCGCGCGCGCACGGGTCGACCCCGGGCGGCGACTCGCGGCCCGGCTCGCGGCCAAGCGCGCGGCGGTGCGCCTGCTCGGCGGCGGGTCGCTGCCGCGCGAGGTCGAGGTGGTGCGAGGCGACTACGGCCCGCCGCGGCTCGAGCTCGCCGGCCGCGCACGCGAGCGGCTCGCGGCGCTCGGCGCGTCTCGCGCGCTCGTCAGCCTGACGCACGAGCGGCGACACGCCGCCGCGCTGGTGCTGCTGCTGCGGGACGTGGCTTGAGGGCGGGCCCGCTCGTCGCACGGCTCGCCGCGCTCGCAGTGGCGGCGGGCGCGGCCGGGCTCGTGTACTTCGCCTACGCGCCGTTCGGCGACGAGGCCGCGCATCCCTTCAACCACGACAGGAACGCCGTCTGGCTCGAGCACCGCTGGCTCGAGCAGCCCCACGACGTGGCCGAGATGGAGGCGCTCTTCGCCCGGCTGCGTGAGCGCGGGATCGCCTACGCCTACCCGCACCTCATCCCGTTCGACGCCAGGGGCCTGCTACCGCGGCACTCGCGCGAGCAGATGCGCGTCTTCCTGGCCACGGCGCGGCGAGTGGCGCCGCAGCTGAAGCTGCTGCCGTGGGTCGGAGGCCTGCGCAAGGGCTACAAGCGGCAGCGCCCCGGGACGATCGAGCTCAACGACCTTTCGCAGCGCCAGCGGATCGTGGCCGAGGTGCGCGGGCTCGTGGACGAGGGCTTCGACGGCGTGCACCTGAACATCGAGCCGATCGACGACGACAACGTGGAGTTCCTCGCGCTGCTGCGCGCGCTGCGCACCGCGGTCGGCGATCACCGGCTGCTCTCGGTGGCGGCGACGCGGCCCGCGCCGCTCGGCCTGCCGCGCGCTCCCAACTTCGCCTGGAGCCCCGACTACTACGCACGCGTGGCCGCGACGGTCGACCAGCTCGTGATCATGGCCTACGACACGGCGCTGCCGACGTCGTCGCTCTATCGACGCTACGTGAGCTGGGCGGCGCGCTCGGTCGCGGGTGCCCTCGACAAGCCTGGCTCGAAGGTACGGGTGCTGATGGGAATCCCGACCTACGAGCCCTACAGCTTCATGCACCGGCGCGGCGTCGAGACGCCGGAGAACGCGCTCGCCGGCGTCGTCGCGGGGCTGCGCGGGCTCGGCGCCGGCGGGACCTTCGAGGGCGTCGCGATCTACGCGGAGTGGACGACCGACGAGAAGGACTGGCGCGCGTACGAGCGCCACTGGCGCAACCGTACGGAGTAGGCGCACCCGAGGCTCAGGCCGGCTTCGCCCCCAGCTTCTCGTAGAGCGGCAGCACCGCCAG
>Ga0111538_10013584_pt1 | contig 10740 bp, 10 predicted proteins | sample SoiMethybrSBSTD1_FD_79669 | JGI IMG/M metagenome (GOLD analysis project Ga0111538, IMG submission 79669) | Bulk soil microbial communities from a Populus tree surrounding site in Tennessee, USA - Soil MetaG P. TD hybrid SBSTD1 (version 2)... | ecosystem: Environmental > Terrestrial > Soil >... | reverse complement strand
TTGCTCGTTCCGTCGAAGCCGCCGATCACGTAGAGCTTCCCGCCGAGCACGACCGCGGCCGGCGCGTTCAACCCGACCGGCAGACGCGTCTCAACCGTCCAGCGCCGCCCGTCGAACCGTTCGACGTCCATCACCGCACCGCGCGGCCCGGACCCGCCGAGCGCGTAGATCGCGCTGCCGGTCGAGACGACCGCGTGCGCCGAGCGGCTGAACCGCAGCAGCGGCTCCTTGCGCCACGTCCCGCCGCCGGGCGCGGCGAGCACCACGGCGAGCGCGAGCACGGCGAGCTTCACGGACGATTAGACGTGCGTTCCGAGGCGATGTCGGTGTTCGTCCGACATCGTCATGCACCGATTAGCGTGTGCTCGCGGGCGGCTGGACCACCCGATCGACCACCCGATCGGTAGACGCGGTTGCGGTGTTGCATCGCGATACTGGCTCGCCGGTAGCTGGACTCGTCTGCGGCAGTCGAGTTTCCCCCCAGCTGCCGAAGCGGTACAGGTCGAGGTCCCGCGTGCGTGCTGTCCGGCGTGACCCCTTACGGGCAAGCGCGCGCGGGAACCTCGACTCCGTCTGCGCCGAGGCGCCTTTGCAGGTGCGCCCGGCACGATTCGAACGTGCGACCTCTGCCTCCGCAGGGCAGCGCTCTATCCCCTGAGCTACGGGCGCGAGGGGACGTTCAGTGTAGCCGGGCGGTCGTCGAGCCGACGCTGAGCTCGGCGTCGTCGGGCACCTCGGTTCGCACGTAGCCGAGGGCGATCCCGGACGCGGCGCTCGTGATCCGGCCGACGTTCTTCTCGCCGAGCCGGATCTCCGCTTCGGGCTCGACCTCGCCGTCGAGGCTGAGCACGCGGAGGCGCCGGTTCAGCTTTCCGCGGTAGTGCTGGCGCGCGATCGGCTCCTGGCCGGGATAGCAGCCCTTCGTGAAGGAGACGGCGCGCGCGGTGAGCCCCGCCTCGGCCGGGAGGACACGGTCGTCGATCTCGCGCCCGAAGCGCGGTGTTCCCGCCTCGATGCGCATCCGCTCGAGCTCGTCCTCGCCGACCTGATCGCCGTCGAGCGAGACATCGAGGACCTCCCACGCAGCGCGACCGAACTCGTCGTTCGCGATCGCTCCGTCGGGACGCTCGCCGAACACGAGCGTCGACGTGTGCTCCTCGGGCTCGATCTCGGCCTTCGCCGCGAAGCGCATGCGAACGAGCTCCGCGCGCACGCGCTCCCCGAGCTCCGGTTCGGTGACCAGCAGGAAGTCGTCGTCCGCGCGACGCAGCACCCGCAGCGGCGCGATCACGCGCGCCTTCGCCGTCAGCAGAAGCGCTTCGCAGCTCTCGCCGACCTCGAGCGCCTCGACGTCGTTCGAGACCATCCGCTGGAGGTAGTCGGCCGCGTCCGGTCCGGCGACGCGGACGAACGAGCGTGGGCGCGGCGCAGTGACGATCGACACCCTGGCTAGTGTAGGCCGCGTGTTCAGGGGCAGAGCGGAGCGCAAGGTCGCGGACGCGGGCTACGACCCGGCGCGACTCCCACCCGGCCAGTACCTCACCGACAAGTGGCCCGTGCTCCACGCCGGCGGCGTCCCCGACACGGACCTCGCGACCTGGGACTTCAAGGTCTACGGCGAGGTCGAGAGCCCGGTCACGCTCACGTGGGACGACTTCGACGCGCTCCCGAAGACGGAGAACGTTCAGGACATCCACTGCGTCACGCGCTGGAGCCGCTTCGACGCCCGCTTCTCGGGCGTTCACTGGCGCGAGGTCGCGAAGCTCGTCCACCCGAAGCCCAGTGCGCGCTTCGTCGTCGCGCACGCGGAGCAGGGCTTCACGTCGAACGTCCCGCTCGAGTTCCTCGAGGACGACTTCGCGCTCCTCGCGACGCACGCAGACGGTGAGCCGCTGACCCCCGAGCACGGCTGGCCGCTCCGCCTCGTGATCCCCGGCAAGTACTTCTGGAAGAGCGCGAAGTGGCTGCGCGCGATCGAGCTCCGTGAGACCGACGAGCCCGGCTTCTGGGAGCGCTACGGGTACCACAACGACGCGGATCCCTGGCGCGAAGAGCGGTACGGCTTCTAGCTCGCTCGCATACGGCGGGGGATGTTTTGCGCCCCCGGCCCGACGGGACTAGACCGTGGGGTGCAAGCAATCAAGGGGGAGAGCATGAAGCGCTTCATGCTGCTGGCGGTTGCCGCGTTCGGCGCCGCCGCGACGTTCGCGTCGGTTGCGACAGCGGACGTCAAGATCACCGACCGCACGTACGTGCGCCACGACGGCGGAACGGACGTGACGATCGCGTCCTGCAACAACGATGCGCCAGGCGTCACGGCCGGCGGCGAACGGCAGCAGAACGAGCCGACCGCGGCCATCGACCCGATGGCGAACACGCGCATGACTGCGGGCGCGAACGACTACTGCTCCGTGCCGACGACGACCGACGCGTACGGCGGCTTCTACTGGAGCACCGACGGCGGTACGAGCTGGACCGACAGCTTGCTGCCGGGGTATCCGACCGACACCTCGGCCGAGGGAAGCAACTGCGACATCAGCCCGCAGCACTGCCTCGTCATCAACACCGGCGATCCCGTTCAGGCGTTCGACCGGTGGGGTCACGTGTTCTACGGCGTGATCGGCTTCAACCGGACGAAGCCGGCGAACGGCTCGATCCTCGCGGCCCGATACGACTGGCCGATGCCGTCGACCGTTCCGGACTACCGCTGGACGGCGCTCGTCGCGCGCGGCACGCCGTCACCGCTCTTCCGGGGAATCTTCAACGACAAGATCGGCCTCGAGGTCGACCGCGGCGTGAACAGCCCGTACGCGGGCAACGCGTCGCGGCCGTGGGGGAACGTCTACATCTGCTGGGCCCGCTTCACCGCGAGCGGCCCGAACAACGGCGTGTTCTTCAGCCGCTCGACCGACGGCGGCCGGACGTACAGCAACCCGCAGAAGATCTCCGAGGGCGTGCACGGCAGTCAGTCGTGCGACGTCGCTGTCACCTCGAACGGGACGGTCTACGTGTCGTGGCGGCAGTTCGAGTTCAAGAAGCAGCAGTCGGACGCCGTCGTGATCGCGAAGTCGACCGACGGTGGGGCGAGCTTCGCGAAGCCGCGCGAGCTCGCGCAGTTCATCCGGTTCGACAACTCCGACCTGACCGCGAGCCCCGAGCGCGGCGACGCCGAGCGAGAGGCCTGCCTCGCCGGCGACCTGCCCGAGCCCGAGGCGTGCGGCGAGAAGGAGAACGGAGGCCCGGAGCCCGAACAGGCCTCGTCACGCGACTGCGGAGACGGGCCGTTCGTGTGCGAGTCCGGCTACGTCTTCTTCCGGCAGGACAGTCAGCCGCGCATCGCGGCCGACCCGACGGACACCGCACGTCCCGAGGCCGCGTACATCGTCTTCAACGCGAGCGTCCCGGGCAGCCTCACCCCGACCGGCACGAGCTACGGCACGGTCGAGTCCGGTGTCGGCAGCCAGGGGCAGATCTACTTCCTCCGTACGCTCGACGGGTCGAGCTGGTCGACGCCGGCGCGCATTACGCCGGCCGTGGCGAAGGGCCACCAGTTCTTCCCGGACATCGACGCGAACGCCGGCCGGCTGCACGTGGTGTGGCAGGACAGCCGGAACGACAACCCGCTCGGCCCGCCGACGACGCCGAGCGGCGGTGACTTCAGGACCGTGCCGATCTCGAACCGGTGGGTGGCCGCCAATCCGCCCGGCGCGAACTCGACCGGGCCGGGAGTCGGCGTGCAGTCGCTCTACGCGCGCTCGACGAACCAGGGGACGAGCTGGACCGAGATGCTCGCGTCGTCGGTCGGACAGATGCCGTCGTACGAGCAGTTCGGCAACCGCGACGACCCGTTCTTCGGCGACTACAACTACATCTCGGCGGTCGGCACCAGGGTGCTCATGAACTGGACCGACCAGCGCGAGACGGTTCCGGGAACGGATCCGCGCTACACGAACGGCGACGGCACCGACGGCTTCGACGTCAAGCAGTGCCGCGCCGCGAACCCGGACGGCACGTTCGGCGCGGATACCTGCCCGAACGCCGGCGGCCTCGACGAGAACATCTTCGGGATGGTGTTCACGGGCTAGCCGGAAATCACTCGATCGGGGTAGGGAGGTGGCTGCCTAGGCGTCCGATACCTGGGTTGACCCACCTCCCCCACCCCTCGAAGAGACCGGCCCCCTCGCCGGTCTCTTTGTCTATCGGGGTTGGTTTTCGTCGTAAGCGGCACGACGTGAGCCGCCAGATGCCGAAGGGGCCGGCTTTGCCGGCCCCTTCGAAACACCCGAGAAAAGTTGAGCGGCGCAGCCGCGACTTTTCTCGGCCAGTTACATCATGTCGCCCATGCCGCCCGGCATCCCCGCGCCCACCGGCTGCTTCTCCGGCGCCTCGGCCACCACGGCCTCGGTCGTGAGGATGTTCTTCGCGATCGACGCCGCGTTCTGCAGCGCCGAGCGGACGACCATCGTCGGGTCGGTGATGCCAGAGGCGATCAGGTCCTCGACCTCGCCAGTGTCCACGTTCAGACCGTGGCCCGGCTTGGCGTTGCGGACCTTGTCGACGACGACCGAGCCCTCGAGGCCCGCGTTCTCGGCGAGCTGACGGGTCGGCTCCTGCAGCGCACGGGCGATGATCTGCGCGCCCGTCCGCTCGTCGCCCTCGAAGTCGTCGAGCTTGATCGAGTCGACCGCATTCAGGAGCGCGACACCACCGCCTGCGACGATGCCCTCCTCGAGCGCCGCGCGAGCGGCCTGGAGTGCGTCCTCGACGCGGTGCTTCTTCTCCTTCATCTCGGTCTCCGTCGCAGCGCCGACCTTGATCACGGCGACGCCGCCGGCGAGCTTCGCGAGGCGCTCCTGGAGCTTCTCGCGGTCGAAGTCCGAGTCGGTGTTCTCGATCTCCGACTTCAGCTGCTTGATCCGCGACTTGATGGCCTCCTGGTCACCGGCGCCGTCGATGATCGTCGTCGCGTCCTTGTCGACGACCACCTTGCGCGCGCGGCCGAGCTGCGAGAGCTTCGTGCTCTCGAGCTTGAGGCCCATCTCCTCGGTGATCACCTCGCCGCCGGTGAGGATCGCGATGTCCTCGAGCATGCGCTTGCGGCGGTCGCCGAAGCCCGGCGCCTTCACGGCGACGGCCTGGAACGTGCCGCGCAGCTTGTTCACGACGATCGTCGCGAGAGCCTCGCCCTCGACGTCCTCCGCCACGATGATCAGCGGGCGACCCGCCTGGATCACCTGCTCGAGCACCGGGAGAAGGTCCTTGACCGCGCCGATCTTCTGGTTCGCGATCAGGATGTACGGATCGTCGAGCACGGCCTCCATGCGCTCGGCGTCGGTGATCATGTACGGCGACAGGTAGCCCTTGTCGAACTGCATGCCTTCCGTGAACTCGAGCTCGAGGCCGAACGTCTGGCCCTCCTCGACGTTCACGACGCCGTCCTTGCCGACCTTCTCGATCGCGTCCGAGAGCACCTCGCCGATCTCGCGGTCGCGAGACGACACGGTCGCGACGCGGGCGATCTCCTCCTTGCCGGAGATCTCCTTCGACTGCGACTTCAGGTACTCGGTGACCGAGTCGACCGACTGCTCGATGCCGCGCTTGAGCGCCATCGGGTTCGCGCCCGCCGCGACGTTCTTCAGGCCTTCGCGGACGATCGCCTGCGCCAGGACGGTCGCGGTCGTCGTGCCGTCGCCGGCGACGTCGTTCGTCGCCGTCGCGACCTCGCGCACCAGCTGTGCGCCCTGGTTCTCGAAGACGTCCTCGACCTCGATCTCACGTGCGATCGTGACGCCGTCGTTCGTGATTGTCGGGGCGCCGAACTTCTTGTCCAGCACCACGTACCGACCCTTCGGGCCAAGGGTGACCTTGACCGCATCGGCGAGGATGTTGACGCCGCGCTCGAGCGCGCGCCGCGCATCCTCGTTGAACTTCAACTCCTTGTGAGCCATTCGATCCTTTCCCTCCCTACCTACGCGTTTGCCATCTCGCGGTCGCCGACGACCTTTGCCAGGACGTCCGACTCGCGCAGGATCAGGACCTCATCGGAGCCGAGCTTGATCTCGGTCCCCCCGTACTTGGAGAAGATGACCTCGTCACCCTCGTCCACGTCCATCTTGATGTACTCGCCGTCCTCGTCCCGCGGGCCCGGCCCGACCGCCAGCACGCGACCGCGCTGGGGCTTTTCCTTGGCCGTGTCCGGCAGCACGATTCCGCTCGCCGTCGTTTCCTCTTCCTCGAGGACCTCGACGATCAAGCGGTCACCGAGCGGCTGGAGATTCATCCGTTATCCCTCCGTCTCTGCCGACTTTGTGACATGTTCGGCACTCTCATGCCTCGAGTGCCAGGCCATTCTAACGGGCCTGATGGGGCGTTCGCAAGCGACTCGCGCCAACCTGTTACAAGCGGCCGATGAAGCGTGAGTTCTCGGCCGGGGCGGTGGTCGTCCGCTCGATGGCGGGCCGGCAATGGCTCGCGGCCGTGCGTCCGGGCGGGAAGCCGGAGGGCGTCTGGGCGCTTCCGAAGGGCCTGATCGACGAGGGCGAGCGGGCCCAGGAGACGGCGCTTCGTGAAGTGACCGAGGAGACCGGCGTCGAGGGCGAGCCGGTCGCGAAGCTCGGGGACGTCCGCTACGTCTACACCTGGGACGGCGAGCGGATCTTCAAGATCGTCAGCTTCTTCCTCGTCCGCTACCGCCATGGCCGGATCGACGACGTCCCGCCCGCCCACCGGCACGAGGTGGCGGAGGCCCGCTGGCTCCCGCTCGAGGAGGCGCCCCGCCTGCTCGCCTACAAGGGAGAGAAGGAGATGGCGGAGAAAGCGCTTATGATGCTCGCGGCCGGCGGCTCTACGTGAAGGACGACACCATGTACGCCCTCAACTTCTACTCGCCGATGGTCGCCGACCAGCTGCGCAGCCACCGCAAGACGGCGACGATCCGCCTCGGCGACAAGTCCTCGAAGTACAAGAAGGGCATGGTCGTCTCGGTGCTGACTGGCGTCCGTTTCGGGCCTCGCGAGAGGGTCTTCGACGCGGTGATCGACAAGGTCGAGGTCAAGCAGCTCCAGGACCTCTCGCCGCGCGAGATCGAGCACGACAACCCGGAGATCCGCCGTCCGGAGGAGATGGCGACCTTCCTCTCGCAGCTCTACAACCGGGAGGTCACGCAGGAGGACACCGTGACCGTGATCCGGTTCTCCCAGATAGTCAGTCGCTAGGTCTGCGGATCTGGGTTCCGAAGAGCTCGGGCGGGCGGAGCGCGGTTCCGCACGACTCGCATTCGGTCGCGAACGCCGACGCGAAGCGCGCGCTGCACTTCGGACACTCCGCGCGGACCGGCCCGCCGCACTGCGGGCACTCCGTCGGAAGCGCCTCCTCGAACTCCTCGAAGTAGCGGAACGCGTGCCCGCAGGAGAGGCAGAACGCCGCCCAGTGTCCGAGCGAGTTGCGGCGCTCCTCGATCAGCCAATCCGGCGGCCTTCGGGCCCTCATCCGAATCAGGCTAGTCGTTAGAGTCTCTCCGACCAGTCCACCCGACGGGGGTTCGAGCATGGCAATCAGAGAGGCCGAGCCGGTCGCCTCGCTGAACGAAGTGAGAGAGGCGGGCCTCGACCGCGAGGACCTGCTTCAGATCTACCGCAACATGGTGATCACGCGCGGGATCGAAGAGCGCGGTCACATCCTCTACCGCCAGGGCAAGATCCCCGGGTCGTTCTACACGGGCCGCGGCAACGAGGCCGCGTCCGTCGGCGTCGCGATGGCGATGACCGCCGAGGATGTCGGCACGCCGCTTCACCGCGACATGGGCGTCCACGTCACGCGCGGCGTCGAGCCGTGGCGGATCTTCGCGCAGTACATGGGCCGGCGCGACGGGCCGACGAAGGGCAAGGACGGGAACGTCCACATGGCCGACGCGCGCCTCGGGATGATCGCCATGGTCAGCCACCTGCCCGCCATGCTCCCCGTCGCGACGGGCTGCGCACTCGCCTTCCGGATCCGCGAGGAGCGCCGCGTTGCCGTCGGATGGTTCGGCGAGGGCGCCTCCGCGCGCGGCGACACGCACGAGTCGATGACCTTCGCAGGCACACGCCGGCTTCCCGTCGTCTTCGTCTGCGACAACAACCAGTGGGCCTACTCCACGCCGACGCACCTCGAGTACGCCACCGAGCACGTCGCCGACCGCGCGTCCGCGTACGGCTTCGACGGCGTCGTCGTCGACGGCACCGACGTGCTCGCGGTCTATCGCGAGGCGAAGCGCGCGATCGAGAAGGCGCGCGAGGGCGGCGGGCCGACGCTCCTCGAGTGTCAGACACTGCGGATGGAGGGCCACGCCGTCCACGACGACGCGTTCTACGTCCCGAAGGAGCTCTTCGAGGAGTGGGCGAAGCGCGACCCGCTCGAGCGCTTCCGCGTGTGGCTCCAGGAGCACGCGAACATGACGACGGACGAAGAGGAAGAGATCGGCGGGAACGTGAAGAAGCTCCTGAACGACGCGCTGCACCGCGCGGAGGAGTCGCCGCTCCCGGATCCGTCGGAGCTGACCGAGGGCGTCTACGCGACGCCCGAAGACCTCGACACGCCTCATCACAAGTAATGGCAGAGCGGACATATCTCCAGGCGATCTCCGACGGGCTCCGTCAGGAGATGCGGCGCGACAAGCGCGTGTACGTGATCGGCGAGGACGTCGGCGTCTACGGCGGCGCGTTCAAGGTGACGCTCGGGTTCCAGGAGGAGTTCGGGCCGTGGCGCGTGATCGACGCGCCGCTCGCCGAGACGGCGATCGTCGGCTCGTGCACCGGCGCGGCGATCATGGGCCTGCGCCCCGTCGCCGAGATGCAGTTCGCCGACTTCGTGTCCTGCGCCTGGGACCAGCTGGTGACGGTCGCTGCCAAGCAGCGCTGGCGCGTCGGCACGCCGGTGCCGATCGTCGTCCGCTGCCCGTCGGGCGGCGGCTTCTCGGGCGGGCCGTTCCACTCGCAGAACCCCGAGTCGTCGTTCGCGCACATCCCGGGCCTGAAGGTGCTCTGCCCCGCGACGCCCGAGGACGCGAAGGGTCTGCTCGTCTCGGCGATCGAGGACCCGAACCCGGTGCTCTACATGGAGCACAAGCATCTCTACCGCCGCATCAAGGCCGAGGTGCCGGAGGAGCGCTACACGGTCCCGATCGGCAAGGCGCGCACGCACCAGGAGGGCGACGACGTCACGGTCGTCACCTGGGGCGCGATGGTCTACACGGCGGCCGAGGCGGCGCAGCAGGTGGACGGTGCGTCGGTCGAGATCATCGACCTGCGCTCGATCCTCCCATGGGACAAGCAGGCCGTGCTCGAGTCGGTGCGGAAGACGTCGAAGGTCCTGGTGCTGCACGAGGACACGCGCACGGGCGGCTTCGGCGCGGAGATCGCGGCGACGATCGCGGAGGAGGCGTTCGAGGACCTCGATGCGCCGGTCAAGCGGATCGCGGCGCCCGACACGCCGGTGCCGTTCTCGCCGCCGCTCGAGAAGGCGTTCATCCCGCAGGTCGAAGGCGTCGCGAAGGAGCTGAAGGAGTTGATCGAGTACTGATGGCGGTCGCAGGCGCAACCGACGTCGTGATGCCCCAGATGGGCGTCTCCGTCTCCGAGGGAACGATCACGAAGTGGCTCAAGCAGGTCGGCGAGACGATCAACGCCGACGAGAGCCTGCTCGAGATCTCGACCGACAAGGTCGACACCGAGGTTCCCTCGCCCGCGACCGGCGTGCTCGCCGAGATCCTCGTCCAGGAGGGCGAGACGGTCGAGGTCGGCACGAAGCTCGCGGTGATCGCGCCCGAGGGCGCCGAGGTCGCGCCGACGCCGGCGCCGAGCGACGGCGGTGGGGACGGCGACGTGCCCGAGCCCGCAACCGCTCAGGCAGCGGCGGAGGTCGCAGCCGTCAGCGACACGCCCGCGACGCCGCCCACCGCCGAGTCGGTCGAGGAGGCGCGGCCCGCGCCGGCCGCCGCGTCCGAGACGACGACGGATGCGAGCGGCAACGGGAAGAGCTTCGTCTCGCCGGTGGTTGCGCGGATCGCGTCGGAGCACAACGTCGACCCCGGCCAGGTGGAGGGCACCGGCCGCGGCGGTCGCGTGACGAAGAAGGACATCCTCGACTTCATCGAGCGCGGCGTCCCCGCAGAGGCGGCGCCCGCTCCGGCGGCTCCCGAGGCGCCGGCCGCCCCGGCTCCGCCCCCGGCGCCCGAGCCCGCGGCGCCCGCACCGGCGCCCGCCGCGAAGGCGCCCGCTCCTGCACCCGCACCGGCTCCGGTGACGGCGCAGGTCGGCGAGCAGCTCGAGCCGATGAGCGCGATGCGCCGTGGCATCGCCGAGCACATGCGCCGCTCGCTCGACACGTCGGCGCACGTCACGAGCGCGATCGAGGTCGACATGTCGCGCGTCGTCCCGATCCGCGAGAAGCTGAAGAAGGAGCTCCAGCGCGACTACGGCGTCAACCCGACGTACCTCGCGTTCGTCGCGCGCGCCGTCGTCGACACGCTCCGCGAGTACCCGTGGGTGAACGGCGAGATCCGCGGCGACCAGATCGTCACGCGCCCGTACGTCAACCTCGGCTTCGCGGTCGAGCTCGCGGACGGCAAGGGGCTGATCGTCCCGGTGCTGAAGAACGCCGAGACGCTCAACCTGCTCGGCATCGCGAAGGGCGTCGTCGACATCGCTCAGCGCGCGCGCGACAAGAAGCTGCTACCGGACGAGGTGCAGGGCGGGACGTTCA
>Ga0111538_10013582_pt1 | contig 10740 bp, 9 predicted proteins | sample SoiMethybrSBSTD1_FD_79669 | JGI IMG/M metagenome (GOLD analysis project Ga0111538, IMG submission 79669) | Bulk soil microbial communities from a Populus tree surrounding site in Tennessee, USA - Soil MetaG P. TD hybrid SBSTD1 (version 2)... | ecosystem: Environmental > Terrestrial > Soil > Tree... | reverse complement strand
TGTCGGGGCGGCGACGGCGCCCGGCGCGCACTCGAGCTCGTCGGCCTGCAGCACAAGGCCGACCGCCACCCGCACGAGCTCTCGGGCGGCGAGCGACAGCGCGTCGCGCTAGCGCGCGCGCTCGCCCCGGGGCCGGACGTGGTTCTCCTCGACGAGCCGTTCTCGAGCCTCGACGCGTCACTGCGCGCGGATCTCCGCCGCGAGGTCGAGCTGATCCTGCGCGACGCCGGAACGAGCGCGATCCTCGTGACCCACGACCAGGAGGAGGCGCTGACGCTCGCCGACCGCCTGGCGCTTATGCGCGAGGGCAGGATCGTCCAGGTCGGCTCGCCGGAGGACGTCTACGCCCAGCCGGCTGAGCGCTGGGCGGCGCAGTTCGTCGGCGAGGTCAACGTCATCCCGGGCGTCCTGCGTGGCGAGTCGGTCTACACCGAGGTCGGAAGCTTCGACCTGGTCAGCCCGGCGATCGGCGACTCCAAGGGCACCGTCCACATCGCCGTTCGGCCGGAGCAGCTCGAGTTCCGCGGAGGCCGCGAGCCGAACGCCGAGGTCGTCGAGCGCGAGTTCCGCGGCCACGACGTCCTGTACCGGCTTCGCCACGCCGCGGGCCGGACGCTGCTCGTGCAGCTGCCGTCGCTCGAGCTGTACGAGCCCGGACAGCAGGTCTTCGTGCGCCCCGCCGAGTCGGCCCGCGCGCCGGTGGTGGACTAGCCCTCCAGCATCCGGAGGTCGTGTGCGATGCCTTCGGGCGTCGCCTGGTCGACCGGGAAGGCGGTGCGCTGGAAGCCGCGCCGATCGACGAGCACGATCCGCGCCTGGTGCTCCGCTCCGGGCGCCTGTGGGCGGATGGCATACCCGCGCCAGATGGGAGCAAGCTCGCTCCGCTCGCCAAGCACGAACCGCATTCGGCCGAGCATCCGCTGCTTCGAAAGGAACGCCCGTGCGCTCTCCGGGGTGTCGCGCGGCGGCTCGACCGCGATCGCCAAAGCCGGTACGTCGTGCCCGAGGTCGTCGAGCGCGCCCTTCACCTGCTGGGCGGCCGGGGGACAGGTGTCGTCGCAGTGGGTGTAGAGAAACGTGACGATCACCGGCTCGCCGCGGAAGTCGCTCATCGCAATCCTGTCCTCGCGCTCGTCGGTCAGCTCGAACGAGGGCGCCCGGACGCCGTCCGGCAGTCGCGAGCCGGCGAAGCCCTCGTAGACGGCGTCCGCCGACTCGTCCTCGCCCTCGACGATCGCGTATGCCGCCGCGCCGATGGCGAACAGGCCGGTCAGAAACAGGGCCAGTAGGAGGCGCGGATTCACCCGGCCGAGGGTACCCTTGCGTGGATGCGCGCCCTGGTCACCGCCGCGGCCGCGCTCGCGCTGATCCCCTCATCGGCACATGGGCAGGGACCCGCCGAGCCGTACGACGGCACGATTCCCTTCGACTGCGTCCTCCAGCAGGCGGGGATGGAGGCTGAGTTCCCCGACCCGGACGCCGACCCGTTCTGCGTCGAGTACGACAAGCGCCACCAGAACGTGAGCGAGGGCGGCGTCGTCGAGTTCCTCTCGCTCGAGCCCGCGCGCGTCGCCGCGGCGTCGCCCAAGTGCTTCTACTACCAGCGCGACCACTGGGTCGGCTCGATCGTCCAGGACGACGGCCGGACGGAGACCTACGCCTGGGACGGCTCGTATTACTTCGACAAGGCGAAGGGCGCCGGCGGCGCGTACGTAGAGAACTTCACGTTCAACAACCAGAGCGGGGACCCGACGGCGCTGCCGGGATTCCCGGAGGAGTGGAAGCCCTACTTCGGCTACGGGCGCGGGGGCGTCCATGCGACCGGCACGGTCGACGCCGACCCGGCCTGCGTTGCGAAGGCCGAGGAGAACCCGCCCTACAGGAAGGAACCGGAGCCGAGCCCCGCGCCACGTGGCTGCCCCGAGGCCGAGGGGAGCGTGGGGCGCTCGATCGGGGGCCTGCAGCTGGGGGCCACGCGCAGCCGGACCCTCGAGCGAAACGGCGAGCCGCTGCGCCGCAAGAGCGGCTTCTTCCGCTACTGCATCATCGGCGGCGGCAAGTACATGGTCGGATTCGGGCGCGAGCGCGCCCAGTTCCTGCTCACGACCAACCCGGGGTTCGACGTGAACGGGGTCAGGCGGCTGACCCCGAGGCGCCAGGCACACCGGCGCCTGAGCGGCGAGACGGAGCTCTTCCGGACCTCGAAGACCGTCGTGTGGGGCGTGCAGAAGCGCGATCACGTCCTCCTCGTGCTCATCCGCCACCGCAAGGTCGCGGGCCTCGCGAGCGCGGTCCGCGGGCTGGGCCGCGACCGCCTCTTCGCCTACTACAAGGCCTCGAGATAGGCCGCTACACTTAATGAAGTAAAAGCCGACCCGATTTGAGGAGTTTGGGGCAGATGCCCAGCGGCGCAGACATCATCCGCCAGATCAAGGAACGCATCGAGGAGGTGGACCCGCGCGAGGTCCACGACCTCATCGAGGCCGGTCCGAACGGGACCGTCGTCGTCGACGTGCGCGAGCAGCACGAGTTCGAGGAGGCGCACCTGCCGGGTGCCAAGCACGTGCCGCGTGGGCATCTGGAGTCGCGGATCGAGACCGCCGCGCCCGACAAGTCGAAGCGCGTGATCCTTTACTGCCAGTCGGGCAACCGCTCGGCGCTGGCCGCCGACACGATGCAGAACCTCCTCGGGTACGAGGACGTTGCGTCGATGACCGGCGGCATCACACTCTGGAAGGACCGCGGCTACGACGTCGACGTCCCGCGCGCGCTCAGCGCTGACCAACGCTCGCGCTACTCGCGCCACCTGCTGATCCCCGAGATCGGCCTCGAGGGCCAGATGAAGCTGCTCGACGCGAAGGTGCTCCTCCTCGGCGCCGGCGGCCTCGGCTCGCCGATCGCGCTCTACCTCGCCGCCGCGGGTGTCGGGACGCTTGGGATCGTCGATGACGACGTCGTCGACCTCTCGAACCTCCAGCGCCAGGTGGCGCACTCCGAGGACCGCCTCGGGATGCCGAAGGTGGACTCGGCCGAGATCGCGATCAAGGAGATCAACGGCGACGTCAACGTCGTCAAGTACGAGACGCGGCTCGACGCGTCGAACATCATGGAGATCATCGAGGGGTACGACGTGATCGTCGACGGCGTCGACAACTTCCCGACGCGCTACCTCCTGAACGACGCCACCGTCCGGCTTCAGATTCCTGTCGTCTCTGCGTCGATCCTCGGCTTCGATGGGCAGCTGTCGGTGTTCCACCCGTACGAGGGCCCGTGCTACCGCTGCCTCTACCCGACGCCACCGCCGGCCGAGCTCGCACCGTCGTGCGGGGCGAACGGCGTGCTCGGAGTACTGCCGGGTGTGATGGGGCTGCTCCAAGCCGTCGAGGTGATCAAGCTCGTGACCGGAGCGGGCGAGCCGCTCACCGGCAGGCTGCTTCTCTACGAGGCGCTCGGTGCGACGTTCACGGAGCTGAAGGTGCGGCGCGATCCGGAGTGCCCGATCTGCTCGCGCGATCCCGACTCGATCTCGGATGACGAGATGGGCGTCTTCCCCGACTACGAGGCCTTCTGCGCCGCCTCCGGCTAAGGGGTAGCTCCGCGTGCATCCATGCCCGCGTCTTGTGAACCCAGCAGACCTCCGGTCTGCGTAACCGGTCGCTACGCTCCCTCGCCGCATGCCCACGGCCAAGATCCCGCCGGTCCTCCGGAGCTCCACCGGGGGCGAGAAGGAAGTTGCCGTCGACGGCTCCACCGTCGGTGACGCGCTGCGTTCGCTCGCGTCCCAGCACCCCGACACCGAACGTCAGCTGTTCGGCGACGGCGGGGAGCTCAACCGCTACGTCAACGTCTACAAGAACGACGAGGACGTGCGGGTGCTCGACGGGCTCGAGACTCCGCTGTCCGACTCGGACACGCTGATGATCTTGCCGGCGATGGCCGGTGGGTAGCCTTCTGAAGAGTGGATGCGGGCGTCGACAACCGCCCCTGCGGGGGTAAGTACGGCGACACCGTCGCGGCGATCGGGCATACGCCGCTGGTCGAGCTGAAGAGCCTCGCGCCGAAGCCCGGCGTGCACATCTGGGCAAAGCTCGAGAGCCACAACCCGACCGGCTCGGTGAAGGACCGCGTCGCGCGATCGCTCATCGAGGACGCGGAGGCGCGCGGGGCGATCGAGGCGGGCCAGACGATCCTCGAGCCGACATCCGGCAACACGGGGATTTCGCTCGCGATGATCTGCCGGCGCAAGGGCTATCCGCTCAAGGTCGTCATGCCGTCGAACGTGACCGAGGAGCGCACGCAGCTGCTGCGCATGTACGGAGCCGAGATCGTCTACTCGCCAGGCGAGCAGGGATCGAACGGCGCAGTGGCGATGGCGCTCGAGATGGCGGAGTCCGAGTCGTCGTACTACATGCCGTACCAGTACGGCAACGAGGCCAACCCGCGCGCGCACTACGACGGTACGGCCGTCGAGATCCTCGACGAGCTCGACGACGTCGCCGCGTTCGTCGGCGGGCTCGGTACGGGGGGCACGCTCATGGGCACCGGCCGGCGCCTGAAGGAGGCGGACCCGAACACGCTGGTCGTCGCCGCCGAGCCGCTCCAGGGCGAGCTCGTTCAGGGGCTGCGGTCACTCGACGACGGCTTCATCCCGCCGATCATCGATCTCGCGCTGCTCGACCGGAAGATCTTCGTGTCGAACCGCGACGCCGTGGTCTGGACGAAGAAGCTGATCGAGGAGGAGGGCATCTTCGCCGGAGTCTCCAGTGGTGCCGTGGCGGCGATCTCACACCGGGTCGCCGCGGACCTCGAGGCGGGCAACGTGGTCACCGTTTTCCCCGACGGCGGATGGAAGTATCTCTCCTCGGGTGTGTATACAAAGACGCTCGAAGAGCTCGAGGCGGACGGCACCCTCGAGACGGCGTCGTTCTGGTAGCCGAGCCATGTTCAACATCAGCCCGCTCGAGATGCTCGTGCTGTTGGTGATCGCACTGGTCGTCCTGGGCCCGCAGCGCCTGCCGGAGATGGCGCGTTCGCTCGGACGCGGCATGCGCGAGTTCCGCGCGGCGCTGACCTCAGACGACCGCGACGACGATGACGACGAGCTCGACAGGCGTTAGACGCTAGATCCGCCGCGCCCGCTCGGCTGCGGCGTTCGGCAGGATCACTTCGACGGTCGTGCCCTCGCCTGGGGCCGATTGGATGCTGAACGCGCCTTCCATTCCCTCGGTGCGCTCGCGCATGCTGATCATCCCGAAGCTGTCGCGTCCCGGTGCGGTTGTCGTCTTGAAGCCGCGGCCGTCGTCGACAATCGCCACCCGCAGGCGATCGTTGGCGTTGATCTCGACGCGTATCACCTTCGCCTGTCCGTGGCGAACCGCGTTCGACGTGGCCTCGCGCACGATTCGCTCGAGCGCTTGACGCGCGGCGGTCGGGACCTCCGGCTTGCCGGTGCAGTCGACCTCGACGCGTGCGCCCATTCGCAGCGCCACCGCCTCCGCCGCTCGCCCGAGCGAGACCTCGAGCGGCTCGCCGACGGGGGTCGTCAGCGATGAGATCGCCATGCGCGCCTCGCCGAGCGCACGCTCCGCGGCGGTTGCCATTCGCATGACGTCGCGGTCCGTCGTGCCGCTCAGGCGTGCGCCCTCGCTGCGGATGAACGCCAGCTCTTGCGCGAGGCCGTCGTGCAGCTCGCGCGCGAGTCTTCGACGCTCTTCGAACACGGCCGCGTCGGCAGCTCCACGCTGGTACGCGAGCATCTCGCGGCTGATGCCGACCAGCAGCGCGACGTAGGCAGCAAGCCGGAATAGGTCGCCGACATAGACCCACTCCGAGTACAGCGAGGGGAAGAGGAAGTAATTCAGGCGCGCGAGGGCCGACAGTGCCGCCGAAAGCGCGATCCAGAGCAGCAGCGCGTCGCGCTCCCGCTCCGATCGTCTGAGGAAGCCGACCGCGGCGAGCGAGTACAGGAACAGGGTTGCGACCTGAAGCGAGAGCACGAGCCAGTGGCCGACGATCCGCGGCCGGTTCGCGGAGTCCGGCGAGAGCGCCGGGTCGACGCCGCGGGGCAGGTCGTCCGCGAAGAGCCAGCCCAGGATCGCGACCAGCGCCACCACGCCGACCATCGCGAGGAGAGCTCGGATGAGCGAGCGCCGGGGTGCGGTGAGGCGTTGCGGTGCGAGCAGCGCCGCGACCGCGAACGCCACGGCCCCGAGGAACCGGCCGGTGGCCGGAGCCCAGATGGCGAACTTGCCCGGGTTCTCGTCGACGAGCGACGGGATCACCGAGAAGCAGAGGTTCGTGACCGACAGCAGGGCCAGCGCGGCACAGAGCAGCACGTCCGTGCGCGAGTGCCCGCGCAGTGCGCGGCCGCCGAAAAGCACCGCCGCGAGCCCGGGGATCAGGAACGCGGCCGTCTCGATCGCGACGTGGGTCTCGTCGCTGCGGTAGGCGAACTTGAGGCCCGGGATGGCGATGACAAGGAGCGTCGCGAGGATCCCCAGGGCGACGGCGCCGCCGACGATCCGCCTGCCCCGATCTACGAATCGCCGACGCGGTACCCCATCTGGGTACGGTCCCGCAGAGAATGTTGCTTCTGCTGCCACGTCTCGGTCGGTCGATGCTACTTTCGCACTGCGGGGGGACTGCGGCTCAGCCTTGGATAGTGACAGCGAGATAAGCGTCCTCCTAGCCGAGGATCACGCCCTCTTTCGGCAGGGGCTTCGAGAGCTGCTCGACACCGCCGGCCTCAGCGTCATAGGCGAGGCCGCCGACGGGGTAAACGCGGTGCGGCTCGCACGCGAGCTGCGCCCGGATGTCGTGGTGATGGACCTCAACATGCCGCGCATGGACGGGATCGACGCGACCAGCGAGATCATGAAGTCCGAACACCCGCCCATCGTGCTCGTGCTTACGGTGTCGACAACCAACGACGACGTCCTGGACGCGATCGCCGCCGGCGCGTCGGGCTACCTGCTCAAGGACGCCGCCGCCGACGAGATCGTGGGCGCGGTACGCAGTGCGAGCACCGGTGGGTCGACGCTCTCGCCGACGATCGCCGGCGCGGTGGTGCGGCGCGTGCGCGAGCAGAGCACCGCCACCGACCAGCCGGAGGACCTGCTCGCGTTGAGCGAGCGCGAGCGGGAGATCCTGCGACTCGTCGCACAGGGCCGCGACAACACGGAGATCGCGCAGGAGCTCTACCTGAGCCCGAGCACGGTGAAGAACCACGTCTCGAGCATCCTCGAGAAACTCGGTGTCGACAGCCGTGTGCAGGCAGCGGTGCGCGCCGCGCGCGCAGGGATCGTCTAGAGCCTGCGGAAGCGGCGGCGGGGCGGCTCGTCGGGCCGCTCGTCCTGGGCGTAGTCGACGGCAGCCCGCAGTTCCTTGACGAGGTGCTTCAGCTTTGCGAGCTCGACGACCAGCTCGTCGCCGTGCAACGCGAGCGCCGCGGCCTCGCGCGCGGCGTCCGGATCCTCGACCGCGTCGAGGGCGGCCGCTGTCATGCGGCGCTTCGTGCGCAGGCGCTCGGTCTCGAGCGCGAGCACCGCTGCGCAGCCATCCGTGTAGAGGTCGTTGATCTCCCGCTGCGACGGCGAGGACTCATGTCCGCGATAGCGCTCGAGCAACGCCTCAATGCGATCTTGAAGCGCTAGAGACGTCACTGTCTCACCCTCGTAAACGCCGTGGGCGTCGGGCAGGTTGACTCGTTTCGCACCGGCGGGATGCATCGGTTTTCACAGGTTCGGCCATCGGGCGGATGAAAGCCATAGGCCAACCGGCCTTATTCACCGTTCAGACGCCTGATCGGACTGCTTAGAAATCTGAACGGAGTTTCCACCCAGGTGGCCCATTGCGCCATTCGGGCCTCCGGAAGATGCTGGGTATGCCCTCCGAAAGGACTCGCAGTTGCGCATTAAGCGCTGTTCGCTCGCCGCCGCTCTTACCCTCGCCCTCGTCTTGCCGGCCTCCGCGTCGGCGAACGTCTTCTCCGAGCTCGACGAGCCGGCGACGATCGAGTCGGGGCCGACGATCAGCATCGTCACCGACAAGGCGGACTACGCGCCCGGAGAGCTGGTGACGGTGACCGGCAGCGGCTGGCAGCCCGGCGAGAGCGTCGCGATCTCAGTAACCGACGACGGCGTCGCCGAGCAGCGCTTCCAGTACGACGCGGTTGTCACCGCGGACGCGAACGGCGACATCGTCGACCGCTTCAACATCGCCGAGTGGTATGTCGCGGAGTACTACGTCACCGCGACGGGCGAGTTCTCGGGCGTGGCCACGACGACATTCACGGACACGCTCGCCGACTACCGGCAGGGAACGACCGGCGTAGGCGGCACGCCCGCGTGTACCAATCCAAACTTTGCGGTCGTGAGTGACGACCAGCGCGCCAGGTGCGTCAGGACTACCGGCGCTACCGGCCAGTCCGTGATCGTCTCCGGCTTCGGTCTCGATTCGGTCGTCCCGGTCGGAGCTACGAACATCCAGTTCAACGTCGAGGTCGAGGGGCTCAAGGGCACCGCCAACCGCGCGGTCCGGCTCGCGCTGTCACATGACGGGGGCACGACCTTCACGACAGCCACGAACGACACCACCCAGTTCACGTCTGGCACGTCGGATCAGGTCAAGACGTTCCCGACCACCGAGCCCACGAACTGCGACAACTTCGGGCGGACCTGGACCCGGAGCGCGACACCGTCCCTTGACGAGCTCTCCGACGCGAAGTTCCGGGTGCGAGCGACGACGGTTGGCGCCACCTCGGCGACCGACTTCGTCGACATCGATCGCATCCGGGTCCGCGCCTGTTGGGATGGCTCGAACATCACTCAGGCCGCGACCGGTGGGCGCCTCACGGGCGTCGCTTATCCCTCCGCGAACACCACGGTGATCGGTCAGGTCCAGGTCAACCTCCGCGGAAGCGGCGCGCCGGCCTGGAAAGGAACGACGTACCAGTTCGAGGGCGGCAGCGAGCAGTGCGTGGACACGGGCAACCACACCGGCAGCGCAGGCGGTGTCACCGCTGACCACTTCTTCTCGATGACTGCGCCGGCCGCGCGCGGCATCTACGACCTGACTTTCCGCGCCTACCCGAACGATGACTGCTCAGGCACACCGCTCGCACCCTTCACGTTGACCGATGCGTTCACGGTCGGGATCTTCGGCGACAGCTTCGGTCGAGACACAGACGGCGTGTACACCGAGAACGGCTGGACGGACGGCGGCCCGGACTGCACGGTCGAGCGAGTGGGCGGGATCATCGACTTCGACGCATATCTGCAGGTGCGGCAGGGCTGCGAACAGCAGAAGCTCAACATCAGCACCGCCGGGCTTCAGAACATCCACCTCAAGTACCGATGGGGCTGGGAGACCAGCGCCGCCGTGACAAACGGCCTCCAGGTCCAATGGAAGGAGTCCTCCAGCGGGACCTGGCAGAACGTGGGGAGCGGGAGCCACAACCTCGGCAATAGCTCGGGCTCGCCGACGATTCCGAACTCGGAGGACTTCGACCTGGGTGACGACGCTGACGACACCTCGATCGACATCAAGTTCAAGGGAAACACGAGCGCAGATGCGTTGAAGGCGCTCGTCGACGACGTCGTTGTCACCGGCGACCCTGCCCCACAAGCCGCGACCGTGACGGTGCACAAGGACTTCTCGGATGACAACGACGACGCCGTGTCGGTCGACCTGACCAATTGCTCGAGCGGGACGGACAGCCCCGCTGGAGCGCAGTCCGCGACAGACGAGGACAACACGGGCGGGGCACCGGCCGAGTTCACGGTGAGCGGCCTCAGTTCCGGGACGACGTGCACCGTGGTCGAGAGCCCTGTGCCAGCCGGCTACACCGCGACTTACGGTGGCGCCTGCGATTCGGAGGGCGTCGTCACGATCGACCCGGGCGACGATGTCGACTGCACCGTCACGAACACGCTGAATACCGCGACGTTCACCGTCACCAAGGCATACTCGGATTCAAATACGGACGCCGTCGACGTCCAGCTCGACTGCACGGACGACGCTTTCGACGACACGGGCTCGGCTGCGCCGGGCACGGGCAACGAAGAGGTCTTCACGCTGTCGGGCTTCGAGGACGAGGCGATGACCTGTTCGGTGACGGAGACGAGGCCGCCTGGCTACACCGACAGCTACAGCGCCGGCTGCACCAGCGTCACGATCGAAGTCGACGGTGACTACACGTGTGACATCACGAACACGCTGAACACGGCGACGTTCACGGTGACGAAGGCGTATTCGGATTCGAACACGGACGCGGTTGACGTTCAGCTCGATTGCTCGGACGACGATTACGACGACACGGGGTCGGCGGCTCCGGGCACTGGGAACGAAGAGGTCTTCACCGTGTCCGGGTTCGAGGACGGGGCAATGACGTGCTCGGTCACCGAGACGCGCCCGAACGGATACACGGCGAGCTACGACGGCGACTGCAAGGACGTGACGGTCGAGGTCGACGGCGACTACACGTGCGACATCACGAACACGTTGAACACGGCGACGTTCACGGTCACGAAGGCTTATTCGGATTCGAACACGGACGCCGTGAACGTGCAGCTGGACTGCACGGGCGACGACTTCGACGACACCGGCTCGGCGGCTCCCGGCACGGGGAACGAGGAGGTCTTCACCGTGTCCGGGTTCGAGGACGAGGCGATCAGCTGCGACGTGACCGAGACCAGGCCCTCCGGATACACCGCGAGCTACAGCGGTGACTGCGACGACGTC
>Ga0111538_10013581_pt1 | contig 10741 bp, 7 predicted proteins | sample SoiMethybrSBSTD1_FD_79669 | JGI IMG/M metagenome (GOLD analysis project Ga0111538, IMG submission 79669) | Bulk soil microbial communities from a Populus tree surrounding site in Tennessee, USA - Soil MetaG P. TD hybrid SBSTD1 (version 2)... | ecosystem: Environmental > Terrestrial > Soil > Tree... | reverse complement strand
GCGTCGCGCTCGGCGCTGGCAGGCCGAAGCAGGCCATCGAGTACCTGGAGCAGGCCTTCAAGGCAAGTCATTCGGTCGAGGCCGCGTGGTTGCTGGGTGATGCGCAGCAGATGCTCGGACACACGTCTGCCGCAGCGGCGGCCTACGACGAGGCCGTCGCAGAAGGGCGCAAGACCGATCGCCTGACGCTCGCGCTGTTCTACGCGACGAAGAGTCGCAATGTCGACGAAGCGCTTCGTCTGATCGAAGAGGAGCGCAGCGGACGCGGTGGCATCTATGTGTCCGACACGTACGCCTGGACGTTGTATCGCGCAGGTCGAATCGACGAAGCGCGCCGTGCGAGCGACGAGGCGACACTGCTGGGGACTCCGGACGCGCGACTGCTCTATCACGCAGGAGCGATACGACTCGCGCAGGGCGATGCCACTGGCCGCCAACTGATTCGGCGCGCGCTCGAGCTCAATCCCCGATTCGACTATACAGGCGCAGAAGAAGCAGCGCGGCTGGTGAGCCATGTCGCGGAATAGCCATTCCTCCGTTATGGTCCGCGAGACGAGGAACGCGATGTGTGTGGTTCTCGCGCTCCTCGTCCCGCACCTCGCAAGCGCACACGCTGTCGGCATCTCTCGCGGCGAATACGAGCTGAAGGGAAAGACCGTTTCCGCCTCGCTGGTGTTCGCACGACCCGAGATCGCGACCATCGTTCCCTCGATCGATGCCGATCACGACGGGACGATCTCTGGTGTGGAACTTCAGAACGCGCAGCACGAGCTCGAGATGGCAGTTGTCGACCGCATGCGCGTACGCAATGAGACAGCGGACTGCAGCGGAACGCTCACCGCGACCCGTCTTACCGAAGAAGACGGCCTCTCGATCCACGCCGTATTCGACTGTGCCTCCGCGCCATCATCGGCAGCCGTCACGCTCGGCTTCCTTGACAGCATGTCTCACGGTCATCGCCATCTCGCGGCCTTTGCATCGTCCGAATCACACACGGTGCTCTACGCCGGACACGACCGCATCGACGTCTCGGCCGGCGGAGGCGCCGTCACCAGCATGGCCGCGGAAGCCTGGTCGCTGTTTCGTCTCGGCATCGTTCACATCCTGACCGGGTACGACCATCTCGTCTTTCTCTTCGGCCTCATTGTCGTCGGCGGCCGACTGCGTTCCACGATTCTGGCGCTCACCGCATTCACGCTCGCGCATTCGATCACGCTGGGGCTGTCAGCGCTCGGCATCTGGTCGCCTGGACCGTCGATCGTCGAACCGGCGATTGCGTTGTCAATCGCGTATGTCGGGATCGAGAACTGGTTCGTGAAGACATCGGATCGCCGCTGGCTGATCACGTTTCCGTTTGGCCTGATCCACGGCTTCGGATTCGCCGGAGCGCTGCGCGAGATCGCGCTCCCGGCTGGGCAGGTGCCGGTCGCCCTTGCCGCGTTCAATGGCGGTGTGGAGGTTGGTCAACTGCTCGTACTCGCTGCTGTGCTGCCGCTGCTGGTCCTGCTGCGGCGTCAACTGTGGTTCGCGCACTACGGCGTCAGGTTCGCCAGTGGACTCGTGGCAATGGCCGGGGGAGTGTGGTTTATCGCACGCATCGCATGACGCACTATCCTTATTACCCTCATGCCGCCACAGGGTGCTGCCCTCCTCGATCGCCCGGTCAACAGGCCCGGCCAGGTGCTGTTCGCCAGCATGATCGGAACCACGATCGAGTTCTTCGACTTCTACATCTACGCGAACGCAGCCGTCCTCGTCTTTCCGCGCCTCTTCTTTCCTTCGACTGATCCCGCGTCGGGAATCCTCGCCTCGCTCGCGACGTTCGCGATCGCGTTCTTCGCGCGCCCGATCGGCTCGGCGTTGTTCGGACACTTCGGAGATCGGATCGGCCGCAAGGCGACGCTCGTCGCCGCACTGCTGACGATGGGCGTTTCGACGATGGCGATTGGGATGCTGCCGACATATAGCAGCATCGGAATCGCGGCACCTGCGCTGCTTGCGTTATGTCGGTTCGGACAGGGACTCGGGCTCGGTGGCGAATGGGGCGGCGCGGTGCTGCTCGCGGTCGAGAACGCGCCGCCGGGGAAACGAGCGTGGTACGGGATGTTTCCGCAACTTGGCGCGCCGATCGGGTTCTTCTTCTCGGGTGGCGTGTTCCTGCTGCTATCCGAGTGGCTGACCAACGATCAGTTCTTCGCTTTCGGCTGGCGCATCCCGTTCCTTGCCAGCGCGGCGCTCGTGGCTGTGGGCCTGTACGTTCGGCTGACGATCACAGAGACGCCGGTCTTCCGTCAGGCCGTGCAACGGGAGCACCGCGTGAAGGTGCCGATGATCGCGGTGTTCAAGGAGTATCCCCGTACGCTCGTGCTCGGCATCATGGCGTCGCTCGCGACGTTCGTCTTGTTCTACCTGATGACCGTGTTCGCGCTGTCGTGGGGCACGACCGCGCTCGGCTACAGCCGCGCGACGTTTCTCGTGATCCAGTTGGTGGGTGTGCTCTTCTTCGCGATCACTATTCCGATCAGCGCACGGATCGCCGAACGAGGCCGCCGCGCGACGCTGATCTGGGTGACCGTCGGCATCATCGCGTTCGGTTTCGTCATGGCCCCGATGCTCTCGGCGGGGCTGACTGGCGCAACCATGACGATGATCGTGGGGTTATCGCTGATGGGGCTGACGTACGGCCCTCTCGGGACGGTGTTGTCGGAGCTGTTTCCGACGCGCGTGCGCTACACGGGAAGCTCGCTGACGTTCAACCTGGCCGGGATCTTCGGTGCCTCGCTCGCGCCGTACATCGCCACCTGGTTGGCGCAGCACTACAGCCTCCAGTTCGTCGGCTACTACTTGTCAGCCGCTGCCGCGATCACGCTCATCGGCCTGCTCGCGATCCGCGAGACCAAGGACGCGTCGCTCTAAATCAGGTAGCCCGGCTGCTTCACCCGGCCATCAGACCTGCACGCGACGTCATCGGTCCTCGAGCACCGACTTCAGCGTGGCGAGGTCTCGTTCGACCCACGTGGCGTCGGCATCGAACTTCTCGTCAGACACACCGTCCAATCGCAGCAGCGTGACAGTGACGGTCGCGCCCTCGCCATTTGGGATGATACGAATCGGAATGTGGACGGTCCCGCCGGTCGGGAGCGTGACGGTATGATCGACGACTCCAAACTCGTTCCACTTCGGGAGCCGCGCCCTCACCAGGCCGTCCGGGCCCTGGATCAGCCACTCGTCGCCTCGGTGTTCGTACTCGGTGCCAAGCCCCGTTGCCCAGCGGACGAGATTTTCGCCCTTCGACATGAAGTCGTAGACGAGGGGAGCGGGCCGATCGATGGAGACGTCGACGTGTCTGACCTCGAAGGTTCGGCTCATGGAATCTAGAGTAATGGAACGATGGCCAAATCAGACGTGCGCATCCGCCTTCGCCAAGGCTACGGCGGACAAGTACTCTCGACGGTTCTGATTCTCGTACAGGTGGCCGTGCTGCACGCGCAGGACGCGCCCTCGGTCGATCATCATCAGCATCTGTTCAGCCCCGCGCTGGCGCGGGTCATGTCGCCTCCGGCGCCCGCGCCGCCGACGGCGCCCGTGACGGCCAGGGATCTCGTTGCTCTTCTCGATGCGGCGGGCATCAAACGGGCGGTGGTCCTGTCGGCCGCGTACATCTACGAACAGCCGTCCCGAAAGATTGACGACGCGGCCGACAAGGTACGCGCCGACAACGATTGGACCAGCCAGCAGGTCGCACAATACCCGGACCGTCTGGTCGGATTCTGCGGCCTCAATCCGCTGAAGGACTACGCGCTCGACGAGCTCGCCCGCTGCGCAAAGGACCGCAACCTGCGCAACGGGCTCAAGCTGCACTTCGGTAACTCGGTGGTCGATTACCACAATCCCCAGCACATCGACCAGGTGAAGCGCGTGTTCCGCGCGGCAAGCGGCTATCGAATGCCGATCGTCGTCCACATGCGGGCGTCACTCACTGCGAAGCTGCCGTACGGACGCGACGAAGCGCTGATCTTTCTCAACGAGCTGGTCCCCGCCGCGCCCGACGTCGTCATTCAGATCGCGCACCTGGCCGCCGCGGGTGCACCGTCGGATCCCGGCGCCGACGAGGCACTCGAGGTGTTCATCGACGCCATCGCCAGAGGAGACGCCCGTGCGACGCGACTCTACTTCGATGCCCCGAGCGTCTCGCCGACTGTCACGATCACTCCGGACAAAGCGGCAGCCATCGCCTCGCAGATCCGCCGGCTCGGCGTGCAGCGGATTCTCTTCGGGTCCGACGCTCCAACCGGTGGAGATCTCACGCCGCAGGCGGCCTGGGAATCGCTGCGGAAGCTGCCGCTCACCGCCGCGGAGCTTCGAACGATTGCCGCCAATGTCGCGCCGTATATGCAGGCCCGCCCGAGCGCTGGCCGGTGAGGCCGCACGCGACCCTGAGGCCCGGCCGACGTCAGTTCCCGGGATGGTTCCGGCCCCACTACCCAACTGCGAGCTGCGACTCCACGTACGGCGCCTCGTTGACCTTGGGCGCCTTGCGACGCGCGGCGACCAGATACCATTCGCGCATCGATGCGGCCAGCACGACGAGCACGATCGCCATGAAGAACGCGGCGAGCGCGGCGTCGATCCGGTCGTTGAAGATCATGCGTGCCGTATTCGGGTTGGTCGAAGTCGCCAGCGACGCCGCGTGCGCGAGGAAGCCGAGCGTGGGATCGGGCGAGAAGACCTTCTGCCATCCCGCCGTCAGCGTTGCCGCGGTCAGCCACACGAGCGGCAGCACCGTGACCCAGACGTAGCGCAGCTTGCCCATCTTGATGATGATGGTCGTGCCGACGCACAGCGCGATGGCGGCGAGCAGCTGATTCGCAATCCCGAACAACGGCCACAGCGTGTTGATCCCACCGAGCGGATCGACCACGCCCTGATACAGGAAGTAGCCCCACGCCACGACGACGAGGAACGACGAGATCACGATACTCGGGTACCACGACGTGCGATTCATCGGCGCCCAGATGTGACCGAGCAGCTCCTGGAGCATGAACCGGCCGACACGCGTGCCGGCATCGATCGTCGTCAGGATGAAGAGCGCCTCGAACATGATCGCGAAGTGATACCAGAGCGCGAGGCCGGCGCCGCTGAACACGTTGCCGAGGATGCCAGCCATGCCGACCGCCAGGCTCGGCGCGCCACCGGTGCGTGACAGCAGGCTCGCCTCACCCATCTGCTGCGCGAGCTGCGTCATCTGCTCGGGCCGCAGCATGAAGCCCCACTCGGCAATCTTCGCTGCGGCGGTCTGCGGTGTCGTCCCAATTACACCGGCACCGACGTTCATCGCGAAGTAGATACCGGGCTCGAGCGTGGCGGCCGCGATCATCGCCATCAACCCGACGAACGACTCGGTGAGCATCGCGCCGTAGCCGACCAGCATCGCGTCGCCTTCGTTGCGCAGCATCTTCGGCGTCGTGCCGCTGGCGATGAGCGCGTGGAAGCCCGACACGGCGCCGCACGCGATCGTGATGAAGGCAAACGGGAACCACTTGCCCGCGAACACAGGACCGGTGCCGTCGATGAATTGCGTCAACGCCGGCATCTTCAGCGGCGGCATCAGGATCGTGATGGCGACGGCGAGCACGGCAACCGTGCCGACCTTCATGAACGCCGACAGGTAGTCGCGCGGCGTGAGCAGCAGCCAGACCGGCAGCACCGACGCGAAGAAGCCGTAGACCATGATGGCCCACGAGAGATCGGTGCCTGACCAGCGGAAGGCCGCGGCCCACGTCGGATGCTGCGAGACCCATTGGCCGCCCCAGAGCGCAGCGAACATGAGCACGATGCCGGCGACGGTCGCTTCAGAGACGCGACCGGGCCTGATGTATCCCATCCACACGCCCATCAGCAGCGCGATTGGAATGGTCGCCGTGATGGTGAACAGACCCCACGGGCTGTCGCGCAGCGCGTTGACCACGACCAGCGCCAGCACCGCGAGCAGGATGATCATGATCGCGAAGATGGCGATCATCGCCGCGAGACCGGCGGTCGGATTGACCTCCTCCTTTGCCATTTGTCCAAGCGACTTGCCGTCGCGTCGCATCGACGCGGCGAGGATGACGAAGTCCTGCACCGCGCCGCCGAACACGACGCCGGCAATGAGCCACAACGTGCCGGGCAGGAAGCCGAACTGCGCGGCGAGTGTCGGACCGACCAGCGGCCCCGCGCCCGAGATCGCAGAGAAGTGATGGCCGTAGAGGACCCAGCGCGAGGTCGGAACGAAGTCACGACCGTTGTTCAATCGCTCGGCCGGCGTTGCCCTTCGCAGATCCAGCGCCAAAACGCGATAGGCGATGAAGCGCGCGTAGAAGCGATACGCGACCGCATAGGAGCAGACGCCGGCGACAATCAGCCACGCCGCGCTGATCGTCTCTCCGCGGGCGAGCGCGATCATGCCGAACGCGATCGCTCCGGCAACCGCAACGCTTATCCACACGACAATGCTGGCTACTCGCGACATCGATCACTCCACCAGTTCACGCTTCTTCGTTCTCGCACTGAGAAGCGTGAACGACAGCCCTTCTCGAATTTCACTTGAATTCGAGGTAAGCGAGCTTATTCCCTGCCGACTCCGTAAACCAGAGTCGATTACTCAGTCGCGTCGGCGGCTGTCGATCGCTTCCGGCCGTGATCCCAGTCGCCCCGGCGTTGGCCGTTGGCAGCGGGAACTCCGTGATGGACCCGTCCGTTGCGACCCGTCCAACAAGACTCCCCTTCGTGAACCACACGTTGCGATCGGGACCAACCGCGACGTTGATCGGCGATCCCATCTGACTCGGGATCGGGAACTCCGTCACGGTGCCGTCGCGCATGATCCGGCCGACGCGGTTGCCATCCGGCGTGCGGCCATCCATCCTCCCGGCCAGCTCCACGAACCACATGTTTCCGTCGGCTCCAGCCGTAATGTCGCCAGGGCCGGAGTTCGGGCGAGGCAACCTGAACTCGGTGATCTTCCCGTCGGTCGTGATGCGCCCGATCTTGCCCGCGTTGAACTCCGAAAACCAGATGGCGCCGTCGCCGCCTGCCGCCAGCGCGCGCGGTCCGCTGTTCGGCGTCGGAATCGGGAACTCGCTGATCACGCCAACCGGCGTAATACGCCCGATCTTGCCGCCGGCGAACTCCCCGAACCAGATGTTCCCGTCGGACCCGAGCGCGATCGCTCGCGGCATGCTGTCGGGCGTCGGGATCGGGAACTCCGCGAGCGTCCCGTCCGGCGCGATCCGTCCCATGCGGTTGCCGAGGTGTTCGGAGAACCACATGTTCGTGTCCGAGCCCAGCGCGATGATTCGAGGCGAGCTGTTCGGACTCGGAAGCTCGAACTCCTTCAGGCCGCTCCCGTCGGGGTTCATGCGGCCGATTCGATTGCCGCCACTTTCCGTGAACCACAACGTGCCGTCAGGAGCGAGCGCGATCGTCGTCGGGCCGCTGCCGGGATTCGGGAGCGGAAACTCGACGACGTTCCCATCGGTCCGAAGGTTACGGTCGCGGTCGGAAAGCCATCGCTGCTCAGCCCACATCGAGGTCGTCGATATCGCGACTATCCCTAGCAGCCACAGCCACTTGCGCGTCATAATAGAGGGTCCGGGCCACGCCTATTCGTGGCGGCCGCTATTTTATAGTCACGCCTGGCTCGTTGGTGGATGGATGGTTGGTGGATAGTGGCTGGTTGCTCGCATGTTTGGCCATGAACCACCATCTACGATCCACCATCGACCATCCAGTCCTCGGAGGTCTGATGCGTCGTCGCGCGTACGTTCTGATCGCTGCAGCCGCTGTCATGTTCGCGACGGCGTCGAGCAGCGTACGCGCCGACCGTGCGCCTTCACAATCGACTTCGCGTCCCGCGACATCGCAGGCTCAACCGGTCGCCAACGTCTCGACGACCGCTCCACGTGAGCTCGTCCAGAAATACTGCGTCACGTGTCACAACGAGCGCGCCAAAACTGGTGGACTTGTCCTCGAGGGTCTGGACCCCGCCGATACATCCGCCCAGGCGGAGCTCTGGGAAAAGGTCGCGCGTAAGGTCCGCGGCGGCATGATGCCGCCACAGGGCATGCCTCGTCCGGACGCCGCCACATTGGACGGCTTCGTCACGCGTCTGGAGACCTCACTCGACGAGCAGGCCATTCGCAGTCCCAATCCGGGTCACAAACCAATCCATCGACTGAACCGCACGGAGTACGGCAACGCGATTCGCGATCTGCTGGATCTGCACATCGACGTTGCCGAGCTGTTGCCACCAGACGATGAGAGCAACGGGTTCGACAACATAGCGGGCGTGCTGAAGGTTTCCCCCTCGCTGCTGGAGCAGTACCTCACAGCGGCTCGGCAGATCAGCGACCTCGCCGTCGGGACAGACAAGTCGCTCTCGCAGTGGATCTATCGCGTGCCACCGGATACCGAGCAGGCCGATCACGTCGAAGGCCTTGCCTTGGGGACGCGTGGCGGCATGCTGATTCGTCACAACTTTCCGCAGGACGGCGAGTACGACTTCAACATCTTCCTGCTGCGGAACATCGTCGGCTACATGACCGGTCTCGAGTTCGCGCACGAGATCGAGATCACCGTCGATGGCGAACGCGTATTCCTGTCGCACGCTGGCGGTGACGAGGACAACCTCGCGTCGGACACGAACATGTCGAAGACGGCCGACGAGATCGACCGTCGCCTGCGCAGTCGGGTCAAGGTCAAGGCCGGGCCGCGACTGGTTGGCGTGACGTTCATCCAGCGGAACAACTCCGTCTCCGTCGAGCCGCTGCAGCCGCATCGACGCGATCACGACCTGCAGAACATGAACGGGATCCCGAAGGTCGACTACGTCAAGATCCAGGGTCCGTATCAGCCCACAGGCCCCGGCGATACACCGAGTCGCCGGCGGATCCTCGCGTGTCGACCGGCAACTGCCGCGGAAGAACCGACATGTGCGCGTCGCGTCCTCTCCACGATCGCGCGTCGTGCGTATCGTCGCCCCGTCACCGACATCGATCTCTCGCCGATCATGGAGATGTATCAGGAGGGCCGGAAGAAAGGCTCGTTCGACGCGGGCATCGGGCAGGCGCTGCAACTCGTGCTCGCCAACCCGAAGTTCATCTTCCGTACGGAAGCGGACCCGGCGACCACCGAAGCGAACGGTCTGAAGCGCATCAGCGATCTCGAGCTCGCATCACGACTTTCGTTCTTCCTCTGGAGCTCGATTCCGGACGACGAGCTGCTGAACGTCGCGGCGGCCGGTCGCCTCCATCAACCGGCCGTACTCGAGCAGCAGGTGAAGCGCATGCTGCGCGACCCGAAATCGGCGGCGCTGGTCGACAACTTCGCTGGTCAGTGGCTGATGCTGCGGAATCTCAAGAGCCACTTCCCCAACGGTCCCGACTTCCCCAACTGGGACGACAACTTGCGCCAGGCGTTCCGCACGGAGACGGAGCTCTTCTTCGACAGCGTGATGCGCGAGGACCGCAGTCTCATCGACCTCCTCGACGCGGACTTCACGTTCGTGAACGAGCGCCTCGCAAAGCATTACGGGATTCCGAACGTGTACGGCAGCCGGTTTCGGCGCGTGCAGCTGCCCTCGGAGCTCGATTACCGACGCGGCCTGCTCGGCCAAGGGAGCATCCTCACGATCAGTTCGTACCCGAACCGCACTTCCGTGGTGCTGCGTGGCAAGTGGATCCTCGAGAACATCCTTGGCACGCCTCCGCCGGCGCCGCCACCGAACGTGCCGGCATTGAAGGAGAACGACGAAGGCGCGGAGCCGACGTCGTTGCGTGCGCGAATGGAAGCGCATCGCCGCAGCCCTCAGTGCGCGAGCTGTCATCGGGTGATCGATCCGCTCGGTTTCGCGCTGGAGAACTTCGACGGGATCGGCGAGTGGCGCGTGAAGGAGCCCGGCGCGTCGATCGACGCATCCGGTCAGCTGGCAGACGGGTCGGCGGTCGATGGCCCGATCGCGCTGCGCAAGGCGCTGCTGAAACATCCCGAGCAGTTCGTGCGGACGTTCACCGAGAAGCTGATGACGTACGCGCTCGGACGCGGCGTCGAGTATTACGACATGCCGCTCGTCCGCTCGATCGCGCGCGACGCGGCGCAGCAGAACTACCGATTCTCGTCGGTCGTGTTCGGAATCGTGAAGAGTACGCCGTTCACGATGAAAAAGGGGCCCGGGGCGGACAGCCCAAGGCTGACGGCGTCCCATTCACACTAGCGAAAACCATGTTCATCACGAAGAAGCATCTTCCCCGCAGGACCTTCTTGAAGGGCGTCGGTGTGACACTGGCCCTGCCGCTGCTCGACTCGATGATCCCGGCGCGCACGCTGCTGGCGCAGACCGCGGCCAAGGCCGCGACGCGACTCGGGTTCATCTACGTGCCGCACGGCGCCATCATGGACAAGTGGACGCCGGCAACCGAGGGCGCTGGATTCGAGTTCACGCCGATCCTGAAGCCGATCGAACCGTTCCACGACTACGTGAACGTCGTCTCGGGCCTGGGTCACCGCGCGGCGGACACGACCGCTGTTCACTCGCTCAGTCCCACAACGTGGCTGAGCGGCGTGCGGCCGAAGGCGACGCAGGGAGTCGACGCCTACGCCGGCGTGACGGCCGATCAGATCGCCGCGAAAGCGAGAGGGCAGGAAACGATCCTTCCCTCACTGCAGCTTGCGACGGAGGACCACTCAGGCCTGATCGGATCCT
>Ga0111538_10013579_pt1 | contig 10742 bp, 7 predicted proteins | sample SoiMethybrSBSTD1_FD_79669 | JGI IMG/M metagenome (GOLD analysis project Ga0111538, IMG submission 79669) | Bulk soil microbial communities from a Populus tree surrounding site in Tennessee, USA - Soil MetaG P. TD hybrid SBSTD1 (version 2)... | ecosystem: Environmental > Terrestrial > Soil > Tree... | reverse complement strand
CCGCCGGTGCAAACACCGTCGCCGGCGCAGGCGCCGCACTCGAGCGAGCCGCCCTTGCAGCCGTTGCCGATCTTGCCGCAGTACTGGCCGCCGGCCGGCGCGCAGGTCGTCGACGGCGTGCAGGCGGCGTCGCTGCTGCCGCCCCCGTCGATCGTGATCACCGGCGTGCTGCCGCCCGTGCCGGCCGCCCCGCTCGTCCCGGCGGATCCGGTGCCGACGGCGCCCGCTGATCCGACGTTGCCGCCCGTCGCCGCTCCCCCCTGGCTGCCCGCGCTGCCGGACGTCGATTTGACCCCTGCCGAGCAGCCGAGCGCGGCCGCGAGCGCCACGCCGAACAGGCAATGCACGATCGATGGGTTGCGGGACATGGCGTCGACTCCTTGGTGGTAGGGCTAGTCCACCATCGGCGGTGGAGGTGGCGGCGGCGGTGGCGGGGGAGCGGGGGGCTGGGTCACGGGCCCGGGCGGCGAGCTCGGCACGCCGGGCGGCGGGACGGTGGGCGGCGGCACCGGCTTCATCGTGTCCGGCTGCACGCAGGCGGAGAGATCGAAGAACAGGAACTCCAGCGCCTTCTCCTGCGCCGAAAGCGTCTTGCCCCGGCAGCCATCGGGGAACGGCGTGTCGGGTCGGGACTGGTCAGTCTTGTCGCCGGTGGCCGCCGGCGCCGCGTTGAGGTGGATCGACGTGAACACCGCGCGCCCGCACTGCGCGTCGGCCGCCGCGTCGACCGGCGTGTTGAACGTCATGTACTGGATCGCCGGACGCTGCGGCGTCATCGGATCGTTCGCGTTCCTGTCGATGGAGATCCAGCTCTGCGTCGCCCCCAGGACCGCGGTCGCGGCGTGCTGGAGCTCGTAGATCTGCATCTGGCCGCGCGTGGTGGAAGCGCCGCGCGCGACCATCCAGTCGGCCAGCGCCGCGCCCTTCGGGAAGCCGACGTTGATCGTGGCGGTGGAAGGGCTGGGCGGCGTGGAGCCCGGCTCGATGTACGTGGCCGTGCTCGGGAAGGGCGCGGGGCCCTTGCGCAGGAAGTAGTAGTGGAGGTGGTCGAGGAACAGCCGCCCGCCCGCGTCGGCGTAGGCCTTCACGTTCGCGAGGTACGGCGTCTTGACGTCGCCGAACTGGCTCCCCTCGCACGAGAAGATCAGGAGGTCGTAGCCCATCATCTTCGCGGTGCTGCTCCAGAGGGTCGTCGCCGCCGGGAAGCGGCCGCCACCCAGCGCTGCGCTGAACTGGATGGCACCGGGTCCGTCGCCGTCGGTGCCGAGGGCGGGGTCGCCGCCCGCGAACAGGTTGATGCGCCCGTTTCCGGCCTCGAGCGTGTACTCCGCGTCGGCGACGCCGATCTTGCGCAGCAGGCACTCGAACGCGTCCGAGCTGCCGGTGGTGACGGCGACCTTGGGAATGTTGCCCTCGGCCTTGGTGCGGGGCAGGCGGGTCAGGTTGACGTCGGTGAGCGGGTTGTCGACGCAGGCCGTGACCCTCGGGATCGTCACCTGCCGTCGCCACTTGCCGACCTGGATGACCAGCGGGACGTTGGTGCCGGTGGGGACGCCCTCCAGCGTGAACCGTCCGTTCACGTCGGTGAGTGCGGTCGCGATCGGTTTCCCGGACAACGTGACGCTGCAGCGATCGCAGGAGGCGCCCGTCGGGATCGGATCCAGCGCCGCGTTCGGGACGTAGGCGACCGCGTTGTACAGCGGGGTCACGCCGGCGGGGTCGTAGATGGTGCCGCTGACGGTGGTCTTCGCCGTCCCGGTGCAGGTGGCGACGTTGCATTGAATTCCGGTGCACCCGCCCGTCCCCGGAACGTTGGGGCAGACACCGGCTTGCGCGCCGGTGCCGCAGGCCATACCGCCCGGGCAGGCCGGGCAGTCGAGCACGCCGGCGCAGCCGTTGCCGATGCGCCCGCAGTACTGGCCGCCGCCCGTCGGATTGCACGTGATCGGCGTGCAGTTGGTTGCGGTGCAGACGCCGGGCACGCCGCCGCCGCCGCAGGTGGATCCTGCGGCGCAGTCGCCGCACGCGAGCGTGCCGCCGCAGCCGTCACCGATCGTGCCGCAGTAGCGCGTGGTGCCGGACGTGCAGGTCAGCGGAACGCAGTTGGCGCTGGCGCAGACGCCCGCATTGCAGACCTGGCCGGTCGGACAGGCGCCGCACTCCAGCTTGCCGCCGCAAGCATCGCCGACGGTGCCGCAGTAGCGGGCCGATCCCGCCGTGCAGGTGACGCGCTGGCAGCTCGGCCCGCCGATGCAGAGGCCGGCGGTGCAGACGGCGTCGCCGGCGCAGGCGCCGCATTCGAGCGAGCCGCCCTTGCAGCCGTTGCCGATCTTGCCGCAGTACTGGCCGCCGGCGGGCGCGCAGGTCGTCGATGGCGTGCAGGCGGCGTCGCTGCTGTTGCCCGCGTCGATCGTGATGACGGGCCCGCCGCCGGTGCCGGCCGTCGCGCTCGTCCCGGCTGATCCGGCGCTGGCCGCGCCCGCCGATCCGACGTTGCCGACGTTGCCGCCCGTCGCCGCTCCCCCCTGGCTACCGGCAGTGCCGGACGTCGACTTGACCCCTGCCGAGCAGCCGAGCGAGACCGCCAGCGCCACGCCGAGGGCCAGACGAGCCAATCCTGCGGGCAGGCGGATCTGCACGATCCTTGGGTTGTCGGGGGCCCCAAAAACAGCTCTGGTCCGGGGCCGATCCGTGAACCTTTCCGCGCGTGTAAGGCAACCTTACCGCACGGATGGTGCCCTTCGTGCGTCCGCTGCTCGTCTTGTCGGCGCTGGTTGCCGCCAGCTGCTCGTCGAGCGGCAATCAGGGTCAGCCGGGAGCGGCCGGCACAGGGACCGGCGTCGCCGGAATGGGCGGGGCCTCGTCGCCCGATGCGGCCGCCGGCACGGGCGGTTCGTCGACGCCGGACGCGGCGGCCGGAACGGGCGGGTCGTCGTCCCCCGATGCCGCCGCCGGGACCGGCGGGGCCGGATCGCTCGATGCGGCCCCCGACCTGCCGGTCGGGCCCGGGATCACCATCATCCAGGAGGACCAGCCGGGGTTCGCCGCGGTGGACGGCAAGGTGTACCCGCGCCAGGGGAGCACGAACGTCACCGGCTACACCGGCACGGGGTTCGCCGACGGCGATCCGGGTCTGGGCAAGACGATCGGCTGGAGCGTGAAGGCCGAGACGGCGGGCACCTATATGCTGGTGTGGCGCTACGCCTTCGGCGGCCTGGCCACCAACCTCCGCGACGGGAAGCTGATGATCAACGGCGCGGTCGCCGCGGACGCCGTCACGTTCCCGTACACGACCGACTGGAACATCTGGCAGGAGACGCCCGCGCTGGCGGTCCAGCTCGTCGCGGGATCGAACTTCATCCAGCTCCAGGCTGTCAATGCCAGCGGCCTCGCCAACATCGACTACCTGATGATCCTCGGCGAGGGGATCACGCCTGACAACCCGAGCTTCTCGCTCACCGTCGCCAGCAACGATCCGGCGGCCGGCACCGTCACGTACACGCCGGTGCAGGGCTTCTATCCCGCCGGGGCGACGGTGATGCTGACGGCGACCGCGAGCGCGGGTTACTTCTTCCAGAGCTGGACCGGCGATTCACCGAGCGCGACCGCGAGCACGACGATCACGATCACGAAGAACATGGTGATGACCGCGCGTTTCCTGCCGGCCGGGACCGTGCAGGACGCGGCCCTCGTCGGATACGCGGCCGTCCAGGATGACGCGGGCACGCCTTATCTCCTGCACGGGGGATCGCTGGGGCCGACGGTGACCGCGACGACGCTCGAGGAGCTGAAGACGTACCTCGGCAGCCCGAACCCGTACGTCGTGTCGTTCAGCGGTCTCATCGTGGGGACGGACAGCGTCAGCGTCGCTTCCAACAAGACGCTGCTCGGCGTCGGGACCGGCGCCCACCTGCAGGGCATCGAGCTGCAGGTGAACGGCGCTCGCAACGTCATCATCCGCAACATCGCGGTGTCACACGTCATCGCCGAGGGGGCGGGGGTGGCCAACGACGCGATCGTCATGACCGGCGCGATGAACGTCTGGATCGATCACTGCGAGCTCTACTCGGACCGCACGCACGGGAAGGACTATTACGACGGCCTGCTCGAGATCAAGAACGGCGCCTCGTTCATCACGGTCTCGCACTGCCACATCCACGATCACGAGAAGGTCAGCCTGATCGGCTCCGGCGACGATCAGGTGGGCGACACCGTCATTCGCGCCACCTACCACCACAACTACTTTCACGACACGGGCTCGCGCCTGCCGAGCATTCGCTTCGGCAAGGCGCACATCTTCAATAACTACTACCTGAACAACCCGGAGGGGACCGGCGTGAACAGCCGGATGGGCGCGGTCGTGCGCGTCGAGGGAAACCACTTCCAGAACGTGCAGAATCCGATCACCTTCCAGGACAGCCTGCGGACCGGCACCTGGGACGTCACGGGCGGCAACACGTTCATGGGCTGCACCGGCAACCAGCCGACGACCTCGACGGGCCAGCTGACGCCCCCCTACAGCTACACGCTGGATGCGGTCGCGAATGTGCCGACGGCGGTGCCGGCGGGCGCGGGCGTCGGCAAGCTCTAGAAACGCTGGGAGCTCGTGTCTGGCGTGCCGCCACGACCGGCGGGTTCGATTCCCGGTCGGATCACAGGAAAAGACCAGCGACGGCGCGCCCGTTCGGCGCCTGTACCGCAGGCTCGCGTCTGCAGCTATCGTAGGGTGCCGATGGCGTGGTCGCGGAAGGTTTTGATCGCGGTTGCCGCTGGATTCGCCACGCTCGCGGCCGCGGGCGCGGCGAGCGCGCAGGCGCTCCGGCCCGTGCCGGTTCACCCGGTCACGCTCACCGCATCGGAGCCGGGCGTGACGATCATGATCCGCGACAAGCGGGGCCTCATGATCGAGTGCGGGGAGCGCTGTGCCCTGCAGTTGCGGACCGGCGACTACAAGCTGGTCGTGAGGGATCCGGAAGGCAAGCTGTGGACGCAGCGGCTGTCGGTCGTCATGCCGATGAGCGCCGTCGTCTCGCCCCCGGATCAAGGCACGCGCCGGCTCGGCATCGGGCTGACCATGGCCGGGGCGCTGGGAATCAGCGCCGGCTACATCACCTTCGTGGTGATCGCGTGGCAGAAGTACGTCGAGTCGGCGGTCGATTGCGCCCTCAGCTCGTGCGAACGAAAGGAGTTCGCGACCTCGACCTATGTCATCGCCGGCGCCAGCCTGGCAGTCGGCGCCGCCCTCGGCGCGACCGGCCTGGTCCTGTGGCGGGGGAGCTCGCACGCCGTCCTGCGCAGCGACGCGCCGACCGCGCGGGCGGCGAACACGGGCGCGGCCCTCAGCCTGACGGCCGCCGCGGGCCACCGCTGGGCGGGCCTCGCGCTGATGGGAAGTTTCTGACGCTGTGGCGTGGTCCGCAAAGCTTCGATCACGCCGAGCCTTGGATTGCCGATTGAAAGCCTTAGCCTGATTCGGACCATGACCGTGCGATGCACGCTACGAAAGGCGATGGTGTCCGTCGTGCTCGCGGTCGTGCTGGGCATGTCCGCGCTGGCGTGCTCGAACGGATCTGGCGGCAATGGTCCAGCGGGCGGGGGCGGCGGTAGCATCGGTGGCACGGCCGTCGGCGGGACCGGCATCGGGGGTACGGGCGTCGGTGGCACCGGGGGCGGTGGCGACCTGCAACTTCCCGGCTGCATCAGCAGCGTGGTGGCGTCGTGCCCGCTACAAGGCGCGTGCGCCTCCGCGATGAGGGACGCGGGCGAGGTCAACGACGTTTGCTTCGCCTCGGGCGCGCACGTGGTCGTGACCAACCTGGCGGGCGCGAACTCCTGCGGCAGCTTCGTGACAGTCGCGGCCGTCACGAAACCGGACGGCTCCCCTTGCTTCTCGTTCGAGAGCTACATCGATCCGACGATGGCTTGTGAGGGAATCCGGTACACCTGGAAGAACACCGCCGGCCAGGTGATCGCGAACGGCTTCCGCAATCCCTTCAGCGCCCCGACGTTATCGATCGCCTGCGCCGCCACCAGCGAAACGCGGAGCTGCGACAACGGCGCTCTCACGGGCGGCCCCTATAACGACTGTTGCGACATCACCGGCCTTGGCGTGCCGACTTGCAGCTACCCGCAATGCACGTTCGGCGGCTGCGCGGCGCCGAACTGACCAGCTGGTCATGACGCCCGAACTGCAAATGGCGATCAAGATCCTGCGGCTCTCCCGGGTGGACCTTTGCAACATGGTCCGGGACAAGATGCTGGAGAATCCGATTCTCAAAGACTCGGTCGAATCTTCGAGCGAGCAGGTCATGACCGCGGGTCCGCCCGCGGAGCGGGCCGGCAAGGGCGCCGACGTCGAGCGGGTGGGCGAGACCGTGATGCCGGCGGAGGAGACCACCGACATCACGCCCGACGTCTACGTCCGCAAGGTCGGCGACAAGTACTTCGTCGCCGCCAACGACGACGGTATGCCCAAGGTGAGGATCTCGGATTCCTGTCGCACGGCGATCGCGAGCGGTAGCAAAGCGCGCGAGTACATCCAGGAACAACTACGCAGCGCGCAGTGGTTGATTCGATCTATCCAGCAGCGGCAGCTGACAGTCGAGAGGGTGACCGAGTCCATCCTGAAGCTCCAGCGCGAGTTCTTCGACAAGGGGATCGCGCATCTAAAGCCGCTCATCTTGCGCGACGTGGCCGAGGACGTCCGCATGCATCAGTCGGTGGTGTCGCTCGTCGCCACCAACAAGTACGTCCACACGCCGCAGGGCATCTACGAGCTCAAGTACTTCTTCAGCTTGGGATCGCCGTGACAAATACGAAGTCCGCACGCGGCGAGGATGGGAACGCATAGTCACCGGCGTCAGCCTCCCTACGCGTCAGCGGAAGGAGAGGGTGGCGAGCGCGAGCAGGCCTGCCGCGACGACGGACGCCATGCCGACCGCGACGGGATGGCGCGCGGCGAACCGTCCCGCGCGCGCCAGCGGGGAGTAGCGGCGCGCGGCCACCAGCTGGCCGCCGGCGAAGCGTTTGAGATCGTCGGCGAGCTCGAACGCGGACGGATAGCGGCGCGCGACGTCGGCGGACAGCGCCTTGTCGACGATCGCGAGCAGATCGGGCGGCAGCCGCGGCTCGAGCGAGATGAGCTGTACCTGGCGCCCCTGCGCTCCGTTGGGATCGCTCGGCGCCGGCTGGGGCGGCGTCCCGGCGAGCACGTGGTAGAGGATGGCGCCCAGCGCGTAGACGTCGGCGCGTGGATCGACGGGCCGGCCGCCCGCCTGCTCGGGCGACATGTAGGAAGGCGTGCCGATGACGACGCCGGCGGCGGTGTCGCCGGCCCCTCTCCCCGACCCTCTCCCCGCTTCGCGGGGCGAGGGAGATCCGGATGCGGCGGCGGCCGCGGTGTCGCCGGCCGCCGGCCTCTCAGCCCGCCCCTCTCCCCGCGCCGCGGGGAGAGGGAGATCGGCGGCGCGGAGGTCCTTCGCCAGGCCCCAGTCGACGACGACGGTTTCGCCGAAGGCGCCGACGAGGATGTTGGACGGCTTGAGGTCGCGGTGAACGATCCCCTGATCGTGCGCGTAGGCGACCGCCTCCGCCGCGGCGAGCACGTTGGGCAGCAATGCCAGCCTGTCCTCGTGCGTGTCGGCGTCGCGAATGACGCGGGCGAGCGACTGGCCCAGCACCAGCTTCATGACCAGGAACGGTTCGCCGCTGGGCCAGAAGCCGGCGTCGTAGACGGGCACGACGCCGGGGTGCTGCAGGCGCGCGGCCAGCTTCACCTCGCGCTCGAAGCGGCTGGCGAGCGCGGCGTCCTGTGTGCGCAACATCTTGATGGCGACCGTGCGGCCGAGCCGCAGATCGCGCCCCTGGAACACGCGCCCCATGCCGCCCTGGCCGATCTCGCGATCCAGCACGTAGCGCTCGGCGGCGGCGGCGCGCGGCGCGGGCGTGGTCGCCGGCGCGCCGGTGTCGGGATCGAGCGCCGTCACCGGCGTCGCGCCCACCGCCAGCTTGCCGTTCGATCTGTTGCTGCCGTTGCTGCCGTTGCTCGGGCGGTCGCTCACGGGGCACCCGGCTTGCGCGGCCGCGCCACACCGTAGCGATCGAGGCGCGCGATCAGCACCTTGCGTGAGATGCCGAGCTGGCGGGCGGCGCGGCTCTGGTTGCCGCCGCACGCCGCCAGCGCGGCGAGCACGCGCGCGCGTTCGTCGGCCGCCGGCACGCCCGCGACGGGCGTCGCGCCCGCGGCTGCAGGCGCCGGCTCCGCGGCGGCGACGGCGAACGGCACCGGCTGTGGCAGGTGTTCGGGCAGCAGCGCCGGCCCGTCGCACAGGAGCAGGGCGCGCTCGATGACGTTGCGCAGCTCGCGCACGTTGCCCGGCCAGGCGTGCGCGCGCAGCACCGCCATCGCCGCCTCCGAGATGTCGGGCGCGCGGCGGCGCCCGGTGGCGGGCAGCCAGCCCGCGCGCGCCGCCGACGCGATGAACCCGCGCGCGAGGATCGGCAGGTCGCGCGGGCGCTCGCGCAGCGGCGGAATGGTCAGCGTCATCCCATTCAGGCGAAAGAAGAGGTCGCGCCGGAAGCCGCCGCGCGACACCTCCGCTTCCAGGTCGCGGTTGGTGGCGGCGACGAAGCGCACGTCGATCTTGCGCGCGCGCACGCCACCGACGCGCAGCACCTCACGGGCCTCGATGACGCGCAGGAGCTTGGCCTGCAGGGGCGGCGGCAGCTCGCCCACCTCGTCGAGGAACACGGTGCCGCCGGGCGCGGTCTCGAGCAGGCCGGGCTTCGCCTGCGCCGCGCCCGTGAACGCGCCGCGCTCGTGGCCGAACAGCTCGCTCTCCAGCAGCGCCTGCGACAGCGCCGCACAGTTGATGGCGACCATCGGCTTCGCGGCGCGCGGCGACGCCGCGTGGATGGCGCGCGCCAGCACCTCCTTGCCGACGCCCGTCTCGCCCAGGATCAGCACGTTGATCGCGCCGGCGGCGGCGCGTTCGGCGAGCGCCTGTACGCGGCGCATGTTCTCGTCGGCGCACACGAAACCGGCGCCCGCGTCGGCGTCCTCGCCTTCGCCGCGCGCGCGCGCGCCGGCGCTCGCGATCAGGGCGGCGGCGTGGCGGCCGTCGTCGGGGTAGCTGGCGACGCCGACGCGCGCCGCCTGGCCGGTGCCGGCGGCGGCCTGCGCGAACGCTGCCGCCAGCACGCGCGCGGTCTCGCCCGCCAGGCCCGGCAACAAGAGCTCGTATTCGGCCGGCCCGAACAGGCCGACCACGTCGATCGGGCGCGCGGGCAGGGCGGCGAGGTTCGCATCGCCGTCCAGGGCGCCCGCGTCGGGCCGCGCCCGCACGCGCGCGATTGAAAACGCCCCGCCGGTCGCCTCGGCGCGCGCGCACTCCCACTCCACGCGACCTTCGAACTCCGCGTGCGACAGCGGACGCGCCCGCGCGCCGCTCCGCGCGGGCCGATTCGGCTGAAGCATCAATACCAGCGAGCCGATCGCGATCGCTTCGCCGGGAAACACGCGCAGGCGCGCTCCCGGCTCCAGCTTGCGGTCATGCACGCGCGTGCCGTTGGCGCTGCCCAGGTCTTCGACTTCGACGTCGTTGTCCTGGCCCTGGCCGATGTGCAACTTGAGGTGGCGGCGGGATGCTTTCGCGTCATCCAGCTTCACGTCGACGGCGGTCCCGCCGCCGCGCCCGACGATCACCTCGCCGCGGGCGGGCAGGGCGAACGTCGCGAACTGCTTCGCTCCCATGACCAGCAGGTGAAGGCCTGTCGCCGCGCCCGCGCCCGTCTGGCTACGCTGCGTGGGGTCGTCCAGCAGCGTGCTCGGCGTGGCCACGCTCTATTGTAACGCGACCCGCGCCCGCCCCTCACCCGCCGGGCCTCCGGCCCGTCGGCCTCTCCCCCTTCGGGGGCGAGACGCAGAAGGATCCGGCTCCCTCGCCCCGCGAAGCGGGGAGAGGGGTAGGGGAGAGGGGGCCCCGCCGAGAACCGCTACCGCTTGCCGCGGCCCTTGGCGGCGGTGAGGCTGCCGGCGGGGCGGACGGTGACGACGTTGGGCGAGGTCGCCTTGCCGTTGCTGGCCGCGACCTTCTCCTTCGCGTCGCGCGCCTCGACGTAGTAGTGCAGCAATCGCCCGGACACCCGGTTGCCCGGAATCGTCGCGACGTACCAGCCCTTGCGCGATCGCTCGAGCATCACCGCGTTGTAGAGCGCCGATCCGCCCGACCGGTAATAGAACGCGAGCAGCTTGGCGCCGACGCCCGGCTGGGGGACGCAGTGCACATAGAGGTCCTCGCCGGCGGGCACGTCGTCGGGCAGGTCGCACATCACGGGCTCGCGGATGTGGCCCGGCAGCTCGCCCCCCTCCGCCAGCTTCTCCCGCTCCTGGCGCTCCTCCTGCTCCTTCTTGTGGCGCTCGCGCTCGCGCGCCGCCACGTCCGCCATCGTCTTCTCCAGCTTCTCGCGTGTCTCGCGCTCCTTCTTGTCGCTGGCGCTGAGCGCGGCGATCTGTTTGTCGCGGTCGGCCTTGTCCTTCTCGAGCTGCTGAATCTTCGCCTTGGCCTCGGTGAGCTGCCGTTCCCGCTCCGGCTTCTCCTTCTGCAGCTGCTCCTTCGCGTCCCGCTCCTTCTTGTCGCTGGCGGTGAGCGCGGCGATCTGCTTGTCCTTTTCCGCCTTCTCCTTTTCGAGCTGCTGGATCTTCGCGCCGGCCGGCCCGAGCTTGGCGTCGCGGTCGGCCTTGT
>Ga0111538_10013577_pt1 | contig 10743 bp, 7 predicted proteins | sample SoiMethybrSBSTD1_FD_79669 | JGI IMG/M metagenome (GOLD analysis project Ga0111538, IMG submission 79669) | Bulk soil microbial communities from a Populus tree surrounding site in Tennessee, USA - Soil MetaG P. TD hybrid SBSTD1 (version 2)... | ecosystem: Environmental > Terrestrial > Soil > Tree... | reverse complement strand
GAGCCGCGTTGACGGCTCGGTAAGTGTCCTGGTATTCGACTTGATCGTGACTTGGGGCAAACGCTTCGCGCGCCTCCGACGCCATGCATGCGTCGCCGCTGCCTCGAGTGCATGGCTCCTGTCTGCGGAAAGCGCGTCGGCTCAGGGCAGCGACGCCGACCGCGCCCTGGCCGAATCGCTGTTCGAGACCGGGCGCAAGCTGATGGCTGAAAAGAAGTACGCCGAAGGCTGCCCCAAGCTCGCTGAAAGCTTTCGGCTCGATCCGACCACGGGTACCCTGCTCAATCTGGCGGTGTGCCACCGCGACGAGGGCAAGATCGCGAGCGCGTGGGCGGAGTTCAAGGACGCTGCCTCGCTGGCGCGGCGCGATGGCCGCGCCGACCGCGAGCAGTTCGCGCAAGAGCAGAGCGCCGCCCTGGAGCCGCGCTTGCCGCGCCTCACGATCAGCGTGGCGGCCGACGCCGAGGCCGAAGGGCTCAGCGTGAGCCGCGACGGCACCGCGCTGCTCAAGCCGGTGTGGGGCGTGCCGATCGCGGTGGATCCCGGCGCCCACGTCGTGGTGGCGACCGCGCCGGGCCGGATCAAGTGGGAAACCTCGGTCGAAGTGGCGGAGAAGGCCACGAAGACCGTGACCGTCCCGGTGCTCCAGGCCGATCCGAATGCCGGAACGGCCGCCGCGAGCGGCAACACGTCCACGTCCACACCGCCCGCAGGCGCGGCTGCCACGCCGGCGGATTCCGGGGCGGGCGGCGAGAAACCCGGCGTCAATCAGGGCAAACGCATCGCTTCTTACGCCGCGTTCGGGCTAGGAGCGGTCGGCATCGGCGTGGGTGCCTTCTTCGGCATCGACGCGATGTCGAAGAAGAGCGAAAGCGACGACAACTGCACGCCGGGCTGCAACGAGAAGGGCGTCGACCTGAGTCACGACGCGCGCACCTCGGCACGAATTTCCACGGTGGGTTTCGGCGTCGGTCTGGTCAGCGTCGGTGTCGGAACCTGGCTCTTCCTCACCTCGGGTGCGCCGGCCGAGACAGCGCGCGCGCCGCGCCGCCGCGGGTTGTACGTCGAACCGATCGTCGCCAACGACGCCATGGCGCTCGAGCTTGGAGGCACGTGGTAGCACCTCGATTGTCGATGCGGACCCGCGTGCTGCACGTGGCGATCGTCGCCGCCACGCTGTCGTCCGTCGGGGCCTGCGAGATCGTGCTCGACATCGAGATCAGGGACCTCGGGGTCGACGCCTCGGTCGACTCGTCGAACGCGGGAACGAGCGGCCGCGGCGGCAGCGCTGGGAGCAGTGGCAGCACCGGCACGGGTGGCAGTGCGGGCAGCGGTGCGAGTGGCGGCAGCGCGGGCACCGAAGGCAGCGGTGGAACGGGTGGTACCGGTGGCACGGGCGGAACCGCGGACGCGGCGGGCGGAACCGGCGGATGTTCGGCCAGCGCCGGGCCGCCTGGGCCAACGGGCTGCTGCGGCAGCTGTGCGACTTCCGCCACTTGCGGTCCGTGCGCGTCGCTCAACGCCGCGGTTTGCGTCACGTCGCCAGATGGGAACTGGTCCTACGAAATCGACGCCCACGAGGTGACGAAGGAACAGTTCGCCCAGTTCAAGCTGGCGATGAACCAGGGCTACGTGCCGCAGCCGCTGCCCGAATGCCGCTTCGAGACCACATTTGCGTCGACGTTGACGGGTCCGAACGTGCCGAACACGCCGGTGATGGGCGTCAACTGGTGCACGGCACACGCGTACTGCCAGTGGGCGGGCAAGCGGTTGTGCGGCGGCATGGGGACCGGCGCGGGCTACGCATTCGACAAGCACGCCGACGCGGCCGTCAGCGAGTGGTACAACGCGTGCTCGAACGGCGGGCGCAAGCGCTTTCCTTACGGCGAAACCTACGAGGGCTACCGCTGCGTCGGCTACGACTGGGACGGCACGAACGGCTTCGACATCCTGACCGATCTGCCGCGCCCGCCGACGCATGCCGGCGGCTGCGTCGGCGGTGTACCCGGGCTCTTCGACATGTCGGGCAACGTCTGGGAGTGGGACGCGAGTTGTGAGACCGTGGGAAGCAACACCGCGGACGATCATTGCCACGTCCGCGGCGGCTCGATCGGCGACGATCTCGATCGGCTGGTATGCACGACCGGCAACTACGTGCGGCGCGGCGACAGCACGCTGGCGATCGGCATTCGCTGCTGCGACACCGTTCCGAGCTGTCCGGGCGGCACGGACGCCGGCCCCGGCTGAGTCAGGGCAAGCACAGCTTTCGCTCCTCCATGAAGTACAGGACGCGTTCGGCCAGGAGCGCGTGGCCCTTCGCGTTGGGGTGCATGTCGTCTTCGGCGATCCACAGCGACTTGTCGCGAAAAATCGGCACGAACGCGTGATGGATGCCGAGCTCTTCCTGAAATTTCGCGAGCGCGACGCGGTCGGCAGGTCGCAAACCGAGCACGTCCGCGTAGTCGGCGACGTCGATCACGGGAATGCCCTTCGCGGTCTCGGCGATCGCACGCAGCGCGCGCCGGTAGCCTTCGACGCCGACCATGTAGCGGTATTGGCCGGGAATCCGCTCGAGCTCGTCCTCGGCGACGAAGTTGCTCTCGCGCGCCGCGGCCTGGGTCATGCCGGGTGGGATCACCGGAATCTCGCCGGCGAAACGCGCCCAGAGCGGGGCCAGGGTCTCGAGCACGTAGGAGCGGCGTAGCGAAAGTGGGTTTCTCGGCTCGAGCATCAGATACGGCAAACCCAGATCGTTCGTCACGAACAGGATCACGATGCAGTCCGGCTGATACGCCATGCCGCGGGCGGCAAGATAAGTCGCCTCCTGCGCGGTGTTGTAGCCGGGCACGCCGGTGTTGATCACTTCGACCTTGGCTGAAGCGGTCCTCGCGCCCAGCCTGCGCTCGAGCTCCGCGCCGAAGCTCGCCTCGTAGTCCACGCTCTGGGCGTAAGCGTACGAGTCGCCGAGCAGTAACACGCGGAACACGCCGGCTGGCTTCGGTCGCGCGAAGGGCTCGAAGCTTCGCGCGCGCTGGCCGTCGAGGTTGGTTTGATGGCGTGCGCCGCGGTAGCAGGTCAAAACGTTCGGCTTGAGCTCGTAAACGAGCCCGGGCGTCGAGCTCGGGCGCAGGATGTGTGCGAGCGTGGCCGTCTCGTCGGGTGCGCTGCAGTCCTTGCCGGGATTGGGTGGGTTGAGCTGAGCGGCCTTGCCGAGCGCGGTGGTCGGGAGCGGATCGGCCGCGACGACCACGCGCATCGCCACTTCGAGCATCAAGAACGCTGCCAGCGTACCGATCGCGGTCGCGAGCGCGCGCCGGGCCAGGTCACGTTGCATCCAGCGCACGCGAGCCTCAATACGGGCGCTCGAAGTGGGACTTGTCGCGCTGAGCTGCGCGGGGGCGCCAGTAACTCGAGGGGGACGCTCGACGCCGCAATCCGAGCCGGTCACGGCCGACCAGCCGCGCCACGAGCCCGATCGGAACCACCGCCACGAAGTAGAGCAGAGTCAGGATCAGAAACGTATTGAAAGTGCCGATGTAGCGCGCGATGCGGAGCCAGAACGCTCGCACGCCGAGCACGGCTTCGGGCTTCACCGCGGCGAGCCCGACCAGCAAAAGGCCGAGCAAAGCGACGCCGACACCGGGGAGCGGCAAGTGGCGCCGCCACCAGAGCCAGGCGGCGACCAGCAGCGCGAACACGAGGGCCCCCGCTGCGAAGCGCCAGGCGCGCCGCCGGACGTCGCTCGGTTCGCCGCCCGTGGAGTGCGCCGGATCGAGCGCGATCAGCGGATCAATCGAGTTCATGGCGGCGGCGCCAGTCTTCGCTCTCGACGAAGGGCGGCTGCTCGGACTTCTCGAGCAATATGTTGCCCACGATCAAAGCGTCGATGTTGGTGCGCATGAAGCATCGGTAGGCGTCGGTCGGGGTGCAGACGATCGGCTCGCCGCGCACGTTGAACGAAGTATTCACGATCACCGGGCAGCCCGTCAGCGCATCGAAGGCGCGGATCAGCTCGTGGTACTCGGCGTGGTCGGCGTTCGCGACGGTCTGGATGCGGGCCGAACCGTCGACGTGGGTCACGGCGGGAATCGTGGAGCGCGGCAGGCCGAGCCGCGAAAGGCCGCTGGTGGTCGCGTCGGCGTCGGAACTCACGCGGTGTTGCTTCGCCACGTCTGCAACCAGGAGCATGTACGGGGACTCCGCGGAAAGCTCGAACCAACGGGACGCCTTCTCGAGTAGCACGCTCGGTGCAAATGGCCGAAAGCTTTCACGAAATTTGGTCTTCTGGTTCATCACGCTCTGCATGCTCGAGGAGCGCGCGTCACCCAGGATCGAGCGCGCCCCGAGCGCTCGCGGGCCGAACTCCATGCGGCCATTGAACCAGCCCACTACATTTTGCTTCGCGAGCAGCCGCGCCCCGACTTCAGCCGCGTCGCCCGGCGGCAGCCGCCGCTGCACGGCGCCGAGCGCCGCGAGCTCGCGTTCCGCCCGGTCGTCCTCGTAGGCGGGGCCGAGCAGCGCGCCGTGCATCGAGTCGCGAGTGCGCGTTGGTCGCGGATTGCCGAGGTAGGTGTGCCAGACCGAGTACGCCGCTCCGACCGCGCCACCGGCGTCCCCGGCCGCCGGTTGTATCCAGATCGACTCGAAGGGACCCTCGCGCAAGAGCCGGCCGTTCGCCACGCAGTTGAGTGCCACGCCACCCGCCAGGCACAGCTGCTTGAGCCCGGTCTTCTCGTGAACGTGCCGCGCCAGGCGCAGCATCACTTCTTCGGTCACGACTTGAATCGAGCGCGCCAGATCCATTTCGCGCTGGGTCAGCGGCGATTCCTGCTTCCGCGCGGGCCCGCCGAACAGCCGCTCGAAGCCGCGGCCGACCATGCGATTTTGCGTCAAAAACCCGAAATGCTCGAGGTTTAGCGCGTAGCTGCCGTCGTCGCGGATGTCGATCAGGTCGCGCCGGATCTGCTCGGCGTAGGTGGGCTCGCCGTACGGCGCGAGCCCCATCAGCTTGTATTCGCCGGAGTTGACCTTGAAGCCGCAGAACTGCGTGAACGCCGAGTAGAGCAAGCCGAGCGAGTGCGGAAAAAGGATCTCCCCCAAAAGCTCGAGCTTGTTCCCGCGACCGACGCCCCAGGTCGTCGTGGCCCATTCGCCGACGCCGTCGATCGTCAGCACCGCGGCCTCGTCGAACGGCGACGGAAAAAAGGCGCTCGCCGCGTGGCTCTCGTGGTGCTCACCGAAGAGCACGCGGCCCGGCCAGCCGAGCGCTTTGCTCACCAGGTCGCCGGTCCAGAGCTTGTGGCGCAACCAGGGCGGGAGCGCCCGCAGAAACGGCCCGACCGCCCGCGGCACGGTGCTGACGAAGGTGTCGATCAGGCGCTCGAACTTGACGAAGGGCTTGTCGTAAAAAACGACGTGGTCGACCTGGCCGAGCTCGATCCCGGCTTCGCGAAGGCAGTAGCGCACGGACTCGAGGGGCAGCGCGGCGTCGTGCCTGGTGCGCGTGAAGCGTTCTTCTTGGGCCGCCGCGACGAGCTCCCCATCGCGCAATAAACAGGCCGCGCTGTCGTGATAGAGCGCCGACAGGCCGAGGACGTAGGTCGACAACGGCAAAGCATGCCACCCGCGCCCGCGAGCCGTCCAGCGCCGCTCACAGCCGGCTTCAGGAACGACCCAAAGCCGTCGTTGACGGGAGTCGGGCGCTCGCGCTTTGGTTCGGGACGGTGGAAGGCGACGCGCGCCCCCTCAAATCCCAGGTCAGCGCCCAGGTCATTCAGTGGCTGCGCGAGCCGGTGCATCTCGCGCTGGTCGCGATCTGGGTGTTTCTGCTGGCCGCCGCGCTCAGCGTGCCGGTCGATCGCAAGGGCGACGGCTCCGAGTACATCCTGGCGACCGAGAGCTTGCTCTATGACCGCGATCTGACGATCGACAACAAGGTCGACATCTTTCGCCATCTGATGCAGCGCCCGCAGCGGATGGACTCGCCGGCCGGGCTCACGCGCATCGTCTGTCCCGATGGCCGCGAGCGCTACGGGTTGCACTCGTTCTACTACCCCGTGCTCGCGCTGCCGGTTTACGCTTTGTTCGGCTACCAGGGCTTCTACCTGCTCAATGCGCTGTTCGTCGGCGTGATGGTGACGGGCGTGTTCCTGCACGCCGCGCGCTCGCATCCGAAGCCGCTCGCGCTCGCGTTCGCGGCGCTTTCGGTGTTCCTGTCCGCGACGTGGAGCTACGTGTTCTGGACGCAGGCCGAAGCGGTTTATGCCGGCCTGTTGACGCTGTTTTTGCTGTTCTGGTTCAAGGATCGCCCGCTCTGGGCGGCCGGGGTCGGCGGTTTGCCGTTCGCGGCCCAGCCCGCGCTCGGCCTGTTCGCGCTGCCGATGCTGATCGAGCTCGCCATGAAAAAGCGCTTCAAGCAGGCGCTGCTCGCCGCCGCCATCATCGCCGCCTGGGCGGCGCCTCAGTACGCGTACAACGCGTTCGTGCTCGGATCGCTCGTGCCGATGACGACGCAGGGGCTGGCTTCGACCGGCTATGCGTCGGCGGGTCTCGTGGTGCGTCTGTTGATCGACCCGAGCATGGGTCTGTTCTGGTTCTATCCCGCCGCGGCTTACTGCCTGGTGTGCCTGCGGCCCGGCTTTCGCAGCATCGCGCTCTTGGTGGCGGCTCTGGGCGTGCTCGCGATGATGACCGTGGTCTACGATTTTTACTCGCATCAGGTCGGAAGCCGCTACGCGAACTGGATCTTCCCGGCGCTCCTCTTCGCGGCCGGCCCGCTGCGTTGGGAAGGCTGGCCGCCGCGGATTTCGGCTCTGTTCGCGCTCTTTGCCGGAGCCGGGCTCGCGATCAATCCGCTCGGGAACTCGCGTGACATGGACGTGCGCGGCAAGACGCTGCTCGCGTACGGCGCGTTCGACCGCTTGAAGAGCGCCTGGGAAAATCCCGAAGTCTTTCGCTTCGGCTCGGAAGTACTGACCGCCGATCGCGTCTACACGCGGCGCGTGACCAAGGACGGCTGGACCTGGGGCGACGATCGCACGGACCTGATGCTGCTCGGCGTGCGTCCGGGCGCGCTCACGCTCGAGCTCCAGTCGTGGCCGCACATGGAGGATCGTCAGATCGTGACGATCGCTACCGGCGGCGGAACGGTGCGCAAGGTCTCGATCGATCCGGGGAAGGTGGAGCGCGTCGAGATTCCGCTGGAAGAGCCCGACATCCAGGCCTACCGGCGCTGGAAGGACCGAACGTACGCTTACCTGTCGATCAGCGCAGACGGCTGGTCACCGGCGATCGAGCAGCAGGGCAACCGGCCCGAGGCGCACGATCTGCGCCGGCTCGGCGTGCGCATCGAGCGCATCACGCTGAACGGCGAAGTTCTCTTCGAGCGGTCGGTCAATTCGGCGCCGCGCCAGTAGCGCCGCGCGGGATCTTTCGCACGATCTTGCGCAGCTTGCCGCGCCGCGAGAGCTCGATGTGCGGCACCGACTGCACGCTGACGCGGAGCTCCGGCCCGACCACGCCGAGGATCACGTCCTTCACTTGCTGCTCGAGATCGGCGGGCGCGCCGGGTTCGCGCACCAGCAGCACCTCGAGCGCGTCGGTCGCGACCTGGATCACGCGATACTGGTGAAAGCCGCGGAGCTGCTCGATCTGCGGTGCCAGTGTGCGCGGTCCGACGCGGGCGCCGTCCGGAAGCTCGAGCACGTCGTCGAGCCGGCCCTCGGTCAGCTGGTAGCGCGGCAGCGCGCGCCCGCAGCCGCAGCCCGGATCGAGCATTCTGCCCGCGTCGCCGATCCGGTAGCGGATCAGCGGCATGAGATCGTTGGCGAGGCCGGTCACCACGACCTCGCCCTCGACGCCGCGTGGCGCGGGTTCGCCGCCGTTCACGATCTCGATGTGCACGCTGTCCGAGTCTTCGTGCATGCCCGCGCGCTCGCCGCAGTCCCAGCCCATGCGGTTGAATTCCTGGGCGCCGTACTCGTTGTGGACCGGGCATCCGAGCACGCGTTCCATGTACGTCTGCTGCTCGTCGGCCATGAATTCGCCGTGGCAGATCGCCAGGCGTGGCGCGAAGCGATGGCGCCCGCGCTCGCGTTCGAGGATGCGCGTGATCATCAAGAGCGCGCTCGGGAAGTGGTAAACGACGTCGGGGTTCAGCGCGTCCAGATCCGCGAGCTGGCGCGCCGGATCGGCGTGAATCGGCAGAAAGTCCTTCTTCATCAGGCCGAGCCGCTCGTAGCTCCGGAGCGGCTTGGGTTCCGGTTCCCACCAGTAGTACGCGATGCGATCCCAGGGCCGATAACCGGCGTTGAACAGCGCGCGGCCGTAAACCGCGTCCAGAAAGTCGTTTGCGCGCGCCGAATACGCGATCTGCATGAATTGCCCGGAAGTGCCCGAGGTGCGAAACAAGACGTCGTTCGGGCGCGGCGGGCGCGCCAGGATCTGCCCCGGGTAGCCGCTGATCACCTCTTCGCGCGTCAGCGTGGGAAAAAAGCGCAGATCGTCGATCGTACGCAGGTCCCGCGCCGAAACGCCGGCCGCGCGAAATTTGTCGCGGTAAAGAGCTACGTGTCGTTCGGCGTGGTGCAGCACGCCGCGCAGCCGGTGCAGCTTGTAGGCCTGAATCAGGGGGCCGGGCAGCCACTGGAAAGCCATGCAACGCGCCAGGTCCGAAACCTTCCGCAACGTGGACATCAGCCGCCGATCATGCCCGAGCCGAGGGTGCTGGCAAGGGTGGTGAGCTCGCCGACGGACGAGCCCGAGTAACGCGCCACGACGCCCGGCACCGCCAGCAGCCGCGAGCGATCGACGCTCGAATCGCCCCACGCGATCGCTACCAGGCCGTCCCTGGTACAGCTCAGAAACGGGTTTTGGGCGAGCCAGCGCCGGAGCATGGGCCGATCGCCGAATGCGCGGAGCAAAAGCCGGTCCGGCCGCTCGCGCACGTCGTGAACGCGGGTTTCCCAACGGCGTTTACGGCGGAACAGGCCATCGTCCAGAAAGGGCCGTGTCACCAGGTGATCGCACACGCGGGCCCCGCGGCGGCGCGCCTCCTCGCGCGCGAAGAACACGGGTGCGGCGCGCGCGGCGTCGTGAACGGCCCGGTAGTCGCCGTCGCGGACGCCTACCACGACGATGCTCATCGTATCGCTCCAGAGCGGGTGAGGTGCGAGCAGCGCTCCCGAGACCCACTCTCCGCGATCGAAAACGCGCAGCAGAAAGCCGCGACGGTGGATCAGCCGCAACAGCGACAGCGACGTCGGACGCGCCTGATCGGCGTGCCGCCGCTCGAGCATCGGCAAGTAGAAACCACGGTAAAAGGCCGCGAGGTCCGCCGGCTGCGTCGACAGTTCGCACGTCAGCCCGCGGCGCCGGATCGCGCGTTCGACGCTCTGCGCGTGCGGGCTTTCCTCGCCCGGCGCCGCCCGCAGCTCTTCGAGATGCGTGACGCGCTTCGGAAGGATCAGCCAGCCCTCGGCCGCAAACGCGCCGGCCCGCCAGTCGGGCATTTCGACCAGTGCGAGATCGACGCCGGGTCCGAAGTCGAGCTCCGGGCGTGCCTCGAGCGCCCGCAGTGTGCCGCGATCGCTCACTTGGACAGCGCCGCCGAAGCGCCGCCGGAGATACTCGAACAGGCCTTCGTCCCAGCCGGCCCAGGCAACGGTCAGTGCGTCGGGCTCGCCGGGGACGGAGACACGCAGCAGGCGCTGCCTCAGCCGGCGGTTGCGCAGCGCGTGCCCGCGGCGTTCGGCGTGCCGGAGCAATCCCGGCGCGTGGCGCCAGGCCGCTCGATACACGAGATAGCGGGTCAGCTCGAAGAGCTCGCCCGGCGACAAGGCGCGCGATCTTTCCTCAAGCGCGGTCCGACTGCAACTCGTGTGCCGGACCCGATGCTATACGTCGCTGGTTGCAAGACGCGGGCTATAGCGCGCGGCTTCCCGAGCCGTTCGCCACCTGGGCACGGGCGAGCTGGGACAGCGGGACGTTCCACGGCCGGCGCTGGGCGCGGCTGTTTCCCGCCACTTTCGTCCAGCGCGTGAGCCACTTCGCCGAGCGCCTTCAGCGCCCCGAGCTCGCGGTTTCGGCCGCGTCTACACCGGAAGGGTCGCGGGTCGTCTTCGCGGGCAACGACGCCCAGCTGCGCGACGTGCTGTTCGCGGCGTTCGACTGTGCGGACGTCGAGAGCGAGCAGCGGGTCCCCGCCCGCAGCGCGCTCCAGCGCGACTTTGCGGCCGAAGTCGAGTTCATAGAGGTCGATGCCGCGCAGGCGCGGAGCCTGAGCCGACGCGGGTGGCTGATCCTGCCGCGCTGGGTCGAGTTCGAGATCGACCTCCTGAAGCCGGAGCGCGAGCTGTGGGACGCGCGCAAGCGTGAGAGCGTGCGCCGCATCGAACGCGAGGGGTTCGAGCTCGAGGTTTGCCGCGACGAAGCGGCGGCGCGCGAGTTCCACGACGAGATGTACGCCCCGACCGCTCGCATTCGCCACGGGCCGCGCGCCTTCGTCAGGCGCTGGGGTTACGTGGAGCGGGCGGCACGCAGAGGTCACCTGGTGTTCGTGCGTCAGGCAGGGCAGCGCAAAGCGGGACTTTTGCTGGTGCCGCGAGGCGGCAGCCGCAGCGTCGACGCCTGGTTGTTCGGCGTGCGTGATGGCGTGTACGCCGAGAGCCGGCTGGCGCGCGAGGCGGTGTATCTGCATGCGCTGCGCTGGGCGCGCGATCGGCTCGGCGCTCGCGGCTTCGGCCT
>Ga0111538_10013576_pt1 | contig 10743 bp, 6 predicted proteins | sample SoiMethybrSBSTD1_FD_79669 | JGI IMG/M metagenome (GOLD analysis project Ga0111538, IMG submission 79669) | Bulk soil microbial communities from a Populus tree surrounding site in Tennessee, USA - Soil MetaG P. TD hybrid SBSTD1 (version 2)... | ecosystem: Environmental > Terrestrial > Soil > Tree... | reverse complement strand
GCGCCGCACGTCGCCGGCCTGCATCTCAACTTCTGTGTCGCTCCGCCGCCGGCGGCCGATCCGAACGCCGGTGTGCCGGCCGCCGAATTGGAGCGCTACCAGGCCCGCCAGGCCTACATGGAAAACGAGCGCGCCTATCAGCAAATTCAGGGGACGAAGCCGCAAACGCTCGGCTACAGCCTCGACGACTCGCCGGCCGGTCTCGCCGCCTGGATTGCCGAGAAGTTCCATGCGTGGTGCGACTGCGACGGGGACATCGAGAAGAAGTTCACGAAGGACGAGCTGTTGACCAACATCACCATCTACTGGGCGACACAGACCGGCGCGTCGTCGACGCGCATCTACTACGAGAACCGCGTCGCGAAGCCGAATCCGGCTCGCGTGACGGTGCCGACCGCGTGCGCGCTCTTCCCGAAGGAGATTACCGTTCCGCCGCGGAAGTGGGTGGAAGCGCGGTACAACCTGACACGGTGGACCGAAATGCCGAGGGGCGGGCATTTCGCGGCGCTCGAGCAGCCCGAACTACTGGTCGGGGACGTCCGCGAATTCTTTCGCACGCTGAGATAGAACGTGCAGGCTTCGGGCTCCAGACTTCCGACTTCGGCGGCTCTAGGCCAAAGACCCAGCCGGAAGCCCTGCAGCCCGGAGCCTGTGGCCTGAAGCCTGACGAGCGCAAAGGGCCGGGGAACGTGCCCGGCCCCCCGCGCGCGCTCATCAGAAGTTGAACTGCGCGCCGAACTTCACGTACCTGGCCTGCAAAATGTTCAGCGGCTTCAACCACTGGGTCGAGGTCGGACTGTAGGTCGTGTTGATCGCCGCCGGCGGCTCGCCGGCGTTCGACGTTGCGCCCACCGCTGCGTTCGAATTGAACGCGTTGAAGACGTCGGCCATCAGCTGGACACGCTTCGTTCCGCCGAGTCGAACCGTCTTGCCAAACCGCAGATCGACCTGGGTACGCCGCGGCGTGTACATCGTGCCTGGCTTGATGAGCGGAACTGTGCGTGAAGTGTTCGCGCCGCCCGAGAGCGGCCGGCCGAGCGTCTTGGGGTCGCTCTGCACGATGTTCCAGTACGCGAGAATCTGCTGGCCCGGCAGATTCTGCAGCACGCCACCGATCTGGATGTCCTGCCAGGGCAGCGTGTAGGAGCCGGTCAGCTTGGCCTGGGTCAGCCAGCTGGTGTCGGCCTCGCAGTACTGAAATGTCGTACCGTTCCCAGGTGTCGGCGGCAACGTGGTGGCGGCCGACGACACGATGCCGAACTGGGTCTTCGGGTTGTCCACGTAGGCGTCACACATGTCGAAGTGCGTGTTGCCGGTCGCGAACCCTCCAGTCACGAAGAGGTCGCTGCGCAGCCGCGCGTTGATCGAGACGTCCACCCCGTTGAACACCTCGGTCTGCTTGCCACCGAAGTTCTCGACGAAGGTGATGACATTGTTGGTCGCGACACCGAATTTCGTCGGCGTGATGTCATACAGCCCGCAGATCTGCGAGCCCGACACGTCGCTCGGCAGACGCGAATCAGTCGGCGCGGTCACGCAGTACTCATCGAAATCCGCCGCCGTGACATCGAGGTTGTCATTGGTTGTGAAGTTACCCTGCGCGCGCCGGAAGTAGGACACGTCGGCCGACACTCGGTCCATCAGTTCCTGCGTGACGCTGGCCGACACCTCCCAGTTGTTGCGCCGCTTGCCCCAACCGGTGTACGTCTCGGGGTCGTAGCGCGTTGCCACGTTGACCTGTCCGAAGGCATTGAGGGTCAGCGCTCCGAGCTCGCACCCCAGGCTCGGATAGGAACACCCGTTCGTGTACTGGGGAATCTCGTCGCCGTTCACATCGGTCCACGTCCGCGTGGTGCTGTTGACCGAGGTGTTGATCGGGTTCAAGAGGCGCGCCGTTCCGACGGTCGACGTCTGGACGTAGCGGCTCAGCGTGGCCTTGAGGGCGGTCTTGCCCGTCCCGAAGAGGTCATACGACACGCCGACACGCGGCGCGAGATCTTTGAAGTTCGGCACGTTCTTCTGCGGCTCGAACCGGCGCGGACCGATCCACGTGCCGCCGAGGCCTTCCTGGACGCCGTTGCTGTTGTTCAAGTAGTCCCAGCGCAGTCCGGCATTGATTGTCATCCGCCGGAACGTCCAGGTGTCCATCGCGTAGATACCGAGATCCGCGACGAGGCGCTCGCGCGTGATGTACGGCGTGGTCCGCACGGTCACCTGGAATGGCTGCCCCATTCGCACAATCAGGGATGTGTCCTTGCTGGTGTAGGTCTTCGTCTCGGCAGGACCCTCGGCAAGCGTAAAGCCGAACTTGAAGGCATGCGACCCGGGGACGTACGAGAGCGAGCTCCGATAGGACCGGACCGAGGTGAAGTTGCGCGAGAAGGTGGCGCTGTAGGCGCGGAAATTGACGCCGGTCGTCTGCTCGGTGACGGGGTAGCCCGTCGATGTCTCCGAGTCCTCTACAGGCTCACGCGTCCACGTCTCCGTGAGGTTGCCCATCGCCGCTTCGAACAGCAGCTTGGAGCTCAGCGTGGACCGGAACGTCGCGGTCTCCATGTGGTTCGGGCTCACGTTCTGCAGGTTCGAGGCATCGGGCTGAATGGTGCTGACCAGCGTCCAGTGATTCGTGTTCCGCGGCGCGAAGTTGTAGTACACGGACAGCTTGATCTTCGGCGAAATCTGCCACGTCAAGCGCAGGTCGTCGCTGACGTTCGTCTGCGATTCGGTCCCGGGCCGGTTGGGGTCTGGATCGAACACGAGGTCGAACGGATTCTTCTCGTAAAACGTGCTGGTGCGGATCTGCTCGTAGCCCCAGAAGCGATGCGCGGTCCAGAACCACAGCTTGTCCTGCTTGAGCGGCCCGCCGAGCGCAAAGCTGGTGTCGTAGATCTTGAGGATGCTGTCTGACGTCAGCACGCCCTGGGATCTCAACTCATCGTCGATGTTGGTGCCCTGGAGCGTGTCGTTCGAGTAGTTGCCGAAGGCGGAACCGCTAAAGCGATTGCCACCTTCTTTTGGAATGATGTTGACCCGGACGCCGCCGCCCGCCGTCTCGGCAGAGATGGCGCCGAACTCGTAACTCAATTCCTGCGTGGATGCGTCATTGGTCGACAGCCCCGTGCACGAATAGGCGCAGGCCATGTTGGCCAGCATCAGGCCGTCGAGCTGTACCAGACGATCGTTGAACGAGCCGCCATGCGCCTTGAGCTGGTTCTGGTGCTCGCCCGCTGAGCCGCCCACGTCGTTCTGGTTGGAAAACACGCCAATCGTCATGATCCCGATGGTCGACCAGTTTTTGGAGGTGGGCATCGCGTCGATCGTTTCCTTCTGCACCACCTGACGCTTGATCACGTTCTGCGTGTCGACGACTGGTGTCGCGCCCGACACCGTGATGGTTTCCTCGAGCGCGCCGACGCGCAGGTCAGCGTTCACGTTGGCAGTGAACTGCGCCTCGATCTCGACGCCCTCACGCTTGACTGTCGAGAAGCCCGTCAACGTGAAGGTGACGGTATACACGCCGGGCCGGAGGTCGACGATGTTGTACCGACCCTGCGAATCGGTCGACGCCGTCCGAACCTTCTCAATCAGGGCGTCGCTGCTCGCCTCGACCGTCACGCAAGGCAAGACCCCACCGCTCGAATCGCGTACGACCCCAGAGATACCCGTCGTCTGAGCCGCAGTGGTCGACGGCGACAATGCGACAGCGAGCACGACGCCAACGAGCCCGCCGATGATTCTTTTCATCCTGAGCCTCCCTGGTTGACAACTCCCGACGCGCAGGTCGGTCGGGCCGCTGCGCGGCAAGAACATACGGCCGTCGGGGATGGGCGTCAAGGCAAGGATCACCGGTTCAGTGACAACTCGGCAGCAGATTCAAGAAATTGTTCGCAATCCTGGCATCCTGTCATCTTGCAATGACTAGAATCTCTCTGTGCAGGATCGCCCGACGAATCTCTGGACGTTGAAACACCTCGGCAAAGAAGTCGCCTGTTTCGTCCGGTTGGCGGCGCATGGCATCGAGGTCGACATCGCGCACAACGGCACGGTCATCCTGACACGCGTGTTCGAAACCGACGTGGAAGCCTTGGCGTGGGCCTCGGAGAAGCGCCTCGCGCGGCTCTCACAGGGCTGGCGTGCAGTCGACGCCGGGACAGCGCCGGAGAGAGTGTCCTAACTTATCGGCCGGGCGGACCCACCGTTTCACTTCCCGCCGGCTCGAGACTCGAGCTCATCCCATCTGGCAAGCGCATCGAGCAGTTCAGCCTCGACCTCGTGGACACGTCCGAGCGCCGTCGTGATCGCTGCGGCGTCTTCCTTATAGAAGTCTGGACTGTGGATGCGGGTGTGCAACGCCGACTGCTCCTGCTCCAGGGCTTCAATCCGTTTCGGCAATGCCTGGAGCTCGCGTTGCTCCTTGTACGACAGCTTGCCAGCTGTGGCAGTCGAGCGGCCGCCATCGTCTGACCCTGATTCGCGGGCCGATATCGCCGACTTTTTCACTGCGGTGTCGAGTCCGTCTGCTCGCGGACGCTGGCGAAGCCAATCGTCGTAGCCGCCGACGTACTCGCTGACGCGTCCGCCGCCCTCGAAGGCCAGCGTGCTGGTCACGACGTGATCGAGGAACACGCGGTCGTGGCTGACGAGGAGCAGGGTCCCCGGCCACTCAACGAGTTGGGCTTCGAGCAACTCGAGGGTTTCGAGATCGAGATCGTTGGTCGGCTCGTCGAGGACCAGGACGTTCGATGGACGTGTGAACAGCCTCGCCAGCAGCAGCCGATTGCGCTCACCGCCCGAGAGCGCCTTGACCGGCGACCGCGCCCGTTCATCGGAGAAAAGAAAGTCACGCAGATAGCCGTGTACATGGCGCGTACGGCCGTTCACGGTAATGGTGTCGTTGCCCTCGCCGACGGTCTCGAACACGGATCGCTCGGGATCGAGTTGTTCGCGTTGTTGATCGTAGTAGGCGATCTCAACGTTCGTCCCCCGCCGAACCTCGCCCGAATCGGGCGGCTCCTGTCCCAGAAGCAGCCGCAGCAAGGTCGTCTTGCCAGCGCCGTTTGATCCGATGAGACCCACACGGTCGCCGCGGAGAATCCGGGTCGAGAAGCGATCGATGACGAGCTGTCCGTCGTACGACTTCGAGATGCCATCGGCGTCGAACACCAGCCGCCCGGATGCTTCGGCCTGCTCGACCTGCAGGCGCACACTACCCGCCGTCTCGCGGCGTGCCGCGCGCTCCTGCCGCATCGCCATCAGCGCCCGCACGCGTCCCTCGTCCCGGGTGCGCCGGGCTTTGATCCCCCGTCGAAGCCACGCCTCCTCCTGCGCCAACCGCTTGTCGAACTTCTCCTGCGCCAGCGCTTCGTTCTCCAGCCACGCCTCCTTCTTTTGCACAAAGGCCGCGTAGTCGCCGGGCCACGACGTCAGGCTGCCACGATCCAGTTCGACGATGCGGGTCGCCAGCCGCTGGAGGAACGCGCGATCGTGCGTGACGAACACGAGCGCGCCGCGAAAATCGGCCAGGAAGTTCTCGAGCCAGGTTATCGCGTCGACGTCGAGATGGTTGGTCGGCTCGTCGAGGAGGAGCGCGTCAGGCTCTCCAACGAGCGCTCTTGCCAGCAGCACACGGCGGCGCCAGCCGCCCGAGAGCGTGTCGACGTTGACCTCTGGCGCCAGATTGAGCCGCGAGAGAATCTGGCTCACCTTCTGAGCGCGCTGCCAGGGCTCGACGGCATCTGAGCCGTCGACCACTCCACGACGCGAGGCGTCGAGGCCTTCCGCCACGACGTCGAACACCGGCCGCGATGCCGTCAGTGGTACATCCTGGACGAGCCGGGCGATGCGTAACGCGGGCTGCCGCCAGACCGACCCGGAATCAGGCCGCAGCTCGCCGCTCATGATCTGCAGCAGCGACGATTTGCCGCTGCCGTTCCTCCCGATGATCGCGATCCGTTCGCCGGCGTCGATCTGCAAAGACGCCCGGTCGAGTAGCGGCACGTGGCCGAATGCGACGGATACCGAATCGAGTGAAACCAGGGGCACGGGCGTTGGCTCAGGCTCGCCCCAGCCACTGCAGAATGCCCAGGGTCAACCATGGAATGTAGGTAATCACGAGCACGCCAATGGCGAGGATGCCGGCCATGGGCAGGGCCGCGCGCGCGACCTCGAGGACCGGGCGCTTGAACCGGTACGACGCGAGCAGGATGTTCAGGCCGACGAGCGGCGTCAGATATCCAAGCTCGAGATTCGCGATGAAGATGATTCCGAGATGCACCGGGTGCACGTCGAACGCGACGCCGAGCGGCACGATGAGCGGCACGACCACGACGATGGCCGGAAAGATTTCCATCAGACAGCCGACGAGAATCAGGAATACGTTCAGCGCCAGCAGAAAGGCGGCGCGCGAGTCGATATGCGTCCGGGTGAACTCCACGAGGTGCATCGGGACCTGCGCGCCGACGAGCCAGTTGGTCAAGCCGACGGCCACGCCGAGAATCACCAGCACGCCGCCGATGAGGCCGATGCACTCGGCAAAGACCCGCAACAGGTCACGGCGGACCGATAGATCGCGATGGACGACGGCCTGAGTGAACAAGGCGTAGCAGGCAGTCAGCGCCGCGGCTTCGACCGACGTCGCGATGCCGCTGAAGAGCGCGACCATCACCACCACCGGCATCGCCAGTTCCCATTTCGCGCCCCAGATGGCGGCGCGCGCCTCGGCCCATGAAAAGCGCTGTCGACTGGCCCCGGAGGACAGGCCTTCGCGCACGCCCCACGCCGCAATCATCAGCGTCAACAGCACCCCGGGCAGCAGGCCGCCGATGAACAGATCGTCGATCGGTATCTGGGCGACGACGCCATAGAGAATCAAGGGCAGCGACGGTGGCAGGAGCAGCCCGAGCGAGCCCGACGCCGTGAGCAGGCCGAGGGCAAACCGATCGCGGTAGCCGTCGCGCAGCAGCGCCGGAAAGAGAACGCCGCCGAGCGCCAGGATGGTAATACCCGAGCCCCCGGTAAACGCGGTGAAGAACGAGCACAGCACCGCACACACGACTGCCGTCCCCCCAGGAATCCAGCCGACGATCGATCGGAACACGCGGAGGAGGCGTTCGGACGCTCGCCCTTCGGCCAGAAGAAATCCGGTCAGCGTAAAGAGCGGAATGGCGGCCAGCGTCGGCGAGACGCTGAGCGAGTAAGTCTCGATGAGAATCGCTGCGGGCGTCACGCCATCGGCCATGAAGAGCACCACCGCTGCGCCGCCAAGGATGGCGAAGATGGGCGCGCCGAGCGCGCCGCCGAGCACGACGAGCGCAACGCCGGGCCACGGCGACCGCCCCTCGAGGAGCGACGGGTAGGCACCGACGAACAGTCCCACGGCAAGCCCGATTGCCGCGGTGCCGCGGGCGGCCCATCCGCTGCCCGCCCGCCAGACGAGTCGCAGCGCAATGAGGAAGAACCCGACCGGCAGCACCAGCTGTGCGATCCAGGTCGGAATGCCCGCACCAATCGACGAGCCGACCTCGCGCTCCGATCGGACGAACTCGACCGCGGCGATCGCCAGCGTGATCGACACGGCGGCGCCGAGCGCCGCCGCGAACACCCGGGCCATCTGGCGCGGTCTGCCCTCGGGGACGAGCGATCCAGTGGCGAGCGAAAGCAGCTTGCCCTCGCGCGCGCCGATCGCCGCGCCAAGGAAGCCGACCCACAGCACGAGGTGTTGAACGATCGGACCGGAGGCGGGAATGCCGACGCCGGCCAGGCGCCGGAGGACGATTTCGAGGAGCGGCAGAACCACCATGATCGCGAGCGCCAGCGACGCGATCAGGTCTTCGAGGATGGCGAGCGCCGCCATCACCGGGCGGTCGGCGGCTTGCGCTGTCGGAACGCGTCACGCTCTTTCACGGCGAGGTCGAAGATGTCTCTGGGCACCATCTCGCCCCTCATCGTCGCCGCGAGCGTCTCGGCTTCCTTCCGCCACTCCGGTCCCTCCGCCTTCGTGACGGTCAATCCCTGCTGCTGCATCATGGCCATCGCCAGGGCGTCCTGCTTCGGCACATCACCTTGCAGGCGCTTCTCGACGGCGTCGGCCGCGGCTTGCAGCGTCGTGCGATCGGCCTCTGGAATCCGCAGCCAGGTTTTGCGGTTGATAACGGTCGCGCCGACAACGGGCGCGAGGCCGATGTCGAGCATGTACGGCGTCTGGCGATTCCACTGGAAAGCGAGCGCTGCGACCGGCGGCGTCGGCAGGCCCTCGATCATGCCGGTGGTCAACCCGGTCAGGATGTCGGTCATCGCCATGGCCCGTGGCGAGTAGCCGTTGGCCTTGTAGAACTGCGTCATCCGATCGTCGCCCGCCGACGTATACAGCTTCAGGCTCTTGAGATCGGCCACTGTGCGCACCGGCCGCTTCGTGAACACCTGGAGCCAGCCGCCGTGCCCCCAGTTGAGCAGCACGAATCCTTTCGCCTCGACGCGCTGCCTCAACGTCGGCGTCAACCGCTCGACCACCGCGTTGAGCTCGTCGTACGAGTCGAAGAAGAACGGGACGTTGAAGACATTGAACGCCGGATCGATGGCGCCGAGTCCGACGACGGTGAGCGACGCCGCCTGAAGGGCATCGAGACGCATCTTGCGCAGGACGGTGTTCTCATCGCCCTGCGATCCGCCGCTGAACACCGTCAGGGCGACGCGATCGCCGCTCGCCTGCTTCCAGTCGGCGGCCATCTGTTTCAGGGCCCGGTCCCAGATGGAGTTCTCGGGGACGACCGTCGCCAGTTTGATCGGAACGCTCTGCGCGAGCGGAGCTCGCGCTAGAGCGATCACCGCCAGCAGAACCAGCGCACACTGCACGCGACGGGCGGTTGACATGCCGGCTACTCGATAATCCTCTTGGCCGTCCAATCGGCTTCGCCAAGACCGGGCACCGACGACTTACCGGTGAGGCCATCAGGGCCGAGCTCGCCATTCATGGTCACGGCCATGTCGCCCTGCGGGGTCTGCGCGGTGAACTGCAGCGCGAGGCTGCTGCCCGTCATCGTACCCGTCACGGGCATCTCGCCCAGCGGAGAGTTGATCGTTCCGCTGACGGCGCCCTCGGCCTGCTTCAAGGTGGCGGTGAGCGCAAGCGGATTGGTCCCCATCATGACCGTGATGTTCCACTTCCCGGTCACGTCAGTGAGGCTTCCGGGAGCCGCAGCGGCAGGCGCAGCAGCGGGTGCGGCGGCGGTGGTCGAAGCAGCTGGGGCGGTGGCTTCGGTCGGCGGCTTGCGCTTGGCGCTCCACGGTACCTGGCCGAGGCCGGCGAAGTCGAGCGTGCCGGACATGGTGTCGTTGGCGACCACGCCATTCATCTTGATGTCGATGGTCTGGCCCTGCATGGGGAACGAATAGTTCACGACGAGATCGGACTTGATGAGCGTGCCGGTGAAGTCGACGCTCCCGAGCGGGCTCGTCACCTGGCCGCTCAACTTCTCTCCATCCTGCTTGAACGTCACGTCCACGTCGTTCCGCCCCTGTGGCGTCTCTATTGTGACGATCCAGGTGCCGGTCACGTCGGTCTGCGCGAAGGCGGACGCCGCCAGCCACGGCGCGGCCACCAGCAACGTCCCGATCACACTTGCGACGCCGAGCTTCAGTCGGTTCATGGTTTCTGCTCCTGAATACTGCGGACGCGCCCCTGTTCGGCCGGACGCCGGGAAGTCACTTTTGGGCCGGGTGATGAGAATATCATGGGCCATAATGACGTTTGACCGCCGGCTCGCAGTCGAGGTTCTCATGAAACGTGCGCCGATCGGGGCAGTGTTCGCAGCAATGATCGCGGCCCTGGTGGCCGCCAATGTGGTCGGCATTGCGCAAACGCCCGCCAATTCAGCACCGGCCGCCGGCGGATACCAGGAGCGGGACTTTCTGACGCGCATCCGGCGGTTGACCGTCGAGGGCCGGCGCGCCGGCGAAGGTTACTGGGCGCCCGACGGAAAACGCCTGGTCTTCCAGAGCGAGCGCGAGCCCGGCAATCCTTTCTATCAGATTTACACGCTCGATCTTGCTTCGGGTGACGTCAAGCGCATCTCTCCCGGAATGGGCAAAACGACCTGCGCGTTCTTCCGTCCCGGCTCCGACGAGATCCTGTTTGCCTCGACTCATCATGATCCAAAGTCCAAACAGTATCAGGATGAGGAACTGGCGTTTCGTGCCTCCGGCAAGGAGCGGCGGTACTCGTGGGACTACGACCCGGAGATGGACATCTACGCCTACAGCGAGAAGTCCGGGAGCCTCAAGCGGCTGACCACCGCGAGGGGTTACGACGCGGAGGCGTCGTACTCGCCCGATGGACAGCTGATCGTGCTCTCGTCGATGCGCGACGCCTACAACCGGGCGCTGAGCGAGGCCGAGAAGAAGCAGCTCGAGACCGACCCCAGCTACTTTGCCGAGATCTACATCATGAAGGCCGACGGATCGGATCAGAAGCGCCTCACGAACGTTCCGGGCTACGACGGCGGTCCGTTCTTCAACCACGACGGAACGCGGATCGTCTGGCGCAGGTTCGACGAAAACGGTCTGATCGCCAACGTCTGGACGATGAAGCCCGATGGATCGGATCAGAAGCAGATTACGGATTTCGGCTCCATGAGCTGGGCGCCGTACGAACATCCGTCGGGCGAGTACATCATCTTCGCGTCCAACAAGCTGGGGTTCGAGAACTTCGAGCTGTTCATCGTCGATTCCGCAGGCACCAGGGAGCCG
>Ga0111538_10013575_pt1 | contig 10743 bp, 11 predicted proteins | sample SoiMethybrSBSTD1_FD_79669 | JGI IMG/M metagenome (GOLD analysis project Ga0111538, IMG submission 79669) | Bulk soil microbial communities from a Populus tree surrounding site in Tennessee, USA - Soil MetaG P. TD hybrid SBSTD1 (version 2)... | ecosystem: Environmental > Terrestrial > Soil >... | reverse complement strand
AGCATTTCCCGTTTCGCCGCACACGGGAGAAGTCCTCGGACTTGCCGGGGCTTTTGGCTCTCGGCTCTGGGCCCTCCCGAATCCCGAATCCCGAATCCCGAGCCCCCGGGTCCCGTCAAGAAATCCCACCTTCGCGGCCTCGGCGGTCCGCAAGAAATTCAATCCCCCGCCTCTAACTACCGGGACATGCCCCCAGTCGGGAAGATGCCGCAACTTGCATGCGTGCGGGTGTGCCCGTCGCCGGACTCGTGCCTGCCCTCGGCCTGCTGCTCGGTGCCGCGCTCGGCCTGAACAGCCATGTCAAGGCGTGGACATTCGCCTCGTGCCTGGCGATCACCTGCGTCGTCGTCATTGATTGTTGGCGACGCCGAGCGCACCGAGCCGTCCTGCTCTCGCTGACGTTTGAATTTCTCACAGCCGGTGCGGCGCTGGCCGTTGACGCGCGCGAACGTGCGCTTCACGCCTCGCTGCGTCAGGTGTTGGACGCCGAGTTTGGCGGGTTCCTCATCGAGTCGATCGGGCCAGCCGGGCGTCACGACCCGGTACGCACACGAGTCGTGCTCGTCGAGGACGCCGCGGGCCGGGACGGCTTTGTCTCGCTTCGAGGCGAGGCCGTTGCCGTTTGGCTTCAGGAGCGATGGCATCCGGTGGAAGGAGGAGTCGCGATAAACGTCAACGGCGCCGCCGCACGCGAGCCCGTGACGCAGTGGACGGCCGGGCGCACCATCGAGGCGCCGATTGCCTTCAGGCGGCCGGCTCGCTACCTGAACGACGGGGTGCCGGATTTCGAGCGAAACCTCGCGCTCGATGGAGTGTCGCTGCTGGGCACCGTCAAGAGCGGTCTTCTCGTCACCGTCGTGACCCCAGGGGGCCTCGTCTCCGAGTGGTGCGCCGGCATCCGGAGGCACATACGACGAGCGGTGGAACATTGGATCGCGCCGCACGGCGCGGTGTCGGCGGCGATTGCGTCTGCCGTGTTGATCGGCGACCGCACCGGCCTGCCCGACGCGACGCGGGAAGCGCTGCAGAAGGCAGGCACGTATCACGTCATCGCGATCTCCGGCGGCAACATCGCCATTCTTGCCGGTGCGGTGACGCTGTTCCTGCTGATCGCCGGCGTCCGCGGCCGTGCTGCGGCTGCAGTCACGATCGCGGCGCTCTCGGCGTATGCGCTGATCGTCGCGGCCGGGCCGTCCGTGTGGCGCGCCACGCTGATGGCGATGCTGTATTTCTCGGCTCGGGTCCTCGATCATCGAAGCGCCGCGTGGCAGACGACATGCGCCTCCGCCGCACTGATGATTGCCGCGATGCCGCTTGACATCCGCGACGCCGGCTTCATCCTGACGTTCGGGGCGACACTGGCGCTGCTCGAGGGAGCACGGGTTGCTGCGAAACTGAACCTCCGTTCACGAGTCGCGGCATGGATGGCGGCGGCGGTCGTCGCGTCGCTCGCGATCGAGCTGGCACTGCTGCCTGTTTCAGCCGCGCTTTTTTCTCGAGTCACGGCTGCCGGGCTCCTGCTCAATCTGCTGGCGGTTCCCCTCATGGGCGTCGTTCAAATCGCGGCGCTTGTCACCGCCGCAACCGATGGCATCACCGCTGTTGCCGTTCACGCAGGCTGGGTTGCGCACCTGGCTGCCCAGGCATTGATCGACAGCGCGAGGCTGGTGGATCTCGCGCCTTGGTCCACCTCGCGTGTCCCGCCGCCGGCAGCGTTGGTCATCGGCGCGTATTACGGTGGTGTCGCGGTGATGTTCTTCTGGAGGCAGCGAACGGCTCGAGCCGTGGCCGGAGCCGTATGGCTGGCTGCGGCCCTCGCGGTGATCGGCGTTGTCGAGGTGCCTCGAGTTCACTCGCGGGAGCCGAACCCGAGGCTTCGGCTGACGGTTTTCGACGTCGGGCAGGGTGAATCGATTCTGATCGAAACGCCGGCAGGCCGCGCCGTGCTGATCGATGCAGGCGGCGCTCCGTTCGGCCGATCTCGCGAGAGCGGCGAGCGAGTGCTGGCGCCGGCGCTCTGGGCGCGGGGCATAAGGTCGCTCGATACCATGCTCATCACGCATGCGGACCCGGATCACCTCGGCGGTGCGGCCGATCTGCTGGCCGATTTCGCGCCGCGCCGGCTGTGGCACGGCATCACCGTTCCCGGTCATCGCCCCATGCAGGACGTCCTCGACATGGCCGCCCGACTGCGAGTTGCCATCGAGGCACGACAAACGGGGGACGATGAGAGGGAGGGGGATCTGCGGATGCGAGTGCTCAATCCTCCGGCCCCGGACTGGGAGCGCCGCCGTGTCCGCAATGACGACTCAGTTGTCCTGAAGCTCGATTACCGCGATGTATCGGTGCTGCTGACGGGTGACATTTCGGCGGAAGTGGAACGCCGCATCCTTCCGCTCCTGACGCAGGCTCGAACGCGCATCCTGAAAATCGCGCACCACGGCAGCCGCACGTCATCCTCCGGGGAGCTGTTGTGGCAATGGCGCCCGCAGTTCGCGCTGATCAGTGCGGGCCGGGGAAACACCTTTGGCCACCCTGCGCCCGAAGTCCTGCAGCGGCTCGAAGCGATCGGCGCCACGGTTCTGCGGACCGATCTTCACGGACAAATCATGCTCGAGACGGACGGGTACGAAATTTCCGCCCGGACGTTTCAAGACGTGGTCCATGAACCACGATGATCGTCGTGTTCTTCGTTCTGTGATCTTCGTGTTCTTCGTGGTTAGGGAAGGGAGTTCTTCACCTGCTTCCACTCGGCCTCCATCTCGTCCAACGTGGCGTCAGTGAGGGAGGCTCCATGCGCGAGGAATGTTCTCTCCATCGCCTCGAAGCGCGCCGTGAACTTCTCGTTGGCGCGGCGGAGGGCCGATTCGGGCTCCACGCCCAGCTTGCGCGACAGATTGGCGATGGCAAACAGGAGATCGCCCATCTCCTCCTCGGCGCGGGACATGTGACCTGTCGCGCCCGATTCCACTTCTCGCCGCACCTCGGCCACTTCCTCGTCGATCTTGTCGAGCACGTCGGCGGCCTTTGCCCAGTCGAATCCGACCGCCGCCGCACGCGAACTGATCTCGAAGGCGCGCAACAGTGCTGGCAATGTTTTCGGGACCCCGCCAAGCGTCGTTTTCGGGCCCTTCGCCTGAAGGCTGGCGGCCTCGCGCTCGCGCGCCTTGAGCGTTTCCCATTTCTCGATCACCTGGTGGCTCGTCAAGGGCTGGTCGTTCTCGCCGCGCGCGAACACGTGAGGATGCCTCCGCACGAGCTTGTCGCAGATGGCGTCGATGGCGTCGCCGATGCCGAAATCGCCACGCTCTTCGCTCATCCGCGCGAGGAAAACCGCTTCGAACAGGAAATCGCCGAGTTCCTCGCAGAGATGAGCCGGCGAGCCGCTCTCGATCGCCTCCAGCACCTCGTAGGTTTCTTCGAGCACGAACGGCCGCAGCGATGCAGGCGTCTGTTCGCGGTCCCACGGGCAGCCGTCGGGCGCCCGCAGCCTGCGCATGATCTCGACGAGACGTTCGAACCGCGCACCAACCCGATCTGTCACGCGCGTCATGCTACCATCCACCCCAGGGCGAAGGGGCAAGTGAAGAAGTTCAAAGATCAAAGTCAGGACATACGTTCACAGTGGTGATGCCCGAGAATCAGCAGGAACCCGCCGGCGTCACGTTCACCGGCTTCGTGCTGTCGCTGGCACACACCGCAGCGTTCCATTTTGGCGACGTGCCGGATCCGGCAACCGGTAAAGGCGCCGAGGCCAACCTCGCCGCCGCTCAGCAGATCATCGACATCCTGGTGCTGCTCGAGCAGAAGACGCGCGGCAACCTGACGGCTGAAGAGCGGTCGCTGCTCGAGCAACTCGTCTACGAGCTGCAGATGCGCTATGTAGAGGTGGCCAAATCCGCACCTCAGGAAGCCTCGCGGATCATCATTCCCTGACGGTGCGACGCAGAGAGCGGCCGCTACCGAGCCTTCGACAATGATGGTTGCAGCAACAGTGACGTTCCTTGGCACCGGCACGTCGCATGGCGTGCCGATGATCGCCTGTGAATGCGCCGTGTGCCGATCGCCTGATCCACGCGACAAGCGGCTGCGCCCATCGATCTGTCTCGACGTGCCCTCGTACGCCAGCATCCTTGTGGACGCCGGCCCGGATCTCCGGCAGCAGGTGCTGTCATTCGGAGTCAAGCATCTCGACGCGATCCTGCTGACGCACGCGCATGCCGATCACATTCTCGGCCTCGACGAGGTCCGCCGGTTCAATGCGATTACCGGCAAGCCGATGCCGTGCTATGCCGCTCCCGAGACGTGGGAGACGGTGTGGAAGACGTTCCACTACATCTTCGACGGCGTGCCGAGGCAGGGTGGCGCAATCCCGAAGCTCGATGCGCACGAGGTCCGCGGGCCGTTGACGGTTCAAGGCGTGCGTATCATCCCGGTACCGGTCTGGCACGGCCGGATGCCGGTGCTCGGGTTCCGCTTCGGTGATTTCGCGTACCTGACTGACTGCAATCGCATCGAGGATTCGTCCATGGCGCTGGTCGCGGCAGTGGACACGCTCGTCATCGACGCCCTTCGATATCGCCCGCACTCCACTCATTTCAGCGTGCCCGAAGCGCTCGACGTCGTCGCCCGCATAAAGCCGCGGCGCGCCTACATGACGCACATGACACACGACCTCGGACACGCCGCCACGAACGCGCGGCTGCCCGAGGGCGTTGAACTGGCATATGATGGGCTCGTGCTCGATGTGCACGTCGACGTGGAGTGAATGGAGACCATCCACTTCCCGGACGACGCCAGGCCGCTGTGGCTGGTACATCCCGTTTTAGCGCTCGGCAATTTCGACGGCTTGCATCGCGGCCACCTCAAGATCATCGAGCGTGTCAGGCGCGGTGCCGCCGAACATGGCGGCACGCCGATGGCCATGACCTTCGATCCTCATCCACCGCGCGTCCTGCGGCCGGACAAGGCACCGAAGTTGCTGATGACCAAGACCCAGCGGCTCGAAGCGCTTCACGCTGCCGGCATCGCCTGCGTGGCAGTCGTGCGCTTCACGCGCGAATTGTCGGAGTGGAGCCCGGAGACGTTCGTCAGAACGGTACTCGTCGATTGGTTGCGGGTGTCGGAGGTGTGGGTTGGCGCGAATTTTCTGTTCGGCCACGGACGCAGCGGCAACTTTTCCGTCCTGCGCACGCTGGGTCAGCATTACGGCTTCCGGGCTGACAAGATCGATCCGGTACGCTACAAGGACTTCGTCGTGAGCAGCACACGCATCCGGCGGCTCGTGTCGGAAGGCCGTGTCGACGAAGCCGGCGCCTTGCTCGGACATCCGTATTTCGTGGACGGCACGGTGATCGCCGGACGACGGCGTGGTCGTGAGCTCGGTTTTCCTACAGCAAACCTCCAGACCGGCAACGAGCTCATCCCGCCGCACGGCGTCTACGCCACGACGGCGACGATCGACGGCGTGGTGCACGCGGGGATCACCAACGTGGGTGTCCGTCCGACGTTTGGCGAAAAGGAGTTGACCGTCGAGACGCATCTCCTGAGGTACTCCGGCGATCTCTACGGTCGCTCCGTGCGCCTGGGTTTCGTGCAGCGCGTGCGGGACGAGCGTCAGTTTCCGGACGTGGACGCGCTGCGGGAGCAAATCGAGGCGGATCGGCGGGCGGCCGATCGGCTGTTCAGCCGGTTCTGCGTGTAGCGTGGACGCCAGCACCTTCGAATTCACGATCTCGGTTCCTCGCGATCCGCAGTTTGTCTCGATGGTCCGCGGCCTCGCGTTGCAGGCGGCACGGTACGCCTTGTGCGGACATGGCGACGCCGAGACGTTCGCCGTCTCGGTTGAAGCGGCCGTGCTCGGCTGTCTTGGCGAGGCGTCCACCGAAGCCACGATCTCGGTGGTCGTGCGCCGCGAGGCCGGGCCCCTCGAGTTCCTCATCGACGGACGCACCGTCGCCGTCGAGCCCTGACTCCCGCCATGCTTCGCCTCTACAACACGCTGACGCGGCAGGAAGAGCCGTTCGCGCCTGCACGTGGCAACACGGTGCGGATGTACGCCTGCGGGCTGACGGTGTACGCCCGCGGCCACATCGGCAACTTCCGCACCTTCGTGTGCCTCGACGTGCTCCGGCGGACGATGAAGCACCTGTGCGGGCACGACATCGTGGAGGTGATCAACTACACGGACGTGGACGACAAGACGATCGCCGGCGCCCAGAAGGCCGGCATGCCGCTGCGTGAGTATACCGGCCAGTGGATCGATGCCTTCCGCTCCGACTCCGCGCTGTTGGGCATCGAGGAGCCGGAGCAGAGCCCGCGCGCCACCGACGAGGCGAACATGCAGGCGATGTGCGAGATGATCAACGCCCTCGAGCGCAACGGGCACACGTACCGGCGCGACGGATCGATCTACTTCAAGATCGAGTCGCTGCCGGGGTATGGACGTCTCGCGCGCCTCGATCATGAAGGGCTGCACGCGGGTGCGCGCGTGGACGTCGACGAGTACTCCAAGGACGATGCCCGCGATTTCGTGCTGTGGAAAGCATCGAAACCAGGTGAGCCCGAATGGGACTGCGGGGGGCTGCGCGGCCGGCCCGGCTGGCACATCGAGTGTTCCGCGATGGCGCTGCGCCTCCTGGACGGCGCTCCCATCGACGTTCACGCGGGTGGCGTGGATCTGATTTTTCCCCATCACGAGAACGAGATCGCGCAGGCGGAGGGCGCGACGAAGGAGACCTTTTCCCGCTTCTGGGTGCATGTCGAACATCTCTTCGTCGAAAACGAAAAGATGTCGAAATCACTCGGCAACGTCTACACCGTTCCCGAAGTCGTCGCGCGCGGCTTCCGCCCGTCGGCGCTCCGATACCTGCTCCTCTCGTCGCATTACCGCAAGCAGTTGAACTTCACCTGGTCCGGAATGGATCAGGCGGAAGAATCGTTGCGGCGCGTTGTGGACTTCCTCGCGCGGCTCGACGGAGTGACCGGGCAGGGCAGCTCCGGCGCGGTGGAGGCCGCCGCGGCCAGGTCGCGCGACGCATTCAAGTCGGCGCTCGAACAGGACCTGAATACTGCGGCTGCACTCGCGGCTCTGTTCGAGTTAGTCAAGAGCGGGAACGCGGCGATCGACGCAGGAACGATGACCCAGGCGGATGCGGACCTCGTCAGGTCGACGATCCACGCTCTCGATCGGGTGCTCGGTGTCGTGTCGCTCCGCCGGGCCGAGGACGCGAGGCCGCCGATTCCGGTCGAGGAAATCGAGCGCATGATAGAAGAGCGCAAAGCGGCGAGGCAGCGGCGCGATTTCGCCGAGGCGGATCGGATTCGTCACTGGCTCGCCGATCGCGGCGTGCTGCTCGAGGACGGTCCGACCGGTACGCGATGGAAGAAGAAGTGAGATGACCGGGCCGGCCCTCAAGACCGCGTTACCGGGTCCGCGGGCGAAGGCGATCATCGAGCGGGATGCGAAGGTCGTCTCGTCCTCCTACACGCGCGACTACCCGCTCGTGATGGCGCGCGGAGAAGGGGCGCTCGTCGAGGACGTGGACGGCAACGTCTTCCTGGACTGCACGGCCGGCATCGCCGTCACGTCGACGGGTCATTCTCATCCCGACGTCGTGAAGGCGATCGTCGAGCAGTCGCAGAAGTTCCTGCACATGTCGGGCACCGACTTCTACTACGAGCCGCAGGTGCGCCTCGGGGAGGAGCTGTCCGAGATTGCCCCGATGCCGGGACCGCACCGGTCGTTTTTCGCCAACTCGGGGACGGAAGCCACCGAAGCCGCCATCAAGCTGGCCCGCTACTACACGAAGCGGCCGTATCTCATCGCGTTTTTCGGCGCGTTTCACGGCCGATCGATGGGCTCCCTGTCGCTCACCGCAAGCAAGCTGACGCAGCGCCGCGGTTTCGGTCCGTTCGTGCCCGGCGTGTTCCACGCCCCCTACGCCAACTGCTATCGTTGCCCGCTCGGCCTCAGTTCGGACAACTGCGCTGCCGAGTGCCTGCGTTTCATCGAGGAGCAGCTGTTCGCGCACCTGGTGTCGCCCGAGGAAGTGGCGGCAATCGTCGTCGAGCCGATCCAGGGCGAGGGCGGTTACGTCGTTCCTCCCAACGTCTTTCACGAGCGGCTTCGCGAGCTCACGCAGCGGCACGGCATGCTGCTCATCGTTGACGAAGTCCAGTCGGGCATGGGACGCACCGGCAGGATGTTCGCGATCGAGCACACCGCGGTCACACCCGACGTGGTGACAATGGCGAAGGGGATCGCGTCGGGTTTGCCGCTGGGCGTGATGACGTCGCGGTCCGAGATCGTGTCGTGGCCGCCGGGCACACACGCCAGCACGTTCGGGGGGAACCCGGTGTCGTGCGCGGCATCGCTGGCGACGATCAAGCTGTTGCGCGACAGCCTGGTGAAGAACGCCGAGGTCGTCGGCGCGCACATGCTCGCCGGAGTCAGGGCGCTGATGGAGAAGCACGCACTCATCGGCGACGTGCGCGGACGCGGCCTGATGATCGGCGTGGAGCTCGTGCGCGATCGGCAAACGAAGGAGCGGGCCACCACCGAACGCGACCGCATCGTCCATGAGTGCTTCAGGCGCGGGTTGCTGGTGCTCGGGGCGGGCCAGAACGCCATCCGCCTGTCGCCGCCGCTCGTGCTGACGACCGAGCAGGCCGACATCGCCATCTCGATCCTCGATCAGGCAATCGGAGCAATCGCAGCGTGAGAACACCTCACGGATTGCGCGGCTCGGAAGACACTGACCACTGTTGATTGAGTCTCTGGTTGTTGATTTGCTGTTGAATGGTGATTGCTGATTGGCCCTGCGCGAATTCACTCAACGATCAACAATCACCAAGAAATCACCAATCAAGATCGAAGATCAACAATGCATTGAACCCGAGTTTCGCGTCCCGGATCCTCGAGCCAGTGATCAGGCGGCAGGTGGCGCGACGAAATCGCTGCTGAAGATCACGTATTCGATCATCCATACGCCATTGTTCTCGCGGAATACCCACAGGAACTTGCCGCGGTCGCGCCGGTTCTGGCCGCCGCCCTTCGGCAACAGGTTCAACCGATAGTCGCCGCTGGCGTAGGCGAGCGTGCCCTGTCCCGACACGTCTGCCGGGTCGAGTTCCAGGTCGGATGCCCCTTCTGCGAAGCGATCGTCGTAGTACTGCTGAACGAACTGGCGGCCCCGCATGAGGGCGCGGTTCGGCGGCATCACGACACCAGTCGGCGAGTACAAGGCTGCCGCCTTGCTCGCGTCCTTGGCATTGAAGGCGACTCTCAGCTGCTCGATGACCTTCTTGATGCTGTCCACGTCGGTTCGATCGAATTGGGGGCCCGATCGGCCGGAGCAGGCGACAGCGCCGATCAAGACGACGCACAGCGCAAATGGCGCAATTCGCATGGCGACCTCCATGTGAGTGTGGTCCTGGACTCGATGTTGCCGGCGGCAGCCGCCACGGCATGCAGGCGTCGGCGTTCCCTGCCGAACCGGCAGGCCGTGCGTCTGCGCGCGCCATCAGGGAGTATCACCGCCTCACGGCTGGCAGGCGTTCGGGTCCGGTCCTAGAATCGTAACGCGACTGGCCTCACCCGCCTAGCCGGGCGCGTCGAACGCGTGTGTGTACACGACGATGTCGGGTTGGGCGCCCTGGACATCCACCGTCACCACGTCGAACCGGCATGCAGTATCGTGAAGGTCGTGCCGAGACAGGTAGTCGGCGGCCATCTTCGCGATGCGACGCTGCTTCCAGGGTGTTACGGCCTCTGCTCCGCCGCCGAACTCGTCGCCGGCGCGCGTCTTCACCTCGACGAACACCGTGGTCTCGTCGCAGCTGGCCACGATGTCGATTTCGCCGAAGCGCGATCGGTAGCGTCTCGCCAGAATTGCGTACCCGCGGCGCTCGAGCGCCGCGCAAGCGAGATCTTCGCCGAGTTTTCCAAGGAACTGGCGCTTGTCATCGTCCATGGCGCTGGACGACTCGCATGTTCGAGGCCAGGATCGACCGCGCTCTCAGGGCAGGATCAGCTCTTCCCGTGCGTCTTCAGGTAGACGAGGCCGAACTCCGTCCCGCTGCCGCGCGGCTTCACCGAGACGATGTGCCGCTGGTCCTCGGGGCCGGCGACGAGCTGCAGGTCGCGTTCGAACAGCTTCTCCCGGCAGACCGCGTGACGAGCGCCTTGACGTCCCTTGAAGTCGATGTCTCCACGGCACTCCGTGACTTCGCCGTAAAATTTCAATTCGTTGCGGTAGAACTCGACGATCCGGTCCTGCGGATCCTCGCTCTCGAACTTTGCCGCCACTACCTGGAGGCCGAAGAGCGAGTTGCCCACGGTGACGTTCGCGTTTTCGGGCGCTTTCTCGTCCTGTGCGGGTCGGGCCCCGGGATAAACGGCAAGCCCAGTGTCCGGAGCCTCCACGTTGGTGCGGACGGACAGATCGCCGACTGGCGTCGTAATGTCGACGTCGGCTCTGCCGGCCGAGTCGTGCCGGCGCACGTCCACGTTGCAGGCAGCGAGCGGGAGGGCGAGGGCCGCCAGAGCGGCAACGGTCTGCAGGGGGTTGCAGTATCGAGTCATGTCGAAGAAGACGGTGGTGCGCGGCGGCCGGTTCCGATCGCGCGTCCCGACTCGGCTATTCGTGTCCGGATGCTCGCTTCTCGGCTCTCGGGCTCTCGGCTCTCGGCTCTCGGCTCTCGGTTCTCGGCTTTGGGCTCTCGGCTCTCGGCTCTCGGCTT
>Ga0111538_10013573_pt1 | contig 10745 bp, 7 predicted proteins | sample SoiMethybrSBSTD1_FD_79669 | JGI IMG/M metagenome (GOLD analysis project Ga0111538, IMG submission 79669) | Bulk soil microbial communities from a Populus tree surrounding site in Tennessee, USA - Soil MetaG P. TD hybrid SBSTD1 (version 2)... | ecosystem: Environmental > Terrestrial > Soil > Tree... | reverse complement strand
TTTTAGTACAAAGATAACAACTTTGCTTTATCCTTCTGATGTGTCTGAGAATATCAAATATAGAAATTACAGTCACTATTTCAAACCATATGTATGCACATTATTTTTAAAGTGATTTATGATGCATATCTATAATTTAAAAATCCTGTGGTGAGGATGAGACTTTAGATCGAAGACTATTTGAAATCCACACACTCCAGTGATTAAAGATGCTATTATAATTGGTATGCCATAATTATTTAATAGAATAGGAATACTAATGATTACGATAGCTGAAACTATTCTGGAAATTGCAAACTTTTTTCTACGAGTAAAATCATGAGTATCTCGATCTATAGAAATAAAATGTAATACACTCTGTGAAATTAACGATATAGCTACTGAACCACAAATTAGCCATAAATCAGAGGTAGATAATACAGAATGTTGATCACTTGATACTAAACGTCTAATACCAACTCCTACAGCTGTTATTGCAACAACCAACGGAAAGTGTGTATATAACCAGATCAGGTATAAGGAAATTCTTCCCTTTTCTCTGAGAATTTGTATAGGTAATCTTCCTGTACTATCAAAATATAACCACCAAAGACTAAAAGATATACATAATCCCAAAGATGCCTCAATCACTGAATACACATCCCAAATTTGTTCAGTCATTCCATTAACTATACCAACGATTGATTCTCCCAGTACAATAAGCGTAAACAAGCCCATTCGTTCTGGTAAATGAGATATATGAGGTGCAAATTTTGAAGTTAATTTACTAGTACTAATAGGAGTACCAAAGTCAATTATTAAGCCAATAACCCATAATGCAAAACGTATTTCTGTAATGGGGACAAAAGCAGATATTAACCATATGATTGCTGCAATAGAGAAACCAATTATGTATCTTTTTACCAAAGGATTAGCAGATTCTGAAGACTTAATAGTTCTAAATATACGGACATATTCTATTACAAGTATTAAACGCATAAAGGCATAAGATAATGCAAAACCGGAAAATGTATTATTAAAAGCTCCAGAAATATTTATAGCCATAGCACCTGCACCCCCCATTTGTAATAGTAGTAGAAGTCTATGTCCTAAATCATCAGAATAAAATCTAGTAGCAAAGAATGTTGTACCTATCCATGACCACCAAACTGGTATAAAGAGAAACAAGAATCCAAAAAAATTTGATAAAGACACATCATGGAATAAATAATGAGATAGTTGTGAAACTGTGACGACAAAAACAAGGTCATAGAAAAGCTCTAACCAGGTTGCATGACGTTCTTCTTCATTTTTGTTTTTTTTATTTTGATTATTATCCATTTTATTTAAAAGTATTATTCAAATTGTTATTTTGATGATATTCTGAAGAATTATCATTTCTCATATAGTCAGGAATTGAACATCGCAATATATTTGATGATATTGTGTAAGATTATGAAGATAAAATAAAAAATAAGAGGGATATGTTATTTGTAGACAAACGTACTATTTTGCAATAATGCCTGTGTAGTAGGATCTATCCTTCCAGCCTGAGACATAGCGAAGCAAAGAGTCGACATTACTTCTCGTGCACCACCTAGTTTATTTTCCCATTTTGGCAACATATCTTGTACACATTTTTTGTTGACAGCATCAATATACTTTGAAAAAATCAACCAAGGATTATCAAAAATTCCTACTTGTTTTGCAGTCTCACTAAAAAGAATTTCATTGTTAGATTTTCCCGCTGCCTTTTCCAAGTCAAAGATAAATTCTTTTTGTACTATTACATCATTAATTGTTCCAAGTCTAGTAAGATGTCCCCCAACAAAGGTATCAAAGTCATAATTGTTCAGAACTATGTCGTGTGCTTTGATATAACCTGCTATATCTTTAGATACTGCAAGATATGGAAATGGTACCCAGCCTGGAAATATTATATCAACTAACATAAGCACCCTTTGGTTTGGAGCATAAATGAATATGTTTCCAGGCAAATGGTTATTGCCATAATAGTCTAGTTGAAGGGTTTGGTTTCCAATCTGCAAAGTATAATTCTTTGAGAAGGTTTCAGTAGGTATTGGTGGCACCATAGAAGCATTTGTGGCCACCATTTTAGCTCTTTGTAATTCTGCTGCAGTTTCCTCCTGAGCGATAATAACTGCATTTTTTGGAAACATTCCTGCAGCACCAATATGGTCTATATGGGCATGACTATAAATAACATGGGTAATGGGTTTGTCAGTTACCTCTGATATAGCTTTAAGATAATTTTTACCAATAGTAGGAGGAGCATCAACTGCTACAACACCTTCATCTGTTACTAGAAACATTGTATTATAAGCACCATCTGTTACCCAATATAGTCCATCACGGATTTCTTCAACCAAATATCCTTTCGTAGGAATAGCAGGACCTTTTGCTGCTTCAGGTATTTGATTTTTGGTTTCTGTTTGATTTTCTTGTGCATAAATAGAATTAGATAATGATATAGTAATAATAGCAAGAATTGATACTGTTGATAATAAAAATAATAACAACAAAGGGAGATTCCTCTGTATTTTCATTAATTATAGGTAAAAAACATAGTATTTAAATTTTAATTTTACAATCTCATGTCACAAAATGCAAAGCTGTTTTTTCATTTTAAAATATAACTCATTAATATCTAATAAAGATTATAATATTTTGAACCGTGACCCATCGCTATAGTAACATATGTTTCCTTTTTAATATCGAATATCAAAGTGACCTAATTCTACTACTATTCCAACGATTGCAACATGATCATGAGGTTTAGGATTAGTTGCTCTTTTTGGAAGAGTCCAGTAATGAAAATATATGCTCCTTATTCTACAAATCTCTTGGCAGTAGCCAAGCCAATACCACTGGTTCCTCCAGTAATAACTGCAATTTTTCCTTCAGGTTTATTTCCCATTTTTTAGATCACTTATTATTATTATTATGTGACTATAGTCTCTAAAATATAAAATAGTTGAAGACAAATTAGAAGAGAACAATTTAAAATAGTAACATTTGAGCCTAGGTATTGGAATAAATTACTTCGTTTGATATTTTATTTTTCACCATTAGGAATTTAGCGATGCCATATCAATAACAAAGCGATATTTCACATCACTTTTAAGCATGCGTTTGTATGCTTCATTGACGTCCTGAATCTTGATAACCTCAACATCAGCAGTGATTCCATGCTCTCCGCAGAAATCTAGAAGCTCCTGGGTTTCTGCAATTCCACCAATAGCGGAACCGGCCACTGATTTTCGCCCCATTATCAATGGAACAGTGTTTAATGTTGGTTCAAGATTGCCTAGTAACCCAACCAGGACCAATGTGCCGTTAAGTGACAGGGAGGGTAGATATGGATTAAGATCGTGAACGTAAGGTACAGTATCGATTATCAGGTCAAACTTGTTGTTGACAGCGGCCATCTGTTCTTCATCAGTGGAAATCACTATATTGTCAGCACCTAGGCGACGTGCGTCCTGCTCTTTTCCAGGCGAACGGCTAATCAGCGTGACATTTGCGCCGAGTGCTTTAGCCAGTTTTAGCGTCATATGACCGAGTCCTCCAAGGCCTATGACTCCCACATTTGTCCCTTCTCTTACTCTCCAATGGCGGAGTGGAGACCATGTGGTTATGCCTGCACATAACAATGGTCCAGCACCTTTCAAGTCTAAGTCTTCCGGAACCCGCAATACGAATTTTTCCCTGACAATAATTTTTTCTGAATAGCCACCGTAAGTGGGCATTTGATCATGCCTATCTTTATCATCATAGGTAAGTGTTGGACCCTTTTCACAATACTGTTCAAGCCCTTGCTTGCATGCTGAGCATTGCTGGCAGGAATCAACCATACAACCTATACCAACATGATCACCTTGTTTAAATTGAGTGACATTTGATCCAACACTTACCACGCGGCCAATTATCTCGTGGCCAGGCACCATTGGGTAAATGCTGTTGCGATCCCAGTCATGGTTCACTTCATGTACGTCCGAATGGCATATGCCACAGTAGAGAATCCTGATAACTACATCATCAGCACGCATGTCGCGACGTTCAAATTGATATGGCGCTAATTGGGCCTTGGCAGAAGGTGCAGCATAACCACGTACGTTTATTGTCATTGTTTATTTCTGCTCCCTTGGTCGTTGATTACTCTTTTCTAATAATTTAGATCTCATTTATTATTTAGGATAATACGGTAATCTATAAAAGAGTTGAATATATTTTTAATAATTATTGCAATGAATAGAGAAAACTTCATTTCACAAAATTGCAAATAATGTTACAAAATGATGTTACCAAATAAAAAGACACTTCATTCCAGAAGAAAGAACATTTTATATTTGTTAATTTCTTTGTGTAAGAAATTTTTTATTAGAAAAATGAACTTAATATAATAGCATTCTTATAGATTTAGTTCAAACCACTAAATTGACTCTATAACTAAAATTTAAGACTTAGAGCGCTCGAATTTTCATTATAACAAGATTAGGTAACATAATAGATAAAGATTTTGAAGTAAAGTATTATAGATGTAAGAGCTTTGAAAATCAATTTTTATGATAATTATTAACATACAGTATGAAATGAGTTAATTCATATTGACATAGGAATTCTGTTTAATAATTTGTTACATAATATCTTATAATAAAAACCCTTTCTTAATAAATTCATATACTTTGGATCACTTTTCCAAAGATGCATTACAACTGCAAAAAACTATTTATTTATTATTCAATGAGATCTAAAAAAGATGTCTGAAGAAGTCAATGATAGTACCAAACATTCAAAACCTGTTACTGTAATTGTGAGACGTATTGCTAAAAAAGATAAAATCAAGGAATTTGAAGAATGGCTTTCAGGAATTTCCAAGGAAGTCTCTAGACAAGAGGGAAGTATGGGTATTGATATAATCAAACCAACTCCTAATATTAGTAATAAATCTAAACCTGAATATGTGATTATATTCAGGTTCAATACTTATGACAATCTTGATAAATGGGAGAAATCTCCAATACGACATGAATGGTTACAAAAAGGTAGAAAACTAGCAGAATTTGATTATGATGTACAAAAACTGACAGGACTAGAATTTTGGTTTACTCCATATTTTAAAGATGAATCCTCACCTATGATACCTTTACAGCCTCCACCACGTTACAAAATGGTAATTGTTACTATTCCAGTTATCTCAATTCTGCTAATGACTTTAGTTCCTCAAATACATTTTTTAACAGAAATGTTATCAATACCATTTCCAATAAGACTTGTTATTGCTCTTACGATAACAGTTCTACTAATGACTTATGTAATAATGCCTCTTTTGACGAAATTATTAAAACCTTGGTTATTCAAAACTTAATGACTTTTTGATCCTTTACTCCATCATACAGCTTATCAAGATCTGTAAGATTCGTTACATATCCTGAATACCCATGATGTTTATTTTCATTATGCATATGATATGTGCTTTTTCTAATCTAAATTAGAAGTTATAATTCTCTATTTTATACCCTGAAAGATTTCAGGATTAGCTTATTTAATGTTATTAAACCCTCCCAGTATACGGGCTCGCAGGTGTGTGAACTGTTTGACACAATCTTGTAGTTCAAAATACTTAGATGGAATTTAAAAGTAGATGAAAAGCTGGATAATTCCAGCCTTTCTAACGTGAACGAAATAGAAATGCTATTTTGACAAATTGTATATTCTATATCTTCTTTATCTTTTACTCTAGCATATTTATTTACTCAACTGCCTAAGTAATAAATGAACTATTCTTATTTAGATGGAAAAACCACTCTTGTTAAAATATGCTTATATTCAGATTTACTCTTGCTTATTATATTTTCAATTGGATATCAACAGATACAGGTTAATCAAAAAAATTTATCATCTTCCATTGTAGCATTAGCAGCAGTAGATTCTAACTATCCAGAGAGTGCTGTTCCTTCCTCCAAAGGACCTACAATAAACGATCCCTATTTAAAGACCGAAGTGGTTTTCAAAGGATTATCATATCCTACAGGAATGGCATTTTTAGATAAGGATGATATTCTTGTTATAGAAAAAGATACAGGTATTGTAAGAAGAATTGTAAATGGTGTAATGGTAAAAGAACCCATACTTGATGTTACTGTTGCAGCTCAAGGACATAGAGGACTGCTAGGTATTGCTGTTAGTAACAATACATCTTCATTTGCAATAAGTCCTGAAAGTATTAACGAGAATACTCAATCACAATATAATGATATAACTAAATATGTTTTCCTATATTATACAGCTGCTGCAACAACTGACGGAGATGATATTCCTGAAGGGAAGCAACCGTTGGGTAATATGGTTTACAGATATGAATTTGTGAATAATAAGTTGATAAATCCTAAACTTCTATTGAACCTTCCTGCTACCCCTGGATCAATTGGTAATGGTGGTAAAATATTACCTGGTCCAAAAGATGAGAATCTGTATATCACAATAGGAGGAATTGGTATTGATGGTCATAAGACTAAGGCTCAAAACATACAAGGTGGTAAAGACCCAGATGGAACTAGTGGCATACTAGTTATTACACGGGATGGCAATCAAGCCCGAAAAAATAGTAGCTTTATTTTAGGAGATAAAGATCCAATAAATAAATACTATGCATATGGGATATGGAATAGTTTTGGAATAGATTTTGATCCGGTAACAGGAAAACTTTGGGATACAGAAAACGGAGTGGTATTTGGTGATGAGATAAATCTTGTAGAACCAGGATTTAATAGTGGTTGGAATAAGATTGATGGTATTTGGCTAAGAGGATATCCAAGTTATGAGGCAGAGTCTCATATAGCTTCACAGACGGATAATTTATTAGTCGATTTTGAGGGAAAAGGAAAATATAGTCTTCCAGAATTAACATGGTTTAGTGATGTTGGTCCTACTGCAATTAAGTTCCTTAATTCTGACAATTTAGGTAAACAATACGAAAACGATATATTTGTAGGAGATATTATCAATGGAAATATTTATCAGTTTGATTTAGATCAACAGAGAACTGAATTATTGCTACCTAATGGTTCACTTGCAGATAAAGTTATAGGCAGTAATGATGATATGGATGACGTTATATTTGGTAAAGGATTTGGTGGGATTACTGATATAAAAATAGGTTCTGAGGATGGCTTTCTATATATTCTTACATTTGACAAAACACAAGGAACCATATACAAAATAGTTCCTAATGCCAAAGTTGATTAGAAATATATTAAATATATTATGTGATTTAAATTCATACTTATTTAATCACTAATTATGATAACTACAAAGAAATGAAGTGGTAAATGATCTGAAAATAAGTGTCTTTTATTCTACATCATTAGTAAAAGGGAAGTGTAGAATTGGGACCAAATAAATGCATTAGTAGTGATGAAGGGAAAGTAATTTCAACAGAATCTAAGGAACTTTATATAAAACGGACATAAAAAAATTGTAAAATCTAAGATAGAAACAAAATTGGGTGAATATCGAAATATTTAGTAGAGATAATATGCTACTATTTTTTATTGCTAAAATCAAAATACAAATTTAAACAATATTCAATCTATTAAATTTTATTTCAAAAACCACATGACAATAAATTCAAAAATAAAATATCACTATCAATAATAGCATACAATTTTCAAATAGAAAAATTCGCAACTCTAAAACAAATATCAATTTCTTTTTATATGTTGTCCAAAGATTTCCAAACACCCGGCTGAATTTTTTCATCAGTGTATTTCCATATTCTTGGAGTTATCTCCAATTCAGAAAATCTTTTTCTAAGTGATGGATGCATATTCATATATATTCCATGACTAGTAATAATTTGATTAGGATCTGCTAATTTAGTCAATTTTGCTGACATGCTTATGCCATATCCTAAAATATCGATATAGGATTTTTCACCTAGTACATATTGAATAATTGAATGTTCACTTGCATCTATTCCTATCTTTACTTGTATCTGATCATAATTATTTCGTTTCAAGATAGGATTTATTCCCTGTTCAATAATAGTAATCATGTGAAATGCACAATTTATCGCGGAATTACAAGAAATAGAATTGTTTACTTCAATAGGAAAATATGCTATTACCGCATCACCAACGTATTTTAGTATTTGTCCATTAAAATTTGAAGCAGCAAGTGACATTTCCTGAGTAAACATCTGTATTATTGTAGCTAACTTCTCAACTGAAAAATCTCTTGTCATCAATGTAGAATCTACCAAATCTACATAGAGTACAACAAGGCTCAGTTTAGAGCCAGCATGTTGTTGCAAAAACTGATCAGACATTTCTATTCTTGGAGAAAGTTTTGAACCTTTTTCAAAGGCATCCAAAACTCTTTTTTCAGTCTCTGCAATATATGTTTGAAGATCTGTTATTTTCGGAAAAAAATTATTGTTATCCAAAATAGATTTGTCATTAGCTGATAGGTATTTATCTTGATAAAATAAGTAGTGATCTTTTTCAAAAGACTTGCTTTCATTTGCATTTGCAGATAATGGTGATGATGATGATGAGGACGATAAATCTACAAACTCATATTCCTTTTCATTAGAAAAAGAATTATCAGAATTGAAAAGAGGAAAATTCAAGTTTCTATGCGTATAAGAAATCTGTACTTACATAAAAAGTCAACTTATTCTTAAAAATCAATAAAGAAACAAACGATTTATAGACATAGATAATAAAGCTCAATGAATTTCTTATTAATGAACTACTATGAAACTGTGCTAATGATAATTGTAATCAATATATTTTCTAGAAACAATTAAAGAGTAAAGATTGTAGAGTATATACGGAAATTAGTGTATTATAATGGAATATGCTCATCCTAATGTCTTGGTAAGTACGCAATGGATAAATGATCATTTAAATGATAAAAAAATCCGATTAGTTGAGGTTGACTATATTCCAGCTACAAGCTATGTTTTAGGACATATTCCTGGAGCTGTATTGTTTGACTGGAAGAGAGATATAATCGATTCAAGAAAGAGAGATGTAATATCAAAAGAGGATTTGGAAAAATCATTACAAAGAATTGGTGTAAACAATGATACAACAATAATAGTATATGGTGATTTTAAGAATTGGTTTGCAACATTTGCTTTCTGGATTTTCAAATATTATGGAGTTAAAGATGTTAGGTTGATGAATGGTTCAAGAAAGAAATGGCTGGAAGAAGATAGACCAATTAGTGTAGATATTCCATCTTATTCAAGGGGAAATTTTAAAGCCTCTGATCCAAATAAAAGTATAAGAGCTTTTATGAATTATGTTAAAGATGTAATAGGTACTCAAGACAAGATACTAGTTGATGTAAGAACTAATGACGAATATAATGGGAAAACACTTGCTCCAACAGAATATTCTCCTGAATATGGTCAAATTGGAGGACATATTCCTGGAGCAGTAAATGTGCCATGGAGTAAGATGGTTAATGAAGATGGAACGCTCAAGTCAGCAGATGAATTAAAGAATCTTTACGAATCAGTAAATGTTACCTCTAATAAGGAAATAATAACCTATTGTGGTATTGGTGAAAGAGCTTCATATACTTGGTTTGTTCTGAAATATCTTCTTGGCTATCCTAATGTAAAGACTTATGATGGCTCATGGCTAGAATGGGGTAATACTATGGGAAATCCTATTGAAAAATGAATAAATAAATAAAAGAATCCAATTATTTCATTGTACATACTGTAACTCTTAATGCATATGTTATATGGCTAAAAGATTTTGATATTACCAAAAACGGATTAAAGATGTTTATTATATTTCCAATTAATGATATAAAATACCATTCACTGTAAAATTAGTGTTAACAGTTTATAGTGATATGTTGGATTCTAATTCTCATATTAAATATAGAAGTTCTATTTATGATTCACAATCTATGCCATCTCCATCTCGGTCAAATCCATAAGGGTCTAGTGACAAAACTGTTAAACGCTGATAGGATATATCTCCACAATTGAATCTGGAGAATTAGATGGATACATATATCAGAGTATGAAGAATCACAATCATCATTGTCTTTTTCTGAGCTGGTTGCATACTCTGAAAGAAACCCGATGGTAGGCTGGCTAGTAACATAATTGTCGATAATGAACTAATTATTTTTGCTTTCATTCTTGCCATTGTAAAATTGTAGCATTATAAAAGATTATTTATATACAGAGTCTTGCTAGACAACAGCAATGATGTAGTCTCCAAAGAGATAGTTGTTGCTATTTACACATTTTTTAAGCAAAATTTTTAGGCGCCGAAAAGTTATAGCTATTTTTTCTTTTACTAATTGACTTTGACACAATTTTGTAGTTCAAAAAGCATTATTATTTTAATTCAAAATACAAAAATCAAAAAATTTTCTAATATTCGCTAAATTTAGCTAAATTTAGTGATCTTCAAAAGTACTAGTTTATTTCTTAATTCCTTGTGGTATTAAGTTGATATCATCTTTAAGATCTCTTAAAAAAAGTCAGTATATATGTCAATCCTCCTGAAATTACACCAATACTTAGTAAACCAGCAAATCCTGATATTGGTACAATAAATTGTACCATGATATCTACATTCGAATTTATGGTGGAAGTTCCTAAAGTTGTTCCATTTAAAACTACATCTAATATCCCTGAACCAGCCAAGCCTGCATAAATCATAATTATTGTAGTTCCTGCTCCTCCAATATTCATACCAAGTAAATGG
>Ga0111538_10013571_pt1 | contig 10746 bp, 17 predicted proteins | sample SoiMethybrSBSTD1_FD_79669 | JGI IMG/M metagenome (GOLD analysis project Ga0111538, IMG submission 79669) | Bulk soil microbial communities from a Populus tree surrounding site in Tennessee, USA - Soil MetaG P. TD hybrid SBSTD1 (version 2)... | ecosystem: Environmental > Terrestrial > Soil >... | reverse complement strand
CATCGGCTTGCGACCTGCATATTGGCCCTGTGCAGACTGTTCACGTCTTACAAAGGCATTCTTTGCAGAATGCTGTGATTCCAGTCGGCCCTGACGCGTATTGGCAATTGCTGCTTCCTTGCCTGGATTTCCATCGTATCTGTCTTTCATTGTTCCTCTCCTTATGACAACAGCTTGACGGCATATTGTGGATGCCATTTAAACCCGCACAGGATGTCTATACGCATGAGGTTCTGATATCCGAGGATATCGCCGGTTTGCGTGACAGCGAGTGAGAGACCAGTTTCAGGATCGACCGCAACAGAGGCGTATGGAACCTGCAACTTGTAGAGTGGAGGACAAACGATATCGAGGGCGCGTGCAGGATATGCAACGTTCACGTTATAGCTTGGAACCACGGTCACTGCGGAAGTGGTCAGGATCGGACCGCTTACGTTTTGCAGTGGGCTTGAGGTTGAGCTTACGATGCTTGGGCTGACATTGATCGTCACAGCACCGCCACCACTGGAGTTGGCAGCTGCGGTAATCACAAACTGCATTGGCTGGCCAGTAGAAGCGCGGCTCAGTGGGTTGACGCTGTTTACGCCTGCGATGGTGATAAGGTCACCTGGCAGGAAGTAGTTCGTCACACCGGCTGTTGCGCCTGCGAGAACAATCGTGTTTCCCGAACTTACGGTACCGTTGACGGTCAGTGTGTCACCGGGGGTAAGGGTAGGACCTGCGCCTGCCTGATGGCGCACAACGTTCTGGGATTGAAAGATATCGAAATAGGACAGATGGCCAATGGCTGACTGTCTGACGATTTCTTCGTTAAACACTGGAGTGAAGTTGTTCAGCAATGCTGATTTCAGCGATGAGCCGTCACGGACGGTCATGGCAAGATAAGCATCGGAAGCAATGTTCACACCCTGTTCCAGCAATTTGGCACCGGCCAGATCAACAGTGGAGAATGAGTTGATTGGGGAACCAGCGGAACCCTGGTAGAAGTAAAGGGTCTGCTCAGCATCAGCACAGATATCACGTTCCATCTGGGTGATAATGTTCTGGATGGCTGGCTGGATGAACATGCGACTGAAGTCTTCAATACGCAGGCTTAAATCCTGAACGGTATAAGCGATCAGTGCGTGGTATTGATGGGCAACAGTGATGTTCTCAACGGTTTCAATGATGTCCTGTGGGACAGCAGTTGAACCATCGCCAACAATAAAGTTGTTCTGTCTGCGAACCTGCAGCGTATCACCGATCTTGTATCCAGAATTCTGGAAATCGTCCTGATAAATACGTGAGCCGGTCATTACAAATGGTGAGTTGTTTGCAAACATGGCCAAGGCTGTGTTTGAAACGAGTTGGGTCGTGATAAATTGATTGGGCATTGCCAGTCACTCCGTCCTAGAGTTAAAAAGTCCGTTTGAAAGCACCCTTCGTTTACTTGAAGGAACCTTTCTTCATCCGGTCACGAATATCCGAAACCGGCGTTTTATCTGTTATGCCTGCGGAATTGACGACTGGATTAGACTTGATTTGTCCTAGTGGACGAGACTGTGATTGCTTGTTCTCACCGCCGGATATCAAGGCATGACTCAGTGCGACTAATTCGCTTGCCTGATTCAATGGGTGGAGTTTCGCAATACGGGAGAGTTCTTCAGGATTCTTGCCAAGTCTGTACAGGACTTCACCTGCACTTCCCGGGCCTTTTTTCGGCAACATCAATGCTGCGTCACGCATATGGGCTGTAAAGGGAACATCCCCTCTCACGACATCGTCAAAGTCATCATACTTGTCCGAAGTTGAGTCCAGATGCTGGTTAAGCTCCTGGTACTGCTTCGCAATATGTTGCTGTGACTGCATGTCACGTGCTTTGCGCTCTTCCATTTCCCTCTGCTGGAGCGCATAGCTGACTGCCTTGTGGATCGCATCATCCATTCCACCACCTTGCGGGGCTTCCTGTGGACTGTACTGTTGTTGCATCTGATTTGGCTGTAACTGTGATTGCATTTGTTCCATCCTGGATTGCATCTCACGCATTTCCCTGTCGTGAGCCCGCTTCATCTGTTTCAGTCTTTTCTGAACAGCAAGCGAATCACCCTTGTTACCTTCGCCCGTGGGTTCCTGAGTTTCCTCGTTCACCGCTTCCGTGGGCATTGCCTGATCTTCGCTTCCAACCGCACTTTCCGTGTCGTTAACCGACATATCCTGAGCTTCATCCATGTATTGACTCCACAACGGCATTCTTTTGCCCGCGAGATTATTAGGCGTTCTCGGATCGCCCAGCAGACTCCATGTCTGCGAATGATTAAATTTTATACCTTAATTGGCCTCAAAACAGCGCCACCTGTATACCTATTGCCTGTTTGTTCCCGCACTCGACTTGTTCATGCTCTTTTCATGTTCAAGCTTCGTATCATGCTTGTAGAGGTCAGCAAGTATCTGGCTAGCCTTGTGACTGAAATCAAGTTCAGATGTATGCCTGTTGTGACCATGAACGGTTTCAGCGGTTTTCAGGTCAAGCTGGTGCTTGTAGATGTCAGCGGTAGCCTTGTCCTGCGTTTCCTGTGCCTTCAGCAACATTTCAGCTTTCTTCAGTTCAATTTCTTCCTGTTCAAGCTGCAGTTTCTGCATCTTGACCTGAACTTCAGCCTGCTTGTTCCTTATCTCGGCAGCCTTTGCCTGCAACTCAGCCTGAATCATCATTTCCTGCGGGTTGGGCTTCGGCGGCGGCGGCTCTTTCCCTTCCTCTTTGGCAATGATTTCGGGGGGAACCATAGTCTTGAAGCGGTCAGCAATCTGCGGCATAAACTGGACATCAAGGTTTTTAGCCCATAGATCAGCGATAAGCGGGAATGCCTGCGGCTGTGCTGCAAGCGTCGTCTGGAGAAACTCAAGCGCAATTTCTTTCTGAACCGCAAAAGACGGCCCACTGTCAATTTCAACATCAAAGTCTCCCACGCCAATATCATTCCTGATTGATCCATCTTCCATTCTTTCATTGATCACAAGAGTTTCAGTCTTGCCATCCTTCTTGCTGATTACCATCGTTCTTTCTTCCTCACCAATGATGTAGTTCAGCAAATCATTGGTGACACGACCGCCCTGTTCAACAGCCTGATTCATGTTGTCGAAATAGACATAGGCGCTCATTGATCCTTCGAGCTTGCGCTCGCGTCTTGCTTTGCCAGAGATGTCACGGCCCTGTAGTGCCTCAGTCTCCGAGAAACCAAGAATCTCTCTAATATCCTGCGTGGCACGTTGAAAGTTTTGCATAATCGCAGGAGAGAGGTCCCAAGGTGACTGCTTGGTTGGCATAAGCCCTGTTTTAGGGTCCGGTTTAGCTCTGAGCATACCCATCTGTAATTCAGGGTTTCTCCAATCCTGTTCATATCCACTGATATTATCCGGCGTTCCCAGCCATTGTTCACGGCGTCTATTTTTAACTTCCGCGGCGATTTCCGATCCGAAATAATTAACGCATTTCTGAGCATCACGAGCTTCATGGATAAATGACCTTGTGTACTGTCTTCCCTCAATGAAATAGGAATCGCCGTCCACAAAAATGATGGGCAACTGTCTGGAGGGCCATTCAGAAAAGTCGATGATCTGGTTTCTGATCATACGGTAATGCATGATCCTGTAATCCTGGGTCTGTCTCTCACTGACAATCTTCGGCTCCATCTTCTTTATGATAAGACGGGCAGCTTCAGTGTCAGCTACAATTTCCTGCTGGATTTTGAAATCCTTCCTGATCTTGTCCCACTCATCCTCAGTCACTGACCTTCCATCATTAAGCTTGTAGATCACGAGTGGATACCATTCCTTTACGAAATAGTCACAGACGGTAATCGTATCCCTTGTCTGCCACTGGAAATCGAGCAGCATGTAGGGATCGATATAACTGACAGGATTGGTGACGTAAGGGTAGGTTGCAAAGAATTCATCCCGGCTGAACACGTAATAGCGTGCGCAGTAGTTGCCATCACCCTTGTGAGGCTTCATGGCAGTCGGGTCAAAGGCCGTACGGGTAGGATCAGAGATGAGATCGTAACGAATGACTTTATTAAATGACCGGGGTGACTCATAATCCAGGTTAATCTGGAATGCCCCGAAACCCATCATTAAGGCGGACTTAAATGCCGATTGATAGATCAAGTCGTTTTGAGATTGGTAGGATATCGTTCGTACTAGGTCTGCTCGTAAGTTTATTTGTTCCTGTGTGGCTTTGCCAGTCAATGATCTTACTATTAAGTCCGGTTTATTTTTACGCTGTTCTCCTGCGATCTTTTTGGTTGCATCGTAAAGCTTGTTGAATGTCATCGCAGGTTTGAACAGACGCGTAAACTCGGATCTTTCAACTGCCGTCCACTGATCACGCAGGACGAAGTTCATGTCATCCTTGCCCCGGGTAATGTTTTCCCCGAAGTAGGACTGCCAGATGTTCATGTGCTTACCGGCAGTATCAAGCACCTGACCTTCATCTATCCCGGCTTCATCAAGATCATGAAGCCTCTTTTCTTCCATCTCATTCAGCTTTTCAGGACTCAGTTCCTGATTGACATCATCGGGTTCACGCTGCATCTGATCATCCTTGATCAATTACAAATTTTGTAGATGACGGGCAGGATTTTCACCTGCACTCTCTGGTTACATCCGGCGGACCCGCTTTAAGGGCACCATTTCTGGTACGGGTCGAGGCGACTTCAACCTGATGCTCGCCCAGAGGCTCTTCGGTCAGTGATGCCCAGCCATGGGTGCATTATCAGACTGCCTTTTTGAGCTTCCGTCATCAAACTCTATGATAAAGCTACCAGCTGAACTGATCCGCCATTGAACGGCGTTCCGTTCGTAAAGGCTGGCTTGTAGATCTGCGTGCCATTCGAGGCTGCAAGATGCACAAAATCAGTCGTATAAAGTGGAATGCTGTTCATGACCAGATACTGATCGAGATAACCAGCTGCAGTGCATGTAGCAATGGTGTCATTCGAATGAAGCCTTACCAGACGTGCTTCCTGATAGTTGCTTCCGGGAAAATTAGGTCTTAATGATTGTACGGGCATGTTGGCTCTCCTTGTCCAAAAAATCATTATATACTATTTTATCTTTTTGTACTCATCCACCCAGTATATTTTTTTACCACATCTACTGCATTTCCACTCGACTCCATAGACGCCAATCAATGGACCAAGATCGTATTTATGACAAGACCACAGGCATCTCAACCAGCGAATTATCCCCATACGATGCCTGTTTCATCACATACATGACATGGAGCCTTGTAAATTTCAATTTTGCTATCTGGATTCTTTAATAAAACACCTGGTAATTTTCCATCACCATTGCATATAGGACATTTATGTGGCCTGTCTGAACATTCCGTTTCTTTCTGTTGTTCAAGTTCATCCAGTCTTTCACGTATTTCTGAAAGATCGCCACACTTCAGTATTGTGGAAAGGTCTCTCTCGATCTGTGCAATTCTCTTTATCTGGTGAGTGATATTGTACAGCTCAATGGTTTCGAGTCTTTTGTAGACTTCATCCCACATTTCACGATGAGTCTGGATATCCTTTTTAAGAACATCCTTGAACTCGTCGTGGAAGTCCTCAAGTTTTTTCATGGATTTTTCCAGTGAGTTTATCTTTACAGTCAATAAATCCATCTGGAACTGCATGTCGCAAATGAAGCCAGTCAGATTTATCATTATTTTTTCTTTCCTTTCTTGCCACGACGGGCTTCGGAATAGGCGATAGCGACTGCCTGTTTCTGTGGCTTTCCAGCACCCATTTCACGCTTGATATTCTCGCTGAAACCTTTCTTGCTGCTAGCTTTCTTTCCCTTGACTAGTGGCATAATTACTCTCCTTGATAATTCCTTTCATTAATGACCATCATTTCTTCCGAAATTCTGGCTAAATGTTTATTCATATCGCTTAACTGACTATTCGTTTCCTCAAAGGAACGAGCGATTTTCTTTAAATGAATAGCTATAGATTCAAGAAAATTATCTTCCATCAGCTACCCCTATAATCCGTGGCCCTGTAAAACATTTCCTGTTCACGGTTGAATATCTTCCCTTTTGCTTCAAGGTTACGATCTATCCATTCAACCTGTTTTTCTATCTGTGGATCAAACGCCTTGTCATTAACTTTCTCGTCCATATTCAAACCCTCTTATGAATCCATCCGACCATATTTTTTCTATAACAGGTGAACCGCTAAGTGCATCCCGTATCATTTCCTTCAATTGCTCAAGCTGTCTCCCAGTGAACGAATCTTCCTGCGATCTTTTCTGATTTGCAGGATTATATATTGACGCAGTTCCACATACCCCGAAACATATTTCTGTTGGACTCCCATCTGGATTCCTGCATTTGCATCCCATTTTAATTTTCCCATCGCATAACCGTGTTGTTTGCAAAATAATCTACCTTTGGTTTTTCTACCCTGTCCGCCAGTCTCTCTGATGCAAATGGCATAAGCCTGTACTGCAGTGCATCATGAGGATGGCTGTACTTGTTCTTGTTTGGCTTGTCCTGGTATCTTTCATCCCCTCCAATTGCCATGCGCTTGAAATGATAGCCTGACATGAAACCCTTGACCAGCACCGGACATCCTTCACGAGAGATCATGAACGCCGGTTTGCCATCAACCATAAGATTGAGGAAATAACGAACAGAGTTAATACGGACATCGGGGTCATTGGTGGTTGCGGCTCGGGTAGGAATGCCAAGAGTATTAAGCTCACCAATACAAGACAGCTCTTCCATGATTTCATCGCCTTTCGCTCCAGCTGGGTCACCCTCAGCCCACTCTGCAAGCTTGCAGTAGGGGAAATCTATCGCCAGCTGAGGAATGACAATGTTTTGTGCAAATGTCTTTATGCCGATGTCTTCGGCAACATACTCCTTTAGAACCCTTACCTGTCCGCGAGCCGTAAGCTGTACCACAACGCAGGCTGGTGTGAGTCCGAAGTCGAACCCAAGATATAGTGGATCTCCCTGAATGGCCTCGATCCTTGCAGCAGAATGAATATCATAACTGAACTCTGGGTAGACACGCTTGCCAGATTCCACAAGGCCGTATTTTCCACCGCAATATACCTTGATGAAGCCCTCGGATTGTTTCTCAGCGAGCTTGGGGTAATAGTCACCTGAGAGGTGCTCAACATTGTCAGCGTTAACATTCTGTACGTAATTCCCTTCAGCATCCCTGATAAAGCTTCCCTGTTCATCCTCTACAAGTCCTGATGGCTGGTGGAATACGTTGTAGCTTGGCGTACGGTTAATTTCGAAATCCCTGAAGATCCAGTGGTCTTCGTCAGGAGGGTTTGTATCAGCAATAATTCCAGACCAATAAGATTCTGGACAAAAACTTCTGCTTGGATATCGTCCATTAACACGACCTTTAAAGTGAGATAATACATTCTGGGGAAGTTCAGAGAGTTCATTCAGATATACGCCGGTCAGTTCAAGTGACTTGATTTTACGTACATCATCTGGTCTGTCCAGTGCAATGAATATGAGATCAAGCTCAACTATCCCGTCACCATCATTGAATATGTGTTCGTATGTTAGAAGAGGTTTCTGCCTCTTTCTTATATCACCGAGATCACCGAACCACGTAAGCCAGGTCTGGAGTGTCGTTGAGACGAGTTCTCCACTTGTGTTTCGTACGATGGCCCATCTTGATCGTCTTCGTCCATTGCTCCAGTACGGCATCCTGCAGGTTGATTCAACGATTCTCTGGGCGCACATGGTAGATTTGCCACTTCCATAAGGCCCAATGACAAGGTCAACAAAACCATTGCTAGCATGAAAAAGTTTACCAGTTGGAGTAGGAACATAAATCTTGTCCGCATCGCCTGCATGAATGATTGTCCTTTCAGGTTCAAAGGTAATATGTCTTTGTGTTCGTCTGTTGAAACTTGACTCTATTTTCTCAAGTCGTGCCTGAAGGCTGGACAATCCCATGTCTTGAAGCACCTCTCCTTGATGGTTCCCTCAGCACTTCCTGCGTGGTAAACCGGTGATCGCATTCAATGCATTCACGTCTTCGTTTTACCGTTCCATTCATCATGGGCATGGACTTCAGCACATGCGTGGAGGGAGACCTGCATTTCGGACAATCCATGTCTTACCTGCACATTACCATGTTCATGACTTCACCCACTGGCGTTTCCTTTCCGGTGGATGGCGCCTTTGAAGGATGCATGGCTTCAGGTGCCTTCACAAATTTCTGTGCGTAGTCTACACCATTCAGTCCGCCTTTCATCTCAAGGCCGCATGTGTGCATTTCTGTTGAGTCTTTCATGAGAATAGTCCTTTATTTTCGTGTACCACGAAGTGTCCTGTGCAGTGTCGCATAGGTCTTTGCCTGAAACGGAACCACGGCAGGCGCCTGTTTCTTCCTTGCAGGTTTCTTGGGTGCTGGGCTAGGCGTTGCTTTCATCACCTGATTCCTTCTTTTTGGCCAGCTCTTCCATTTTCTTCAGTCTCTCATCCAGTTCCTGAAGATGAACATTGGCCCCAAAATAACTGTACCAGCGTCGCTCAAGCATCCATGCATCTGACTGCCATCTCTCGACATTGTCCGAGATCTTGGCCAGATGATCCTTCATCCTTTCCTGCTCAACTCTCTTTATGTCCTTAGAAAATTTGGCAAGTGGAGTGTCCAGACCCTGATCGATTTCATCCCATCCACGGTTGATCCACGCATAGAGGGTTTCCTCACGGATACCATTTGCTTCAGCGGAAAGCTTGTAGGGAATACGGTGTGAGATGCTGTCAAGAATGGCAGCGAGTCGTTCAGGGGTGAACTTGGGTGGGCATCCAACTGGGTTTGACATCTGCAATTCCTTTGCAATGATTGTCCATATTATGCACTACGAATCGAGGAGTGTATACCCCCTTCTTAACCGGATGCGGCTCAGTTCAGCAATTTTCCGGTTAATCTCGTCCACACTTCCTGACAGTATGGCGCGAGGCCGATGGTGAGCACGTAGGCCACCACGAACAACCAGTAGGACGCGACGCTCAAAAAGGTCACTTTCAACATAAAGATAATAATATCTTCCATTTTCTCTGTTCTCGAATTTAAGCATGAATCCCCGGATAGTCACCCATCCGTGGAAATTGGTCCTACTTCGGCAATGCTGGAAGCTTCATCCAGTAGGTCACAGCATTCACCAGTGTGTCGCCATTCATCTTGAAAATATTCAGCTTGTCGGGACCGGCATAAACGCCAATCTGTTCGTGATGATCAATCTTGTACAGCGGGTCAAGACAGATCAGCACCCTTTCTTCCAGTTGTGGAAGGGAATTGTCTACGGATATCCATTCATCCATGTCATTTACTCCATCAAGGTTCATATATTGCCAGTTCTGACGATATTGGCAAGTGTTAAAGCACGCTGGCCCACCTGTGTGGCCCATTTGCTGTTCAGCATCTCATCAGCCGCCCGCTCGTAATCACCGGCTTCAAGGGCGATGATCATCTTCCTGAAATTAAGGAAGCCCTGTACTCCCACATTAAAGCACATATCAACTAGTGCGATCTGGCGGTTCTCGCTCAGCTGGTTAAAAAAGCGCAGAAAGTAAGACAGCTTGCTATAAAAATAAGCAATATCGTCATCAAGAAGATAGGAGGCTTCAGTAGGCGAAACGCCTCGATCAGAAAGATTTCGGCCAATACCCACAGTAAGATTGCCAGTCGTGTCACTATACGGAAACTGACGGTATGACTCATGGTTAACCAGTAACTGCTTCAGTTTCTGCCTGCTTTCCGGTGTCATCCTGTCCATCCTGAAAATGTTCCATGAGGAACATTGTTTCACAAGGAAGATCACATTTGTAGCACATGAAGTATATTACCCCTTCATTGGCACAATAACTATACACATTCTCAACGCAGCACTTACTTTTAACCATATTGTCATCCATGACGTTTATAGACGTCTTCATGCCAATGGCATCGCCAGACGTCATTCTGAACAAAAAAAATGCCCGTCAGGGGATGACGGGCCAAATGGGTACATCTCTACTTAAGGAATAGTACTGTATAGAGTTTATACAACCTTTCTCACGGGTGCAAGATAATCCGCAACAATTTTTTTTGCCTCTTCAAACCCGTAGGCGATCTCGGCATAATAGCCCTGTTCGCGCAAAAACTTCAGCCAGTCAACTTGGTATTCTGACACCTTTCCACCAGACACCCGTTTAAGCTCAATATAAAGCCCGTGGTACGATCCTGAAGGAATGGGTATCGCGAGGTCGGGTACGCCTCTCTGAACGCCACAGCGCTTTAATTTGACCGCCTCAGCGAGATTTCTGCTACCACCATTAGGAATCGCGAAGAATCTTATGCCCGATCTTGTCATCCATGTGCAAAGTTTCGCCTGTTCCTGATCTTCCGTTGGAATTATCTTCATTCTCCACATCCTTGTAGAGTTGTACGAACGCAGTCATGTACCTTTCCCGGTACTTCCTGCTCTGGTATTCAAAATCCTTTTTGACCTTATCCATGATCAAACACATCCATAATGTCCTGATGGTTGTATAAGATTAACTCTTTCAGCACCTCTATGCCTGTTTTATCTGCATAGAACTTCAGGGCAACCGATTTCAGTGCTGAAAACCTTTCTGAAACCTGCTTGTAACAATCAGCCCATGGAACATCCCTGAAGTATATATCCCGAAGCTTTATGCATATTGGAACTCCCAGCATTATCTCTTCGTACTTCGCATCCATGCGAAAGTCCTTTT
>Ga0111538_10013570_pt1 | contig 10746 bp, 6 predicted proteins | sample SoiMethybrSBSTD1_FD_79669 | JGI IMG/M metagenome (GOLD analysis project Ga0111538, IMG submission 79669) | Bulk soil microbial communities from a Populus tree surrounding site in Tennessee, USA - Soil MetaG P. TD hybrid SBSTD1 (version 2)... | ecosystem: Environmental > Terrestrial > Soil > Tree... | reverse complement strand
ATGATCGTCGTCGACAACCCGATGGTCGCGGCGACCGGCCACCGGATCTGCAACGACTGCATGAAGGCGTGCATCTACCAGAAACAGGACCCGGTCAACATCCCGCAAGCCGAGACACGAACGCTGAAGGACGTGCTCGAGCTGCCGTGGGGCTTCGAGATCTATTCGCTGCTCACGCGCTGGAACCCGCTCAACCTGCGGCGGCCGGTGCCGCGCCCCGACTCCGGCCAGAAGGTACTGGTGGCCGGAATCGGGCCGGCAGGATTCACGCTCGCGCACCACTTGATGAACGACGGCCACACCGTCGTGGGCATCGACGGCCTGAAGATCGAGCCGTTGCCGGTCGAGCTTTCGGGCGTCGACGCGCTTGGCAAGCGCTCGGCGTTCCGGCCGGTGAAGGACATTGGCGAGCTCTTCGACCCGCTCGATCGCCGCGTGATGGCCGGATTCGGCGGCGTCGCCGAGTACGGCATCACGGTGCGCTGGGACAAGAATTTCCTCAAGGTGATCCGGCTGCTGCTCGAGCGCAGGATCGAGTTCGCGATGTTTGGCGGCGTGCGCTTCGGCGGGACGCTGACGCTCGACGACGCGTTCGCGACGGGGTTCGACCACGTGGCGCTGTGCATCGGCGCCGGCGGACCGACGGTGCTCGACATCCCGAACGGCCTCGCGCGCGGCGTGCGCGCCGCATCCGACTTCCTGATGGCACTGCAGCTGACCGGCGCTGCCAAGACCGACTCGATCGCGAACATGCAGCTGCGGCTCCCAGTCGTCGTGATCGGTGGCGGGCTGACGGCGATCGATACGGCGACCGAATCGCTCGCGTACTACGTCGTGCAGGTCGAGAAGTTCCTGTCGCGGTACGAGGCACTCGCAACCGAGCTCGGCGAGGACTCGATCCGCGAAAACTGGGACGACTACGAGCGCGAGATCGCCGAAGAATTCCTCGCGCACGCACGCGCAATCCGCGAGGAACGCGCGCTGGCGGCGCGCGAGAAGCGCGAGCCGCGGATCGTGGAGCTGTTGCGTCACTGGGGTGGAGTCACCATCGCCTACCGCCGCAGGCTGATCGACAGCCCTTCGTATACGCTGAACCACGAAGAAGTGGAAAAGGCGCTCGAAGAGGGAATCTGGTTCGCCGAGAACCTCACGCCGGCGGGCGTCGACGTCGACCACTACGGAGCGGCGCGCGGCATCCGCCTGCGCCACACGGCGAACGGGAACGAGCATTGGTTTCCCGCGCACACGGTCTTTGTCGCGGCCGGCACCCAGCCGAACACCGTGCTTGCGCGCGAACACGCTGCGCAATTCCAGCTGCAGGGCAGGTATTTCAGCGCGTGCGACGAAGATGGCCGGCCGGTCAAGCCGCAATACTCGTCGTCCAAGCCAACTACCCCGCAGGTGCTGCTCGCCAGAGAATCCGACGGCCGATTCGTCAGCTACTTCGGCGACGTGCACCCTTCTTACTTCGGCAACGTCGTCAAAGCGATGGGCTCGGCAAAGCAAGGCTACCCCGTGGTATCCAGGGTCCTCGCGCAACGCCCGCCGCAGGCGAGCGGCGAACGCGAGCCGTTCTTTCGCAAGCTCGCGAACGAATTGATCGCGACTGTTCATCGCGTCGAGCGGTTGACGCCGACGATCGTCGAGGTAGTCGTTCGCGCGCCGCGCGCCGCCGGGCAGTTCCATCCGGGGCAGTTCTACCGGCTGCAGAACTTCGAATCGCTCGCCCCGGTCGCCGCCGGCACCCGGCTGCAGATGGAAGGCCTCGCGATGACCGGCGCATGGGTCGATCGCAAGCAGGGGCTCGTCTCGGTGATCATCCTCGAGATGGGCGGATCGAGCGACCTGTGCGCGATGCTCAAGCCCGGCGAGCCGGTGATCCTCATGGGACCGACCGGCGCGCCGACCGACATCGCGGCAAGCGAAACGGTCGTCCTGTGCGGCGGCGGGCTCGGCAACGCGGTGCTGTTCTCGATCGGCGCGGCGTTTCGCGCTGCCGGATCGAAGGTCCTCTACTTCGCGGGCTACAAGAAAGTGCAGGACCGCTACAAGGTCGCCGAGATCGAGAACGCGGCCGATGTCGTCATCTGGTGCTGCGACGAGGAGCCTGGGTTCGCACCGGGTCGCCCGCAGGACAAGCGCTTCGTCGGCAACATCGTGCAGGCGATGGATGCGTACGCCGAAGGCCGCCTCGGCCCGCCGCCGCTGCGGCTCGAAGACGCGGATCGGATGATCGCGATCGGCTCGGACCGGATGATGGCCGCCGTCGCCCGCGCGCGCCACGAATTGCTCAAGGAGCACCTGAAGCCCGGCCACTTCGCGATCGGCTCGATCAATTCGCCGATGCAATGCATGATGAAGGAGATCTGCGCGCAGTGCCTGCAGCCGCACCGCGACCCGCAGACCGGCGAAACCAGCTACGTGTTCTCGTGCTTCAACCAGGACCAGCCGCTCGACCGCGTGGAATGGAGCGTGCTGAACGACCGCTTGAAGCAGAACTCCCTCGCCGAGAAGCTGACCGCAAAGTGGATCCGGCACTGCCTGTCGGAGGTAAGAAAGCAGCGCACGTTCGTGTAGCCTGCGCCTCTTACCGGCGATCGCGCTGTTTCTGGTGCGCGGCTAGACGCCCACGAGCACGATCCCGCCGGCCCACGCAAGCAACGCAACGCCGAGCGGGGCGCTGAGCTTCTTCCCCCACGGCAGGTTCTTCTCGATCGCCATCAGCGCGCCGAGCGCGAGCATCCAGCCGACGTTGCCCATCCCGACAACGAACATCAGCAGCATCAGCGCCCAGCAGCACCCGACGCAGAAAACGCCGTTGTCGAACCCGATCTCGAATGCTTCCTGCGCCGGCGCCTTACCGCGCCAGCGTTCCATCACGAAACCGTACGGCGTGCGGCACTTGTCGAGACACCGATACTTGAGCGAGCTGAACTGGAACGCGCCTGCTCCGCCGACCACGAGCGCCCCGACGATCCAGCCGTGCGTGAGTAACCAACTCGATTCCCGGGCTGCGTCGACCAGCCATGCGTCGACCGTGTGCGCGAGAAGCCCGAACCCGAGCCACGCGCACAGATAGCCCGCAACGAGAATGACGAGCAGACGGCTCGCGTCGGAGCGTCCGGCGGTGATGCGCCGGAAGATCGCGACGAGCGGCAGCGTCGTCGGCAGCATCATCGCCGCGACCATCAACGTCCAGGCCACCGCATGAACCGCCGCAGGCACAAGGACTTCGCCCGCGGGAAGCGCGCGACAGATTTCGGCAGCGAATCCGAGGTCGCCCCAGCGCCCATGATCGAGATAGCGCCCGTACGGGCTCGCCGACCACAGCGCGAGCACCGTCCACGCAGAGGCAGCGACGCCCGCGGTCAGGACGGGAAACGCCGCGCCCCTCACGACCTGCTACCTCCTCTTCAGGCGTCGAATACGAACACGCTTTGCAGCGCGTTGTGGTTCTTCAGGTCGAGGGTTTTTCCGGTCTTCGGGCTCTTCGACTTGTAGCTTGGCGCCTTGCCGACATACACCGGAGCACCCGGCACGGTCGAGAACACGGTGTCGGAAAGAGTGGTCTTGCCGCCGGTCGCGCCGAGGTACGGCTCGAGCTCCGCGTAGCCCGTGCTGCCGATCTTGAGCAGCCCCTTGCCGCCCTGCACGTCGAACGTGATCGGCACCTTCTCGACCGACACCACTTCGCCGATCAGCTTGACGAGGTCGGCCACGGGGCCGCCCTGCTTTCCGGTGTACACGCTGAGGATCGCTTCTTCCTGTTTCGGCGTGACGTTGTCGCTGAGGTAGATCGCAGCCGTCCAGTTGCCCTTCAGGATGTTTCCGGGCACGTGCGCGATCGCGGCGATCGTCGTTCCTGCTACGTCGACGCCGTTGATCTTCCCCTTGTCGAAGTGCCACGCGATGATCGTGTCGCAGGTACCGTTGTCTGGATCCTCCCCGATCCAGCACGGGCACAACACGCGGCAATTGCAGACTTCGAGCAAGCGACCTTCGAGATGGTAGGCCATCGGCGGCTCCTGGTGAGAAGTGCGGATTCCCCTCTGCTCTCCCTGCACGTCGATGCTACGCTCGGGTACCGTCGATGTCCACGGACCGAGCGACCAATAACCCAAATGAGTGAGCGTCCGGCCCGGATTCTTCCTGTCATCATGCTTTCACAGTTCGCCGGGACGGCCCTGTGGTTTGCGGGAAACGCGGTACTGGGCGACTTGCAGCAGCAATGGGGTCTCGCGCCGCAGGCCCTCGGCTACGTGACCTCGGCAGTCCAGCTCGGCTTCATCTCGGGAACGCTGGTCTTCGCGTTCTTCGCGCTCTCGGACCTGTTCTCCCCGCGCAACGTCTTTTTCGTTTGCTCGCTGCTCGGAGCATTGTGCAATGCCGCGACGCTGATCGTCCCGCACGAGTTTCAGTGGCTGGTCGCGCTGCGCTTCTGCACCGGATTCTTCCTCGCCGGGGTCTATCCCGTCGGCATGAAGATCGCCGCAGGCTGGTTCGAGCGCGACCTGGGCAACGCGCTGGGATTCCTTCTCGGAGCGCTCGTCGTCGGCACCGCGTTTCCGCATCTGCTGCGCGGCCTCGGGCAGGCGCTGTCGTGGCAAGGAGTCATGCTAAGCGTCTCGGCGATCGCAGTCGGCGGTGGCCTGGCGATGCTCGCGCTCGTTCCCGACGGTCCGTACCTGAAGAAAGGCGCGCGCTTCCAGCCGACTGCGTTTGCCGCGATCTTCCGCTCGCCCGACTTCCGGGCCTCGTCATTCGGCTATTTCGGCCACATGTGGGAGCTCTACGCGTTCTGGGCGTTCGTGCCGGTTGCGCTTGCTGCCCACGCGGGCATCGAAGAGCGGAGCCTGCCGATCTGGAGTTTCGCAGTGATCGCGGCCGGAGCGATTGGCTGCGTCGGCGGCGGGCTGGTCTCACTGCGCACCGGCAGCGCCCGAGTTGCCTTCGCCCAGCTTGCCTGCTCGGGGATCTGCTGCCTGGTTTCTCCGGTGCTGTTTCACGCGCCGACGCCGGTGTTCGTCGCGTTCCTGCTTTTCTGGGGCATGGTGGTCGTCGGCGATTCGCCGCAATTTTCCGCGCTGAACGCGCGATACGCGCCGCGCGAGCTCGTCGGGTCCGCGCTCACAGTCGCCAACTGCATCGGCTTCGCGATCACGATCCCGGCGATCCAGCTGCTGAACACCGCACTTCCCGCTCTCGGGCCGCAATACCTTTTCCTGCTGCTTGTGCCGGGCCCGGTGCTCGGCCTGCTCGCATTGCGGCCGCTGTTGCGCTGACCGGCGCGGCATAATGGCAGCAAGCCATGACCAGCTACGCCCGGCCCACGCGGATCGACGAAGCGCTCTCGCTGCTTGCTCGCGGCGACCGGACCATCCTCGCCGGCGGCACTGACTTCTATCCGTCGCGCGTCGGCATGACGCCACGCGACGACGTCGTCGACGTGACTGGCCTCGCCGACTTGCGGGGAATCCGGCAGGGAGCGTCCGATTGGCGCTTTGGCGCGGCTGCGACCTGGGCGGAAGTGATCGAGGCAAAGCTGCCGCCGCTGTTCGACGGCTTGAAGCTTGCCGCCCGGGAAGTCGGCGGGATGCAGATCCAGAATTCGGGCACGATCGCCGGGAATATTTGTAACGCGTCGCCGGCCGCGGACGGCGTGCCCGCGCTTCTCGCGCTCGACGCCCGCGTCGAAATCGCCGCCGCGGCCTCGCGCCGCACGCTACCGCTCGAGCAGTTCATTCTTGGACCGCGAAAGACCGCCCTGTCGGCGGGCGAACTCGTCACTGCAATCGTCGTACCGAGGCCCTTGCATGCCGCGCGCAGCGATTTCCTGAAGCTCGGTGCGCGCAAGTACCTCGTCATCTCGATCGCCATGGTGGCCTGCGTGCTCGAGGTTGAAGATGGCGTGGTGCGCACGGCTCGCGTCGCAGTAGGGTCGTGCTCCCCGGTCGCGATTCGGCTGCCGGACCTAGAGCGCGCGCTCGCCGGAAAGGCGCTCGATGGCGATCTCGCTGCGCAAGTGCAACCTGAGCATTTGATCCGTCTTTCTCCGATCGACGATGTGCGCGCGAGTGCGGCTTACCGAAAGGAGGCCGCACTGACGTTGATCCGCCGGTCGCTGGAGCGCTTGGCATGAACCGCCCGCGCGCGGATTTCCTCGCCGATACGATCGCCTTCACGGTGAACGGCCGCAAGGTCGCGAGCCGCGCTGCTCCGATCGCGCGCCTTGCTGACGTTTTGCGCGACGAACTCGGGCTTATCGGGACCAAGGTCGGGTGCAACGCAGGCGATTGCGGCGCCTGCACGGTGCTCCTCGACGGCCGGCAGGTCTGCTCGTGCCTCACTGCGCTCGCCCAGGTGCAAGGCCGCAAGGTCGTCACGGTGGAAGGGCTCGCCAAGGACGAGAAGCTCTCCGCCCTCCAGGCCGCGTTCCACAAGCACGGCGCCGCGCAGTGCGGCATCTGCACGCCGGGAATGCTGATGGCGGCGGCCGACCTGCTCGCCCGCGAGGTCGAGCCGGACGCCGCCGAAGTGAAGGACGCGCTTGGCGGCGTGCTGTGCCGTTGCACCGGCTACCAGAAAATCATCGAGGCGGTGCTGGACGTCGCCAACCAGCCTCGGCTGCCGTTGCCACCCGCAGCCGGAGAAGCTGTCGGCGCCCGGGTCCCGAAGGTGGACGGGATCCAGAAGCTGACCGGCTCTGAATCGTACGGCGCGGATGCGATTCCGCGCGATGCGCTGTGGCTCCGCGTGATCCGCTCGCCGCATCATCGCTGCGCGTTCAGGCTCGGCGACATCGATGCGTTCGTGCGGCGCACTCCCGGGGTCGTTCGGGTGCTGGCCGCACGCGACGTGCCTTCGAATGGATTCGGCATCTATCCGGCGATCAAGGACCAGCCGGTGCTCGCCGAAGGCGAAGCGCGCTTTCGCGGCGAGGCGGTTGCCGCGGTGATCGGCACGCGCGAGGCGATCGAAGCACTCGATCCGCGCGAATTTCCGGTGACGTGGCAGGAACTGCGCGCGGTGATGGGTCTGGACGCTTCGATGGCGAGCGGGGCGCACCTCGTGCAGCCCGGCATGCCGGGCAACCTGCTGCTCGACGGCGGAGTCCGCAAAGGCGATCCCGAAACTGCGTGGAGCGCCTGCGCTGCGATCACGCAGGACACGTTCGAGACCCGTTTCGTCGAGCACGCCTACATAGAGCCCGAAGCCGGCTGGGCGCAGCGCGTCGGCGATCGGATCGAAGTGCATGTCAGCACCCAGACGCCCTACATGGATCGCGACGAGATCGCGCTGGTGATGAAGGTGGCGCCGGCGCAGGTGCGAGTCGTCCCGAGCGCATGCGGCGGCGGTTTCGGCGGAAAGCTCGACATGGCTGTGCAGCCGCTCGTCGCGCTGGGTGCGTGGCTCACCGGCCGGCCGGTCGCGTGCGTGTACACGCGCCCGGAGAGCATGGCCTCGACGACGAAACGCCACCCGGCGCGGATCGCTGCGAAGTTCGGCTGCGACGCCGACGGGCGGCTGCTCGCGTGCGAAGTCGACGCGCTGTTCGACACCGGGGCTTACGCGAGCTGGGGCCCCACCGTAGCGACGCGCGTACCCATTCACGCGACCGGACCGTATGCAGTGCCGAACGTGCGCACGCGCGGCCGGGCGTTCTTCACGCATTGCCACCCGTCCGGCGCATTTCGCGGATTCGGCGTGCCGCAGGGCGCGATCGCGCACGAGGCGATGATGGATGCGCTCTCCGATCGGCTGTCGATCGACTGGCTCGAATTCAGGCGCCGCAACGCGCTTCGCCCGGGCGATCGCACCGCGACCGGGCAGCTGCTCGAGCATTCCGCCGGCCTGACCGAATGTCTCGACGTGCTCGAGCCGCACTGGCGCCGCGTGCGCGCCGATTGCGAGTCCTTCAACCAGATCAATCGAACGCTCAAACGCGGTGCCGGTATCGGTTGCATGTGGTACGGCATCGGCAACACAGCGTTGTCGAATCCTTCGACGATGCGCATCGGCCTCTCCGCCGAGGGCATCCTCACGCTCTATAACGGCGCGGTCGACATCGGCCAGGGCTCCAATACGACGCTGACCCAGATCGCCGCCGACGCGGTCGGCTTGCCGATGTCGCAGTTCCGCCTGGTCATGGGCGACACCGATCGCACCGCAGATGCCGGCAAGACGTCGGCTTCGCGCCAGGCGTTCATTTCCGGCAAGGCGGCGCAGCTCGCCGGGCTCGACCTGCGCCGCAAGATCTTCGCGCTCGCCGGAGCTCCAGAGGGCGAGTGGCAGGATCGCGGCTACGCGCTCGCGCTCGAAGGAAGCTCGGTCGCGTTCCGCAAGGGCGGGACGGTGCACCGGGTCCGCCTCGGGCAGGAAATCATCGGCGAAGGTTTCTTCGATCCGCCGACGGCGCCCGCCGATGAAAACGGGCAAGGCGTGCCGTATGCGACCTACGCGTTCGCCGCGCAGGTCGCGGTCGTCGAAGTCGACCTCGAGCTCGGGACGACCAGGGTGCTCCAGATCTATGCCGCGCACGACGTGGGACGCGCGATCAATCCGATCCAGGTGGAAGGCCAGATCCATGGCGGCGCGCTGCAAGGCCTCGGCCTTGCGCTGATGGAAGAGTACGTGCCGGGACGCACCGAGAACCTGCACGACTACCTGATCCCGACGATCGGCGACGTTCCCACCATGCACTGCTTCCTCGTCGAGGACCAGGAGCCGCTCGGGCCGCACGGCGCGAAGGGCGTCGGCGAGCCGGGACTGATTCCGACCGCGCCCGCGATCCTCGGCGCGATTCAACATGCCACCGGAGTGCGGATGCGCGAGGTGCCCGTGCTGCCGCACCGGCTGCTCGCAGCGCTGAAAAATGCGCGATCCTGAAGACGCACCCGAGAGCGCCGAGCCGATCACCGCAGAGGTGATCCGCTGCGACGCCTGCCCGGTACTGTGCCGTATCCGCAAGGGGCAGTCGGGCGCGTGCGACCGCTACGCGAACGAAGACGGCAAGCTCGTGCGCCTCGATCCCCTGCTCGTGCTGCAGCGGGGCTCGCAGGCCGTCCCGTTCCTCGAACCGGGCAAGCCGTGGGCCGGCAACCTCATCTCCGGCGCGGACACGTTTGTCACCGGCATCGGCGCAACCACGACCTACCCCGACTACAAGCCCGCGCCCTTCATCGTGTCGTCGAAGCTCGGCGGGGTCGACGTCGTCACCGTCGTCACCGAGGGAATCTTCAGCTACTGCGGCCTCAAGGTGAAGATCGACACCGACCGGTTCCTCGGCCCGGAATTGTCCGCGGTGCGCGTCGACGGCGAGCAGATCGGGCACGTCACGACCGCCGAATACGGCTCGCAAATGCTCTCGCTCGGCGGCGTGCGCCACCTCACCGGCGGCTCGAAGAAGGAAGGCAACGTCACCTGCGACGCGATGCTGCGCCTAGCGAACAAGCAGCCGATCCAGGTGCAGATCGATGACGGCGCGACGGTCGTCGTCCAGGCCGGCGCTGCCCCGGTCGTCAACGGCGAGCGCGAGGAGCGCATGCGCGTCGGGTGCGGCTCGGCGACGATCGGCATCTTCGCCAAGCAATGGCACGGCCATGCCGACGAAGTGATCGTGATCGACGATCACATCACCGGGGTGCTCACCGAGCACCAGGCGGGACGCTTCCTCGACATGCCGCCCGCCGGCATCCGCGTGCGTGGTCGCCGATCGACGCCGGGGCGCTACTTCAAGGTCGCCGAGCCGGGCCTGGGGTGGGGCGGCACCGACATCACCGATCCGCTTTCGATCGTCGAGAAAATCGATTCGCGCAAGGCATGGCCCGGAATGCGGCTGCTGATGGTATCGACCACGGGAGAGGATGCCGAGTGGTTCGTCCTCGACGAAAAGCTCGTGCCTGTGAAGCAACCGATGCCCGGCGCCATCCGCACGGTCGTCGATCGCATCGCCGAGAACTGCGAGCCCGCGCTCTGCACGGTGCTCTTCATGGGCGGAGCGGGCGGCAGCCTGCGGGCCGGCGTCACCGAGAATCCGGTGCGCCTTACGCGCTCGGTCAAGGACCTGATCACGCGCGTGACGTGCGGCGGCGCGCCGGTGTACGTATGGCCAGGCGGCGGCATCACGCTGATGGTCGACGTGCTGCGCATGCCCGACCGGTCGTTTGGATACGTGCCGACACCGGCCCTGGTGCTCCCGATCGAATTCACGATGACGCTGGACGCGTATGCGGGCATGGGCGGGCACGTGGATCGCGTCGTGCCGATCGCGCAGGCGCTCCAGGACGCACGGTTCAAGTCGGAAGCCTGGCGCGCCGAAAACGCATGGCCGCTGCACGGATGAACGGCCCGGCGCGCGCGCTGCTTCCCGGCAACCGGCTGCATCTGCACCACGGGCCGATCGATCTCGTCATCGAAGCCTGGGGCGACGCGCGCGAAGTCGAGTGCGCGTATGAACAGGCCTGGCAGCGCTTCGACGACGTCCTGCCGACGCTCGTCTCCGAGCTGGCACTGCTGCGGGCGCCGCTCAGCGAACCCTATCCGCTTGCGCGCGGGCCGATCGCGCGGCGCATGGTCGCGGCGTGCTGGCCCCATCGCGCCGTGTTCATCACGCCGATGGCCGCAGTCGCAGGCGCAGTCGCCGACGAGATGCTCGCCGCGCTGATCGCCAGGCGCGCGCTTGCGAAAGCCTGTGTGAACGACGGCGGCGACATCGCGCTGCATATCGGCGAAGGGCATCGACTCGAT
>Ga0111538_10013569_pt1 | contig 10748 bp, 6 predicted proteins | sample SoiMethybrSBSTD1_FD_79669 | JGI IMG/M metagenome (GOLD analysis project Ga0111538, IMG submission 79669) | Bulk soil microbial communities from a Populus tree surrounding site in Tennessee, USA - Soil MetaG P. TD hybrid SBSTD1 (version 2)... | ecosystem: Environmental > Terrestrial > Soil > Tree... | reverse complement strand
TTTCCGGAAGACTTCAACGGCATCCTGGCCGGCGCCCCGGCGAACAACTGGTCGCGCCTGTTCACCGCGTTCGTCTGGAACGAGCGCGCGCTCCTGGCGACGCCGGACAGCGCCATTCCGCCCGCGAAGCTCCCCGTCATCCAGCGCGCCGTCATGGCCGCCTGCGATGGTCTCGACGGCGTGGCCGACGGCTTGATCGAGAATCCGCGTGCCTGCCGATTCGATCCGTCCGTGCTCGTCTGCCAAGGAGCGGACGCGGCCGATTGTCTGCCTGGGGCACAGGCCGACGCACTCCAGAAGATCTACGAGGGCCCCCGCAATCCGCGCACGCAGGAGCTCCTCTTCGTCGGACAGCCGCCCGGAACGGAAGCGGTGCCGGGCAGCTGGGGCACCTGGATCACGCCGGCGAACCCCGCCAGTGCGATTCAGTTCGCGTTCGGCAACAGTTACTACGGGGCGGCGGTATTCGAGGACCCCAATTGGAATTTCCGGATGCTCGACTTCGATCGCGACGTGCGCGTCGGCGATGAGAAGGCGGGACCGGTCCTCAACGCCACCAGCCCCGACCTGCGGTCGTTCCGTGCGTCAGGCGGGAAGCTCATTCAGTACCACGGGTGGGGAGACGCCGCGATTCCCGCGCCGAGTTCGATCGACTATTACGAAACGGTGCGCGCCTTTCTCTCGAAATACCCGGATGCGCGCACGCCCGGCGCACTGCCGGCCGAGGATTTCTACCGGCTCTTTCTCGTCCCCGGGATGGCGCACTGCGGTGGCGGCTCTGGCGCGAACAGTTTCGGCAACGGAGGTGGCGGGGCGGCAACCCGCAACGATCCGGCGCGCGACATCTTCACTGCACTCGAGCGATGGGTCGAGCAGGGCGTCGCGCCAGAACGGCTGATCGGTACCGGACGCGCCACCGATGATCCGTCCAAGCCGCTCACGCGGCCGCTGTGCCCCTATCCGCAGGTGTCGCAATACCGCGGCTCGGGCGACGTGAACGACGCCGCGAACTTTGCCTGTGTCGCGCCATCGTCGAAGTAACGATGACCGACGACGTCGTCGCTCTATAATCCGCTCCAATGTCACTGGCTGCCGGGCAATCGCTCGGGCCGTACACGATTGTTGGGCCGCTCGGCGCAGGAGGCATGGGTGAGGTGTATCGCGCGCACGATGCCCGTTTGAATCGTGACGTCGCGATCAAGATCGTTCCAGCCTCCGTCACCGCGAATCCGGAGGCACTGGCACGGTTCGAGCGTGAGTCTCACGCGATTGCGGCACTCTCGCATCCGAATATCCTGACAATCTTCGACGTCGGGCACAGCAACGGCCATCCTTACGCGGTGATGGAGTTGCTCGAGGGGGAGACCCTGCGGGCGCGGCTCGCCAACGGACCGCTGCCGGTCCGCAAGGCGATCGACATCGCCGCGCAAATCGCCCGGGGGCTGGCGGCGGCGCATGACAAGCAGATCGCGCATCGTGACCTGAAGCCGGACAACGTGTTTCTGACGCCCACCGGCGGCGTAAAAATTCTCGACTTCGGTCTGGCGCGGAACACCTCCGAGCAAGGCAACCTGACAGGGCTGGAGTCGCCGACGATGGCACCGGCCACGACCCCTGGTACGGTCCTCGGTACCGTCGGTTACATGGCGCCGGAGCAGGTACGCGGTGAGCCAGCCGATCAGCGCGCCGATATTTTCGCGCTGGGATGCGTACTCTACGAACTTCTGACCGGAGAGCGCGCCTACAAGCGCGAGACGGCGGCGGAGACGATGTCGGCGATTCTTCGTGAAGATCCGCCCGACCCGTCAACGCTCAACGTGACGGTGCCACCGGGTGTGCTGCGCGCACTGCGGCGCTGTCTTGAGAAACGTCCGCAGGAACGATTCGAGTCGGCGCGCGACCTCGCGTTTGCCCTCGAGTCCTCCGTCGACAGCACCTCGTCGGCCGCCGCGGCTTTGCCGCCAATTCGCGATCGGCGATGGCTTTTGAGCGCCGCCGCGGGAATGCTCGCCGGCGTTGTCGTCGCCTTTCCTGTCTGGCGCGCCATCGACTCGCGATCGACCAGATCCGTTACGGCATTACAGCCCCAGTTCCGCCGTCTGACGTTCAACAAGGGCACGCTCCGCGACGGGCGCTTCACTCCCGACGGCCAGTCGATCGTCTATGGCGCCGCGTGGGACGGTCAGCCGCTGAAACTGTTCATGGTCCGGGCCGATAATCCGGAATCCGCCCCGCTGTCGTTGCCGGACGCCCGGTTGTTGTCGGTGTCAACAACGGGGGAGCTGGCAATCTCACTTGGCCACACCTTCGAAGGGTGGATGGGCGAAGGCACGCTGGCCCGATCGTCACTTCTCGGCAGCGCGCCGCGCGTGATGGCGGAACACGTTCGCGAAGCCGAATGGACGCCGGATGGCCGTGACCTGGCGGTCGTTCGGCACGTCGACGGCTTCGAACGCCTGGAATTCCCGCTCGGCAAAGTCCTGCATCAAACATCCGGCTACATCAGCGACATTCGCTTCTCGCCATCGGGCGATCAGATCGCGTTTGCCGACCATCCGTTGTTCGCCGACGACGCCGGAATGGTCGCGATCGTCGATAGAAACGGGCATCGCAGGACGTTGTCCGACGGCTGGATTTCCATTCATGGGATTGCGTGGACGAAAGATGGATCGGAAATCTGGTTTGGTGGAACGAAGGGCGTCGCGGTCAGCGGGGACGGCATCTTTGCGGTGACGCTGGACGGACAGCTGCGTTCGGTGCTGGTCGGCCCCATGCGCTACAAGGTCCTGGATATCGCGTCGGATGGGCGTGTGCTGCTCAGCCACGATCGCGATGACAAGGTAATTGAGGCGGTGATGGCCGGGAGTGCAGTACCGGTGGATGTCTCGGTGCGAGCGAATTCTTCGGCGGTCTGGGTGGCCGACGACGGCAGCAGAATGCTGATCGGCGATCTGGCCACGGAGTCATATCAGACGTACTTCCTCAAGGCGGGCGCCACCCCCGTCCATCTCGGCACCGGACAACCATCGTCGCTGTCTCCCGATGGACGGTGGGCGTTAGCGACGCCGGTCGACGGCCGCCCGCTCTTCCTGCATCCCACCGGTCCCGGTGAATCGCGCCAGCTTCCTGACCCTGACAATATCGTGTTCGACAATTCCGGCTGGCTGGATGCGACGCGCGTAGTCGCGTTCGGACAGAAACTCGGTGAGCGCTCACAAGGCTACGTTCAGGACATCAACGGTGGGCCACCGCGGCGTTTCACGCCCGAGGGGGCGACGGTCAAACTGCCTCGGTGGTGGACGCTGCCGATTTCCGCGGACGGAACGCGCGTCGTCGCAATGGACGAACATGACGTGCCGACGATCTTCTGGGTGGATGGTGGCGTCCCGCAGCCTGTTCCGAACCTCAAGGCTGAGGACCTCGTCGTGCAATGGACTCCCGACGGTCGCGGATTGCTGGTGGCACATCGTGAAGGTTTGCCCTGGATCGTGGAGAGGCTGGACCTGGCGAGCGGCCAGCGCACAGCAGCGTTGACGATTCGTGCCCACGATCCAGCTGGAATTCGCCTGAGCGTGTTCGGGATCTCGCGCGACGCAAAATATTACGTTCACACCTACGCACGCCTGCTGTCCGATCTCTACGTCGTCGCGGGATTGAAATAACCGGCTGATGCGTGGACGCGTGGAGCTTCGTCTCAATCAATGACGAGCGAACTGTCGTCGCCGGAGCGCTCCGCCAATGGCGCGGACCTGTCGGAGTTCGGCTACGATGCCCAGCTGCGGCGCAGCCTGAGCCTCGGCGATCTCCTCGTCTACGGGCTCGTCTTCATTTCCCCGATCGCCCCGTTCGCCATATTCGGCATCGTATTCAACGCATCGAAGGGCCTCGTGCCACTGACCTACGTAATTGGTCTCGTCGCCATGCTGTTCACCGCCCTCAGCTATCGAGAGATGTCCGCAGCGTTTCCGATCGCGGGGTCCGTCTACGCCTATGCCGGACGCGGACTGCATCCAGCGGCAGGCTTTCTCGCGGGCTGGGCCATCCTGCTCGACTATCTGCTCCTCCCGACGCTTGCCTACGTCGTCGGCGCAGTCGCGATGCGCGCCGTGGTTCCAGCGATCCCGCAATCAGTCTGGGTGATCGCCTTCGTTCTCTTCAACACCACGGTCAACATGCTCGGCATCGAGACCACCGCGCGCACGAGCAAGATCTTTCTCGTCGGACAGCTCGTCCTACTCGCGCTCTTCGTCGTGCTCGGCGCGATTGCCGTCAGCCGCGGCGTCAACGGGGCGCAGTGGACCGTCCGCCCCTTCTTCGACCCGAGCGTGTTTCGCGCCGACCTTATCTTCGGTGCGCTCTCGGTTGCCGTGCTGTCCTTCCTTGGCTTCGACGCCATCTCGACGCTCGCGGAAGAAACCAGGGGAGGCACACGATTGGTCGGCCAGGCGACGATGATGGCGCTCTGTCTGGCGGCGGTCCTGTTCATCGTCCAGACCTACATCGCCGTGCTGCTCGTACCGGATCGGATTGAGTTCGTCGGTGAAGACGCCACGAATGACGCCTTCTATGCGGTCTCTGCGCTCGTCGGCGGTCCAGCGCTGAGGCTTGTCACGGCTCTGGCGCTTGCGCTGTCAGCGGCGATTGCCAATGCGCTCGTCGCTCAGGCCGCCACGGCGCGTTTGTTGTTCGCAATGGCGCGCGATGGACAGCTGCCACGCGTTCTCGCGCACGTCCATCCTGTGCGACGGGTTCCTGAGCGCGCCGTGCTGTTCGTCGCGGCGGTGAGCTTGATTCTTGGCTTGTTCTTCGTCGGGCAGGTGGCACTGCTGTCGTCGCTCGTCAACTTCGGAGCGCTCTTCTCGTTCCTGATGCTGCACGTGTCGGTCATCGTCTACTTCCTGATCAAGCGGCGGACGGGGACCCTCAGCGTGCATCTGCTATCGCCAGCGATCGGTTTCGTGATCATCGCCTTCGTGCTCGTGACCGCCGACGTGCATGCGAAGATTGGCGGCCTCGTCTGGCTGACGATCGGCACGGCAATCCTGATCGGCCTCAGGCTGGCGGGACGCTCACCCAAGCTCAATCTCGAGACATAGAGATCGCCTAGAAGGCCCGTGCGATCGCCGCGCTGGACCATTCTCAAATCTGCCAGCCCTACGACATCGGCCCGGACTATCTCGTCATGCGTTCGTCGATGGCACTCCACCACTGCGTCACGGCACGCTCCCCCGCACGGCCCATGCGCGCGCGTTGAGCAGGATTGGGCGATCGGGTCCGTCTCCGAGGAGACGCTTCCGCAACCGCGCCCTCAGCTCTTCGCGTTCGGTTGCTGCAAGCCTCCGAACGTAGTCCCCCGCCGGGCCCTGCTTGTCCACGAATGGAAGCCAGTAGTCGTCAAATGAGGAAAAGCGGGTGTGGATGGTCAGCGCCTCCTCCGACACAGCGCGAAGCCGATGTTCGCGCCAGAGCGACCCAAGGCCTCCCTTGCGGCTGAGCAGCATATGCCGTTCGTCGCGCGCGTCCGCAGTTGGATTGAGCGAGACCGCCTCATCCCAAAACACTCGCAACATCTCCATCCCCTCCGTGTAGTCCCAGACAGCGCTGGCGACCGTGCCGCCGGCGCGGGTCACACGGATCATCTCGTCCAGCGCCTTGGATCTATCGGGGATGAAGTTGAGAACCAGGAGTGAGAGCGTGCGATCGAAGCGTCCGTCAGCAAATGGAAGCTGTTGTGCATCGCCCACTTCGAAGCGAACGCGGTCCCCGGGAAAACGGGTTCGCGCGACGTCCACATACGGTGCGGCGGGGTCAATGCCAACGATGCGACTGGACGGTGCCGTGGCGGCAACAGCCATCGTCAACGCGCCGGTTCCCGACCCGACGTCCAACACGGCATCGCCGTCGCGAACGCCGGCAAAGGTCACGAGCAGCGGAGCAATCTCGCGGCTCCATCGACCCATGAATCGCTCGTACGCATCGCCCCCCGAGAAGAGCCCCTCCTGCCCGCCGTCGCCTGTCATTTCGTGAGCGGCGAGTAGCTGTTCGAACGTGCCGCCGCCCGATCGGCGTCAGGAGAGGCCGGCGATCGTCTCAGGATCCAAAGCATGTTGCGAACATCCGCAAGAACCCCACCAACAGGGCAACGCCTATGCGTGGACGCCAGGAGCTTCGTGACCAGTACGCGCCACGTACTCCACGTACGACCCTGGATACAGATGCGGCTGTCGCTCCACGCCGCTCTCGCCGCCAAGCTCCAGTACTCGATTGCTGAGCGCGCGAAGGAATGCCCGATCGTGCGACACGAACAACATCGTACCTTCGTAGTCCTGCAACGAGTCGATCAGCATTTCCTTCGTGAAGAGATCGAGGTGGTTCGTCGGCTCGTCGAGAACGAGGAAGTTCGGCGGATCGAGCAGCATCCGCGCGATGACGAGACGCGTCTTCTCGCCGCCTGACAGTGCCCGGATCTTCTTGTCCACGTCGTCGCCGGAAAACTGGAAGGCGCCGGCGAGATTTCTGAGAACGCCGATCGATTCATTCGGGAAGTCGTGCTGCAGCTGCTCTTCGACGGTGAGGTCCGGCTGGAGCAGATCGAGTGCCTGCTGCGCAAAATAGCCCATCTTTACGCTCGCGCCGAGCGTGACGCTGCCGGTGTCGGGCTGCAGTACTCCCGCGACCATTCGCAGCAGCGTCGTTTTGCCCGCGCCGTTCTTGCCCATGACACACCAGCGCTCGCCGCGGCGGATCGTCATATCGAACCCGTCGTAGACCACCCGCCGGCCGCCTGTCCGGAGCGAAGTCGAGGGATACATCTTCGAGACATTCTCGACAACCGCGACCAGGTCGCCCGAGCGCGGCGGCGTCCGGAAGCCGAACTTCACGGCCTGACGCTTTTTCGGCAACTCGATTTTTTCGATTTTCTCGAGCGCCTTCACGCGGCTCTGAACCTGCGCGGCCTTGGCCGCATGCGTCGAGAAGCGCTCGATGAAGCGCTGCTCTTTGGCCAGCATCGCCTGCTGACGGGCGTACGCGGCTTCACGGTTCGCCTCGCGGATCGCCCGCTCCCGCTCGTAGAAGTCGTAGTTGCCCGAATAGACGGTGATCTCGCCGCCGTCGATCTCGGCGATCTTCGAGACGACCCGGTTCATGAACTCCCGGTCGTGCGATGTCATCAGCAGCGCGCCCGGCCGCGACTGCAGGAATTCTTCGAGCCAGATGATCGACTCGATGTCGAGATGATTCGTCGGCTCGTCCATCAGCAGGACGTCCGGTCGCCCCAGCAGCACGCGGGCCATCGCCACGCGCATCTTCCAGCCACCTGAGAGGACGCCGACGTCGCCCTCAATCCGCTCATCGTCGAACCCGAGACCGTGCAGGACTTCGCGGGCCTGCGCCTCGAGCCCGTAGCCGCCTGAATGGTCGTATTCCTCCTGTACCTCGCCGAAGCGCTCCAGGATGCGGTCCAGGTCGCCAGCCTGTGCCGGGTCGCTCATCGCGTGCTGCAGCGCCTCGAGCTCGTGGTGCAAATCACCCAACCGCCCGCTGCCGGCAATCGCTTCGTCCAAAACGGAACGGCCGGACATCTCTTCGACGTCCTGGCGGAAATAGCCGATGGACATCTTCTTCGCCACCGAGACGTCGCCCTCGTCGGGCGACTCCTCGCCGGTGATCATTCGGAAGATCGTGGTCTTGCCGGCGCCGTTCGGGCCGACAAGGCCAACCCGTTCTCCCGGGTTGAGCTGGAACGAGGCCTCGACGAAGAGAACCTGCCGACCGTACTGCTTGCTGATCCGGGAAAGAGAGAGCACTAAGATTGCTTTGAGTTTACAACCACGGTTCTGATGGAGTCGCAGTGAGCGAGCAGGAAGAGGATTTCGCAACGATGTTCGCGGCGACCGCCGCGGCGCGTCGATTCGAGCGTGGCCAGACCATCGAGGGCACCATCGTCGCGCTCGGTGCGGAAGTGGCGCTGGTCAGCGTCGGCGGGAAGAGCGAGGCGCAGATCGACATTGACGAGCTGAAGGACGAGGACGGCGACATCGAGGTATCGATCGGCGACCGCATTCAGGCGGTCGTCGTCTCGACCAGTGGCGGCATCACGCTGTCGCGCAAGGGCGTCCGCAATGCCGCAAACCGGCGTGAGCTGGAAAACGCGTTCCGATCCGGGCTTGCGGTGGAAGGAAAGGTCGAGAGCGTCAACAAGGGAGGCTACGAGGTCCGCATCGCACGCGCCCGCGCCTTCTGCCCGCTCTCTCAGATCGATATCGTCCGCACCGCCGAGCCGGCGGTGCACGTCGGTAAGACCTATACGTTCCGGATCATCGAGTACAAAGACAGCGGAAAGTCGGTCGTCGTTTCGCGGCGTAAGCAACTCGAGGAGGAACAGCAGGCGAGCGCTGACACGGTACGCACGTCGATCGTGGCTGGCGCGGTGCTGACCGGCCGGGTCGCTTCAGTGCGCGACTTCGGCGCCTTCGTGGATCTGGGTGGCGGCATACAGGGCCTTCTTCATGTGTCCGAAATGAGCTGGTCGCGCGTCGCCACCCCTGGCGAGGTCGTCGCCGCCGGCGATCAGATTACGGTCAAGGTCCTGCGCGTTGACGAGGGCACGGGCAGGATTTCGCTCGGACTGAAGCAGCTGCAGGACGACCCGTGGAGCACCGTGGGCACGACTTACCATGTCGGCGAGGTGCGGACGGGCCGCGTGACGCGCGTCGCTGACTTCGGCGCCTTCGTTGAGCTGGAGCCCGGCATCGAGGCACTGGCGCACGCCTCCTCGTTCTCTCCCACCGGCCGGTCCGGTGGTTGGCGGCAAGCGGTACCCATCGGTACGACTGCCACGTTCGAGATTCTCAGCGTCGACGTCGCGCAGAAGCGCATCGGCGTTGCGCTTGTCGAGGAGGGTTCCTCACGCGCGGCCGGTGCCACAGCGCCACAAGGCGCGCTCGCGCCCGGCACGATCGTGACCGGAAAGGTGGAACGTCACGAACGGTTCGGCGTGTTCGTGTTCCTGTCGCCAGGGCGAACCGGCCTGATGCCGTTCTCCGAAGCCGGCCTGGACCGCGACGCGGACATGGCCAAGGCATTTCCCATTGGCAGCGAGCTGGAAGTAGCGGTGCTCGAGGCCGACGCCAGCGGCCGGCGTATTCGCCTCAGCAGGAAAGCGCTGGCGCAGCAGCGCGAGCAGGCCGAGCTGCGCGAGTATGCCGCCAGGCCGGACGCCACGCCCGCGACGCCGCTCGGGTCGCTTGCCGACAAGTTGCGTGACGCGCTCAAGCGGCAGTGAAGTCGCCGCTAGTTACCCGCACGCTGGAGAACGTGAGATTCGATCGTGAAGATCATCATTCTGGCGGTCGCGCTCGTCGCCGGCTGCGTTCGGCTTCCTCGCGCTGAACCAGAGATTCATTTGATTCCACAGGGATATGCCGGTTGGGTGAGGATCGCATTCCGGGCAGCCAACGGTGAGGTGCCGGTATACGAAGGTGACGCCCGCGTGTACCGGATTCCCTTGAGTGGGATATTGATCACTCAATCGAAGCCCAACGTTGGTTCCAGTCCCCCTTGGCGCTTCTTTTTTGAAGATCCAGAAGGGAGAAGGACGCCCATCGTGCACTTCTGGACTACGACAGTTCCGGACACGGAAGCCAATCAGAAAGACCCGACCGTCGGGATCTCCTACATGAGCAGGGGTAGCCTGCAGGGAGTCCACGTCTCTTGCGACGTGGAGTTCGACCAGTACTTCGTCGGTACGAAGGCGCAGCTGCTCTCGGCTGTCGGTCGCGAGGCCCAGGAGACGATGAGCGAATTCCTCACAGCTAACTATCGGTGTTGACCGCCGGCGGCTACGCGCGGGAGAAGTCAATGAAGCCGCGCTCGGCGTCCGTGTGCACGAGCTTCACCCTTACCCGATCGCCCACGTCCAGACCGAAGGCCCTCTCGACGACACGACCCTCCACCGGCGTGCCCTGCGTACGGACCCAGGTACCCTTGGCTGACGCGCCGGTCACGATCGCATCGAAACGTTCGCCGATCCGTGACTCCAGCAGCATGGCCGCTGCCGACTTGCGCACTTGACGCTCCACCTTCGCGGCATTGTCTTCCTGCGTGGTGCAGTGTCCGGCGAGCAGGCCCAGCTCCTCGTCGCGGTACGGCGGCTCCTTCCCGCCGATGGCGGCCTTGAGCAGTCGCTGCGTGATGAGATCGGGAAACCGCCGGTTGGGCGCGGTCGAGTGCGTGTAGGCGTCCGCGGCCAGGCCGAAGTGTCCTGGAATCATCCCACCGGGGCGCTCCACCGCGTATTCCCCGGACCCAAGCATTTTGACGATCGACAGCGATAGGTCCGGAAAATGTGTCGGGTCGTTCGTCCGTTGCTCTTCAAGGAACGCCTCGAGCGCGGCGGCGTTCGGAGCTTCCGGCAAGCGCGTCCCGGCACCCGCGGCGAGCTCGACGATGCGGCTCCAGCGCTCAGGCGCTTTGAGCACGCGGCGGATCGACGCGAAGCCGCACTCGTCGAGGAACCGGGCGCTCGCTTCGTTCGCCCCAATCATGAAGTCCTCGATGAGCTCTTTGGCGCGGTTCTTCTCGTCGACGCGCAGACCGGTGAGGTGATCTCCGTCGAAGATCGCATGAGTCTGCATCGTGTCCAGCGTCAGCGCGCCGCGATGATGCCGCAGCCCGCGCATGGCACGGGCCGCACGGTCCTGCACGCGCAGCTGCTCGTCGAGGCCGGCCGTCGACGCCACGCTCCC
>Ga0111538_10013568_pt1 | contig 10748 bp, 10 predicted proteins | sample SoiMethybrSBSTD1_FD_79669 | JGI IMG/M metagenome (GOLD analysis project Ga0111538, IMG submission 79669) | Bulk soil microbial communities from a Populus tree surrounding site in Tennessee, USA - Soil MetaG P. TD hybrid SBSTD1 (version 2)... | ecosystem: Environmental > Terrestrial > Soil >... | reverse complement strand
TCCCTTTCTTCGTGACAATATGAAGAATGGTCGGCGCTGAATTATGTTTCAGTTTTTCGAGAGTCTCGACCAAGGTGTCCAGATGGTGCCCATTGATGGGGCCAACATAATCGAATCCCAGCTCGTGGAAAAGAAGGCCGGGCACCATGAAGGTCTTCATGGCATCTACCATTTCTTTGGCAATCTTCAGCAGCCGCTTGCCAATATGTGGCACCGACAGCAGCATGATCTCCACTTCCTTCTTGAAGCGGTTGTAGACCTGTCCCGTCACAATGCGATTGAGATAACCCGCAATAGCGCCGACGTTCGGTGAGATCGACATCTCGTTGTCGTTCAGGATGATCAACAGCTTTTTCTGAAGATGCCCAGCTTGATTGATTCCTTCCAGCGCAATGCCGCCGGTGAGGCCACCGTCGCCAATGATCGCGACAACATGAAAGTCCTTCCTAGCCAGGTCGCGTGCCACGGCCATTCCCAGGGCAGCGGAGATCGAGGTCGAAGCATGGGCCACATTGAAGGCGTCATAGACGCTTTCTTCGCGGCGGGGAAATCCCGATATACCCTCATACTGGCGAAGCGTATGGAATTGATCACGCCGTCCCGTCAGGATCTTGTGCCCGTAGGCCTGGTGTCCAACGTCCCAAACCAGTTGGTCCTCGGGAGCATTGAAAACATAGTGCAACGCCACCGTGAGCTCGACCGTACCCAGGCTGGACGCAAGATGTCCGCCCGTCTTCGAGATGGTGTGGATCATGAAGCTGCGCAGCTCATCTGCGAGCTGTCCTAACTGCTGGCGATCCAGCTTCTTGATGTCGGCGGGGTTGTCAACTTTTGATAGTAACGAGAAGTCCATGACTTCTTCACCCATGAGTTTGAGGAATCCTTTCGATGAAGCGAGGGTTCGACATGAAGCCCGGATAATTTATCACAACCCAGCCCTACTTGGCTTCTCCGAGGTTGTTGACGGCGACGACCTCGCTCTTCTTTGCTCCGGAGGTTGTCTGATACGGAGTCTTGGCCTTTCTGAAATCATTACCGATCAGGCTGATTCCACGGGTCTTCTCGCCTTTGACGTCCAGGAAGACGGTGGTTCCAGGTTCAACTTTGGTGTTCCGAATGGTGGCATCTTCGACTTGGTTCAAGACAACGGCGGGGAACTGTGCCGTTGCCGGACTGCCCGAAAAACCATCGAGTTCCAGACCCTGAATATCTTCCAAGTAGAGCGCGCTTTGCCATTTTTCTGAAGAAGGCTTCTCCCAATGCACCTCGATGTCGCGAAGCTTTAGATTCCTGGCCCAGCGGATCTTCAAGGCGTGCTCCGCCCTCTGCTGCATGGGGTGGTCCGGAACCGCGGAAAGGAAGAGCCGTATGTTGTCGAAGGTGACATTCTCGAGATAGCTTTCGGGATGTCCCAGAATCACGCTCGAGCCGTTGCCACGAGCGATGAGGTTGCGAATAATCACATTGCGGATCGCTCCGATAGGCTGCACGGGGAATTTGGGCACACTGGCATGAATCTCACTGCGGCGTTTTATGTTGAAATGAAGAGCTTCTCCGTCTCCCCACCAGAACCAGTCGTGGAGCTTGGTTTCGATAGTCAGGTTCGACAGCACAACATCGCTAACGTAACCGTGATCAAAATTCATGAATGCGATGCCACGATTGGAACTGGTAATGACGCAGTTGTCCACAGTGACCTTTCGGTTTGAGTGGCGGTTGCTATCGCAGAACTTCAAGGTACTCGAAGCAGAGGCAATGCGGCAGTTGGTGACGGTGATGTTCTCGCAGGGCAGCGCGGGGCCGTAGGCGTCCACGGAGTAAAACACGATAGCGTCGTCACCGGTTTCGATTGTGCTGTTGGAGATGCGAACATCTTTACAACCGTCCGGATCGATGCCGTCGGCCCAGACGCCTTCCTTGAGGCTGGATTGAATGTAGACTCCATCAATGACGACACGTTCGCAACCATAGGGATGAATGTTCCAACTGGGCGAACGCACGAAGGAAAGACCCGTGATGCGGACGTCTTTACAGCGGACCAGCAGCACCATCCGGGGGAAGTTGGTCTCTTTCGGGTGGTCTTTGGGAAAGGGGCGCATCAGAGGCTTGCGCAGAGTTTCCATGAGAACGAGGTTTGGACGGATGAAATCATCTTCATGGTCGTTCAATCGCCAGTCGTAACTGGCCTGACCGTCCACGAGTCCGCGACCTTCCAATGTAATGTTCTCCAGACCTTCTCCATAAAACAAAGCACCCTTGTCAAAGGTGCTTCGATTCAACGAAGCGAAGAGTGTTGCACCAGCTTCAATGTGAAACCGGACATGGCTCTTGAGCTTGATGGTCCCAGAACTGTATTCACCCGGCGGGAGGTAGACCATGCCGCCACCTGCGGCAGCGCACGCGTCAACGGCTTTCTGAATTGCGGCATGCGCATCGTCGGCCTTTTGCCCCGTGGCCCCGAAATCCTTGACGTTAAAAACTGCGAGGTTGCCAGCAAGAGTTGGTGGAACGGTGGGGAAGGATGTGGCCAGAGCGAGGCAGGAGAGGAGCAGTATCGGTTTGAGCTTGAACATGTGGGCCTCCGGACCAGGGATCTTCAGCTGTGTAATGCGAGCATTCTGGAGAGTTGTCATGTGTCGAAAGCGACGATAGACGCTTTATTGGCAGCATGGTCGCAGTTGGATCGACTAGATATTGCTATTCGGAGCTACGGTTGCGTAATCCCGACCTTGCTGCGTAGTCATTTTCAAACGTTATGCCCGTGCATGCGGGCATCCAGCCTCTGCGTAGGTTTTGCTGTAATTGCTACTGGCGGAACTAAAATGCCCTGGAGGTTGATCTAAATAGCGCATCAATCCTGGCTACCAGGACCCGGATCAGGCTCATTGAAGGGCGATCGTTCCATCGTTCCATCCGCCTTCTTGTTCAGAATCTCAACTTTTCGCTCGGCTTCCTCCAGCTTTGTCTGGCAGAACCGCGAAAGTGTAACTCCCTCTTCGTAAACCTCGAGCAGTGAGGCCAGAGGCAAGTCGCCACTGTCGAGCTTCCTTACAATTTCTTCCAGACGCTGCAATGCGGTTTCGAAGTCTTTGGGTTTAGACATAGCTTCTGCTTCTCGAAAATGTATTTTGATGCGTTAAGGATAGCGAGTGTCCCTGAACCCGGCTTAGGTCAATTCTCGGCAGCCTGAATCCTTTTTGCCTGTCCCTCAACTTGCCCCCTGGCCAATCTCACGGAGAAAGAGTCTCCGGGTTGGAGAATCGTCGCATCTTTGACGATGTTCCCGCGGACGTCCCGGCAGATGGCGTAGCCGCGGTCGAGCACAGCCAAGGGGCTCAGGGCCTGGAGAGAATTGTCCAGCGCCTGCACCTGGCCGCGGGCCGATTGAAGAAATAGCCGGGAAGCTCCTTGCAGCCGGGAGAACTGGCTGCCCACGGTTTCCCGCTTGAGTCGCAACATCTTCCGCAGGTCAAAGTGGCCCAAGTCGGCTGCCAGGAGCCGTTCGCGTCCCTTCAGTTCGCCTAGGTGGCTGCCGAGCCGGCTCTCCAAACGGAAGGAAAGCTCATCCAGGCGCTGACGGTAGTAACCGAGCCTTCCGCCAACTGAGGCAAACACACGGTCGGCAGATAACGTCAGGACCTGATTGCGGAGCTGGCTGAGCCGAAACTGAAACGACTGTTGGAGTCGATTCTCCAGCGCAGCGACTTGTTCAAGCATCGTTTGTTTTTGCGAAACCACCAGTTCGGCGGCGGCCGAAGGCGTGGGCGCTCGTAGATCGGCCACAAAATCACTGATGGTGAAATCCACTTCGTGGCCGACTGCGGAGATGACAGGGATCCGCGACTCGAAGATGGCCCGCGCCACAATCTCTTCATTGAAGGCCCACAGGTCTTCGAGGGAGCCTCCACCCCTTCCGACGATCATGACATCAATCTCTGAAAGCCCGTTCAGTGCTCGAATCCCAGCGGCAATCTCCGTGGCGGCGCCTTGTCCCTGCACGCGCGCCGGGTAGATCAAAACCCGCAAGTTCTCGTGGCGGCGGCGCAAGATGCGCAGAATATCCTGGATCGCAGCGCCGGTGGGCGATGTCACGATGCCAATGCAGCGCGGCAGCAACGGCAGCGATTTCTTGCGCTGGACGTCAAAGAGTCCTTCAGCGTGCAACCGGGCTTTCAGCTGCTCGAACGCCAGCTGCAGCGAGCCGAAACCTTTGGGTTCCATGAAGTCGACAATCAGTTGATAATCACCTCGTGGCTCGTACACGCTCAGATTGCCGCTCGCAATCACCTGCAAGCCATCTTCAGCACGAAACTTTAGGAATCGCGCTTTGCCGCGAAAACAAACACAACGGATCTGAGCGCCCTTGTCTTTGAGCCCAAAGTAAAGATGTCCCGATGCCGCCGCAGCCAGGTTCGAGATCTCTCCTTCGACGGAGACTTGTGAAAACTCGCTTTCCAGACAGGCTTTTACCCCAGCAGTGATTTCGGAAACCGTGTAGATCTTTCGAGGTGCAAACAAATTCATGAAGTGATCACGCAACTAATGCTGTGCTGGAAGAGCCTATTTTCGAGAAAGAATGGAAAAAAGCAACGTCAACAATAGGCTGACTAGAATGCAGGTGGTAATCGGAAAATAGAAAGTGAAGTTGTCCCGCTTGATGTGGATGTCACCCGGGAGTCGTCCGAATCTGCCAAACGAGAGGTGGGGAGCAAAGGTCAGCCAGAGTCCAATGGCAAGGCAAACAACGCCGAGTATGATGAAGAGTCTACCGAGTGGGGGAAACATGAGGCGGGTTCCCGAGCAGGCGGTGACGGATTTGCGTCAATTCAAGAGGTCCGAAGGGACAAAACGTCACGCGTTGTCCCTTAGATCCTGACAACCCCCTGAAGGCTCGCGGACCGCGTGAATTCTCAAGCTTTCACCTTCGCCTTCTTCCCTTTGTTGAGGGGCTTCAAACCAACTCCAGTGCATTGAAGAAGTAACTGATCTCGATCCTGGCATTTTCTACGCTGTCAGAGCCGTGAATCACATTCTTTTCGATGGAGGTGGCGAAGCGCTTCCGAATGGTTCCTTCGGCGGCTTTTTTGGGGTCGGTGGCGCCCATCAAGTCGCGCAGCCGTCCAACAGCGTTCTCAGCTTCCAACACTAGAACCAACACCGGTCCTGAACTCATATAGCGAACGAGATCGTTGTAAAAGGAGCGCTCGCGGTGGACAGCATAGAAACCACCGGCGGCAGTTCCCGTCAGGTGCAGCATTTTTGCGGCTTTGATGCCGAACTCATTCTTCTCAAAAATCTGAATGATGTCTCCGACGTTGCCTTGTTCGACGCCATCGGGTTTGATGATGGTTAGGGTACGTTCCAAACTCAAAACTGGCCTCCTAAGAAAATCCCCTCCTCGGAGGGGTGGCTGGCGCAGCCAGACGGGGTGGGTCGTCGGTTCGAAGCCACCACCCACCCCAGGGCCTAACGGCCCTTTCCCCTCCCAAGAGGGGATTCAGCTGCCATTCTCTTCTCAACTCATCGCATTTGAGCGGGTACTGAGTTCTCCGACAAAACTTAGCCGCGGCTCAATAGGCGCCGTCATAGCGGGAAGCAAGCGCTTTGTTGGAGTCACTGTTTCAACAGCCGCTCTATTGCCTCGCCAATGTCGGCTGGGCTCTTCACAACGTGTAATCCTGCTGCGGTCATTGCCTTCATCTTGTCTTCGGCTGTTCCTTTGCCGCCGCTGATGATGGCGCCGGCGTGTCCCATACGCCGACCCGGAGGGGCTGTTTGACCGGCGATGAAACCGACCACAGGCTTCTTGACGTTCTTTCGAACGAAATCGGCACCGGCTTCTTCAGCGGTCCCGCCGATCTCTCCGATCATGACAATCGCTTCTGTGTCTTTGTCTTCATTGAACAGTTTGAGGGCATCGACAAAATGGGTTCCGATAATCGGGTCTCCTCCGATTCCAATGCAGGAAGATTGCCCGATGCCACGACCGCTGAGCTGGCCGACTGCCTCGTAGGTCAGAGTGCCGCTCCGCGATACAACGCCCACAGAACCTTCCTTATGGATCGATCCCGGCATGATGCCTATTTTGCATTTGCCTGGAGAGATGATCCCTGGGCAGTTCGGTCCAATGAGTCGGGAGGATCGAGTGGCGAGATACTGATGAACCTTGATCATGTCGAAGGTTGGGATGCCTTCGGTGATGCAGACGATCAGCTCGATCCCGGCGTCGGCCGCTTCCAGAATGGCATCGGCTGCGAACGGAGGAGGAACAAAGATCATCGTCGCGTTGGCGCCAGTCTGCTGTCGTGCTTCAGTCACGGTATTGAAGACAGGCAGACCCTCATGCGTGGTTCCGCCTTTCCCCGGCGTGACACCGCCAACAACATTGGTCCCATAGGCCTTGCACTGCAGGGTATGGAACGTGCCCTCCCGGCCTGTGATGCCCTGCACAATCAGTCGCGTACTTTTGTCAACTAAGATGCTCAAAGGGAACTCCCGTTCGTTGTTAGTTGTCGGTTGGTCTTTGTCAGAAGGTCATTGTGCGTTCTCGCGCTGTCAGGGCATTGCTGACAACCGGCAAAAAACAACTGACAACCAATCAGCCAGCCTTGGTTAGTGCCACAACCTTTTCAGCTGCATCCTTCATGCCTTTGGCAACAGTCAAGGGCAGGCCGGAGTTTCGAAGGATCTCCTGACCTTTGTCGACGTTGGTTCCCTCGAGTCGAACGACCACGGGAACCTTTAGGTGAATCGCTTTGGCAGCTTCGACTACCCCTTGAGCAACTACGTCACAACGCATGATGCCGCCGAAAATGTTAATCAAGACAGCTTTAACGTGAGGATCAGACAGGATGATAGAAAATGCGTTTTTCACCTGCTCCGCATTCGCTCCGCCGCCCACGTCCAGAAAGTTGGCCGGCGAACTACCCGCTAACTTGATGATGTCCATGGTCGCCATGGCAAGGCCTGCACCATTCACCATGCAGCCGACGTCACCGTCAAGCTTGATGTAGTTCAGTCCGTGCTTGCTGGCTTCAATTTCGAGGGGTTCCTCTTCATCCAGATCGCGGAATTCCTTGATCTCGGGATGGCGGAACAGCGCGTTATCGTCGAAGTTCAACTTCGCATCCAGCGCATAAAACTTGCCGTCCTCGGTAAGCAGGAAGGGGTTGATCTCTGCCAGTGAGGCATCAGTGCTCTCGAAGGCTTTGTACAGCTTCATCATGAAGCCGCAGGCAGGATTCACCAATTCCGATGGCAGGCCAAGACCGAACGCCAGCTTCCGGGCTTGAAACGCGGTCAACCCCAGACCAGGTTCGATGATTTCCTTCAGAATTAGTTCTGGAGTCTCTTCTGCAATTTTCTCAATCTCCATGCCACCGGCCCTGCTGGCCATGAATACCGGACGCGACGTAGCCCGATCAACGACGATTCCCAAGTAGTACTCGGTCTTTATTTTCAAACCCTCTTCAATCAGCAGCCGCTTCACAATGCGGCCTTCCGGTCCTGTCTGGTGGGTCACGAGGTTCATGCCGAGGATCTGCTCCGCGAGATCGGCTGCCTCGTCGGGCGTCTTTGCCAGCTTGACACCGCCGCCTTTGCCGCGACCGCCGGCATGGATCTGAGCTTTCACGACCGTCAACCCGCCCAGCTTCTTCGCAATCTCGCGAGCTTCCTCTTTCGAGAATGCGACTTCACCTCGAGGCACCTGAACTCCGTGCTTTGCCAGTAATCCTTTGGCTTGATACTCGTGAATCTTCATGAACACTCCATCTGCCAGCGGGAATGCAAAACCGGCACTGCGTCGGCGTTTTCAAATAAAGCCGCGCCATTATATAGGATCGAGTTTGACTGTCAAGGATGGGACAAGTCCATGAGCCTCAAAACCTCACCTTCACAACAGTTGCTCGCTACACCCGAACAAACCACTTCATGCGATACATGAACCAGGAAACGCCATACAAGATCGCGACATAGGTCAATGCGTAGAGCAACGAGGCATTCACGGGTGACGCCAGTGGTGCGTAGATGTGCTCGTACACCCATTTTCCTGCAGTGATCTCGCTTCCATCGACGCCAGCCACTTTGATGAATGAGGAAAGCTTTGACAAGAATCCCGCCAGCACATAGACCGTGATGGCGTTCATTCCGTAGATCGCCAGAGGCTGCGACCAGCGCCGATACCCTTTGATATCGATCACCCAATAGCAGCACCCAAAGACGTTGGCGGCCATACCAGCCATGAACAACGAATAACTGCTCGTCCAGAGAGGTTTGTTAATTGGCAACCACCAGGCCCAGATCAACCCAGCCCCGATCAAGCAGTTTCCCATTACCATTAACCAGGCTGTCTTGCTTTCAGGCGTCACACGCGAGCGCAATAAGTGTCCCGTCAGAATGCCAAACAAGATGGTGGCGATGGCTGGCAGAGTGCTGACAATTCCTTCCGGATCCCACGTCCTCGTGGAAGCCCACATGTGTCCGGACAGCACCATCTGGTCAACGTACTGTGCAAAGTTTCCTTCCCTTTCCAAGATGCCCGCACCGAAGCCAGGAACAGGGGCGAGCTTCATCAGAGCGCAATAGACGAGCAACAGGCTTGCCGTCCAAACGATCTGCCCGCGGAGGCTTGTGTAAAGGAAGATGGCACCCGCAATCAAGTAACAGACGGCGATGCGCTGCAGAACGCCGGGAATCCTGACAGTTGAAAACTGAAACAAGGGGAACAGATTCAGAAAGAGTCCGAGCAGAAAGATCGTGGCGGCACGTTGCAGCGTGTGCGTCAGCAATCGTGCACGACCGTCGGAGCGTTCCAGGCGCTTTGCGAACGAAAAGGTCATAGAAACGCCAGCGATCCAGAGGAAGAATGGGAAGATGGTATCGGTGAATGTCCAACCGTGCCACGCGGAATGCCGCAAGGGAGGATAGACCGCGTTCCAGTTTCCTGGGTTGTTCACCAGCATCATGGAGGCGATGGTTGCGCCGCGAAAAACGTCCAGTGACGAGAGGCGGCCAGTGCCAGCTTTTTCGAGACTGATGACTTGAACTGCTGGTTCTGGCTCGATGAGGGTTGATGGAACAGACATGAGTCACTCCTTTTTGAGCCGCAAACAGCTGAGGCTTGTCTTTCCCGCTCGCGCTGCGATTGGCCGGAATGACGCGGGAATTCAACGGACTGCAGCGAGCGCCAGGAATGGGCTGCAATCTAGTTCACGGTCGCGTTCGTCGCTACAGGAACGACGACGTTGAAATAGATCTCCTTAAGCATGATCTGATTCAGGTAGATCTGTACGACATGAGGTCCCTCTTCCGCAAAGACGACATTCGTAAAGAACGTTACATTGTCAGCAAACCCGCCGCCCTCGAGCGTGAAGTTCGAAGGCGTCGTCTGGAGCAGCAAACGGCTACGGTCTGGTGAAATAATCCGAATCTCCGTGGAGTGCTCTCCTGCGCCCACCCAATGGTTTAGCAGCGCGAACTTCAGTATTGTAGCCGGCAACGATTGGAAATACACATTCTGAAAGATGCCCATCAGACTCAGCTTATTTCCAGCTTCGAGGCGAATGTCGTCACAGAGCAACGAATAGGCAAGCTGGGCGTTGTGAATCGGTTTTGATGTCATGAAATCCTTTCCGCAGGCGCATTTTCATGCACTGGGGTATCTTCCTCGAGTGCAGACGCAATCGTTTCACGAACCCGCTCCGTGAGTCGTTCACGGTCAGCCAGCTGCAAGCTGTTGGTTGCTATGGGTGGGTGAAAGGTTATCACAACGGTTCCGGGTTTTACTGTGAACCGATGGGGTGGCATGATCTCGTAACTGCCCTTGACGGAGATCGGCACGATCGGTGTGCCAGATTCAATGGCCATGATGAATGGCCCCTTCTTGAACGGTCCAAGCTCGCCAGTGCGGGTCCGTGTGCCCTCCGGGTAGATCAGAAAGGAATGGCCTTGTTGCAGTTGCCGCACAGCCTGCTTCATGCCGCTGACGGATTGCACTCGATCCTTCCGGTCGATGAAAACGAATCCTCCCATTTCCATTATCAGTCCAAGCAAGGGCAGCCTGCGCAGTTCCTTCTTCAGGATGAGCCGAACGTTCCGGGGAATGGTCGCAAACAGGGCCGGTGGGTCGCAGTAGCTTTGGTGATTGGCAAGAAATAGGAACGTCTTTCCAGCTTCGATATTCTCTCGGCCGCGAACAATGACTTTCACTCCCCCCAGGTACAACCCCAAACGACTGCCTGCGCGGCCTGCGGCGTACAGAATGTCCGGCGACCGCCGGATGAGTGCGTAGAGAACACCGAAAGGTCCGGCGAGGAACAGGAAAGTGCCAACGCCAAAGACAACAAACAACGCACGAAGCATCGTGGAAATCGCGCCGCAAGGGCGGCCGTCAACTCTTCTTCTCGAGGAATTTTCCCAACTGGTCGAGCAATTCCTCTTTCACAAAAGGTTTCGCCAGCACTCCTTTGGCGCCGGCCTGCATCGCCAATTTGAGGTAGGCCTCATTCGCGTTGCCCGTAACGAGAATGACCGGGATGGACAGGGCGCGTGCCCTGACAGCTTCGAGCACCTGAATTCCGTCAAAACCCGGCATCAGGGCATCCAGCAAAACGAGATCGGGTTGTTCGTTGGCCATTGTATCAACAACCAGCCGGGGCTCTCCGCAGACGATGGCGTCGTATCCCTCCAGCCGCAGCATAAGCTGGAGCATCGACAGAATGCCGGGGTCGTCGTCCACGATCAGTATT
>Ga0111538_10013564_pt1 | contig 10750 bp, 6 predicted proteins | sample SoiMethybrSBSTD1_FD_79669 | JGI IMG/M metagenome (GOLD analysis project Ga0111538, IMG submission 79669) | Bulk soil microbial communities from a Populus tree surrounding site in Tennessee, USA - Soil MetaG P. TD hybrid SBSTD1 (version 2)... | ecosystem: Environmental > Terrestrial > Soil > Tree... | reverse complement strand
CGGCGCCGCTCGACGGAGGCGATCATGGGCGACCGGTTCCGGTCGATCGTCGAGCACAGCCCGGCGGTGACCTACATCGACGCGCTCGACGACGCGGCGACGACGCTCTACATGAGCCCGCAGGTCGAGGAGCTGCTCGGCTTCGCCGCCGAGGAGTGGGTCCGGGACCCGGATCTCTGGCTCCGGATCGTCCATCCCGAGGATCGCCCGCGGGCGATCGCGGAGAACCAACGGCACAACGAGACGGGCGAGTCCTTCTCCCTCGACTACCGCGTCTACCGCAAGGACGGCCAGCTCGTGTGGATCCACGACGAGGCACGCATGATCAGGGACGAGCGCGGCGTCCCGATCTTCTCCCTCGGCGTGATGATCGACATCACCGAGATGAAGCGGAGCGAGGAGAAGGTCGCGTTCCTCGCCTACCACGACGAGCTCACGGGGCTGCCGAGCCGCGCGATGTTCGAGGAGCTCCTCGAGCTCTCGATCTCGCGCGCGAAGCATCACGAGGCGTCGGTCGCCGTGATCTGCGTCGACATCGACGACTTCCGGCTGGTCAACGACTCCCTCGGGCGGCCGGCCGGCGACGAGGTCCTCCGCGTCGTCGCCGAGCGCTTGCGCGAGGCGACGCGCGAGACGGACCTCGTCGCCCGCCGGTCGGCGGACACGTTCCTCCTGTTGCTCTCGGACCTGGAGCGCGAGGGCGACGACGTCGAGGCGGCCGTCGCCCGCGCGGAATCGGCCGCGCAGCGGATCCTCGACTCGCTGGCGGCTCCGTTCCGAGCCGGCGGCACGGAGCTGTACGTGCCCGCGTCGATCGGCATCAGCCTGTTCCCGCAGGACGGCGAGGACACCGGGAGCCTGTTGCGCAACGCCGAGGCCGCGATGCTCGAATCGAAGAAGGGCGGACACGCCTACCTCGTCTCCAACCGCGGGGCGCTGGACTCCTCCGCGAAGCTCCGGTTCGTGACGCGGCTGCGCAAGGCGGTCGAGAGCCAGCGCTGGACGCTCCAGTACCAGCCGGTCCTCGAGCTCGCGACCGGCCGGATGCGGGGCGTGGAGGCCCTGATCCGGTGGATCGAGCCCGACGGCACGCTGGTCCCGCCGGGCGACTTCATCCCGGTGGCGGAGGAGCTCGGGCTGATCGAGCCGATCGGGGACTGGGTGGTGCGGGAGCTGGTGTTCCAGGCGCACGCCTGGCGCGAGCTCGACATCGACCTGTCGGTCAGCTTCAACCTGTCGCCTCGCCAGTTCTGGCAGCCGGAGCTCGCGAACGGGATCCTCGCGCGGATCCGGGAGGGCGGTGTGGACCCGTCGCGGGTGATCGTCGAGATCACCGAGACCTCGGCGATGGCCGACCCGGATCGGGCGCAGGCGATCCTCGAGGATCTCCACGCCGGCGGGCTCCGGATCGCGATCGACGACTTCGGGACCGGGTACTCGTCGCTGGCGCGGATCCGCGACATGCCGGTGGACGTGCTGAAGATCGATCGGTCGTTCGTGCACCGCGTCGACGTCGACCGGCAGAACGGGAGCATCGTGTCGGCGTTCATCGAGCTCGCCGGCGGTCTGGGCGTCACGACGCTCGCCGAGGGGATCGAGACCGAGGGAGAGCTCGCGTTCGTCCGCGACCGCGGCTGCGTCCTCGGGCAGGGGTTCTACTTCTCCAAGCCCGTGCCCCCGGAGGAGATCATCGCGCTGGCGCTCGGCGGACTCCCCGTCGGCCAGCGGACCGGCTGAGCCTCAGTCGCGCGCGGCCCGGACCGCCGCCACGATCGCGTCCGCGTCGATCCCCGCCCACGCGCGCAGCTCCTCGGGCGAGCCGGACCCCGGCATCTCGGTGACGCCGAGCGAGACGATCCGCGCGGCGACGCCGTCCGGGCCGGCGAGCGCGTCCCGCACGGCGTCCCCGAGACCGCCCTCGACCCGATGATCCTCGACGACGACGACGAGACCCGTGTCCGACGCCGCGACGCGGAGCGTCGCGGCGTCGATCGGCTTGACGCTGTAGCAGTCGATCACGCGGGCGGAGATGCCGTCCTCGGCGAGCCGGTCGGCCGCCTTCAACGACTCGTGGAGCGTGATCCCCGCGCCCACGAGCGTGGCGTCGGACCCCTCGCGGACGGTCTTCGATCCGCCGATCGGGAACGCTTCGTCCTCGCCGTACAGCACCGGCGTGGCCTCGCGGGTGGTGCGCAGGTACGAGATCCCGGGCTGGTCGGCCATCTCCCGCACGAGGTGCACGGTCGAGGTGCCGTCCGCCGGGTAGAGGACCGTCGAGCCGTTGATCGCGCGGAGCGCGGCCAGGTCCTCGAGCGCCATCTGCGAGGGCCCGTCCTCGCCGATCGACACGCCGGCGTGCGATCCGCAGAGCCGGAGGTCGGCCCGGCCGATCGACGCCATGCGGATCTGGTCGTACGCGCGCGCCAGGAACGCGCCGAACGTCGCGGAGAACACCGTCTTGCCGAGCGCCGCCAGCCCGGTCTGCGCGCCGATCATCGCCTGCTCGGCGATGTACATCTGGATGAAGTGCGCCGGCGCGACCTTCTCGACGTCTTCGGTGTGCGTCGAGTTGCCGACCTCGCCGTCCAGGACGACGAGGTCCGATCGCTCGCCGGCGAGCCACGCGAGCGTCTCCCCGAACGCCTTCCTCGTGGCGATCGCCTCGGTGTAGGTCGGCGCGGCGGCGCCGGCCGGCGCGACCGGCGCGGGCGGCATCCACGGCTCCGGCTTGGGCGGCGTGATCGTGATCGAGCGAACACCGCCGAGCTCTGCGATCGCGCGCTCGGCCATGTCGGCCGGTAGCGCTTTCCCGTGCCAGCCTCCCTTGTCGGCGACCTCCGACACGCCGTGGCCCTTCACGGTGTTCGCCACGATCAGCGTCGGCCGATCCTGCTCGGCCGCCTCCCGGTACGCGCCGTCGATCGCCGCCACGTCGTGGCCGTCGATCGAGAGCGCGTGCCAGCCGTACGCGTTCGCTCTGGCGACGAACGCGCCCGCGTCCCGTTCGTGCATCGTCGGGCCGCGCTGGCCCAGCCGGTTCAGGTCGAGCACGCACGCGAGGTTCGCGACCCCGTGGTACGCGGCGGCCTCGAATGCCTCCCAGACGGAGCCCTCGGCGGCCTCGGAGTCGCCGAGCATCACCCAGACGCGAGCGGGGCTCTCGTCGATCCGCATCGCGAGCGCCATGCCGAGCCCGATCGCCGGCCCTTGGCCGAGCGAGCCGGTCGCCGCCTCGACCCAGGGGAGCTCCGGCGTCGGCGCGGGGTGGCCCTGGATAGGGGAGCCGAACCTCCGCAACGTCAACATCGTCGCGTCGTCGATCGCGCCGACGGCCTTCAGCGCCGCGTAGAGGACGGGCGCCGCGTGGCCCTTGGACAGCACGAACCGGTCGTTCGCCGGGCTCTTCGGGTCGTCGAGGTCCGTCCGGAGGTGGTCGGCGAACAGGACGGCGACGAGGTGCGCCGCCGAGAGCGAGGACGTCGGGTGGCCGGAGCCGGCCTCGGTGGTCGATCGGATGCTGTCGATCCCCAGCTGGGCGGCGAGTTCGTTCCAGCGCTCGATGCGGTCGTCCACGGACGCTCCTTACGTTCCTCGGCTGCGAACCGAGCCTACCCGGAAGGCCGACGCCGGACGCCTTGGCGGTAGGCTCGGGACAGGAGCGACTGGTGACGACCTTCCGCGAGCTTGGCGTATCGGACGAGGTGGTCCGCGCGTTGGCCGCGCGGGGCATCGAGACACCGTTCCCGATCCAGACGATGGTGATCGAGGACGCGACCTCCGGCCGAGACACGCTCGCGCGATCGAAGACCGGTTCGGGCAAGACGCTCGGGTTCGCGATCCCGATCGTCGACCGGGTCGATCCCGACGTGGAGCGTCGGCCGGTCGCGCTCGTCCTCACCCCCACGCGTGAGCTCGCCCAGCAGGTGAGCGACGAGTTCGAGGACATCGCCGAGGCCCGGCGTCTCCGCGTCATGGCGGTGTACGGCGGCACGAAGGTGCGGGAGCAGTCGAAGGGCGTGACCTCGGCGCACATCCTGATCGCCACCCCGGGGAGGCTGGACGACCTCGTGGAGCGCGGGATGGTCCGCCTCGACGGGGTCCGGATCCTCGTCCTGGACGAGGCCGACCGGATGCTCGACATGGGGTTCCAGCCGCAGGTCGATCGGATCGTCCGGCGGCTCCCGAAGGACCGCCAGACGATGTTCTTCTCCGCGACGCTGGACGGCGCGATCGGCCGGCTCGCGGAGGTCTACACGCGAGACCCGATGCGGCACGAGGTGGGCCCGCTGGACGGTCGGTTCGTCGAGGAGGCCGATCACCGCTTCTTCCCGGTGGCGCCGCACGACAAGGTGGCGACCCTGGCGCAGCTCGCGTCGGACGAGCCAGGGTCGACCCTCGTGTTCGTGAACACGAAGCGGGCGGTCGATCACCTGGCTCGCCAGCTCCGCGCGGCCGGTGTCCCGGTCGTGGCGATGCACGGCGACATGACCCAGCAGGCGCGCGAGCACGCGCTCCACCGGTTCGAGGACGGACACGTCGGTGTCCTCGTGGCGACCGACGTCGCCGCGCGAGGGCTCGACCTCGAGCGGATCACCCTGGTCGTGAACTACGACCCGCCCAAGGACGACAAGGGATACGTCCACCGTGTCGGACGGACCGCGCGCGCGGGGCGTGCCGGCACGAGCATCACGTTCGTCACGCCAGAGCAGCTCGGCGACGTGAGCCGCATGGCGGCGCGGCTCGACCTCCACGAGGAGTTCGAGCAGGAAGGGATGAAGGTGTCACCGCCGCGCGTCGTGTTCAGCGGCGGCGCGAAAGGGAAGCGGAGTGGGCTGCGCCCCAGGCCGCGGCGCCGCTGACCGTCAGCTCGCCGCGCCACCCTCCACGACGTGGAGGCCGGCGCGCCGGTGCAGCGCCACGATCTCGTCGGCCGGCACCGGACGCGAGAACAGGAAGCCCTGTCCTCGCGGGCACCCGCGCTCGGTGAGCGCGCGCCACTCGGCCTCGGTTTCGATCCCTTCCGCGAGCGGCGTCATCCCGAGGTTCGACGCCAGCGCGATCATCGCCGAGACCATGCTCCCGTTCTGCTCGTCGCGGTCCAGACCGCGGACGAACGACCGGTCGATCTTCAGCACCTGGACGGGCAGGTAGCGGAGCCGCGCCAGCGAGGAGTACCCCGTGCCGAAGTCGTCGATCGCGAGCTTGAGACCGCGTGCGTGGAGCGCGTGGAGGATCCCGAGGGTCCGGTCGGGGTTGGTCATCGCGGTCGACTCGGTGATCTCGATCGTGACCCGGCTCGGGTCCATCCCCGCGTTCAGGATCGGGGTCACGATCCGGTCCGCGATCTCCTCCTGCCAGAGCTGTCGCGGCGAGAGGTTGAACGAGACGTTCAGCTCCAGCCCTTCCTCGCGCCACGCTTGGTCCTGGCGGCACACCTCGTCGATCACCCAGCCACCGATCGCCTCGATCAGCCCCATCTCCTCCGCCAGCGGGATGAACTCGCCGGGCGGGACCAGGCCGCCGTTCGGCTCCGGCCAGCGGATCAGCGCCTCGACGCCGACGATGTCCGTCGTGTCGAGGTCGATCAGCGGCTGGTAGTGCAGCATCCACTGCTCCTGCTCGACCGCGCGGCGGAGGCGCGTCGAGAGCGAGAGCCGGAGGATCGAGTCCGCGTCGTCCTTGGCGTGGAGCACGTAGTTGCCGGGCCCCGAGCGCTTGGCGCGGAACATCGCGGTCTCGGCGTTCTTCAACAGCGTCGGGGCGTCCGCGGCGTCCTCGGGGAACACGCTGATGCCGAGGCTCGCGGTCACGTACAGCTCGGTGTCGGCGATCGTGAACGGGGTCCGGAGCACCTCCTGGATCCTGAGGGCGACGGACTCCGCCGCGACGGACACGCCCTCGACGCCGGGCGCCGTCGGCGTCCGGTCGAGATCCGCGAGCAGCAGGAAGAACTCGTCGCCGCCCGGCCGCGCCACGAGGTCGGTCTCGCGCGTGGCCTCCGCGAGTCGCTGCGCGAACTGGATCAGGAGCTCGTCGCCCGCGTCGTGGCCGAGCGAGTCGTTCACGAGCTTGAAGTCGTCCAGGTCGACGGTCACGACGACCACGCCGAGGTCGTGTCGCCTGGCGCGAGCGAGCGCCAGCCCGAGCAGCTCGTCGAACATCGTGCGGTTGGGCAGTCCCGTGAGCTTGTCGTGGTACGCGAGGAACGCGATCCGCTCCTCCGCCAGCTTGCGGTCGGTGATGTCGAGCATCACGCCTTGGATGTACTCGGGCTTGCCCTCCGCGTCGGTGAGCACGATCGCGCTGTCTCGGAACCACACGGTGCGGCCGTCGCGCGCGAGCAGCCGGTACTCGAACACGAACGGCCCGCCGGCCTCGCGGGCCCGCAGGTACGTGGCCATCGCGGTCTGGCGATCGTCGGGGTGCAGGATCGACTCCCAGAGCTTCGGATCGTCGATGTACTCCTGCGCCGAGTAGCCGAGGATCTGCTGGATCTGCGGGCTGACGTAGGTCGTGGACATGTCGTCGTCGACGACGTCCACGTAGACGATCGCCGGGATCTGCTCGACGAGCGCGCCGTACTTCGCCTGCGCCTCGTGGAGCTCCGCCTGCGCACGCACCAGCTCGGTGACGTCGAGCATGATCCCCAGCCAGTGCAGCGGGCGCCCCGCGTCGTCGGAGACCAGGACCGCCTCCTCGCGCACCCACAGGACCTTCCCGTCCGGGTGGACGGCCCGGTACTGGGTCCGGTACGGCTCGCCGGTCGCGACGGATCGCTCGCTCTCGAAGTACACCCGATCGAGGTCGGCCGGGTGGATCGCGTCCGCCCACGCGTACGTCCGGCTCAGGAAGTCCTCGCGCGGGATGCCGAGGAGTTCCTCGACGCTCGGGCTCACGTCGATCATGGGCTCGTCCTCGTCGACCCCGTCGACGTAGAGGACGGCCGGGAGACGATCGATGATCCCGCGATAGCGCAGCTCGAGCTCCCGGTACCGGGCGTCCTCGGGCCCCGCGGGCGTCTCGAAGAAGCCCTCCCTGGCCGGGGTCGGATCCACGGAGCTGGCCTCGGTTCCGTTGGTCATGGGTCGCCACGACAGGCCGCGAGGGCGGCCTCTCCTCAGGGGAACATCGGCCGAACAGGGGGATGACTTGACCGCCCGGATGGGCCGGTGCCGTAGCCCTAGGCGTGGACGGCCGACGACGCGCGGGCCTTGGCCTCGAGGCCCCGGATCAGCAGGTCGAGCCCGAACTCGAACTGCTCGTCCGCGTCGCATTCGAGGAAGTACGGTCCGACGGCCTGCATCGTCTCGAAGTCGCCCGGGAGGGATGCCGCGAGTTCGGCGTGCGCCTTCATGTGCTCCTCGTCGGAGCCACCCGCGATCGAGCCGAGCTCCATCATCACGAAGCCCTGGATGTAGCCGCCGAACGCGTGGAAGGCCTGCACCGTGTCTCGGTCGGAGAGCCCCGAGCTCCGGAGCACGGTGAGCGCGTACTCCATCGGTCGCATCGAGTCGACCGACTGCACCGGACCACGCTTCTCGGTGAGGAGGCGCATCACGTCCGGGTGCTCCTGGAGCAGGCGCCGCCACGCGCGAGCCCCTCGCCGGCAGTTCTCCGCCCAGTCGTCCGAGGGCTCGGGGAAGTCGAAGCCCGACATGACGCATTCGCAGATCCCGTCGAGGAGGTCCTCCTTGTCCTCGACGTGGTGGTACAGGGACATCGCCTCGACGCCGACCTCGCGAGCGACCCGGCGCATCGTCACGGCGTCGAGGCCCTCGGCGTCCATCACCCGCAGGGCCGCGTCGATCACGCGCTCCCGGGTGAGGGGCTCTCGTGTCCTTGCGCCGTTCTCTCTCATGTTCACGTCCCGTTCTCGGTGCCGCCGCTCGCTCGGGGGTTGACAGGCTTACGGTGTACGCCTAGTGTCCGTACATCGTAAACGTACGTTGTATGTTCCGCAAGCGCGCCACAGAGGGGAGCCGGAGATGAGGATCAACCCGCAGTCCATCGCGAAGGCGAGCGCCTCGCATCCGTGGAGAACGCTGGCGGTGTGGATCGCCGTCCTCGTCGCGGGGATCGCGGCTTCTGCCGCCCTTCTCGGACCAGCTCTCACGACCGACTTCGACTTCACCAATTCTCCTGAGGCCAAGCGCGCCGAACAGCTCCTCGAGAACAAGCTCACGGGACCGGATCAGATCACGGAGACGTTCATCGTCGTGTCAGATCAGGCGACGGTGGCGGATCCGGAGTTCAGCGAACACGTCAACGCGATCCTCGACCAGGTCGCGGCGCTCGGACCAGAAGCGATCCAGGCGTCACCGGCTTCGTTCCCGCCTCCCGAGTCGGCTGCCCAGGACCCATTGCAAGCGGCACTTGGTCCGTTCCCATCCGAGAAGGGGAACGCGGTGCTGTTCACCGTGGTGATGGCCGGGGATAGCGACCAAGCAGCCGAGCATGTGGATCAGCTCGAAACGATCCGCGCAGGAGCAACGGGTGATGGGTTCGAGACGCTGGTCCTCGGAGAGGCGACGTCAACGGAGGAGTTCAAGCGGATCTCCGAGGAGGACCTACGGACCGGCGAGGGGATCGGCGTGGTCGTTGCTTTGATCGTCCTCGTGATCGTCTTCGGAGCGCTCGTGGCCGCTGTGACGCCGATCATCATGGCGATCTTCGCGATCACCGTGACCCTCGGGATCGTCGGGCTGCTGGGCCAGCTCTGGCACTTCAGCTTCTTCGCGCCGAACCTGATCTCGATGATGGGACTGGCCGTCGGGATCGACTACTCCCTGTTCATCGTGTCCCGGTACCGAGAGGAGCGGCAGCGAGGCCGGGAGAAGATGGACGCGATCGGCGCCGCGGGAGCGACCGCGAACCGAGCGGTGTTCTTCAGCGGGATGATGGTGGTGCTGGCCCTCGCCGGCATGCTGATCGTCCCGACCACGATCTTCCGATCCCTTGCGGGCGGCGCCATCGTGGTCGTGCTCGTGTCGGTGGCTGCGTCGATGACCCTGTTGCCGGCGGTGATCGGGCTGTTGGGCGACAAGTTGAACGCAGGTCGGATCCTCGGTCGCCGACGGGCGAACCTCGAGCACGGTCGAGCTGGTGGATTCTGGGACCGCGCTTCGCGAGCCGTGATGCGGCGACCTGTCTTCAGCCTGGTGGCCTCGAGCATCTTCCTGATCGTGCTCGCTCTGCCGTACTTCATCCAGTCACACGTCGATGGGGACGGGCGAGGGATCAAGCAGGGTCTGGCCGGGATCAGCACCCTCCCCGACGACACGCAGACGAAGCAGGCGTTCGACTCGCTCATCGAGAACTTCCCCGACAGCGGCCTTGATACGCCGGCTCAGATCGTCATCGAGGCCGACGACGTGACGTCGCCGGAGGTGACCGCGGCTATCGGGACTCTCGCTGATGAGATCGCAGACGATCCCCTGCTGGGGCAGCCGTCGGACCCGCAGGTCAGCGAGGACGGGACCTTGGCGCTCGTCGATATCCCGCTCGCGGGTGCGGCTGTCGACACGCAGAGCGAGGCGGCGACCGACGCGATCGCCGGCCTCCGTGAGAACTACGTGCCGAAGGCGTTCGTTGGAACCTCAGCCACGGTCTTGGTCGGCGGTGAGAGTGCGTTCATCAAGGACTTCTTCGATGTCTCGGACCAGTACAACCCGATCATCCTCGCGCTGGTGCTGGCCCTGTCATTCATCCTCCTGACGGTCGTGTTCCGGTCGCTGGTGGTTCCGGCGAAGGCGATCGTGATGAACCTGCTCTCCGTGGGCGCCGCCTACGGACTGATCGTCTTCGTCTTCCAGGACGGTGGGCCCGCGTTCGGCGAGTCGATCGCGAATCTCTTCGGATTCGAGAGAGTGGCGGCGATCGAGGCGTGGCTACCACTGTTCCTGTTCTCGATCCTCTTCGGGCTCTCGATGGACTACCACGTGTTCCTCCTGACCCGTATCAGGGAGCACTACGACCTGACGGGAGACAACACGGAATCCGTCGCCTACGGCCTGCGAACGACCGGCGGGATCATCACGGGGGCCGCCATCATCATGGTGGCTGTCTTCGCGGGATTCGCGTCCGGTCGGATGGTCGCGCTTCAGGAGATGGGATTCGGCCTGGCCGCCGCGGTGTTGATCGACGCCACGGTGGTGCGTTCCATCCTGGTGCCTTCGGCGATGAAGCTGTTGGGCGACCGCAACTGGTACCTGCCCAAGTGGCTGCAGTGGCTCCCCAAGCTCAACGTCGAGGGAACCGAGCCCGAGCGGGTCGTGGTGCCGGACACGCCGGCGGAGCTCGTCGAAGCCGGCACCGACGGGAAGGCGAGGCCCGGGGACTTCGGATAGGGCGCCTCACCCCGAGAGCCTGCGGAGCACCTCGGTGCTCCGCAGCTCTCGGCGCGGATCCGTCGCTCCGCGACGGATCAGCCCCAGGTAGCCGAGGAACTCACGATCCCGCGCGCCCTCGTCCCAGACGGCTCGCCTCGCGATCATCGAGAACGCGCACCGCTTCACGTAGCCCTCGGAGCTCTTGGCCCACGCACGGATCTTCCGCTCCGCGAGCGGTGTCCGGCCGAAGACGTCGGCCGCCGAGTCGCACACGTCCCACGAGGTGACGTCGCCGGCCCACCGATCCATCTCGTCGTCGGTCAACGCGTTGGGATCGGCCACGAGCGTGGCGAGCATCCGGGCCTCGTGGATCCCGGTGTCCCAGAGTTGGTCGGCGAGCTCCTGGTGGGTCCCGCACCGCT
>Ga0111538_10013562_pt1 | contig 10751 bp, 10 predicted proteins | sample SoiMethybrSBSTD1_FD_79669 | JGI IMG/M metagenome (GOLD analysis project Ga0111538, IMG submission 79669) | Bulk soil microbial communities from a Populus tree surrounding site in Tennessee, USA - Soil MetaG P. TD hybrid SBSTD1 (version 2)... | ecosystem: Environmental > Terrestrial > Soil >... | reverse complement strand
TCCTGGCTCGACCAGGAGACACTCGTGCCCATGGATCTGGCGCTCTGGACGGTGGTCGCGCTGCTCGCAGCCGCCAGCGCGCTGCGTTTTGCCCTGGGCGCACGGGTGGGAGCCCGCGAGCCCCTCTACGCCGGGCTGAGCGCCTACCTGCTCGCCGGGATTTTCTTTGGGGTCTTCTACTGGGTCCTCGAACGCACCTGGCCAGGTTCACTCGCCATACCCGGCGAGGGTCCCCAGAGCCATATTTCACTCCAAGTGACGATTTACTACAGCTTCGTGACGCTCACGACGCTTGGCTACGGCGATGTTGTCCCGCGTAGCGAGGTGATGCGTGGCCTGGCCATCCTGGAAGCTGTCGCGGGTCAACTCTACCTCGCCGTGATGATCGCGCGGCTGGTGAGCCTCTATGCAGCAGGGGCAGGCAAGGGCAACCAGAGTGATGTCCAGGACGGCCCTGATGGGGCAGCGCCGTAGGCATTGTCTGCAGGGTCGGTGCCGTGCTGACCAGTGCCTCGTCGAGCTAAAGCCCGACCTGCCGCAGACACGGAACCGTTTCGGTCACGAGAAACGGCGCGGCTCAAATGACGTGGAGCAGAAGCTCTGGTGGGGAGGACACAAGCATGTTGAGTTACATGCCAAGGCCGCGGGTGCACCGTTTCATTCTGGGGCTTGCCTTCGCAGCGTTTGCAACGACGGCGGCCACGTTCGGTGCATCGGCCGCCGATGCGCCGACGCTGGTGCAGATCGACAGCGGCAAGGTTCAAGGCACAGCAGCGCACGGTGTGATCGCCTTCAAAGGCATTCCGTTCGTGCAGCCGCCGGTCGGCGTGCTGCGCTGGCGTGCGCCGCAGCTGGTGGTGCCGTGGCAGGGCGTTCTCGAGGCATCTGGATTCCGGTCCGATTGCATACAGCCCCTCTCGAAAGGCGCTTCCGAGGACTGTCTCTACGCCAACGTGTGGCGTCCGGCTTCTGCCGCGGACAAACCATTGCCAGTCATGGTCTGGATCTATGGCGGCGGTCTCGTCAGAGGGGGGGCGTCGCTCTATCCTGGAGACTTCCTCGCCCGTCAGGGCCTCGTTGTTGTCTCTTTCAACTATCGCCTCGGCCGGCTCGGGTTTTTCGCGCACCCCGCGCTAGCCACCGAGGAACCCGACGCACCGCGCGGCAACTACGGTTACATGGACCAGGTCGCGGCGCTGCAATGGGTCAAGCGCAATATCGCCGCGTTCGGCGGCGATCCTAACAACGTGACGATCGCTGGCGAATCCGCCGGTGGTGGCTCTGTCCTGGTCCTGTTGACATCCCCAATGGCGCGTGGCCTCTTCCATCGGGCCATCCTGCAGTCTCCCGGCATTCCGACGCCTCGCGCTGGGGCAGCGCCGATGCGCGATCTTGCTGCCGCCGAGTCGATCGCCGTCGAGTATGCGCGCGATGCGGGAATCGAGGGTAACGATCAGGCGGCGCTCGCAGCGCTGCGCGCACTCCCCGTGGAGACGCTGTCCAGCGGTACCGAAGGGTACGTCTCGGCCATTCTCGGCGGTCTTGAAATACCAGGTTTATCGCATTCGATTATCGACGGACGGCTGGTCGTCGAGACGCCCGAACGGGCCCTGCGGGCAGGCCGGCAAGCCATGGTGCCGTTGCTTGTGGGGGCGAACGACGCTGATCTGGCCGCCAGCCCGGCGCAGACTAAGGATGCCCTGTTCGCCCCCTTCGGCGTGTGGGCGTCGCAAGCGCGCACGCTCTACGATCCGCGGGGCGATGCCAGCCTCAAGGCGCTTATCCAGGCGATCATTGCCGACGGCGTCATGGTGGAACCTTCCCGCTATCTGGCGGAGGTGATGGCCAGGGCGGGCCAGCCGGCCTATTTCTACCGCTTCTCCTATGTGCCGGAACTCCAACGCAGTCAGGTACCGGGGGCGGCTCATGCAGCGGAAATAGTCTTTGTATTCGACGCCGTCGCCGCGATACTGAAGGACAAGGCGAGCGTGGACGATGTGACCATGGCGAAAACGACAAGCGGCTACTGGGTCGATTTCGTGAAGACTGGTGATCCGAACGGCGGCGGCCGTCCCGCATGGCCACGCTACGACCCGGCTAACGGCGACGTGCTGAACTTCACGAACACGGGCGTGACCGTTGGCGCCGATCCGCTGAAGGCGCGGCTGGATCTGTGGCAGTCAGTGTGGGAGCAGGGCCGCAAGTGACACGGTGGTGTCTACGAGTCCATGTAGTGTTCGTCGGGGCCGGCCTGATTCTCTTCCCTATTGGCGGACGCAGGCACCATAGGCGCGGCACGCTCGTAAAGGGCAGTTGGAACAACAAAGGAGGCACATTGTGCAGAGCACACTTCGGGGACTTGTCTCATGGTTGGTCAAGGTAGCGGTACTGGGAAGCATGACGCTATTGGGTGTCAGCTCATGGCCTATCGTTTATGCCCAAACTGTGTCATCAGGGGGCTTTGATTTCGTGGTCATGGGCGATATGCCCTACAACACCAAAGAGATCAATCGGGATCAGCATTTCGAGCGCTTGATCGCTGCCATTAACAAGCTACAGCCGAAATTTTCCATCCATGTTGGCGATATCAAAAGTGGCAGTACGCTGTGCGACGATGCCACTTTTGAGAAGATCAAAACCTACTTTATGACCTTTCAACAACCCCTGGTGTATACCCCGGGCGATAATGAGTGGACCGACTGTCATCGCAAGAGCAACGGCCCCTTTGATCCCATCGAACGCTTAGCCAAAATCCGCAGCATGTTTTTTCCCAAGGCAGTCAGCTGGGGCCAGCTGACGTTGGCGGTCACACGCCAGAGCGATGTCAGCGCCTTTACGCAAATGGTCGAGAATGCGCGCTGGACGACGCAGAACATCCTGTTTGTGACCGTCCATGTGGTTGGCAGTAATAACAACCTGCGCCAGAACCGAGAAGCAACTCTCGAGTTTCTCGAACGTAACCAGGCAAACGTTGCCTGGATCAACGAGGCGTTTGCCGTCGCCAAAAGAGACGGTGCGCAGGGCATCGTCCTGGCCATGCAGGCCAATCCGGATTGGCGCGCCAGGCATGGGGATGGCAATGGCTTTCAAGACACCGTGGAGGCTCTGGCCAACAATGCGGCCGAGTTTGGCAAGCCCCTATTGATCGTGCACGGTGACACCCACACCTTTGGCATTGATCAACCGCTACGGCATCCCAAGGACAACAAAAAAATCCTGGACAACGTCGTGCGGCTGGAAGTCTTTGGCGACGAATATACTCATGCGGTGCGTGTGCTGGTGAACCCGCAGGATCCCATGCTGTTCGCTTTTCAGCCACTGTTCATCCCTGAAAACATGGAATTTTTGAAACGCTAAGTGCTATGCACGGCCCATTGCCTCGCCAGGTGCTATGCGGAGAGTCGGGGGGCGCAGGTCGCCCCCTCGCGCTCAGCGGGTCCCGAGCGTGACGCCAGACGAGAGAGGAGGCTGGGCTGCATCGCCGACCAGGAACGCCCCGCGCATGCCCAGAGCGGCGTGGAACTTGCAAAAGAAGGGCACGGCTCCAGACGGCGGGAAGGTGATCTCGACTTCCACCTTCCCTTTTGGCGGCACGTCTTGATCAATGCTCTGTGCTGAGATGCTGAGATTGTGGAGCATGCCGGACTCATTCTCGATTTCCAGCGTCAGTTTCTGTCCGGGTTCTCCCCGCAGGAACGTTGGTGCAAAATAGTAGTCATCGGCTTCTAGCTCCAGCTCGGTCTGGCCCTTCACCTCCTTGGTCCCATGGTCTGAGAACGCCAGGTTCTGCGGTGGGAACTGAGCAGCCTGTCCTCCATCTGTTTCGGCACGCGAGGGAGCAGGTAGGGGAGCAGATGCTGTAGCACCCGGACCGGGTTGCACCGCAATTTTGCGCGGGGCATTACCAACGGCAATAGTTGCCGCGACCGTGCGGCGGGCGAGATCTATGATCGAGACATCGTTGGAGCCCTCGTTCGTCACGTAAGCTGTGGCTCCATCAGAGCTGATGGCGATCCAGTGCGGAGTTTTGCCCACCTGCACTGTGCTGCTGACAGCATGGTGAGGCAGATCAAGCAGCTCTAGGGTGCCGGTCCCCTGGCTCACCACCAACCCAAAGGGGCCGGTAGGCGGTATCAGTGGCTGATGGGGCGAGGTACCCACGGAGATGGGTGCCATAACCCGCTTGCTTGCGATATCGAGCACCTGTAACGCATCCATCCCAGCCACTGTAACATAGAGCTGTGTACCATCTACACTGAGATCAATAGCACGGGGCGTTTTATCTAGCGGGATGGTACCAACCTGCGTCTGCTGCCCCAGGTCCACAATGACAATGGCCGTGGCACCCTGCTGCTGGGAGCCGACATAGGCAGTGCGCCCGTCCCGACTAATCACGCTGTTATGTGGTTGGGAGACAGACACGGAGCCGACGATGCGATCTGTGGTGGTATCAATGACACTTACCTGGTTTGCTCCCCAGCCCGAGACGACCACCTGGTGTCCGTCTGGCGATATTGCCAGCCCATGTGGCGTCGGGCCGACGTCGATGCTCTGCACTATCCGGTCGGTCGCAGTGTCAATGACACTCACTGTCGAGGCGCCATCGCTGCTGAGGTAGACCTTCCGTCCATCTGGCGTGACCACGAGGCCGTGCGGGCCAGGGGGGACGGGAATGATACTGAGCACGCGCTGCGTGCGGGTATCGAGCACCGCGACAGCGTTGTCTTTGAAAAGTCCAATATAGGCCTTCGGTGCGGTCGTCTGCGCCGCCGCTAGTGACAGGTGGGATAGTGCTGGCAGCAGCACGAGGAGAGAGAGCATGCCTGCCGTAAGGGCAGAGCGCCGTATGGTGTGGCGATGCGGCCACCGCCAGCTCCGCCGTCTCAGCTCTTGACCGATGTACTGTGGATTGTAGCTTCGTAATGTGCCAATCATCATTGACCTCTTTCTTGCTTGCAGGTATAGCATACGCGATGCACCAGGAGATGTGGATCGCCTTCGCCTGGCCATACCGAGTTCAGCATGAAAATATTCCGGAGCAAGCGGCACATTGTGTCGTGGGAATAAAAGAGGGTGAGAGCCAGTCTTCTTCTAGATGGTCTACTCTCACAGACATCACGCACCAGGAATCGGGCATTCCGCCAGGCACGATCTGTGCCTGCGGAGCCCTTGTTGAGGATCTCCTCCAGCGTGCAAGAGCAACGGCGGCAAGCCCATTCCACGCTTGAACGGTTCGAACATACTGTCTTACTGCATCTCGACGCTGCGTACAATCTGGCACGCTGGTTGACGCGCAATGATCATGACGCGGAAGATGTGGTGCAGGAAGCCTACTTGCGCGCCTGGAAATTTTTCAGCGGCTTTCATGGGGGCGATAGCCGCCCATGGCTGCTCACGATCGTGCGCCGTACCTGTTATACCTGGCTGCAGCAAAATCGTGCGCACGAACTGGTGACGGCGTTTGACGAAGAGCACCACAGCCGCGAGAGTGCCGACGCGAACCCAGAAACCCTCCTCCTGCAGCGTCTAAACGCTGAGGTGCTCAGACAAGCGCTGGATGCCTTGCCCGTGGAGTTTCGTGAAGTGGTTGTCTTGCGGGAAATGGAGGGACTTTCCTACAAAGACATCGCCGCTATCACCGATGTGCCACAGGGCACTGTCATGTCTCGCTTAGCCCGCGCCCGCAAACGGCTACAGCAATGGCTGGCAGCACATACGCAAGGAGATCGCCATTGAACTGTCAAGAGGCTCAAGACTTACTGCACGCCTATCTCGATGGGGAATTGGACGTCATCAAAGACGTGGCTATGACCCAACACTTGCAAGTGTGTCAGGCGTGCGCGCAGGCGTATAACGCACAGCACCAGCTGCGGTCTGCGCTTCATACCCATACGCTCACGTTTTCGCCGCCAGCGCACTTGCAGCAGCGCATTCGGTCAGCCGTACGCCAGGCCAGCGCAGCTGGCCTGCCTCCCCGTGCCTGGTCGTGGCGGTGGCTGGGTGTTGGAGTTGCCGCAGCGGCTGTCGGGCTGATTCTGTGGCGTCTTGTCCTTGTGGGGAGCGGCCTGAGGACGGAGGATCTCTTGACCCAGGAGATCCTCTCTGGGCACGTGCGCTCCCTCATGGCCCAGCACCTGACAGACGTGACATCTTCTGACCAGCACACGGTGAAGCCATGGTTTGATGGCAAACTGGCCTTCTCGCCACCAGTCAAAGATCTGGCTGGGTCTGGGTTTCCCTTAGTGGGGGGGCGTCTGGATTACCTCGATAGGCAGCCAGTAGCGGCGCTTGTGTATCAGCGGCGCCAACACGTCATCAACGTGTTTAGCTGGCCATCGGCCCATGACACCGCCGCGAGGGCACAGAGGCTCACGCGCCAGGGCTATACTCTGATGCACTGGGTCAGCGGCGGTATGGTCTACTGGGCCGTTTCCAATCTCAATCCACATGAATTCCAGGAATTCGTCCATCTGATGCAATCGCAAGCCGCAATGCCCTCCTCCCCGTCAGAACATCGGCCAGCGGGTCAATGAGATGACCATGCTTCAGGGCGCTTGTCCGGACAGCGCCATCATGGTAGATTCAGGACAAAAGCTGCCTGTCGGCCTCTCCTGATTGACTTGGAGGTAGGAGCTGGGGGCTTGTAGGAGCATAGTATTACTATTGATTGCCTGGGGAGGTGCGTATGACGCTGGCAGCGACCGCGACGTACTATACACCTGAAGACTTGCTCGCTCTGCCAGACTACGGGAGATTTGAGCTGATTGACGGCCAATTGGTGGAGCGCAAAATGGGTGCAAAATCTAGTTATGCGGCCACAAGGTTACTTCTACGCTTCGGGTCTTTTGTCGAGGGTAACAACCTGGGGCTCGTCTTTCAGGCTGACTGTGGCTACCAGATCTTTGCCCATGCGCCAAACCGAGTACGGTTTGCTGATGCATCATTCATACGTCGTGGGCAACTTCCTGCGGGCCAGGTGCCCCAGGGGCACTGTCGTGTCACACCGGATCTCGTGCTTGAAGCCGTGTCACCTAATGATACCGCCTATGAAATTGAAGACAAAATCTCCCAGTGGCTCGATGCCGGCGTACGGCTCGTCTGGGTACTCTACCCTGAGACGCAGCGCGTGCAGGTGCACCGTGCTGATGGCACTGTGACGAAACTGCGGTCGGCAGAGGGGCTTTCGGGAGAAGACGTGATTCCAGGCTTCCAGTGTCAAGTCGCAGAGATTTTCCAAGGTCTGTAGGCCCTGGCACCAGGTGTGCGCTCACGCCTCCTGAGACTGCCTCCGATCTAATGCTGTCCCCTGTGGTCCGCAATAATCGAACCGTCGCGTCGTAAGTGGATAAGCTCGCAGACCGCCCATATGGCGTGCAGGGCCAAGCATCACTGGACAACAACTCTCCTAGCAGCGACAATAGCCAGGAATGATTCTTCTGTCTTAGGAGGGTGCCCTGCGTATGCTGAGCGTACCGCGCTTGCTCCATCACTTCGTACAGTTGGTGTGGACACTACTGGCACTTCTGGGGAATACTGCGCGCTTCTGGCTGCTGTGTCTACGTCCATCGGCCGCCCTAGCGGCCGAAAACCTGTTCCTGCGCGAACAACTCGCCCTTTACCAGGAGCGCCATGTCAAGCCGCAGCGCTACTGACGTTACCCGCCTTTCCCTGGTCTGGCTTGCACGCTGGTTCGACTGGCGCAAGGCGTTGGCTGTGGTGCAGCCTGCAACCTTTACCAGCTGGCATCGCCAGGGGTTTCGGCTGTTCTGGCGCTGGAAGTCGCAGCCTGGGCGACCACCGGTCCCTCCAGAGCTGCAAGCGCTCATCCGCCAGATGGCCCGTAACAACCCGACCTGGGGCCAGGAGCGCATTGCCAACGAACTGTCGCTGAAGCTGGGCCCGCGGGTATCGCCGCGCACCGTGCGGAAGTATATGCCGAAGCGTCTCGGCCGGGGGCCAGGCCAACGCACGACCTCGCAGCCCTGGTCAACATTTGTGCGCAACCATGCCCAAGCGATCGTGGCCTGCGACTTCTGTGTAGCCGTCACGGCGACTTTTCGTCTCCTTTCTGTGTTTGTGGTCATAGAACACGCGAGCCGGCGCCTGCTGCACGTCAATGTGACGGCGCATCCGACGGCGGAGTGGACGCTGCAACAGCTGCGTGAAGCCATTCCAGCGGACCATGACTACCGCTTCCTCATCCATGACCGCGATAGTATCTTCTCCCAGACCCTGGACCGGAGCATAGGCAACTTAGGTCTGCGCGTGTTGAAGACACCACCGTACTGTCCACAAGCCAATGCTATCTGTGAACGGGTACTTGGGACCCTCAGGCGCGAAGCGTTGGACTTCGTAATTCCCTTGACAGAAGATCACCTGCGACGGATGCTGCGCGAGTGGGTCGCGCATTACAATCAAGGTCGTCCACACATGTCCCTGGGGCCAGGTATTCCCCAGCCACCCGTGGTGCTACCGGTTCCGCTCCGTGGCCCCCGACATAGGCTGCCTGCGCATTTTCGTGTGGTGACACGCCCCATTCTTGGGGGCTTGCATCATGAATACGGGCTGAAGCCGCAGTCGGCTTGAACCGGTCCACTCATGATGGACCTCGAGAGAGCTTTCGACGGCGCACAGGAGAGAACACCGTGCCAGCGAAGACGATGACCGCCGAGCGCTTATATGCCCTGGCTGAGCTCTACCAGCAGGGCCAAGTCAGTGAACTGATGGAGCGTACTCTGGAAAAGCTCCTGCGCCAGGAAGCTGAAGCGTGCCAGGCCCAGTTACGCCAATTACAGGCCGATCTCCGCGAGTTTGAGCAGAAATATCATCGGTCTTCGACGGAGTTTTATCAGCAGTTTCAGGCCGGCCAAACGAGTGATGATATGGATTATGTGGAATGGGCCTCACTGATACAGATGGCAGACAATCTTGAAAAGCGGCTGCGTCTCCTGACCGGTGAGGCGGATGCATGACGATTGAGGCCTATCTGGAGGCGATCAAAGAATGCTTGATCACCGATCCAATGGTCACCCGCTTCGACGTGATACGCGAGCGCTCAACGTTAATAGACGGATACCTTCGTGCGCGGCTCGAGCTGGTCGATGACAGCCAGCTGGAGTTTTCCGAATATATGCAACGCTCCCCGACGGGTGAGATCGCGGTGATCACCTACAGCTATCACTGGACCGCTGCCGCCAACCAGCTGATCACGCGTTGGGATAATACGCCGCATTTCCCTGATCTCCCTGGATTTCCTGACCACATGCATGATGGAGCGACAGGGGAAGTGAGGCCTGGGCAGCCGATGAGCATTTTTACCGCAGTGGAAATGGCCCACGCCCGGTAGAGGCGGAATCTCTGCATACGGTAAGAGTCCCCATTCTTCTCCGCCATCGTGAGTCCGGCGTCGATCTCGTGCAGTGCCTCGCCCCACTCACCCAAAAACAGCAGACTTCTGGGCACGATGAACTGATGTCTGTGATACGCAAGGCTTAGATAGGGGTTCTCCTCGCCTCCCTCAAACAAGATCACCAGACTCTCAACCGCGCTCCGGTGCGCGTCACGGTATGCGGAGGAAGTACACTGGATGAAGCTGTAGTCGATCAGATGCAGCGCGAGGACGCGGCGGTCCCCGGCCCGGCGAATCTCTGCGAGTGCCTTCTGGCACTCTTCTGCATGCCGCGGATTCCACCCGCCGGCCTCTATGCGCCAGAAGAAGCAGCTCGCGCGCGTGCGGGCCCGCAAAAGCGGATCGCCCTGCGCGGCGCTGAGCCGGAGCGCCCGCTCCAGGACCTCCAGGGAGCGCTCGGCACTGATCCACGACAAGGGATAGGCCATGTCGATGAGTGCGCGCACCTCCACCGCGAGCAGGCCATAGTGCGCTGCCCGTGCCGCCAGCGCTTCATAGGTTTCCAGGGTACGCCTGTCAAAAGATACCAGATACATCGCCGCCAGCTTCTCAAGGATCTCGGTCTCAGCCACGCCGCGTTCTGCCTCAGGCAGATGGCTCACCAAGGCAAGCGCGTGCTGCAAAATGGCCACGGCTTCCTGATGCGCATACCGCCGCCCGGCGGTGTCCGCGACAAGCCGTAGATGCTTGACGGCGCGCGGCCAGTCGGCACCTGCCTCGAAGTGATGCGCCAACTCGGACGCCACACTGCTTGACTGCTCCGCATAGAGGGCCTCCAACCGCACGCCGATGCGCCGATGCAGCCGCGCCCGGCGTCCCGGCGCCAGTCGGCCATAGAATACCTCGCGGTACAGCGCATGCATAAATGCGTAACACGGGGAGACGCTCCCATCTGGGAACAGTTGCGTACCCGCTGCATGCACAATCTGCTGCCGGCGCACCAGCTGTGCGCACAGGTCTTCACACGCATCCTGATCGAGATCCGTGGCCACAGTGCTGACAGTGGTGGAGAACACCTCCCCGGCGACACTCGCGCCCTCCAGCACCCGCTGCTCTTCTGGGTTCAGGCGCGCGATCTGGGCTTCGATATCTGGCGCAGACTCTCCGGCATCCCGAGCGCAATTTCCTCTGGAGGGACCCGGAGGTCCCAGCGGCCGTACTCCCGCACGAGGAGGCCCCGCTGGGTCAGGTGGTCCAGGGTGGCCGCCATGAACAAGGGATTGCCCTCCGAGTGCCGGTAGATGAGCTTGGCCAGGCCCTCTGGCAGACGGGCTGCAGACGACGCACCAGCCAGGTAAGCAGCAACATCGGCTTCGCTTAGCGCCTCCAAAGTGATCTCATA
>Ga0111538_10013561_pt1 | contig 10751 bp, 8 predicted proteins | sample SoiMethybrSBSTD1_FD_79669 | JGI IMG/M metagenome (GOLD analysis project Ga0111538, IMG submission 79669) | Bulk soil microbial communities from a Populus tree surrounding site in Tennessee, USA - Soil MetaG P. TD hybrid SBSTD1 (version 2)... | ecosystem: Environmental > Terrestrial > Soil > Tree... | reverse complement strand
TCGAGCAGCTTCCAGCCGTCGAGGATCGGCTTCGGGTCGATGTTCGGAGCGCCGCGGCCGGCGGGGCGGATCGAGAAGTCGAGGTGCGCGGCCTTACCCGCCTCGGTCCGGCCGACGCGGGCGAGGACCGTCCCGCCGATCACGTGCGAGCCCTTGCGGAGCGGGCGGAGGCGGACCTTCGAGGGATCGAGGCCGAACGGGCGCGAGAAGTAGGCCTTGAAGGTGGAGAACTTGCCGCTGTGGCGCGCCTCGGAGTCGAGCTGCTGCTCGAGGCCGCCGGCCTCGCGCGACCCCGGCATCTCGGGATGCGCGAACAGGCGCTGCTTGATCGGCGCCGAGGCCTGGGCCTTCTTGGCCGGCACGTCGCCGCTGCGGTCCTTGGCCTTGGCGGTGTCGGACGAGTCGAGCTGGCGGCCGGCCGACGCGGGCGCGGCGGGCGCCGGGTCGGAATCGTTGGCGGCGAGAGCGCGTGCGCTGCGGTCGGGCGAGGGCGTGGCGTCGGCCTTCGGCACCGGGTACACCTTCGAGACCTGCCCGAGGTGCGCGTACGTGTAGCGGTTGCCGTAGACGTCCTGGAGCACGACGTAGCGGCCCAGCTTCCTGCTCTTGCTGATCTTCTTGATGACGCCGTCGTTCACGGCCACGACCGGCGCGCCCTTCTTGGCGAAGATGTCGATGCTGCGGCGCGAGTCGCTCGACTCGACGAGGTGGGCGGCGTTCTCGCCCTGCTTCACCTTCTTGAGCAGCTGCTGCTCGGCGATGTCGTCCGCGTAACGCGCGCGTGCGAATACGGGGAAGCGGCCCTCGGTCAGTCCGGTGAGGGAGCCGATGACGTCGGCGGGCACGCCGGCGATCAGGCGCGCGCGGAGAAGGACCGAGTCGACGTACCAGTCGGCGTGGTTGTAGGCGTAGATCGAGCGGCGGACATCCTGCTCGTAGCCGGCGGCCTTGAGGTAGCGCGCGGCGGCGAAGATCGCGTCGACCGGGTTGTACGGATCCTTGTGCCCGTCCTTGTTGGCGTCGACCCCGTACATCTTCCAGGTGGAGGGCATGAACTGCATCCACCCGAGCGCGCCCGCGGAGGACACGTTCAGGTTGCGGCCATAGTCGGTCTCGATCTCGTTGATCGCCGCGAGGACCTCCCAGCGGACCCCGTACTCGATGCCCGCGGCCTGGTAGATGGAGAGCAGGAAGGGCGGCACACGGAACTTGCGGATGATGAAGTTGGGCACGCCGGTGGCGGTCGACGGGCCGGGGAGCACGTCCGTGAAGCTCGGGTTCGACGAGGTCGGAGTCCCGTCGGGGTTGCGGAGCGGCGAGCGGCGACCGCGGCGCTTGGCCTTCGAGACCTCACGCTTAGCTCGAGCCTTTATATCGCCGGTGAGGTCGCGGCTCTGGCCCGACTTGTCCTGGACGCGCCGGCCGGAGCTCGAGCGCTCCTGCTCGGATCCGCCGCCGGAGCTCGGGCTCTCACCGCCACCAGGGGCGGGAGCGGGCGCGGTCGTGGGAGGAGGCTTTGGCGCGGTGGGAACGGTGGGCGTGGTGGGGACGGTCGGCGCGGGCGCGGTGGGCGCGGTGACCACGGGGCCGGGAAGCTGGATGTCGTCGAGCGTCGCGCCCGGGGGCACGTCGACCGTGACGGGCACGACCTCGCCGCTGGCGAGCCGCACGTAGACCGTCTGGGTCTGAGCCAGCGCAGGGTACGTGAGCGCGGTGAGAGCGGCCACGGCAAGAAGGCCTGCAGCAAGCAGGAGCGTGAAAACGCGCTTCTTCATCCGTGGTCTTCCTTGCCCTCCCTCTGGGAACTGCAAACGGTCGCGCTCTTTCGCGCGCGTGGAATCGCCACCTGCTCCGGGCTGAACGCTACTTGAGGGCTGTGTGCTCTGCAACGGGGAACCGTGGGGTCGGGACGAGCCGCTTGCTCGCACGTTGTATCGACCGCCCCTGCATAGAACTTCAACATCGCCCTCCCGCAACCTGGACACCCTTCGGGCACCTCATGCGCCGTCCGGATGACCAGAGTGTTCCGCCAGGGGACGGGACCAAACGTGTATAAAGCTCAAGTTGAGGGTTAGGTTCGTGATTTTGGACCTCGTCGAGGGCCCGGCCCGGCACTTCCGCGGATCGCCTTGATGTACCCTGCCGCGCAGTGGCGGCCCCCGAGCAGGACCTGAGCTTCGTCGACCGCCTGTCCCGGCAGGGAGAGGAGGTTCTCGGCAAGATCGCCGAGGAGCTGATCTCGAACCCGGTGATCAACGGGGCGATCGCGCGCACCTTCGAGGCACGCGAGAAGGCGCTCCAGGCGCAGGAGGCGGCCATGGGCGCGCTCAACCTGCCCTCGGCCGCAGACATCGAGCGGGTGACGCGGAGGCTCCGGTCGCTGTCGCAGCGGCTCGAGGGCATCGAGGACGCGATCGACCGGCTCGAGGAGCGGGTGTCGGGCGTGGCCGGCTCGCCGGCCGACGACCGGCTCGGGCGGATTGAGGCCCGGCTCGACGAGATCACGCGGGACATAGGCGCGCTCGCCGAGCTGCTCGTGCCGGGGCGCGATCCGGTGCCGAGGGCGCAGGAACGCCTCACCGTCACGGACTCCTGACCGCCGCGTAGCCGGCCTCGCCGAGGCGGACGCCCAGGTCCGCCAGCTCGTCGTCCGCCATCCGGCTGGCCCCGTCGGGGGTGGCCACGTCGCTCACGCCGAGCACGCACCCTGCCGCTACCCCTCTGCGCGCGGCCACCTGAAAGATCGTCGCCGCCTCCATCTCCACCGCGACGGCCCCGCGCTCGGCCCACGCCGCGGCGGCATCCTCGCGCGGGTCGTAGAAGAGGTCGCTCGTCGCCACGGTGGCCGGCCGCGCTCCGGCCTCCACCAGCCGCGCCAGCAGGACGGGGTCCGGCTCGATCGCACCGTTCGCGCCGAGCGCCGCGCTAGTCCCGTCCGCGGGAAGCGCCCGCTCGACCGCCAGCAGCGTGCCGAGCTGGATCGAAGGATCGAGTGCGCCGCAGGTCCCGATCCGTACGAGCGTCCTCGCGCCCAGGCCGATCAGCTCCTCGCACACGATCGCCGTACTCGGGCCGCCGATCCCGGTGGCCTGCACCGTAAGCAGCTCGCCATCCGGCGCGGTGCCCGTGTAGCCCCATAGTCCACGCGCGTGATTGAACATCCGAGGCGGCTGCTCGAGCAGCGCCTGGGCCACCGCAAGCGCTCGGCCCGGATCCCCCGGCAGGAGCACCCGGTCCGCCAGCTCGGCCGTCGGCCGGAGGTGGTTGGGGCGGATGTCGTGCCGGAGGGTCAGGGCGGCGCGGACAGTAGTGGGGGCTGGCTAATCTGCAGCAAATGGCCGGACCGGCAGACAACCTCCGCGACGCCGTCGAGCGCACGGTCGACGCGACCATCCGCGGCGCCGAGGAGCGGCTCACGAAGGGGCGCCGGTCGATGACCGAGGCGATCGAGGGCCGTCGTCCGGCGACCGCCGACGACATCAAGGACCTCCAGAAGGAGCTTCGGGCGATCGGGCGCCGCCTCGACCGGATCGAGGAGAGCCTGCCCAAGAAGCGCGGCGGCAGCTCGGCGAAGCGCGGCAGCAAGTCCTAGTGGCCGGGCGCCGGGTGCTGATCACCGGCGTGGGGAGCCATGTCGGGAGCCTCCTGGCGCAGCGGCTCGAGCGCGACCCCGAGGTCGAGCACGTGGCCGGGCTCGACACGCGCCGCCCGAAGGTCGCCCTCGAGCGGACCGAGTTCATCGCGGCCGACATCCGCGACCAGAAGATCGGGCGGCTGATCGCTCCCACGCGCGTCGACACGATCGTCCACGAGCAGATCGTCCGACAGCCCGGGCCAGGAATGTCGTCGCGCGCCATGCATGACATCAACGTGATCGGCACGCTCCAGCTTCTTGCCGCCTGCGAGCGCGTGCCGACGCTCAGCACGATCGTCGTCCGCGGCTCGGCCGGCGTGTACGGCGCCGAGCCGCACGCGCCCCAGTTCTTCCGCGAGGAGATGGCGCGGCTGTTCCCGCTGCGCACGCGCTTCCAGCGCGACGTCGCGGAGATCGAGAACTACTTCGACACGTACGCGCGCCGCCACACCGGCGTGAGCTGCACGATGCTCCGCTACCAGCCGGCGATCGGTCCCGGGCTCCGGACCCAGATCACGCGCTACCTCTCCCAGCCGGTGTGCCCGACCTACATGGGCTTCGACCCGCGCATCCAGCTCGTGGGGATCGACGATGCGCTCGAGGCGATCGTGGCCGCCGTGCGCAACCCGGTCCGCGGCGCGGTGAACGTGGCCGGCCCGGGGACCATCGGGCTGTCCCGGATGATCCGGCTGGCCGGGCGCCGCGCGCTGCCGATCGCGGCCCCGTTCTTCGGGACGGTGACCTCGGCGGGCCAGCGGCTCGGGCTCGACACCCAGTCGGAGGACTTCCAGCGGCTGCTCCGCTACGGCCGGGGCGTCGACGTCCGGCGGCTCACCGACGAGGTGGGCTACACCCCGCGGCAGTCGACCGTGCAGGCCGTCGAGGCCTGGGCGGCGAGCACGAGGACGGTCGCCGCCGCGTGAATGCCGCAACGGCCGTCGACTTCATGCGCCGCCTGCGCGCCGGCCTGGACTCCGGGCTCGAGCTCCCCGAGGCGCTCACCCGCGGCGCGGTCGCGCTCCCGCGCGACGCGCGCGAGACGCTCACCCGGATCATCGACCGCATGGACGGCGACTACACCGAGGACGAGTGGGGCTTCGACGAGGACTTCGCCGAGCTCGTGGAGCCGTTCTTCGCGTTCCTGTACGAGACGTGGTGGCGGGTGCGGGTGGTGGGGGCCGAGCGCGTGCCCGCGCACGGCCGGGCGCTCCTCACCGCCAACCACGCGGGCATCCTGCCGTGGGACGCCACGATGATCTCGATGGCGCTGCTGCGCGAGCACCCGCTGCCGCGCTACCCGCGCTTCCTCGTCCTCAACTGGGCGTTCGACCTGCCGTGGATCTCGGCCGGCATGCGGAAGGTCGGCGGCGTGGTGGCCTCGCCCTTCAACGCGATGCGGCTGCTCGAGCAGGACCATCTCGTGGCCGTCTTCCCAGAGGGCGTGAAGGGCACGGGCAAGCCGTACTCGGAGCGGTACCGGCTCCAGCGCTTCGGCCGCGGCGGCTTCGTGGAGATCGCGCTCCGGACGGGCGCGCCGATCGTGCCGGTGGCCATCGTGGGGAGCGAAGAGATCTATCCGAAGGTCGCCGACCTGCCCGCGGTGGCACGCCTGATCGGCGCCCCGTACTTCCCCGTGACGCCCACGTTCCCGCTGCTCGGCCCGCTCGGGGTCGTGCCGCTTCCCTCCAAGTGGCGGATCGAGTTCCTGGACCCGATCGAGACCGCCTCGTACGGCCCTGAGGGGGCCGAAGACCGTGCTCTGGTGCTCGAGCTGTCCGAGCGGGTGCGCGACCGGATCCAGCAGGCTCTGTACGCGAACCTCGTCAAGAGGGGACCCGCCTTCATCTAACGGCCCGTTTTGGCCGATATCTGAAAGGCATGCGTTACATAGCCGTCCTCCTGACGGCACTTTTGCTGTCACTCCTTCCAGGAGCGGCTTTCGCCGCGCCCGGTGACCCCTGGGTCGCGTACGTGGCGAACTCGGTCGTGACGAAGCAATCCGCGCCCGCCCCGGTGATCCTCAGGGCCGACCCGGCGACGGGAAGCCTGACGGAGATTTCCCGCAACGGAGCGCAGGGCGACCTCTTCCGCCACCCGTACGACATCGCGGTCGCCGGCGACGGCAGCCTGCTCGTGGCGGACATGGGCGCGTTCGCCACCAGCACCGACCACACGCCGGACGGCCGCATCATTCGCGTGGACCCGGTGACGGGGCAGCAGTCGATCGTGAGCTCGGGCAGCCTGCTGGTGGATCCGGCCGGCCTCACGCTCGGCCCGAATGGGCTGATCTACGTCGTGGAGAACGTCGGCACGCTCGGCACCCCGAGCGTGATCAGCGTGAACCCGGCGACCGGGGCGCAGACGCTCGTCACCCAGGGCGGGCAGCTCTGCTACCCGTTCGGCATCGCCGCCGAGGCGGACGGCTCGCTGCTCGTCACGGACTACGGCGACTTCTCCGGCGGCAGCATGGTGGTCAACTGCCAGTACGACTTCGGGGCCCTGATCCGGATCGACGGGGACACGCACAACCAGTCGATCGTGTCGAGGAACGCGCCGGAATGGGGGAACCTGTTCCGCAACCCGCTCGGCGTGGCGGTCGAGCCGGGCGGACGGGTGCTCATCGTCAACCAGAACGGCGGCACCGCGCTCGTGGCCGTGGACCCCGACAGCGGGGTGCAGGACGCGGAGACGCCGAACACGGCGACGGACCGGATCGTCGTGCCGCAGCGCCCGGCCCTCACGCCGGACGGCGACGTGGTGCTCAGCGACTTCACGCTCGACGACCAGGAGGGCGGGCTCGTCTCCGTCGACCTCCCGGACGGCGCCCAGAGCATCCTGCGCCAGAACAAGCAGCTCTTCAACAACCCGCTCGGGGTGGCCGTGGTCACGAACCGCGCCCCGGTCGCCGCGGTGTCGGTATCGCCGGCGGTTGTGGCGCCGCGCCGGACGGTCACCTTCGACGCGTCCGGCTCGACCGACCCCGAGGGGCTCGGCCTCCGGTACGAGTGGGACCTCGACGGCAACGGCAGCTATGAGACCGCGGGCGGCACGAGCCCGACGATCACGAAGGCCTACTCAGGCTCGACCACGCTGACCGCCCACGTGCGCGTGACCGACCCGCACGGGGCGACCGGCGCCGCAGGGGCGCTCGTGCGCGTGGACGGGGTGCGGCCGGTGATCAGCCAGCTGCGGGTGCGCGGCGGCTCGATCACCTACCGGCTCAGCGAGGCCGCGCACGTGACGGTCCGGCTCCAGCGGAAGGTGGGCAGGCGCTGGCGGGTAGTGCGGGTCCTCCACCAGAACGGCGTCGCGGGGAAGAACCGGCTGGTGCCGAACGCGCGGGCGCGCGCCGCGAAGCGGAAGCCGAAGCGAGTTCGCTACCGCGCCGAGGCCACCGCGGTCGACGCCGTGGGCAACCGCTCGGCGACCGTGCGCCTGAAGGTGTCCGCGGCCGCGGCGAAGAAGCTGCGCCGCCGGCGCTAGGGCGACACCTTCACGACGGCGTCCCCGGTGCGCACCACGCCGCCGGTCACGATCCTCGTGTTGATGCCTCGCATGTTCAGCTCGCGGCCCACGGCGGAGTTCACGAACTTCAGCGCCTCGACGCCGAACCGCGCGGAGAACTTCCCGCATCCGCGATGCGGCTCGTCGGTGACCTCGATCACCGCCTCGCCCACGTGGAGCCTCGTGCCCGGCGGCAGGTTGCGGTAGCTGAGGTCCAGGTCCACGTACAGCTGGTCGCCCGCGAGCGCCCAGCGGTCGCGGTCCTCGCCGGCCACCAGACCGGTCACGCGCGCGTTCATGACCGTCAGCTGCGCGTCCGGGTTCGGCGCGCCCGTCTTCAGGCTCGGCTTGACGTGCCAGTTGTCGCCGACGAGGCCTTCCTCGGCATCGAGCGTCGCCTCCTCGATCAGCTCGCGCGCGTCGATCTCGGGCCGTCGCACGATGAGCTCGACCCGCCCGTTGTCGGCGGGCGCCGCGCGCACGGCATCCAGCCCCGCCTCCAGCATCTCCACTAGAAGTGGACGCCCCGCAGCAGGTAGGCCATGGCCACGGCCTCGGTCGACATCTCGCCGTCGTCCTTCTTCTGGTCGGCGGGCAGCGCCTTCTTGTCCCCGTCCTTCCCGTCCTCGCCCTTGCCCTTGTCCTTCTTGGCGGCCTTCGAGTCGGGGAACAGGTTGTAGGCGGTGTTGAGGACGATGTCGACGCTCTTGGGCGAGATCGTGTAGAGCAGCTCGCCGAACGTGCCGAGCCGCGAGGCCATCTTCTTCGGCTTGTCGATCATCGCGTCGCACAGCATCTGCGCCGCCTCCTCCGGCGTGAGCGTCGGGAAGGCCTTGTAGATGTCGGTGGGCTCGATCATCGGGGTGCGCACGAGCGGCATGTAGACCGTCGTGAACTTCACGTTGTCGCCCACCACCTCGGGCGCCGTGCAGCGCGAGAACGCGTCGAGCGCGGACTTGGACGCGACGTACGCCGAGAACCGCGGCGTGTTCGTCTGCACGCCGATCGAGCTCACGTTGATGATGTGGCCGGACTTCCGCTCCCGCATCCCCGGCAGGAAGGCGAGGATGAGCTTCAGCGCGCCGAAGTAGTTCAGCTGGATCGTTCTCTCGAAGTCGTGGAACCGGTCGTACGAGGCCGCGACCGAGCGCCGGATCGAGCGGCCGGCGTTGTTGATGAGCACGTCGATCCCTCCGTGCTCGTCGAGCACCTCCTGGGCGAGCCGGTCGATGTCCTCGAGGTCGGACAGGTCGGCCGGGTGGACGTGCGCGGTGCCTCCCGCCTCACGCACCTTCTCGGCCACCTCCTCAAGCTTCTCGCGCGTGCGCGAGACGAGCAGCACCTCGCCGCCGGCCTCGCCCACCTGCAGCGCGGTCTCGAGGCCGATGCCGCTCGACGCGCCCGTGATCAGCACCTTCTTGCCCTTGATGGTGCCGGCGAGCGAGCGGTCGCGGAACAGGTCGGGGTCGAGGTTCCGCTCCCAGTAGTCCCACAGCCGCGGCGCATAGGTGGACAGCGGCGGCACGGCGATGCCGGTGCCGGTGAGCGCGCGCTGGGAGTCGCGTGCGTCGAACGTGCAGTGGAAGTCGCGGTTCTCGATCGCGGCGGGCGGGATGCCCAGGTCGCGGAAGAGCTGGTGGCGGATCCGCTTGATCGTCGGCAGCGCCTTCAGCCCCGCGCGCACCTGCTTCGGGATCGCGTTCGTCATGTGCGGGTCGATCCGCATCGCGAACTGCGGCGCGTGGGCCGCCTTGGCGAAGGCGTTCAGCGTCTGGCCCACGGACATGGGCTCGGGATCCACGAGGTGGAAGGTGTCGCTCGGCAGGTCGTCGTCGGGCAGGTGCGCGATGTGGTCCATCGCGCGCGCGACGAAGTCCACCGGCACGAGGTTCGTCTGGCCGCCCTCCGGCCCGGCGAGCGGGAACCACTCCGGCAGCGCGTGGCGCAGCTTCTGGATCAGCTTGAAGAAGTAGTAGGGGCCGTCGATCTTGTCCATCTCGCCGGTCTCGGAATGGCCGACGACGATCCCGGGCCGGTACACGACCAGCTTCGTCTCAACGCCCTCGCGCACCAGCCGCTCCGCCTCGTACTTGGTGCGGTGGTAGTGGTGGGGCAGCTTCTGCCCCTCGTCGAACATGTCCTCCTGGAAGACGCCCTTGTAGGTGCCGGCCACGGCGATGGAGCTCGTGTGGTGGAAGCGCCCGACGTCGTGCGCGTTCGCGAACTCGATCACGTGCTTCGTGCCGTCGACGTTCGCGCGCTCGGACGCCTCCTCGTCGGCCTCCACGTCGTACACGGCCGCGAGGTGGAAGAGGTGGTCGATCTTCTCGTCGAGGCCCTCGACCCCGAGCCCCGGCTTCGACAGGTCGCCCGTCACCGGGACGATCCGTCCCTCCTCGGCGCCGAGGCGCTGGACGAGCGAATCGAGCTTGCCGCGCGAGCCGTCCCTCACGAGCGCGTAGATCGTGCCATCCCGCTTCAGGAGCTCGGCGACGAGATGCCTGCCGATGAACCCGGTCGCGCCGGTGACGAAGTAGTTCACGGATGCCTCCAAGACGTGGTCGCCGCAGTCTACGGTTGACCGGCCGCCGGTAGCGCGCAACAATCAGCACAACCTTGTAGAGACCGGCTTGACGCGATGCGTCACCGGCCTACGAAGCGGGCCGTGTGCCCGCCCGGCAACGGCGGAGTGAACCCTTCCACTCCGCCGTTGCTTTCCAGGCTCGCAACAATCTCCGTGTCGTGGCAGACACGCTTTCCCTGAAAGAGGCCGCCGAGCGGGTCGGCGTCTCGGCCGACACGCTGCGCCGCTGGGCGCGCGACGGGCTGATCCCCGAGGTGGACGGCACCGGCGAGTGGACCACCGCCGCGGTGGCCCACGCGCGGATCGTCGCCCGGCTCCGCGATCGCGGCCACAAGCTCGAGGAGATCAAGAGGGCGGGCGAGGAGGGCAGGCTGGCATTCAGCTACATCGAGGACCTGTTCGACGGCGGCGCACCGTCGATGTCGATCGACGACGCGGCCGATCAAACCGGCCTCGAGCCGGCCCTGATCCAGCGGTTCTGGACGAGCCTCGGACTGCCTGGGACCAGGCTGGAGGAGGTCAGCGAGGAGGACGTGGAGGCGCTCCGCTACGTCGCGGCGATCCTGGACGCCGGGTTCCCGCTCGTCGCCTTCGTGCAGCTGTGCCGGGTGTACGGCCAGGCGCTGTCGCAGATCGCGGACGCCGAGGTGCGGCTGTTCCACCTGTACGTTCACGAGCCTCTGATCCGTGAGGGCGTGCCGGAGCTCGAGATGGCGGAGCAGATGGAGGACCTCGCGGGCGCGCTCCTGCCGTTGTCCTCGCCGGTGATGGACTACGTGCACCAGCGGTTCCTCCACCACTTCGTGGAGCAGGACGTGGTCGGGCACATGGAGTCGGAGCTCGAGGACGAGGACGTGGACCTCGGCCGGATCCGGGTGGCGATCGCGTTCGCCGACCTCGCCGGGTACACGCGCTTCACCGAGGAGGAGGGAGAGGAGGAGGCGCTGTCCTCGGTGGAGCGGTTCGTCGAGGGCGTCACGAACACGCTGCCGGAGGACGCGCGCGTGGTGAAGACGATCGGCGACGAGG
>Ga0111538_10013559_pt1 | contig 10751 bp, 12 predicted proteins | sample SoiMethybrSBSTD1_FD_79669 | JGI IMG/M metagenome (GOLD analysis project Ga0111538, IMG submission 79669) | Bulk soil microbial communities from a Populus tree surrounding site in Tennessee, USA - Soil MetaG P. TD hybrid SBSTD1 (version 2)... | ecosystem: Environmental > Terrestrial > Soil >... | reverse complement strand
TGCTGGGCATCGCGACGAGCGTGCCGTTCCAGATGCGAGTGAAGCCGGTAGGGCCGGTCCTTCCGGACCGGCCTGGCGCGTCCGCACGGACGCGCCCTACACACTGAGACGAAGGCAGACATGTTCATCACCAAGCGGCATCTGTCGCGTCGCACCTTCCTCCGCGGCGCCGGTGTGGTCGTCGCCCTGCCATTCCTCGATGCGATGGTGCCGGCGTTGACACCGCTGGCGCGAGCGCAGGCGCGGCCGCGCACACGTTTCGGCGCGATCTACGTGCCGAACGGCGCGATCATGGAGCAGTGGATCCCCGAGGTCGTCGGCGCGGGATTCGACTTCAAGCCGATCCTCAAGCCGCTCGAACCCTTCAAGGATCAGATGGTCGTCGTCACCAACCTGACGCGATCGCATCCGGGCAGCCAGGTCGGCGATCACGCAGTGAGCGCGGCCGGCTTCCTGACCGGCGTCTGGCCCAAGCGCACGGAGGCTGAGGACGTCCTCGCCAACACGACGATCGATCAGGTCGTCGCCCGGCAGATCGGCCAGGATACGGCCTTCCCTTCGCTCGAAGTCGCCACGGAAGATTTCACCGGCTACGTCGGCGCCTGCTCGCCCGGGTTCAACTGCGTGTACCTGAACACGGTCTGCTGGAGCTCGCCTTCGACACCGCTGCCCATGGACATCAACCCGCGCGTGGTGTTCGAACGGATGTTCGGACAGGGCGGAAGTCCGGCGCAACGCGCGGCCCGCGTCCGCGACGAGCGCAGCATGCTCGACTCGGTCGCCGCCGAGGCGCGGCTGCTGCAGCGAAATCTCGATGCGCGCGATCGTCAGCGCGTCAGCGACTACCTGGACAATCTCCGCGAGATCGAGCGGCGCATTCAGCGCGCGGAGTCACGAGGCAAGACCGACGTCACACTCGATGTCCCGGTCGGCGTGCCGGACTCGTTCGAAGAGCACGTGGGATTGATGTACGACCTGATGGCCGTGGCGTATCAGGCCGACGTCACGCGCGTGTTGACGTTCATGCTGTCGCGCGAGCTGAGTCAGCGGACCTACGCCAACATCGGCGTCACCGAACAGCACCATTCCGTGTCGCATCACGGCAACGACCCGCAGAAGATCGCGCAGAACGTGAAGGTCAACACCTATCACATGGGGCTGTTCGCGAAGTTCATCGAGACACTCAAGGCGACACCCGACGGCGACGGCTCGGTACTCGATCACTCGCTGATCTTCTACGGCGGCGGCATGGGCAATCCCAACGGCCATGCCAGCGATCCGCTTCCGGTCGTGGCGCTCGGCGGCGGTGTCGGCAAAGGCCACCGGCACATCAAGCTCAAGCCGCAGACGCCGATCGGCAACCTCTGGCTCGCAGTCGCCAATCACTTCGGCGACGAGATGAACACCTTCGGCGACAGCAACGGGCGCGTGGAAGATTTCTTCGCATGAAACCCCTGCTGCGAATCGCGCTCGCCGCACTCCTCGCCGCGACGACAACGGTTGGCGCGGATCGGAGCGGCACGCCGCTGGCGGACGCGATTCAGGCCGGCAATCGCGACGCGGTGCGAGCCATTCTCAAGAATCCCGCCGCGGCGCGCGCGGCAGAAGCAGACGGCACGACGCCGCTGCACTGGGCCGCTCGCGCCGACGATCTCGAGACTGTCGCGCTCCTGATCAAAGCCGGCGCGAACGCCAAAGCCGCCAATCGGTACGGCGTCACCCCACTGTCACTGGCCGCGATCAACGGCAACGCAAAAATGATCGAGGCCCTGATCGCCGCCGGCGCCGACGCGAGGAGCACGGTGTCGCGCGGACAGACGGTGCTCATGACGGCCGCACGCACCGGCAACGCCGCCGCCGTGCGCGTGCTGCTCGATCACGGTGCCGAGGTCGATGCGCGCGAATCGCAGCTCGGCGAAACGGCGCTGATGTGGGCGGCGTCCGAGAATCACGCAGAGGTCGTGTCGCTGCTCGTCAGCCGCGGCGCCGACGTCACCACACGCTCGGCGACGGTGAAGTTTCCGAAAGATCGTTTCGGCCTCGAGGGCGTGCTGACGATTCTTCCGCACGGCAACTGGACGCCGATCATGTACGCCGCGCGCGACGGCGCACCCGACGCCGCGCGCACGCTCGCGAAAGCGGGCGCGGATGTGAACGCGGTCGATCCCGACGGCTCGACACCCATCATCCTCGCGATCATGAACTCGCACTACGACACGGCGAACGTGCTGCTCGAGGCCGGCGCCAATCCGAATCTCACCGACAAGGCGGGAATGGGTGCGCTGTATGCCGCCGTGGACATGAGCTCCCTCGGCGAGGTGTATGGTCTGCCGCCGCGCAAGGTGAAGGACACGCTGACGCCGGCAGACCTCATGTCACGGCTGATTGCCAGAGGGGCTCTCGTTGACGCGCGGTTGACGTCGGCAACGATTCAGCGGAATCACACGCCTGGCGAGCCACAGCTCGGCGCGGGCACCACGCCGCTGATGCGCGCGGCACGAAACGGCGACTTCGTAGCGATGCGCATCCTGCTCGACGCCGGCGCCGACCCCAATCTGACGCAGCCGAAAGGCTCGAACGCGCTCACCATGTCCGCTGGCCTCGGCCGGGGCCTCGGCGTCTTCGCCAAGGACTACGGGACCGAGGCCGATCTGCGCGAGGCGACACAGCTGCTGCTCGATCGCGGTGTGGACGTCGACCACGCGAACGATGACGGACTGACCGCCATCCACCTCGCCGCGCAAGCGGGTCTCGATTCAGTCGTGACGCTGCTTGCCCAACGTGGCGCGACACTCGATGTCAAGGACAAGAAGGGCCGCACGCCGATCGACATGGCGATGGGCGTTGGCGGTCGCGGCCGCGCCGGCGGTCCGCCGCCAGTTTACGAACGCACAGCCGCGCTCCTCAAGAGGCTCGCATCGGAGCGCCCGAACGCACAACACTGACCGGACGTCCGGCTGAGGCCGGACACTACATCTATGGCTGAAACGGCAACGAAGGAAACACTCGGCTTCCAGGCCGAGGTCAAGCAACTGCTGCACCTGATGGTCCACTCCTTGTACGGCAACAAGGAGATCTTCCTGCGCGAGCTGGTGTCGAACGCGTCCGACGCGGGCGACAAGCTGCGCTTCGAAGCGATGACCGACGCGGCGCTCTTCGAGAGCGACCCCGCTCCGAAGATTCGCGTCAGCGTCGACGTCCAGGCACGCACCATCACGGTGTCCGACAACGGCATCGGCATGTCGCGTCAGGAAGTCATCGAGCACATCGGCACGATTGCCAAGTCAGGCACGCGCGAATTCTTCGCGCAGCTCACCTCGGATCGCGCCAAGGATGCGCATCTCATCGGCCAGTTCGGTGTCGGCTTCTACTCCTCCTTCATCGTCGCCGACCGCGTCACGCTGGTCACCCGGCGCGCCGGATCGACGCCCGAACACGGCGTGCGCTGGGAGAGCGCGGGAGAAGGCGACTACACGGTGGAGACGGTGCGCAAGGAGACACGCGGCACCGACGTCATCCTTCATTTGCGTCCAGAAGAGGACGAGCTGCTGTCGGGAATGCGCCTGCGCGAGATTCTGCGCAAGTACTCGGACCACATCACGCTGCCGATCCTCATGAAGAAGGAGCGGTGGGACAGCGACGCAAAAAAGCAGGTCCAGACCGACGAAGACGAGCAGATCAACCAGGCGTCGGCGCTGTGGGCGCGGCCAAAGTCGGAGATTAGCGAAGAGCAGTACCACGAGTTCTACAAACACGTGGCTCACGATTTCGAGCCGCCGCTCGCCTACACGCACGCCAGAGTCGAGGGCCGACAGGAATTCACACAGCTGTTCTTCATCCCGCAGCGCGCACCGTTCGATCTCTGGGACCGCGAGCACCGGCACGGCATCAAGCTCTACGTCCGTCGCGTGTTCATCATGGACGATGCCGAGCAGCTGCTGCCGCCCTACTTGCGATTCATACGCGGGATCGTCGACAGCAACGATCTGCCGCTGAACGTCTCGCGCGAAATCCTGCAGCAGTCGCGCGACGTGCAGACGATCCACAACTCGTCGGTCAAGCGCGTCCTCAGCCTGATTGAAGATCTCGCGCAGAACCACGCCGACAAGTTCACGACCTTCTGGAAGGAATTCGGCCGCGTGCTGAAAGAAGGCGCCGCGGACGATGCCGGACACCGCGAACGGATTGCCAAGCTTCTGCGCTTTGCGTCAACGAAGAGCGATACCGACGAACAGAACGTCTCGCTCGCCGACTATGTCGGCCGCATGAAGGGCGGCCAGGACGCGATTTACTACATCACCGGCGACAGCTTCTCGTCCGCACGGAACAGCCCGCATCTCGAGATCTTCCGCAAGCTTGGCGTGGAAGTGCTGCTGATGTCCGACCGCGTGGACGAATGGGTCGTGTCGCTGCTCACCGAGTTCGAGGGCAAGCCGCTGCAGTCGGTCGCCAAGGGCGGACTGGATCTGAGCAAGCTCGGAGGCGAGGCGGAGCCGCAGGACGAGAAAAAGACCGCCGACGAGCACAAGGGCCTCGTCGAGCGTCTGCAGAGCGTGCTCAAGGATCGCGCGAGCGCGGTCCGCGTCACGAACCGTCTGACCGATTCACCGTCGTGTCTGGTGAGCGACGAGCACGGGATGAGCACGCATCTCGAGCGCATGCTCAAGGCCGCCGGTCAGAACGTGCCGGGCTCGAAGCCCATCCTCGAGATCAACCCGCAGCATCCGATCGTCCAGCGGCTGAAGGACGAATCGGACGAGCGGCGATTCAGCGACTGGAGCCACATCCTCTTCGACCAGGCGATGCTCGCCGAAGGCGGGCAGCTCGAAGATCCGGCGTCGTTTGTCAAACGGTTGAACGAGGTGATGCTGACGCTGGCGGGCGGGACCTCGCGGATCTGGACGCCTTAAGACACCTTGGCCAGAATCCGCTTCTGATTGGCCAGAATCTTCTTCTGATTGCTTTCGAGCCGTCCCTGATTGGCGAGGATCTTTTTCTGGTTCGCCATGATCGTCTTCTGGTTGGACAGGATCGTTCTCTGATTGGCAGCGGTCGCGTCGGCCATTAGCACTCTCCTCGTGCGCCAACGTATCATGATCCGTTCAGTGGGGTCAGATCTTGATTCTTGCAGGATCGCAAGAATCAAGATCTGACCCCGAGGAGCCGAGGAGGTCTATGGCCACGAATCCATCCGGACTACGCGAACGTCGATCGTTTCTGTCGAGACTCGCCGCTGCTGCGGCTATCGGCGGCACGGTGTTCAGAAGTCAGCCGGCGGCCGCGCAATCAACGAGCGCCGCGCCGTGGCGGCCCGCACGTCATGCGCAGGATGACTGGCTCGATCAGATCCCCGGGTCGCATCGTTTCATCATCGACTCGACCAGCCCGTCGGGGCTTGGGAGCGCGTTGGCCTTCGCCAACAATTTCTTCGTCGCCAACCAGCAGGGCTATGGCCTCAGCAATGCCGACGCGGCAGTGGTCATCGTGCTGCGCCACAACTCCACCGGCTTCGCCTTCACGGATGCGATGTGGGCGAAATACGGTACTCCCATGGGCGAGGCCGCCGGCGGCTTCGATGATCCCAAGACGAAGACCAAGCCGACTGCCAATCTGTACAACTCTGGCAGCTACCTGGGTGTCCTGCCGAACAATGGTGTAACGCTCGATGCGTTAGCGGGGAGAGGCGTTCATTTCGCGGTCTGCCAGATGGCGACGCGCCGATTCGCGGGCGCGATTGCCGCAGCGCACAAGCTCGATGTCGAGGCCATCTACAAGGAGCTGACGTCGAACCTGGTTCGCAATTCGCACATGGTGCCGGCGGGTATCGTGGCGGTGAATCGTGCCCAGGAACGAGGCTACACCTTCGCGAACGCGGGGTAGTCGGGGTCAGATCTTGATTTTTGCCGGCCAGGCGGCACAGACGACGCTGAGGGCAAAAATCAAGATCTGACCCCGGCTACTGGCGTGGCCGCGGGCCGCCCGTCACTGGATTGAACTGCTGATTCTCGTTGCAGACGAATTCAATCAATTCGGTGTCCACCAACAGACGCTGATTCACGCGGACGGTCCACGGCTTCGTATACGCCTTCGGATCGTCGATCGTCACATCGATCTCGAGCGTCCCGAACGTCGGTCGACGGAAACGCTCGGTCAACCTGCCTTGATCGGTCAGCGGCGCGCCGTTGACGTCGAGCCATCCCTCATCACGGAAGTTCGTCGTCTCGACGACCAGTGCGTCGCCCTCCCAATGGCCGCGCGAATAGCCGTACCACCACGGTTGCGGGTCGTTGGTCGGTGCGGCGCGTCCGTCGAGGAAGATCTGCCGCACGTTGGCGTTGGCCTCGTAGATGATGACGATGAGATCCTTGGTCTGAATCATCTTCCGCGGCTGCGAGTGCGTGTGCAGTTGCATGTGGCCGAGCGGCAGACAGGCGGCGTCGGGATTGTCCTTGCTGTTGCCCGCCATACGCTGACGCCGGATCTCGGCGCCCCACGGCGTGAACGGCAGGCCTTCTTTGAACCCCGCTTCGATATTCCAGAACGTCGCCTGCACCGGCGTGCCCGGAGGCGACGGCGGTGGCCCACCGCGGAAGCCGAGGACGCCGGCGTAGTTCCAGATCCCTGTGAGGTCGGGCACGCCATCGGCGGTGCGCGGTGGCGGCGCCGTGAGGTTTGGCGTGCCGTCTGGACCGCGCGGAACGTTCCTGGTCGGATGGGACGGCCACTGCGCGACGAGCGACGGCGAGACAACTGCCACCCATGCAAAGACGACGACCGCTGCAATCGCTGACCTCACGGACCCTCCCTTGTTCGCGCCACGCGAAGTCTAACGCGGGTGCGCATCGCATGGGCTTGACATATTCCTATATGGGAATATGATTGCCCTCGTGCCTCGCGCTTCGACCACCTCCGATGCGTTCAACGCGGTCGCCGAACCGCGGCGCCGCGAGATTCTGAACTATCTCGGTCCCGAAGAGCGCGCTGTCGGCGACATCGCCGTGGCGCTCGGACTCGGGCAGCCGTCCGTGTCCAAGCACCTGCAGGTGCTTCTCAATGTAGGACTCGTGGACATGCGACGCGACGGACGCCGCACGCTCTATCGCACCAATGCTGACGCGCTGCGGCCGCTCCACGAATGGACCGGCACCTTCTCGCGGTATTGGGGACGACAACTCTCGCGCATCAAGTCGCACGCCGAGGCCAAGAAGAGAGAGGAATCGTGATGTTGACTGCACCGACGCTCGACAACCTGACGCTCGATATCTCCGACCAAGTCCAGGTGCGCGCCTCGCTCGAGGCGACCTTCGACTCGATCGTGAGTCACATTGGACGACTGAACGAAACACCGGATGGCAAGCCGTTCCCAATGGTGCTGGAAGCGTGGCCCGGCGGACGCTGGTACCGCGATCTTGGCGGCAACAACGGACACCTGTGGGGACACGTGCAGGCGATCAAGAAGCCGACGCTGCTCGAGATCTACGGACCGCTGTTCATGTCGTATCCGACGATGTCGAACGTGCAGTACCGGCTCACCGAGGTCGAGGGCGGAACGCTCATCGCGTTCAAACACACTGCGTTTGGCTTCATCTCAGACGATCACCGAAAGGGCGTCGGCACAGGGTGGAAGTCGATCCTGGCGCGAGTCCAGACCGATGCCGAACGCCAGAAGAAATAAGTGAAGGGAGCACGACGATGGCACTGATTGACGGAATGCTGCAGGAACTGGAACAGGAAGCCCAGACGACACGACGCGTCCTCGAGCGCGTGCCGCAGGCACATCTCGCGTGGAAGCCGCATGAGAAGTCGATGTCGCTGGGCCAGCTGGCGCTGCACATCGCCACGGTCCCGGGCAATGTCGCGCAGATGATCGCGCAGCCGGCGATGCAGCGGCCGGCGTTCGGGCATCCGGCCGCGACGCAGGTCAGCGAACTGCTGCCGGCATTGGAGAACAGCCTGAAGCAAGCCAGGGCCGCGCTCGGCGCGATGGACGATACGGCGATGATGGCGACGTGGAAGGTGCTGGATGGCGATCGCGAAATCATGGCCATGCCGCGCATCGCTGCGCTGCGCGCGATCATGCTGAACCACTGGTATCACCATCGTGGTCAGATGTCGGTCTATCTGCGTCAGTTGAGTGTGCCGGTGCCGTCGATATACGGCCCGAGCGCTGACGAGAACCCCTTCGTTCAACAACCACCCGCCGCAGTCTCGGCAGCGGCGCGATAGGCAAGGAGCACGACGTGGCACTCGTAGACACACTTCTTCAGGAACTGGAACAGGAAGCCCAGACGACACGACGCGTCCTCGAACGCGTGCCGGACGCGCACCTCGGATGGAAGCCGCACGCGAAATCGATGACGCTCGGCCAGCTGGCGATGCACATCGCGCTGGTGCCCGGCGGCGTCGCCGAAGCGGCGGCGCAACCGTCGATGCAGCGTCCGCTGTTTCCTCAGCCATCGCCGTCCAGCGCGAGCGAACTGGTGCCGATGCTCGAAGACAGCGTCAAGCGGGCACGAAAGGCGCTGGAAGGCCTGGACGACGGCGCGCTTGCGGCGACGTGGCGGATTCTCGACGGCGAACAGGAAATCCTGGCGATGCCGCGGGTCGCATTTCTGCGATCGATCATGCTGAACCACTGGTACCACCATCGTGGTCAGCTGTCGGTCTATCTACGTCAGCTGAATGTGCCGGTGCCGTCGATCTACGGGCCGAGCGCTGACGAGAACCCCTTCGCTCAACCGGCCGCCGCAGCGGCGCGATAGTCAGACGACGGGCCACCTCTGGTGGCCCAACTAACTGAACATCGCACGTGCACCTCTGCAGAAATAACGGCACGCTTGGTGCTCTTTCCCCTTCGGCATGTCTGCTTAGCGTCGCTCAACCCATCAAGGAGGGGAACACATGGCCACAGACTTGGTTGCGTATGGCATTTATCCGGACCGTGTCTCGTTCGAGCGTGCACTCGAGTCGCTCCGGGCGGCCGGATTCCGCAACAGCGACATCTCGGCGATTCTTCCCGAACGCGATCGAACCACTCGTGATCTCGCGCATGAGATCAACTCCAAGGCCCCCGAAGGTTTCACCGCCGGAGCCGGCACAGGCGCGGCGATCGGCGGAGTGCTCGGCTGGCTGGTCGGCATCGGCGCGTTGGCAATCCCAGGCGTCGGCCCGATCGTCGCAGCCGGCCCGATCGTGGCTGCGCTGGCTGGCGCAGGTGCCGCTGGCGCGACGGGCGGTCTTGTTGGTGGGCTGATCGGCGCCGGTATTCCCGAGGTCGAAGCGAAGCGCTACGCAGGCCGCGTGCGCGAAGGCGCGTACCTCGTCTCGGTTCACTGCGACGACAGCAAGTGGGCCAAGAAGGCTGAGGAGATCCTCGAGGCGACCGGCGGCAAGGACGTCGCGAAGACGTCGGAAGCCACCGCTGACTACAAACCGTAACGGCGCTTGCTGGCGCGGGGGCATCGCCCCCGCGCCCGCGTACTCGTCCCTTATTGAGGCGGCAACCCTCCGACATACGCGGCGATATTCAGAATGTCATCGTCGGTGAGCTTCACGACAGGACGCTTCATCAACGCCGCGTCGGGTCCGTTGCGATCGCCTTCCTTGAAGAGATGCAGCTGGCGCGCAAGATAAATCGGATGCACACCGGCAATGCGCGGCACGTTACCGAGTCCCTTCAGTCCTTCACCGTGACAGATACTGCACTGGATGGACTTGCCGCCGCCGCCATTCTCGACCAGCGCCTTCCCTTTCGCGACGCTGCCGGGCGGCACGTAAGACACGAACCCAATCTTCGGATCGCGCAGGCGCGCGCGCGTCTGATCTTCCGGCAGCGTGATGATGCGCTTGCCGATTGGCTCCATGCCCGAGGCCTTCGGATCGACGAATCGCATGCGACCCTGGCCGACAAAGGTTTTCGGCACCATCGCGGCTTCGACCACCCGCGACCATTTCACCCGCGGCAACGCGGCGAAGTATTCGGCGGCCTGACGCATCTCCTGATCTGACAACTCGGCCGAGATGCCGTTCATGCGCGCGTAGTCCTTGCGCGCCCCCGACTTGAAATCCTGCATCTGCTGGTAGATGTAATCCGCCGTCGATCCGGTGACGTCGCTCGACTCGGGGTGCCCGAGTCCCGACATCAGATGGCACGACCCGCACGCCAGCGCCATGCCGTGACCCTTTTGCACGATCGGCGGCACGGGCTTGTGCTCGTCAGGAAACCAATCGGGTGGATTGAGGAGATCGTCGATTTGCTGCGGCGTGTACTTCTTCGTGCTGCCGGGCACTGATTTCTCTCCCGGCGGCTCCGCCGGCAGCTGCCCCGCCTGCACCGGAAACGCCCAGGACGGCTCCCGTGCGGGAACCGAGGGCAGCGCGGTTGGCGTACCAGGCGCCGGCTGCTGCGGCTGTTGTGACTCAAGCGCCGTCGTAGCCAGCGCCACCACTGCGATGACAAGCATCCATGCCCGAGTCGTCCTCATGCTCTCCTCCGCGCCACAGTCTATAGCAGGCCGGGCTCGGACTTGGGCTCTGGGCTTTAGGCCCTGGGCCTTGGGCTCTGGGCTCTGGGCTCTCGGCTCTGGGCTTTGGGCTTTGGGCTCTAGGCCTTGGGCTCTGGGCTCTGGGCTCGTCAGGTGTGTGCTTCCGACTTGATCTCCGTCAGCATCACCGGCTGAATTCCGAAGTTCTCGAGCACGATCGTGTCGCCGGCAGGAATAATCTTCGTCGCGTACGACAGCGTGCCTTTG
>Ga0111538_10013558_pt1 | contig 10751 bp, 6 predicted proteins | sample SoiMethybrSBSTD1_FD_79669 | JGI IMG/M metagenome (GOLD analysis project Ga0111538, IMG submission 79669) | Bulk soil microbial communities from a Populus tree surrounding site in Tennessee, USA - Soil MetaG P. TD hybrid SBSTD1 (version 2)... | ecosystem: Environmental > Terrestrial > Soil > Tree... | reverse complement strand
TATGGCTGGATCTTCTTCGGTTTCGTGATGATGTTGTTGTTCTGGATCGGCTCGATTTGGCGCGAGGATGACAAAAGGGGGAACACACTCGACGCTGGTCCACAGCAAAACGGGCTTTCAAACAACGACCGAAGTTCACCTAAGGGTCCCATTGGTGCCGTAAGCGGAGTCTTTGCTGTCTCGCTGATCTGGCCCCTATTCGCAACCTATCTTGAGAACGATTCGCCTGTAGACGTGAGCCGGGAAATAAAGATAGCCGTTGTCTCCGGAAAGTGGAGTAGCGCTCGGGAGCCGATTTCGGATTGGAGGCCGATCTACGCCGGCGCCACGAGCGAGTTCCGGCAACGCTACCGAAACAGCGATAGCTCGGTAGACCTGTACATCAGCTATTACCGCAATCAGCAGCAAGGATCAGAGTTGATCAGCTCGCAAAACGTGCTCGTACCCGAATCGGGGACGAGTTGGCGCCATATAAGCGAGGGTACACGCGATGTCGCATTGTCTTCCGGTCGAATGGTACTTAAGCAGAACCAACTCGACTCGCCTTCAATTAACCTGCTGGTATGGAGGTGGTATTGGCTAGGCGATGAGGTAACCGCCAACCCTTATTTGGCCAAAATGATCCTTGCCAAAAGAAAACTTCTCGGCAGGGGGGATGATGGAGCCGAAATCCTGCTCGCCGCGCCTTACGAAGACTCACCGGATGAGGCTGTCCCGGTTCTTCGTGAATTTATGAATGAGATGATGCCGGCGATAACAGCCGGGCTCGAACATGCAGCCAATCGCTAGCTTCCGGCCCGGCGAGACAAAATCTCGCCAGGATGTTCGCCCGCCGCCATTGATTGTTCACGTGATCTATCATTTGGGCGTCGGCGGCTTGGAAAACGGCCTCATCAACCTGATCAATAACATTCCCCCGGACCGTTATCGCCACGCTATTGTTTGCCTGAAGGGTTATTCAGATTTCCGTCACCGAATTGTGAGAGAGAATGTAGAAATCGTTGCTTTGCACAAGCGCGAGGGGCACGATCTTACCGTTTATTTTAACCTCTTCAAAACACTCAGACGTCTGAAACCCGATATCGTGCACACTCGAAATCTTGGCACGTTGGAGGGGCAGGTCATCGCGGCGATCGCCGGGGCGCGCGCGCGCGTTCATGGGGAGCACGGCCGGGACGTATTTGACTTGTACGGAGAGAATCGTAAATATAACTTGTTGCGGAAAGCGATCCGCCCATTCGTAAACCATTTCATTGCCGTGAGCAGGGACCTGGAAGGTTGGCTTGCCACTACCGTGGGCGCGGTGCCTAACCGGATCAACCAGATCTATAACGGTGTTGATAGCCAGCGTTTTCATCCGCGTTACCGAACAGAAGATCGCGGCGCTCAATTAATGGATGTGCCAGCCGGATTTTTTTCGGGAAACGCCTTTGTCATTGGCAGTGTAGGAAGAATGACAACGGTGAAAAACTTCCCCGGCCTGATTCAGGCGTTTCTCCTGCTACTGAAAGAGGTACCGTTGGCCCACGCGCCAATTCGTCTGATTATTGTGGGTGAGGGAAATTCGCGTCAGGCATGCCTTGAGCTATTACGCAACGCCGGCGCCGAAGCCCTTGCCTGGCTACCCGGGGAACGCGCGGACGTACCGCAACTTATGCGAGCAATGGATCTGTTCGTGCTCCCGTCATTGGGCGAGGGTATTTCAAATACTATCCTGGAAGCCATGTCCACCGGCTTGCCCGTGGTGGCCACCAGAGTCGGCGGAAACGAGGAGTTGGTCAAGGAGGGTATTACTGGGACACTCGTTCCTCCGGACGAGCCGGCGGCGTTGATGAAGGCGATACTAGAGTATTACCGCAATCCAGCTCTGCTGGCGAGTCACGGCAGAGCCGGGCGTCAACATATCGAAACGGGCTTCAGCATCGAGGCGATGACACAAGGTTATATCCGAGTCTACGACAAAGCGCTGGGCGTATAGAGGAAGATCGAAAAAGGAAGCAATCGCATGTGCGGAATCGTTGGCGCATTTGATACACGCGGAAAAAGGGAAATCGACCGGGACCTGCTGGCCCGCATGAATCAACTTCAGGTTCACCGCGGGCCCGATGAGGGTGAGCTGCACACGGAGCCCGGGGTCGGTTTTGGCCATCGTCGTCTTTCCATTATGGACGTTTCCAGCGGACAGCAGCCGCTGTTCAACGAGGATGGCACAGTGGTTGTTGTCTTCAATGGCGAAATTTACAACTTCGAGGAGCTTGCCAAAGAGTTGAGTGCGGCGGGCCACGTGTTCCGTACGCATTGCGATACAGAAGTGATCGTTCACGCCTGGGAGGAGTGGGGCGAGCGGTGCGTGAACCGTTTCCGAGGAATGTTCGCCTTCGGCCTGTGGGACCGTAACCGCGAGATCCTGTTTCTGGGACGCGACAGGCTCGGTATCAAACCGCTTTACTACAGCCTGCTTAAGGACGGGATACTCATTTTTGCGTCCGAACTCAAGGCTCTGCTGGCCCACCCGGGCTTTGTCCGGGAGCTGGATCCGCAGGCGGTAGAAGAATATTTTGCTTATGGCTACGTGCCCGAGCCAAAGAGTATATTCAAGCATGCCTACAAACTGTCACCCGGGCACATCATGCAATTTCGTACGGGGCAAAGCATGGCGCGTCCTCAACAATACTGGGATGTGCCATTCATCTCTCATCAGGCGATGAGCATGCAGGAAGCGGAGGAAGAGCTGATTGTTCGATTGCGCGAATCGGTAAAAATACATCTTATGACCGAGGTGCCCCTCGGTGCTTTCCTTTCGGGAGGGGTCGACTCAAGCGCAGTGGTGGCAATGATGGCCGGCCTCATGGCGGAACCGGTCAATACATGCTCCATCTCGTTCGGAGACCCCGCATTCAATGAATCCCAATACGCCCAGAAAGTGGCTGATCGCTATGGCACCCATCATCAGGTGGAGCAGGTGGATCAGAATGATTTTGACCTTATCGATCGATTGGCATTTCTATACGACGAGCCCTTCGCCGATAGCTCGGCCATGCCAACCTACCGCGTTTGCGAGCTGGCGAGAAAGCGTGTCACTGTTGCTCTGTCCGGGGATGGCGGCGATGAAAATCTCGCTGGGTATCGCCGCTATCGTTGGCATCTTTATGAAGAACGCATGCGGAGCATGCTTCCCCTTGGACTTCGCAGACCATTGTTCGGCGTACTGGGCGGGATCTATCCAAAGGCTGACTGGGCACCAAAGTTTTTGCGCGCGAAGTCCACTTTTGAAGCCCTTGGACGTGATACGGTCGAAGGATACTTTCACGGCGTGTCGATCATGAAAGACAGCATGCGTCGACGCTTGTTCAGCCCGTCCTTCCATCGCGACCTGCAAGGATACAATGCCGTCGAAGTACTTCGACTCCACGCGGGCAAATGCCCGGTGGAGGACCCGTTGTCGCGCGTCCAATACCTGGACATGAAAACCTACCTGGTTGGAGATATCCTCACCAAGGTAGATCGGGCCAGCATGGCTCACGCCCTGGAAGTGCGTGTACCGCTGCTGGATCATGAATTGGTCGAATGGATATCTGGTTTGCCAACGTCATTGAAACTTCGAGGGCAAGAGGGAAAATTTATTTTCAAGAAAGCCCTGGAACCTTATCTGCCTGATGATGTGCTTTACCGTGACAAGATGGGGTTTGCAGTACCGGTGGCAAACTGGTTTCGGGGTCCGTTGCGCCAGAGATTGAACGAAGCGCTAATGGATCCCGTCTTGGCCGATAGCGGGTTTTTCAATAGAAACGTTGTTAAGGAGATGTTGGACCAGCACCAGTCGGGACGGCGTGATCATAGCGCACCGCTCTGGACGCTACTCATGTTTCAATCGTTCTTGCGGAACGTGCTCTATGGCGAGGGGGCGGGATCAGCAAAAAATGATCTGAAGGTTGCATGAGGATGACATACGCGCACAATCATAAGCAACGAAATGCAGTTGGGATGGCTATCGAGAGGGGTGGTTCGCTAGACTATGCCGGGGAAGGACAAGCCGGCGGTGTACGGCCAGCCTGTTACCTGCTGCTCGCGAAGCTCGCCCGGTGCTGAAACCGAGGGCTCCCAATGCTGGATGTGTTCCTGACAGTTGACGTAGAGGTGTGGTGTGACGGCTGGGAAAATATTGACACCAAGTTTCCCGATGCGTTTAAACGGTACATCTACGGCGCGACGTCTCGAGGCGATTATGGCTTGCCGTATCAGCTAAAACAGCTAGGGGAGCACGGCCTTATAGCCGTTTTCTTCGTTGAGCCGCTTTTCGCGACGCGGTTCGGGTCGGCGCCGTTAGCGGAAATTGTTGGTCTGGTGCGAGAGGCAGGTCATGAGATACAGCTTCACCTGCATACTGAGTGGGTTGATGAGTCGAGCGAACCTCTGCTTGAAGGCATAACAGGTAAAAAGCAATTTCTGCGCTACTTTTCCCTCGAGGAGCAAATAACACTCATCCGCGCAGGGGCAGAATTAATCGAAACGGCAGGTGGCGGACATGTCAACGCGTTTCGAGCCGGCAGCTTTGGTTTCAATAGAGAAACCCTCAAAGCTCTATCGTTGAACCGGATCCCTTTTGACAGCAGCTACAACGCCAGTTTGTTCGGCCCAGATAGTGGCGTGAGCCCGCAAGTCCTGCTGATGGAGCCCATTGAGTGTGAAGGCGTTTACGAATATCCGATGACAGTTTTTCAAAGCGGCAGCCGTAAACTACGGCATGCGCAGGTTACCGCATGTTCCTACCGGGAGATGGAAGGCCTCCTCTGGCAAGCGCTAGAGTCGAGGCGTAAGGCGTTTATCATTCTCTTTCACAACTTCGAATTGCTTAACAGCCGTATGGATAGACCGGACGATATCGTGGTGGCGCGCTTTCGCAAGCTTTGCTCGTTTCTGGACCGCCATCGTGATTGTTTTAGAGTGCGAGGTTTCCAAGGTTTGTCTCCGGCATCCGTGCTTTCACAGCCCGCTCCACTCACTTCACCGTTATGGAAAACCGGGCTGCGAATGCTGGAGCAGGGCCTGCGCGGAGGGTTTAGTTGAGTCAGGGCTGGAGCTGTCGCGCGGTGCCTATCAAGATACGGCTGGGGGACCGGACATTGCTTGCGCCAAAGCTGTGGCTGCAGGTCCGGGAAGTATCGCTGAACGATGATGCGGCTCCGGTGGCGGAACCGGAACCCCCAAACCAGGTTCTTCTACCTGATTGCGAAGGTTTTCTTATACGTTCCCTGAGTGTTGCCGGGTGGCAGCCAGTGCTGCGAAGGCAGCCTGGATACCTTTGTTATGTGCCTTCCCAGTACTCGCGTTATTACATAGACATGCGACTGTCATTCGCTGAATACAAGGATAAATTCTCGTCGAAGACACGCTCGACGCTGAACCGCAAGATTCGGAAATACGCAGAATATTGTGGTGGAGAGATATCGTGGCGCGTCTACCGTACTCCTGAGGAAATGCCCGAGTTTTTTCAACTGGCTCGCGCTGTTTCCAGAATTACGTACCAGGAAAAGCTGCTGGACGCGGGGTTGCCGGATTCGGAGGAGTTTCAACATGAAATGAAACGGCTTGCTGAACAGGGGTTGGTACGCGCGTTCATCCTGTTTCATCAGGAACGGCCGGTTTCATACCTCTACTGCCCCGTCTATGACGGGGTATTGATCTACGCGTTCCTTGGGTACGACCCCGAGTACATGAATTATTCGGTGGGGACGGTTTTGCAGTGGCTGGCCCTAGAGTCCTTATTTGAAGAGAATGAATTCAGATTTTTCGATTTTACCGAGGGCCAATCTGAGCACAAGAAACTATTTGCCACCCATAGCGTTCAATGCGCAAATGTTTTTTTTCTGCGCAGCAATCTACGTAACAAGTTTTTGTTGCATAGCCAAAAAGCGTTCGATGATTTCAGCAAATCCGTCGGCGACATGCTTCATCATTTGGGTATAAAGACGATGGTGAAAAAATTGATTCGATCCGGCGGGTAAAAGATCAACGACATAAAGCTTCGCGATGTTATGGAGTTGCAGGTACAGCAGTCTTCACGGCTGCTCAAGTGAATCTTTAATAACAATGTGTTGAATGGTAGGAAAGTATGGGTCTCAAAGAATTATTAAAACGAGTCGTGGATGCCGAGTGGGTCGCCCGGGTAATAGAGGTAATGGATCGCCGGTCTGATAATCGCATGACCGAGCTTGGAATGCTCGGCCAAGCCTTCGAGTTTGCAAAAATCAATCAGGTGCCGGGAGATTATCTGGAGTTTGGGCTGTGGCGGGGAAAAACTTTCAACTATGCGTATAGGATGATGCGTCGTTACCGTCGAGGCGACATGAAGCTATGGGGATTCGACTCCTTTCAGGGGTTGCCCGAAACGGAAGACCATCCCGACAATATTTGGTACAAAGGCCAGTTTGCGTGCACCAGACCAGAGTTCGAGTCAATTCTCCGTGATCGCGGGTTTAGACGGGCAGAATACGAACTCGTGGAGGGCTTTTACAGCGAAAGCCTGAATGATGCTACCCATAGACGATTCTCGGGACGCAAGGCAGCAATCGTTTACGTCGATTGCGACTTGTATGATTCTACGATTCAAGTGCTTGATTTTGTCCAACCCTATCTCGTGGATGGTTCCATCATCTGTTTTGATGACTATTACAACTATAAAGGGGACCCGGAGCAGGGTGAACAAAAGGCTCTTGCGGAATTTTTGCAAAAGCAAACGCGTGTCCGGGTCATTCCCTATATGGACTACGCTCCCCTGGGAAAATCGTTTATTTGCAGGGTAACGAAGTGAGCGAAGCTTTGCGTTGTTGGCGATATGAAAAGGCACCCGATCCGGTAGTGGTACGCCATGTTCGAATTCGATAAATACGAGGAGCATCTCCATGTGGATCGCAGGCTCGCGCCCGCATCCGCTTATGACCCTGTTGACGACATTGCAAAAATGTCCTTGCTTATGTGGGGCGAGCATTGCGTGGAGTGCGCCGCTCCGAGCTGTTTTACGTCCTGCGATCTCTATCAACCCAGGCCGGATAGCAGGTGCAGGCGCCTGACTTATGGAATGTACCGCAACCGGAGCTTTCCTTCCGCTCGCGGTTACGGAGCGGAGGTTGCTTTCAAGAAGTGGGGCAAAATCGAGGCGCGCGGCAACACTTTGATGTTGCCGGCAGGGGCAGCACTCCTTATCGAACGCATGATCAGTTTTTCGGCGCCGCTTGCAAACGCCGCGGGGGCCTTGATGTATCGGCTGACACGCGACAGTCGCTGGTCATCTCTGGAACAGGCGCTCCTCGAACGCCTCGGCCGCTGGCTGCATCGGAGGAGTTCGTTCTCTCGGCAGCAGCCCGAGGTCTTCTTGCTGGAAGTCTACAATCCCATGGATGTGCCGGTGCGCATCCAACTGAACATGATTATTGCTGCGGGGATGGGCAAGGCTCTGCATGCGTCTAGCCTGCCTCCGCCCTTCAGGTCATCGGTCACCCTGCCACCCGGATACTCTCGCCACGAATTCGGACGCGAGCATTTTTCGAAAATTACCGATTGCGGTCTGCCGTTCGATGTCAACATCATCCCGGACGGCGAAGGAATGGCCCACATCGTGTTTCTCACTGCAGACTTTGTCGTCCACCGCAAGGTTGCATGCGTGGCAAATGCCGCTCAGCCAAAGATAAAATGCGTAGTGTGGGATCTCGACAATACCATGTGGAACGGCATATTGCTTGAGAGTGAGGAGGTGGCTTTGCGGCCGCATGTGCTTGAATTGTTGCGTTACTTTGATGAACGGGGCGTTTTGCTGAGTATCGCCAGCAAAAACGATGAGCCGAGCGCATGGAGACGTTTGGAAGAGCTGGGTATCGCCAACTATTTCCTGTATCCCCAGATCAACTGGATGCCGAAGAGCGAGAACATCAAGGCCATAGCGGAGCAGCTCAATATCGGTCTGGATACTTTTGCTTTTATTGACGACAACCCGTTCGAGTTGGAAGAAGTGTCGCGAGCGGTTAAGAATATTGCCTGCGTCAACGCGTCTGACATCGATCAGCTGTTCTCAAGCCCTCGCTATCAGGGCACAGTGAGCGAGGAGGCGAAGAAACGCAGCCAGTTTTACCGGGAAGAATTCGTGCGCAAGAAGACTGCATCGCAGTTTGGTTCAGACTATCTAGGATTCCTGGCTTCATGTGGAATCAAACTGAACGTCGATCTTTACGCCGATGAAGATCTTGAACGGGTCTCTGAACTCGTCCAGCGCACCAACCAGTTGAATTTTTCCGGACGCAAGTACCTCCGAAGCGAAATACTTCCCATACTGGTTGACAACGAAGTCAGCAAATACGTTTTGCGCTGTGCCGACAATTACGGTTCTTACGGCGCTGTAGGGTTTTGCATTGTCCGTTTCGACAAGGACGAGATACGCGTAGAGGACTTTATGCTTTCTTGCCGCGTCCAAGGAAGATTTATCGAACAGGCTTTCTTTAATCACCTCGTGAACGGGTTGGAAGGCGAAAAGCCAAAGAGCTTATGGGTCAACTTTCAGCCTACGGGCCGCAATATTCCCGCCCAGCAAGTGCTGGAAAGCTTGAATTTTGTCCCGTGCCCATCTGGCAAGGGCCTGCGTCTCGATTTAAGTTGCTATCCGCTTGAGTGCGATTTCATCTCGGTGCAGCACTCGGCTGCCTAGCACGAAGCTAGAGTTCATCCTTCCTCCGTTGGATGATGCAGGGGTCCAGCGCTGTACCGAGCTTTATCCATCCGAAGTTGGCAAGTGTGTCGTATCAGTTGATCCGGCTGAGCCGTGTAGATACGAAGGTGGCATCCTATTCCGCCGCGGCGCCAGCACTACCCAGCGCCACAGGGGACTTTGCACCATAACGATGGCCACCACAAAAGCGCCATAAACTACGGCGTATCGAACGATCAACTCCGCCTGTCCCGCCAGATTCGAGCGGCTGCTGCTGAGCAAGAATTGGAATGCCGAGAACACCTGGCCGTATTTGACGACGAACTGTTCCAGGCCGAAATAGAGCGCCAGGTACGCGGAAACTCCAGCTCCAAGTACCCACATGATCGCTCGATCCACGTGCACTGCCCTAAGACCGGTTGCCAGCGCAGCCTTTGCTCCGCCAAACACCATCAGCATTGCCCCTATACCGATCAGGAAAAAGGAGCCAAAGCTGGCATTGTTGGCCATAAGCTCTATCAGGTTGTCAGTTGATGCTTGCGACACGACGATATAGTATGAAACAGGCACGACGAGGAAAGCGCCGACCGCCCAACCGATCAGCGCGCTTTTCGCATCCGGCAGTATTCCGGTCGCCGCCATCGCGCTGCCTGCAGTAGCCGCTACGCTCCAGATGCCGAACAATGCCAGAAAACGCCCCAGCAGTTCCCATATCCATGGCCACCCCAAAATGGGCGACCCTACAATATCGTGAATGCTCTCGCTCGGCACCGCGGATACGATTAGCACCCACGCGATTAAACCGTGCAGCAGTACCAGAAGCGGAAAGCTGAGAATGTACATTCCCCCACGCGACAGCCATCGCGCAATGAACACTGGGAAGCCGAGAGACCAGTATAAGAGCGCGGCTAGTAATACCAGGGACCGAAACGGATGCCCCTGATAGACGAGTTCCCGTACATTGTAAGGCGTCAACTCCGAGCGTGTAATGAGCCAGGCAACAGCAACCGAGAGGGCCATTCCCAGCGCAACGGAAGCAAGTAAGCGTTTTCCGCTTATTTCCGATGCAACCGCGGCAATATCATTGCGATGCGATATGGTGGTTTCCGCCGGCGGCTCGGATTGTGGCTGATCGCCAAGCACGACGGCTAACGTCCAGCCAACCAGTATCAGCAGTAATGGTTCTGTCACATCTGCCGTGCGGCCCAGCAATATCATTTGCGCCAACTCGATCGAACATAACCATATTATTAGTCCAATCATTAATTTCCTGCCGTTCATCCCGTTTTTATACGCAAGCCAAAGCAGCGCTGCATAAATGAATAACGAGCGAACCAGCGCCCGGGCTCCGGTCTCCATCGATCCCTGAAGCATGGTAGCGAATGGGATTATATTCAGTGCTCCCCCACGGGGTGGGGAGGAAGGGATAAGTTCACTCATGCTCCAGGCTACTAGCAGAAGCCAGAACGCCCCTTCAAAAATCTTGCTGGGTCGACCCAGGCGAAGCAGCGATAAGAAAGCCACGTATCCGACTATCGTGCCGATTAATACCGATGCATCCAAGGACAGGTTCACTACAATCAGCTTGGCCACCAGAACTGCCAACACGCCGCATCCCAGCCATATACCTGGTTGCGATCGGAATGCAGCGAGAGCCGCGCCCGCCGTTACTACGCCCGCCATATGCATCAGGCTCCTGGGTAGGCTGAAGTTAAACTCGAGCAATGGCTTCAGCGCATCCTTGATTTTTTGCCAATCCAGCGTAGGAGCCAGCGGCAATGACTCGGTGAGTAGCCACAATAACAATATGGAGAGCGGTACGAACTCCATCAAACGCAATGGGTGGCTGCCGCTTCCCCCTCGCCTCGCAAGAAACCTGCCCGCCGCCATGCCTGACGTCATACCTACCATATTCCAGAGTACATCGGCGAGCGCCGGCGAGCGCGACGGTAGCCAGACTTGCGCCAACTGGAGGGCGAGCGAATAAAAGCACGCCAGCAAAAGCGTCGCGACACTGTGAGTTCTATCGAATCGCCTGCTTGATGAAAATAAAACG